>WNGF01015584.1_pt1 | contig 10092 bp, 8 predicted proteins | sample 5400641 | NCBI WGS metagenome assembly WNGF01 (sample SAMN13153371, study PRJNA577476) | soil metagenome | isolation source: 80 cm soil or saprolite under grassland replicate 2 | place: USA:California | collected 2016-06-15
GTTCGGGACTCTCGAAAGGGGCTCATCGATGAAGACGCGCGCGGGATCGATTCTCGTCACGGGTCTGGTACTTCTCTTCGTGTTGATCGGCTCGCGCGCCTTCGGGGCGGCAAAAGCGAAGGGTGAGAAGGTCGATCTGAATTCCGCCTCGCAGAGCGAGCTCGAGGCGCTGCCCGGCGTAGGGCCCGCGCTCGCGAAGAGGATCATCGAAAACCGGCCTTACTCCTCCGCCTCCGGCCTTTCGAAGGCCGGCGTTCCCGAAAGCACCATCGCGAAGCTTCGCGGCCTCGTGAAGGCGGGCCGCACGACCCGGGAGGAGAAGAAGAAGGAAGAGAAGGCCGTCGCCAAAACGGAGAAACGGGAAGTCAAAGAGAAGAAAAAGTCCGAGAAGGCCGCGATCAAATCGGGTGAGAAGGTCGACCTCAACTCCGCTTCTCAAGGCGAGCTCGAAGCGCTGCCCGGGGTCGGAGCCGCGACGGCGAAGAAGATCATGGCGAACCGGCCCTACTCGTCCCTGGCCGATCTCAAGCGGGCGGGCGTGTCCGCGTCGACCATCGACAAGATCCGGGACCAGGTCAAAGTCGGCCGCGCACCGAAGGCGGAACGGACAGCCGAGAAAACCGCGGAGAAGTCGACGAGCCGAGAACCCGCGTCGGCGCCTAGGGAAGAGCGGAAGCCTTCCACTTCCGCAGGGGCCCGAAGTTGGAGCCCTCCGTTGCCTATCAGGCCCCGCCCTCAAAGGGCATGGTCTGGGTCAACCTCGACACGAAGATCTACCACCGCGAAGGGGACCGCTGGTACGGGCGCACGGTTCATGGCCGGTACATGACCGAAGCGGAGGCGGTTCGCCAGGGGAACCGCGTCTCGCACCAGAAGGGCGAGCCGGAAAAGCCGTAGATCTCGAAGGCCCGCGTTGGCGCGGGCCTTCCTCATCGGACACGCAGCACTTTCACGGGCTCGATCTCGACCTCGTCGCCGAAGCCGGAGCGCGGGTCGTGTCGCATTCCTCCCGACAGGTATTCGCGGAGCCCGGAACGGAACTCCCTCCACTCGCCGTCGAAGACGGCCACTGTCTCGGAAACGTCGGCGACGTTGTCCCGCTCGAGGCTCTTCAGCTGGTCGCGCGTCAAGGGCGGCGAGGAGATCCAGCCGCGCCGCGCGAGCAACTCGAAGAAGCGTGCCAGGAGGCTTCCCCACCACACGGGGAGGTGAACGAGCGGCTTCCGGCGCTTCCCGAGCACCGTGGCGATCTCGCGGTAGATGTCGTTCAGCGTCAGGATGTCGGGTCCCCCGACCTCGAACGCTTTTCCGATCGTCTCGGACTTTTCGAGCGCGTCGCCGAAGACGCGGGCGACGTCATAGACAGAAACCGGCTGGAAACGGGTCTCCCCGTGGCCAATCACCGGGATGAAGAGCGGATTCTTCTCCACGATCGGCGCGAGCAGCGACACGAAGCCGTCGCCCGGCCCGAAGATGATCGAGGGCCGGAAGATCGTCCAGTCGAGCGGGGACTCCCGGACCGCGAGCTCCCCCGCCGCTTTGGAACGGCCGTACTCCGACGGGGAATCGGCGGACGTCCCCATCGCGCTCATGTGGAGGAGGCGCCGGACTCCCGCATCGCGAGCCGCGGTCACGACGTTCTCGACGGCGATCCGGTGTATTCGGTCGAACGTCTGCTCCCCCTTTTCGTGGATGATCCCCACGAGATGAATCACCGCGTCGCGGCCCGCGATCGCCGGCGCGAGTGAGGCCGGATGGAGGACGTCTCCGCTGACCTTGTCGACCGGTCGGTTGTACCGGTTGCGGGCGCGCTCGGGGTGGCGGGCGAGCACGGCCACCGAGTGGCCGCGCCGCAAGAGCGCGTTGACCAGGTGGGTGCCGACGAACCCGGTGCCGCCGGTGACGAGAACTCTCAACTTCCCTCGCTTTTCGGCGCGGAAGGATACCCGAAGAGGTCGCTCGCGATCGTCTCGCCGCGCGAGAGCTTGTCGCGCGCGGCTCTTCTCGCCTCCCCCAGCCTCGCCAGGTCGCGAACGGGATGGGCAACCCGCATCGCGGCGATGCCCGACTGGCGTGTCCCCAGAAGATCTCCCGGCCCGCGGGTCTCGAGGTCCTTCTCCGCGATCACGAAGCCGTCGCTCGTCTTCTCGAGGACTTCCAGACGCTGCCGTGCTTCCTCTCCCGCGTGACGGCCGACGACGAGCGCGCACCAGGAGCGTCGGGAGCTGCGCCCGACGCGGCCGCGGAGCTGGTGGAGCTGCGCGAGGCCGAAGCTCTCCGCGTTCTCGACCACCATGAAGGTCGCCTCGGGAACGTCGACGCCGACCTCGACGACGGTCGTCGAGACGAGGATCCCGACCCGCCCGGCCGCGAAGTCGCGGAGAACTTGATCGCGCGCGGGCGGTGGAAGCCGGCCGTGGAGGACGCCGACGCGGACGCCCGGCGCCAGCGCGGCGACTCGCGCCGCGGTCTCGCTCGTCGCGGCGACGTCCCGCTCTCCCTCGTCGATCGCCGGCACCACCACGTAGACCCGGTCGCCGGCGGCGACCCGCTCCGCCGCGAACCGGTAGATTCGCTCACGGGCACCCTCGTCTCGGACTCCGGTCGAGACCGGCGAACGGCCGGGAGGTTTCTCGTCGAGGACGGACACGTCGAGCTCGCCGTAGATCGCCCAGGCGAGAGAGCGCGGGATCGGAGTGGCGGTCATCACGAGGACGTGCGGCGAGGCGCCTTTTCGGAACAGCCGCGCGCGGTGAGCGACGCCGAAGCGGTGCTGCTCGTCGACCACCACGAGCGCGAGCTTCCGGAACCGCACGGGCGACTCGACCAAGGCGTGCGTTCCGACGAGCACGTCGATCTCCCCCGCGGAAAGCCCGGCCAGGAGCGAACGGCGGGCGGGACCGCGCACGCGACCGGTCAGGAGCGCGAGCCGGACGCCGGCGCCGGAGAGGAGCCGCGCGAGCGTGTGCGCATGCTGTTCCGCGAGAACTTCGGTCGGGGCCATGAGCGCGCCCTGCGTCCGGTTGCGCGCCGCGAGAAGGAGGGCGAGAGCGGCGACGACGGTTTTCCCGCTGCCGACGTCCCCCTGGAGCAGCCTCGCCATCGCCCGCCCGGACCCCAGGTCTCCGGCGATCTCGCGCACGGCCCTCTTCTGCGCCGCCGTCAGCGGGAACGGCAGCGCGTCGCGAGCCGCGCGCCGCACCTCGGAGTCGGCGACCAGCCGGATCCCGGGCCGCTCGCGGAGCCGGGCCCGTTTCCGCTCGATCCGCGTCGCCATGACGAGCAGCTCCTCGTCCACGAGCTTTCGCCGCGCCTCTTCCCCGGCCTCCGGCTCGTTCGGGAAGTGGGCCTGGTCGAGCGCCCGCAGAATGTCTTGCGGTCGCGCGCTCGCCGCGACGAGATCCGGCGAAAGCGCGTCGAGGGCCCTGCGGGTGAGCGTCCGCCAGCGCCGGGATCCGATATCGGCGGCGCGGTGATAAATCGGCACGACTCTTCCGGAGTGCAGCGGATCGCTCCCTTCGCCCTCCTCGAAGAGCTCGGTCTCCGGCTTCTCGATCCGCATTTCTCCGCGGGGGCCCGCGACCGGAGTCCCGTAGATCGCCGCCTTGCGGCCGGACTGGAGCGCCTGAGCGAAGGACGGATAGCGGTTGTGCCAGACGACCCGCAGCGCGCCGGTGCCGTCGTCGGCGACCGCTTCGATCTTGAGCGTGCCGCGGCGCATGCGGACCGAGCGCACGCCGCCGAATCGGACGAGCAGAGTCGCGGGTTCTCCCCAGGCGAGATCCGCGATCGTGGAGTAGCGTCGCCGGTCCTCATAGCGGAACGGCAGCGCGAGAAGAAAGTCGCCGACGGTCGCCAGACCCTCCTGCGTGAGTCGCGCGGCGAGCGCGGCTCCGACTCCGGGGATGCGGGAGACCGGATCGCGGAGCGAGAGTGTGCCGGAACCTGGCGGCATCGCGGCCGGCGGATCGGATGCGTCCCGGCTACGTTCCCGCAGCCGTTTCGAGCGTGAGCGGGACGAGTCCGAAGCGGAGCTCGTCCCCTCCGGAGACCGGCACCGGAGTGCCGGTCGTGACCCGGGAGCCGTTGACGAAAGTCCCGTTCATCACGCCGATCTCCTCCATCAGGTACAGCTTCCCGGCCATCGGGTAGATCTTGGCGTGGCGGCGGGACGTCGAACGTTGGGGGTCGAGCGGCGCGAGATCGACGTCGGGTGTGATGCCGGTGACCGGATCTCCGCGGCCGATCAGCGTGTCCCCCTCCGGGTGGAGGAAGAACTCCGCCTTGCCGCCGGACGCGACGAGCCGGAAAGCATTCGGCGGCGGCACGGCCCGGCGCTCAACCGGCTTTTCCTCGTCAGGGACCCGGCGACCGAGCGCTTCCTCGAGCATTCCCGTCAGCTCGCGGAGACGGCGCGAGAGTTTCCGCATCATCCGGACCGCGATCTCCGTATTGCTCTTCAGCATCGCGTCGAACGTCGCCCCGTTGATCCGGACCAGCTCGACGTCCGTCTTCGCGCGCGCCGAGGCGGTGCGGGGAAGGTCCTCGAGCACGCTCATCTCGCCGAAGAAGTCCCCCTTCTCCAGCGTCGAGAGCACTCGCGTCGAGCCACCGATCTCTTTCAGGAGCTCGACGGTTCCCGACTGGATGATGTACATCTCGGTCCCGATCTCCCCTTCGGAGAAGATGATGTCGCCCATCGGGTGCGTGACGAGGTAGCGCTCGAAGGGGCTCTTCGGCGTCGCCGGTCCGGTGCGGAAAACGGCCTTCACGCGGGCCTCACTCGACCGCAGTCTCGAGGAACTCGATCTTGCCGCGGTCGAGGTCGACGCGGACGCGGACGCCGAGCGGCACCGTGCGCGTCGATTCGAGATGCCCCGCCGGGAAGCCGATCGCGACGGGGAAAGGAGCGGAGGCGAATCGGTGCCGCAGCCAGGCGCGGATTTCGTCGTCCGACTCCACGTCCTCGCGTCGCCCCGGCGCGACCGATCCGATCACCATGGCCTGCAGCCCATCGAATGTACCGGACCGCTCCAGTTGGGTCAACATTCGGTCGAGACGATAGGTCTCTTCTCCGACGTCCTCCCAGAACAGGATCGCGCCCTCGCCCCGCACCGCTTCGGGCGTGCCGCAAAGCGATGCGATGAGCGACAGGCAGCCTCCGACGAGCGGCCCCTCTCCCGCGCCGCATGACACCACGTCGTCGGTGCCGACGGAGTGCGTGGCAGGCATCGCGCCACGGAGCACCGATTCCCAGTCGAGGGATGGACTGTTCGCCATCTGAACGGCGACGAGCGGTCCGTAGAAGGTCGCGAGCGAGGCGTGCGTCCCGACGTACGAGAAGAGTGCTGTCAGGTCGGACCCTCCGAGGTGGATCTTCGGGTTCGATCGAATCTCGCCCGCGTCCAAGAGGGGCAGAAGGCGCGACGCGCCGTATCCACCGCGGGCAAAGAAGATCGCGTCGACGGACGGATCCCTCAGGAGCTCGCGATAACCCGCGGTTCGCTCCGGGTCGGTTCCGGCGAGAAAGCCCTCGCGGCGGCGCAGGTTGGACGCTTCGACGATCCGGTAGCCACGGGAACCGAGAACGCGGAGTCCGGCCTGGAGCCGATCGGGGTCGACGGGACCGGATACGGCGGCGACGCCGATCGTTGCGCCGGGTTCGAGCCGCGGGGGCTTCAGCAAGAAAGGTCCGAGCGGGCCTGTAAGCCGAATTCTGTGACCCGGTCGCCCGGGCTCGCGATCATTCCTCTCGTCCCGAGGTCTCCCCCGGGCTCAAGCAGCCGACCCGGAGACGGCCCGCGCGAGGCGGGACGGGACGGGCGCCCTCCGTCTCCCTATTTGGCCTTGCTCCGCATGGGGTTTACCGTGCCCCCGCCGTTGCCGGAGGGGCGGTGCGCTCTTACCGCACCGTTTCACCCTTGCCGTCCTGAAGCGTTTGCTCCCGGAGGGCGGTCTGTTCTCTGTGGCACTTTCCTTCGCGTCGCCGCGACCGGGAATTACCCGGCATGCCGCCCGTACGGAGTTCGGACTTTCCTCCCCGATCTCTCGGGGCGATCGCACAGCCCGCTCGGACCACGAAAATCTAGCACCGACTCGGCTTATCAACAAGGGCCGAATCTACTTCCGGCTCTTGTTGCTCTCATCGGAAAACCAGCGTTCCCAGTCCTCGACATCGACGGACGGCTGCGGCGGGCGAGCGGAAGCCGGGCGGGACTCCCTTCCGAACCGTGCCCAGAACTGCCCGGGCGACAGGGTCTTTGCGCCGGCGTCGCGGCTCTCTTTCGCGAGCGCGCGGTCGGCCGTGACGACGGTCGTCTCCGCGGGCCGCTTCGAGCGAGCGACTTCCCGGACGATCGCCTCGTCCGCGGCGACCGCTCCCGCGAACTCGACGGAGAGGCTGCCCAGCGAAAGCGGACGGCCCGCGCCGTCGAAGAAAAGGACGACGCGCGCGCGGGTGCGGCGGAGGCGGTCCGAAACCTCGCGGACGAGCGCGGCCCGATCCTCCTCCGAGGCGGCTCCTCCCCGCTCGGTTCCGATCAGATTGTTGCCGTCGAGAAGGTACGCCACCGCGGGATCAGGCTCCGGCGGGTTTCTGACGGCGCCGGGGGTGTTGAAGGCGGAAGAACAGGACTCCGAGAGCGCGCTTCACGCGCGGCAGATGGGTCGCGAGAAGAACGAGCAATCCGGCGAGAAAGAGGGCGGTGACCTTCGGCACGAAGAAGACGAGAGTGGCGAGGACGACGGCGACGATGTCTTCGGCGAGAGAGAGCGCAAACTGAGTCCAGCCGCGCGTTGCCGCAGTCGACTCGAGACGCGTCGTCGATTTTGCGACGTGTGCGGCGAGCGTCGCTGCGGCGCCGGCGAAGCCGATGGCGATGCGCTCGAAAGGCGACGTGGCCGGAACCGACGCGATTGCGAGCAACGCGCCCACGACCGGGCGGAGGAGAGTCTGGGCCAGCTCCCAGAACCGATCGAGCATGGGGATCTTCGAGATCACGAACTCGGTCAGGAAGAGGACGAGCGCGAAGCTGAAAACGGTCTGGCTTCCGAGCAGCACGGAGGCGGAGCCGGGGAACTCCTGCGGGAGAAGCCGGTAGAGGCCGCTCGAGAGCAGGAGAACCGCCCAGGCGTTGAAGCCCGCCGCCGCCGCCAGACCGAGGCCCGTCAGAAGAGCGGTCATCCGTCCTTCCTCTTGCGGAGGCGCGAGAACAAGCCTCGCCGTGGTTCGTGACCCGGCTCCGACTTCGGCACCGCACCGGCCGCGGTTCCCAGGATCTCGTCGAGCAGGGCGGCGCTGGCCGGGCCCGGCTCGATCTGGTTCGCGCGACGAGCGTACGTCTCCGCTTCCTTCTTGCGGCCGTTCGCCGCCAGCGCTCGCGCCGTCTCCCGCAAGAAGTCTGTCCGCGTCGGGGCGAGACGCGTCGCTTCCTTGAGATTCTCGAGGCCGCGATCGATCCAGTTCTCGTTCTTGAGCTCCACCTCGCCGAGACGAAACAGATACTCCGGCCTCTCCGGAGCGAATCGGACCGCCTCGCGGAGCAGCTCGACCGCCGGGTAGAAGTCCTTCCCGTTGATCAGCTCCATTGCGCGGTGGAAGTTTTTCGCCGCCAGCTGGCGGCGGGCGGCGGGATCGGCGACGGACTCCTCCGCAAAGATCGCCGCCGGCGCGGCATCGAGCTCCTGATCGTACGTGGCGCGGGCATCGGGATCGACGAGCATGTCGTGCGCCGCCTTCACCCGATCAAAAACCGCCGCGAGCTCCTTCTCGAGTCCCTCCAGGTCCGGGCGGTGGCGCAGGTCCGGATGGAACAGCCGGCTCTTGTCGAGGTAGGCGCGGCGGACCTCCTCCGCCGAGGCCTCTCGACCGACGCCGAGCAGGTCATAGTGCGAAAGCCAGTCGATCCGGCGCCACGTGCTGTGGACCAGCTCCCGGTGTCCGGCCGTCGGCTTCGCGCCGCCCTTCGCGAGCTCCCCGCGATGGCGAGCAGGGAGTCGAGGTCGAGGAGGCCGTCGATCCGCGAGAGGATGTACGCCTCCTGCGGGGTGAGCGGGAGGTACTGATAGCGGGACATCGGATCGCGCGAGAGCCGGAGGACGCGGTCCCCCTCGCCGAGCCGCTCGCGGAAGAGCGGCGTTTCCGGCAGCCGGCGGATTCCTTCGACGATGATCGCGGCGGTCGACAGCGACAGCGCGACGTCGGGATCGATCACCGCGGTCGAGGGCTCGAAGCGGAACTCTCCCGATTCCCACTCGAACGCCGAGAACACGATCTCCTCGACGAGCCGCTTCATCTCGGAGTCGATGGCCGATTTCGGGAGCAGACCCCTCTCGACCAGTTTCCTTCCGAACCGGGAGCCGGTTTGCCGCGCGATCTCGGTCAAGGCCCAGGTGACGTCGTCTTCGGTGCTGCGGCCCCGGCGCTTCCGGAACGACCCGATCTTCTGGCCTTCTCTCGACGAGGTCGCGGTGCGCAATTCCCCTTTCTCGAAAAACAGCTGCCGGGCCTCTCCTCCCCGCGAGAGCGTCAGCGTGCCCTTCAGTTGCTCGAGAAAGATCCGGTGCAGGATCTGCGGCAGAGGGACGTCCTCGAGCGACCCACGGAGCGCCGGCTCGGGCGCCGCGGGGCTTCCGGGGTGATCGTGCTCCACGCGCGCCTCCGACGCTAATGTAGCAGAGCGGGGCCGGTGGAAACGACCGCGGGGTGGTTGGTCGGCGTGAAGAAGAACCGCGGGACCGCCCCCTTCGCGCGCCGTGCGGCTTCGATGCTCGGATACCGACCCCAGAAAACCCGGAAGCAACTCCGCCCGCGATACTCGGCGGGGACGATCCACATCGCGCCGCGGTTGTACTTCCACGCTTCTTCCAGGGAGGAGATCTCGCAGGCGAGCTCCAGCTGGATCGTGTAGCGGGCCCGCGGCGGCAGTCGCCGGCCGCGTTCGGCGAGGTCGTCCCACTGCGAACGGGTCCGCCCCGATGTCACCGGGCGGGCCGCGGTGACGCGTGGCGGAGCCGGGCTCGGAGGGGATGGAACCGCGGTCGGAGGGACGTGCCTCGGCGAGGCGGGCGGCCGCGTCGCCGACAGTGGAGTCGATGGCACCGGAGTTGGGAGTGCCGGAGTCGGGGACGCCGGACTGGCAGGCGCCGGAGTCGCGGCGGCGGCGGGCAGCGCCAACGTCGGTCCCTCAGTGGGTCGGGGCAACGTTGTGGTGGCCGTGGGCAGCGGCGCCGTCGGGATAATCGCGGCTCGCCCCCCGGCGAACGCCGTCGGCGAAGCAGGCAACGGCCCGGCTACCGACAGATTGCGTCCCGCCTCCCTCGAGCGGAACACCAGCAGCGCTACGACCGCGGCCGCGAGGACGAGCAGGAGCCAGACAGATCCCAGCCTTGGCCGGCTGGACGGGTAAGCTTCGGGCCCGGACACGTCGAGCGGCTGGTCCATCGGCTCCGGCGGGGCGTTTTCCCAAGACAGGAGGGCGGGCTCCGGCTCCGACGGCTCGACCGGCGCAGCGAGCGGAAGGTCGATCTCGGTCTCGGGCAGGCGGATCTCCGGCTCGTCGGCGTCAGGCGCCGGCACCGGCTCGGGAGGCTCCGGCTCGATTTCCGGCGCGGTCACGTCCTTCTCGGGCTCCGCGACGTCGGGCGGGAGCGGCGGCGCGACTTCTTCCGCCGGCTCGACCGGCGCCGGGCGCGGTTCTGTGGGGGACTCCTCCGCTGCGTACTCCGGGTGGAGGAGGCCGAGTGTCGCCAGCGCGGCGAGAAGCTTCTCGACGGAGAAAGGATCGGGCGGCGCACGGCGCGAGATCTCCGCGGCGCTCGCGCGCCCGTCGATCGCGGCGACGACACGGAGCGCGTCGGGCGTCAATCCGAGCGTCGCGAACTTCTCGTCGAAGTCGAGGCCGCGCAGGAGCGGCGCATCCGCCGACGGCAGCGCGTGATGAACGAAGGCCCGATCCCGCGAACGGAGGAAGAGTTCGAGAAGAACCCGGTGAATCCCCACCCGGAATTGCCCCGGCTCCGGCCTCGCGGCGGCGTCGAACGCGTAGGAGCCCTCGAGCCAGCCGACGAGGTGCGAGAGGATCTCGACGACGC
>WNGF01011034.1_pt1 | contig 10090 bp, 11 predicted proteins | sample 5400641 | NCBI WGS metagenome assembly WNGF01 (sample SAMN13153371, study PRJNA577476) | soil metagenome | isolation source: 80 cm soil or saprolite under grassland replicate 2 | place: USA:California | collected 2016-06-15
AGAGCCTCCATGCCGACATCCTGGAAGCGCATCGCAGTCACGAACGACCCCGAGCTGGCGGAAGCGCTGGAGCGGGTCGCTCCGTTCTACCCGTCTGCGCCGCCGGCGCGCTTGGTGCACGACCTCGCCGTGAAGGGCGCGGAGGCGGTCGTCAAAGAGCGCGTGTCGCACGACGCCGCGATCGAGCGTCTCGTCGCGTTCTCCACCGGGCGGGACGACCTGATCGACTGGGACGTGCTCGACCAGATCGACGAACGCGGCTGGGAAGACTGATGCCGGATCCGGTCGCGTACGACGGCCGGGTCTACATCGCCGATAGCTCTGCCTGGTCGCACGCGGCGAATCCAGCCGTGTGGGACGAATGGGCGGCCGCGCTGCGTAACAAGCAGCTCCTCACCTGCCCGATCGTGAAGCTCGAGCTCCTCTACTCAGCGCGGACTGGAGACGACCTCGATCGCCTCGCCGCGGATCTCGCGATCCTGCGAGACGTGCCGATCACCCGTTCCGTCACGAACGCCGCCCTGGCGGCGATGCGGGAGCTGGCCCATCTCGGCCCCCTTCACCACCGGAGCGTCAGCATCCCAGACCTGTTGATCGCCGCGGCCGCAGCCGACGTCGCCGTCGGCGTGCTCCACTACGACACCGACTTCGACGTCCTCGCGGACGTCCTCGACTTCGAGAGCCGCTGGGTCGGCACGCGCGGCGCGTTGTGACCAGCGCGCCAGCGTTCGGGCGCCGTCGGAGACATGGCCCTGTCGAACCCGGGGCCAGGCCCGGGCCAGGCCCCGATTCGAAACGGTCACGAATTCGCACCGTCGCGCGTGCGGATCGACCTCGTCGTAGCCGAGGTCGTGTACGTCCTCGAATCGGTCTACGAGGTCGACCGCGAGCGGGTGGCCGAGCTCGTCCGGGCAATCGTCGGCTTCCCGGCAGTGGCCGTGCCTGATGAAGCGTTGCTCCTGCGCACGCTCGAGATGTACGAGCAGTACCGGATTCACTTCGCCGAGTCGTATCTCGCTGCTTGCGCGGAGCTGTCAGGCGTTGGGGTCGTCGCCTCGTCCGATCGCGATATCGACCGCGTACCCACCATCCGACGCCTCGAGCCGAGTGCCTGATCAGGGCTGTCAGCGGGTCGGAATGCTCTTACTGAGCCTCCACGAAAGGCTGGCGCCGTACCCGATGAACAGGCCCGACACGAGGACCCACGCGGCCAGCTGCCATCCTCCGTGTACCAGGCCTGTGTAGGCCTCGAAGGTCGGCATCGCATGATCGAGCGGGGGGCCGTGGTGTTTGTCGATCGCCGTGAGGAAGGGGCTCCGCTCGCCCACGACGCCCCACGGCGGACGGAGCCACACGAAAGCGAGAGCGAGCGTCCACTGAAGGCTCAGTAGTCCGGTCGCCAGCGCCCGGACCGCTACGGGAGCTTCGCGCAGGAGGAGCGCGATCGCCGGGATCAAGGCGGGAATGAACTGCAGCGCGTACCGGGCCGCCGGCGCGTAGGCGCCGGACCAGTCGCTGAAGGTCGCCTGAACGGCGATCGTGGGGCCGAGCACCAGCGCGAGCCGCAGAGCCGGTCCCCGGCAAAGCCTGAGCCAGACCGGAAGCCCGGCCAGGATCAGCAGCAGAGCCGGGTTGTTCGTGAGCAGCCCGCGGGTGGAGTCGAAGGACACGGCGGCGAGCCCGCGGGCCTCGCTCAGGGCGAACACCTCGTTGCCGGGCAGAACCATGCGCGTCGGCAGCCACGATCCGTACCACGCCCGAACGGAGAGCTCGTACCCGATGACCGAGACGAGGACCGGGGTAGCAAGCGGCAGAAGGCGACGGAGACGCTCGGAGCCCTCCGAGCTGCGCATGACCTGGACGACCGCGATGGCGGCGATCGTTCCGAACGCGAGGGCGTTCTTGAAATGGAACCAGGGCGAGACGCCGACCAGGGCGCCGAGCAGCAGCAGGTGGCGTGACCGCCGCTCCGGCAACTCGAGGATCAGGAGGCAGCCGAGGAGCAGCGCGGCCGCCGGAAGGTCGGGGAAGACGCGGCCCTCCAGACCGAGGAAGGACGGCGAGAGGCCGAGCGCTCCCGTCGCGATCGCGGCGAGCCAGACCTCGCCCGTGAACCGCCTCACCCACAGGAACGTCAGCAGGAGCACGATGACGGCGATGACGACCATCGCCACGGTCGCGCCGTGCGCGCCGTCGGCCGCGACGGCCGGGACGAGCACGGCCGAGAGGCCGACGCCGTGCATGGAGTACCAGTGCGGGCTGGCGAGCGTGAAGATGCTCGTGTTCACGTGCGGGTCGAGATGGCCCGAGTAGTACTCGCGGTAGCGACGGCCGAGATAATCGTTCTTCACGTCGACGTCACCGTCGAGGATGAGGCTCTTGCTCAGCAGGAGGTAGTGGGGCTCGTCGCCGGAGTACGGCTGCGCGTTGTGCCACCGGAAGGCGAGAAACAGGACCAGGATCGCGAGGGCGGCCACGATCGCCGCCCCAACCTCGAGGAGACGGCGCCGATCGCCGGCGATGCGGATCCAGCCGCTCGTGGGCTCTACGCGAGCGCCGACCGCAGTCCTCCTTAGACGGTTGCTCGGAAACCCAAGACCGTCGCAGGCTATCGCGCCGCCGGGCGCCGTCAGTGGGTCGGGATCGCGACCAGCCGCAGTCCCTTGCGGCGAATCCCCTTGATGATCCCGGGCAGCGCGGCGACGGTCGCCGACTGGTCGCCGCCTCCGTCGTGAAGGATGACGATCGAGCCCGGGCGCACGGCGGCAAGGACGTCGCGCTTGATCCGTTTCGCGGTCGCGCCGGGCCGCCAGTCGCCCGGATCGACCGACCAGAGCACGATTCTCTCGCCCAGCGACTGCGCGTAGCGCACGACGGCCGGCGAGACGCTCCCGGCAGGCGTGCGCAAGAGCTGCGGCCTGACGCCCGCGCGAGCGAGGCTCTCCGCGCCGAGCGCGATCTCGTCCACCACCAGCCGCCGCGGGAGCTGGGCGAACGGCGGCACCTCGGGATGGTTGTACGTGTGGTTGCCGACCAGCATGCCCGCCTTGCGCTCGAGGGCGACGAGCTGGGGGTACATGTCGACCTGGAAGCCGATCGTGAAGAAGGTGGCCGGGACGTGCAGGCGCCGGAGGACGGCGAGCACGCGCGGCGTGTAGACCGGCGACGGGCCGTCGTCGAACGTGAGGGCGACCGCCCGCTGGACTCGCTCCCGGCCCGCGTCGGGCCGGAACCGCGCCGAGACGAGCTCGTGCGAGACGGCTCCGCGCACCACGACCTCCACGCCGGGTGTGCGCGAGAGCACGAACTGCGGGTTGCTCGGCATGCCGACAGGAACCGGCAGGACCTCGCGGCGCAGGCCCTCCTGCCGGTCGCGACCGGCGACGACCGTGATCCGGGCACCGCTCCGGAGCCGGGTGCGACCGGGCGCGCGCCGCCCGTCGAGGAGCAGCCCACCCGGGAAGGCGCCGACCCGCAGCACCTTCCCGCTCACGTCGAGCAAATCTCCGGGCCGCGGCTGGAGGCGGTAGAGCGCCGCCGCCTGGGCGAGCGTCGTGCCCGGGGCGACGTGCTCGGCCCGGCCGCCGATCGTCACCGAGATCCGGGAGCGCTGGCCGCAGCCCGCCGCGATCGCGACGAGCACGAGCCCGGCCGCAACGACCGCGATTGCATGAGACACTGTCGACCGCCGGCGCAGACTGGCCACCCCCGACCCAGATGATGCACGCATGACCGGACTTCGGAAAGGGCAGGCACGTCGCGCCGCCCGCATCTCGATCCTGGCGGCCGCCGTCCTCGCGTGCGCCGCGTCCGCCGCCGCCGCGAGCTCGAGCGGGCGGGCGGAGTCCCGGGCCCACCGCCAGGCCGACGTCGCGGTCTACGAAGGTCTCGGCTCGTGGATCGACATCTTCGCGGCCTCGGTCTGGACGCGCCCGGAGGCAACCGTCTCGAGCCTCGCCGCGCACGGCGTCGGCACGCTCTACCTCCAGACGTCGAACTACAGCCAGACGACCGCGTTGCGCCGCCCGGCAGCTCTCGCGCGTTTCCTGTCGGCCGCGCACGCGTCCGGGCTCGCCGTTGTCGCCTGGTACCTCCCCTCGCTGGCCGAACCCGACCGCGATTACCAGCGGGCGCTCGCGGCAATCCGCTTCCGCACGCACGACGGACAGGGCTTCGACTCCTTCGCGCTCGATATCGAGGCGAGCGTCGTGCGCGACGTGTTGCTTCGCAACGGTCGCCTGCTGGCGCTCGGGCGCCGACTGCGCGCCGCCGCCGGGCCCGACTATCCCCTCGGCGCGATCATCCCTTCGCCGGTCGGCATGCAGCGCCATCGCCATTACTGGCCCGGCTTCCCCTACGCCCCGCTCGCGCGGACCTTCGACGTCTTCCTCCCGATGGCTTACTTCAGCTACTACACGAACGACTCCGGCGGCGTCTATGCGTACACCCGAGGCGTCGTCCGTCAGATCCGCGCGCAGACGGCGACGCCGGACCTGCCGATCCACGTCATCGGCGGCATCGCCAACCGGGTCGGCGGCGGCGCGATGGCGGGGTTCGTGCGAGCGCTCTCGGACTGCGCCGTCTCCGGCGCGAGCCTCTATGCGTACCCGCAGACCACTGCCGGGCAATGGGCGCGACTGAGGGACGTGCCCTTCGGCGCGTTCGAGCCGAGCCAGGCCTGCCGCTGAGCAGACGCTCGTGCAGTTTCGTGCCGGCTCCTGGCACTGATTAGTGCGAAGATTTGGTACCGCCGTTCGAACACTCCGCGTTTCGTGCCGAATCATGGCACAATGAAGTACACTATTCTGGCACCGTGATCACCGACGTCAATCCCTTCGTCTACTCGCACCCGGTCGCGCCGGAGGATCTCATCGACCGCGACGACGAGACGCGGCGGCTGCTCACGTCGGCGGTCGGTGGCCACTTCGTCCGGCTCTACGCGCCGCGGAAGTACGGCAAGACGAGCCTGCTGCGGCGCGTCCTGCGCGACGCCGAGCGGCAAGAGGGAATGGTGCCGATCCTCGTCGACCTCTACGGCGTCCTCTCCCTCGCCGACGTCACCGTCCGCTTCGAGCGCGCGTACGCACGCCAGCTGAAAGGCAAGGTGCGCGCGCGGATCGAGGAGTTCCTCCAGAGCACCGGGCTGGGCCTTTCGCTCGGCGCGCTCGGCGTGAGCGCGAAGCTCCAGCTCGACCCGCGGACGGATCCATTGCCCGCGCTCCACGCGCTGCTCGACCTGCCGCTGCGCCTCGAGCAGGGGGGCGGCTTTCGTGCGCTGGTCGTCCTCGACGAGTTCCAGGACATCGCGAAGGTGAAGGAGATGGACGCCGTCCTCCGCAGCCACATCCAGCTCCAGGGCGAGGTCGCCTCGTTCGTTTTCGCCGGCTCCGAGCCCGGGATGATGCGGGAGCTGTTCGAGCGGCAGGAGCGGCCGCTCTACGGGCAGGCGGTGCCGATGCGGCTCGAGCGTCTGGCCGACGCCGACATCGCGGGCTACATCGTCGGGCGCTTTCGCGAGACGGGCCGCAGCGTCGGCGAGGCGCTGAACCCGCTGGTCGGAGCGGCCAAGGGGCATCCGCAGCGCGCAATGCTGCTCGCCCATCGCCTGTGGGAGCTGGTCGCGCCCGAAGCGGCGGGGACGCTGCCGGACTGGCCGCGAGCACACGAGGCCGCACTCGCCGAGCTCCAGCCCGAGTTCGACGCCCACTGGCGGCGGCTCAGCACGACCGAGCAGAAGGCGCTGCGCGCGGTCGTCGCCGGGAACGGCTCGCCGTTCCAGCAACGGATGCTCGACCAGCTCGAGCTGAAGAAGAGCACCGCGCGTGCCTCGATCAACTCGCTGGTGGCCGACGCCACGGTCGAGGCTCGCGAAGACGGCTACGCCCTCGTCGATCCACTGTTCGCGGAGTGGATCGCGAAGCTGCGTCTCGCCGGAGACGAGCAGCTCGAGCCTTACCCCGACGACCTGTCCTGAAGCGCGACCCCGAGAAAATCTCGTACAAGTTTCAGGACTCTCGTACAACAGTTGCGCTATGCTCCTGGTCATGACACTGAGAGCGCTTGGGCTCCGTAGTCGCGATGCCTGAACCGATCGAGAGCGAGCGCCGAGAGTCTTCGTCGGCGCGGGTACCGGCCGTCGCCCCCGGCAGGGCGATCGTGTATACGCGCTACGACGAGGAGAAGAGTGTTGTGATCAACCCAGACGACTTCCACCGGCTCGCCACGCTCGACAGCGATCTCGCCGAGCTTGCCCTCGAGCCGATCGAGATGAGCGATCTCGCGCTCGAGGCGCATCGCCTCGAGGGGACGCCTGGAGTGCCGGTCGAAGATCCGGCTCGGATCGAGGCGCTCCTCGGCCTGTGACTGCTCGCGTGCCCGGCGATCTCGCCGGGACTGTCCGCTGGGCGGTAGTTCCGTACGCGCCTCGACCGCCGTTCCGCATCTACGGCGGGCCGCAGCGCGCCCCCTACATCGTGGACGACGTCGAGCGCTTGATCAACGCGTCGCGGAAGGGCGGCGATGCCGACCTCACATACCTCGTTCCAAGCAAGGCCCGTCCGGTCCTGATCCTCAACAACCCGCCGCGAACCGAGCACCAGGAGGTGACGGCCCTGCGCCTGCTGCGCCTCTCGAAGATTGCTGACGCTTCGCAGCAGGAACGGATCCGTCAGCAACTCGACCCGCTGCTCTTCCATCTCGACCCCGCGCGCTTCGGTCTACCCGAGGAGAACGCGGCGATCGTCAGCGCGCTCGTCACGATCCACGTGGACGCGATCAGCGCCGGCGAGATGCTCGGATCGCTGAACACGCATGAGATGCGCGCTCTCGGCGAGCGGATCATCAACTTCTACGGCTTCGACACACGCCTCCTCGTGGAACGTACGATCCGCGCGCTCGCGGCGCGCCGCCGCGTGCGCGAAGGCCCATGAACGTCAGGGACGCTGACGCGGACTCAACGGAGTGGATGTTGCAGGACGGGACGGGGGCACACGACGCCGCGCTCGCCGAGCTCCAACCCGAGTTCGACGCGCACTGGCGGCGGCTGAGCACGAGCGAGCAGAAGGCGCTGCGCGCGTGAATGTGCGGATGCGCGCGCGCACCATGGTAGCAGAACTGCTACGGTTGGATGCATGACGACGATTCAGCAGAAGGAGCTGCGCAACAACGTCGGCGAGGTGCTGCGGCGGGCCGAGGCAGGTGAGGAGTTCACTGTCACCGTTGCCGGCCGTCCGGTCGCGCAGCTCGGTCCGGCGCAGCCGCGCCGGTGGGTTGGGGGGCCGACGCTCCAGCGGGTCTGGCAGACTCCCGCACCGCACACGCTCGACGAGGATCTCGCCACGCTTCCCGGTGAGTTGCGCGATCCGTTCGCCGAGCCACGCGTCTAGTGCGCGTCCTCCTCGACACTTCCGTCCTGATAGGCGCCGAGAGCCCCGGCGACCTGGAGGGTGCCATCAGCGCCGCGTCGCTCGCTGAGCTGCATTTCGGTGTCCTCGTCGCAGACTCCGACGACGAACGCGCTCGCCGGTCGCAACGTCTCGGCATCGTCGAGGCCACCTTCGACCCGCTGCCGGTTGACGCCGCTGTCGCACGCGAATGGGGTCGGCTCGCAGCCGCCGTCGTCGGCCGCGGCGGGCAACCACGCCGCCGAGCCGTCGACCTCGTTATCGCCGCCACGGCAAACGTGCACAAGGTCCCGCTTCTGACCCGGAACGCGAAGGACTTCGTTCTGCTCGCCGACCTGGTCGAAGTCCGCGAGCCCACGTCGCCGTAGGCTCGGGCCGCCTTCCCTGAGATCGACGTTGTCGCACTCGACGAGCCTCTGGAGCTTCGCACCGGCCTTCATACCGTCGGGCGCAACCTGAGTGCAGTCGTAGGGGACGCCTGCGAGGGTGATGGGCTCGCCACCGTGCCCGCGCTCAACAAGAGAGCTATGCCGCATACACGAAGCCTGCGCCCGACTCGGACACAGGACAATCCATGGACCGTCTGCGTGGGCGGGGTGTTCTTCTCGAAGATCCTCGAGCCTCCGCTCAACGTGAGGCAGGACGCGACGTAGACGGGGACGCTGAGGGTCGACCCGCCGGATTCGATGGTGCAGGGCGCGCTCGGATCTCCGGCGAAGAGCCCGAACGGTGTATTAGCGGCGACCTCGCGACGAAGACCGAGCGCCGAGCGGCTATCAGCCCCACTCGCCGAGGAACGTCACCGTGCTCGTCCCGAAGTGCAAGCTCGGCGTGAAGCTGAAGGTGCTGTCGGCGCCGTTGATGAAGAGGCACCCGCTCATCACGGCGATGTCGGCGGTTCCGCTGACCGAGTCGGCGAACAGCGCATACGGGTGCGGAGCGTAGATCGAGCCGGTGATTCCGTTGAGCCCGTCGGTCGAGCCGACTGGCCCAATCTGGGACAAAAGGATGTCGGTCAACGCCGCCGAGCGGCCGTCGCACTTGGAACCTGTGACTCTCTTGATCTCTGTCCCCCCAGTGTGTGGCGCCGAGCTGTCCGAGCCCGGGGTTAGGGTGTTGCCGCGGTCGACGGTGACATTGATGCCGCTGACAGCAGTGACCTGCATCACCTCGGTGCCGATAGCGATCAAGTCGCCGACGTTGATGGCCCCCGAAAGCTGGGTCTGGAAGGTGGTCACCGTATCGTCGATGTTGCCGCCGGGCGCCGCCGCGAGCTTTTGAACGGGCGAATACGAGGCGGTGCTAAATGGGCTCATCTCGTCGGTTACCGGCTGGTACATCGAGAGGCCCAGGTACTGCCCGGTGTCAGGCGGCCCGAGCGTGATGTAGCCGATGGTGTTGAGCTGGATCTGATCGAGCCCTTGGTAGACCGTTCCGGTAAGCGGGTCGCGGTCCTTCGTGTTGACGATCAGCACGTGCGGAGCGGTCACCTTGGCCGCGCCGCAGACGCGGAAGCCTCCACCGGCCATGATGTACGTGCCGTCCGCCATCGTGACGTCGGGCGTGCCGACGATGTACTTGATCTCCACGCCGTTGCTATGGGTGGAGTCGAGGACCGTGCCGAGTTGTGCTCGCGCCACGGTTAGGCTCGACGTGCCTCCTCCGGCCGTTACCAGCATGGCTTCGGAGTCGATCTTGATGTAGTCCCCGTTCTCGATGTCCGTTCCATCGGTCGTGATCGTGAGCGGATCGCTCGAGCTGTTGATCGCGCCGGAGAGGTGCTGCGCCGGGGCGCCGGTCACGGTATAGCTCGAAGGAGATGCGACGTAGCCGTCGGCCGTCTTGCAGGTGGCGTTGGTGCAGGTCGTGCCGGTGGGCACCCCGATGCAGAGCCCACCGTAATAGGTGAACGTGCCGCCTGCGCTCCCGATATCTGGAAGCAGCTTGGGTCCCGAGTCGGAGATCGTGTACAAGACCGGTGCAGCCGCGGTCGCGTCGTCCGTGACCTCGTAGACGATGGTGCCGGCAGCGTGAGCTACCTCAATGGTGCTCAGAATCGCACGGGTGACGGTGAGGTTCCAGATACCGGGGCTGACCGCGCTGACGGTGGTGACGCCCGTCACGAACATCCGCTCGTTGCCGATCTGGATCGTGTCGCCGTTCTGGACCGCCGAGGTCGTGCCGGTATTGGTGACCTGAATCGTCTGGTCGGGAAAGGTGACCTTCTGCACGGCGGTGCCGGTCGTGTGAGCGGCCTTGGCCGTGTTGAGGTAGGGGCGGATGACGGTCAGGTTCCAGACACCGGCGGTGAAGCTGGCGACCCCGGTCACGAGCATCCGCTCGTTGTCGATCTCGATCGTGTCGCCGTTCTGCACCGACGAGACGATGCCGGTGTTGCCGACCTGGATCGTCGTGTCCGGGACAACCTTGAACACGACCTTGCCGGAGTTGTGCGGTACCTCGGTTGTGCCGTTGACGCCGCGGGCCACGGTCAGCGTCCAGGGGCCGGCGCCCGTGACGCCGGTCACGAGCATCTGCTCGTTCTCGATCTGGATCGTGTCGCCGTTCTGGACCGCCGAGGTGCCGCCGGTGTTCGTGACCTGAATCGTCTGGTCGGGAAAGGTGACCTTCTGCACGACGGTGCCGGTGGTGTGCGCCGCCTTGGCGGTGCCGAGGTAGGGGCGGGT
>WNGF01031953.1_pt1 | contig 10090 bp, 13 predicted proteins | sample 5400641 | NCBI WGS metagenome assembly WNGF01 (sample SAMN13153371, study PRJNA577476) | soil metagenome | isolation source: 80 cm soil or saprolite under grassland replicate 2 | place: USA:California | collected 2016-06-15
TGACAAACGCGCCAGTGCGCAGTGTTGTGCGCCCGGGTTGATGCACCCGTTGCTGCACCCCAGCGCCAAGGCGCATGCCGAATGTCGTGGCCGGTCAGAGCGATGTCGACAAGCTGGGCGAGCCAGCTCGCCGTGATGAGCGCTGAGTTACGCGTCGCTGCGACACCGTTTTGAAGACGGCTCAACTCGTGTTCCATCTCGCTCCAGCCTTCGCTCGCCGCGTATCTGCAGTTCAAATCCTCCCGGCTGCGTGCTCCTGACTATCCCGTCCAGGGCGTCACCGAGCTGATCTGCAGCGTAGCTGGCGATCAGGACACGGTGCTGCTGTGCTACGAGGACGTACGCAAGGACGGCACGTGGTGTCACCGACAGATCTTCAGTGTCTGGTATGAGGACCAGACGGGCCAGGAAGTCGCCGAGCTGTAAACCCGGTTTACACATCTATGAAAACCAAGGGTGGCGTCAAGGTGGTCGAGGCTGACTCCGGTGGTCCATATCGGTGGACCGGTGGTGGCTACCGCACCGAGTACCCAGGCTGACACTAACCCCAGGACCAGCGGTCATACATCTATTCGCGCTCGGTTGGCGCACGGAGCCGATCGGACCTGAAGGGACCCAATCACTTGCAGGGTCTCTGAGACCAGTGTAAATCTGGGGTTCCCTTCAGGCAGCCAGAGGCGCCACAGCGCTCGTGTGCGCGTGGTACGGAGTGCCGTCAGCCAAGACGTGATAGACGATTGTGAGCAGGTGGCGCGCCAGAGCAACGCGCGCCGTCTTTGGTCCTTTTCGTTGCGCGACGCGGCGGAAGCGCTCGCGCAGATCACCCTCCTGGCGACTCGCAGCTACCGCGGCCTCGACGAGGATCCAACGAAGCAATGGCGAGCCCTGTTTAGTGATCCGACCGTGGTAAGTGCGGCCGCCGCTCGAGTGGACCGAAGGAGCCAGGCCAGCATAAGAGATGAGGTGGCGAGCGTCTGGGAAGCGGTGTACGTCGCCGATCTCGGCCAGGATGAGCAACGCGCCGAAGCGTCCGACTCCGGGTATTGACCACAGCCGTCGTGCCTCGGGTGACTGACGCACCCGCTGCCGGATCTCGCGCTCGATCAACCGGATCTGAACATTGAGGGCATCAAGTATGGACAGGAAGCCGTCGACGGCCCGGCGCGGCACGGGAGGCAATGCCAAGCTGGCCAGCCACCGCCGACCGGCATGGCCAAACAGGTCACTGGCCGGGCTCATCAAGCCACGCATGGCTAGCAGCGCATGCACACGATTCTTGACCGCGGTGCGCAGGCGGACGAGCTGGACCCGATAACGAAGGACCTCGCGGACTTCACGCAAACTGCGCGGGGCGAGGTACGCGCGTGGGACCAGGTCGGTTCGGAGCAGGTGGGCCAGGGTCGCCGAATCGATGCGATCGGTCTTGATCCTGGCCGAGGCGATGGCCCGCGTCTTCAGTGGGTGAGCAAGCACGACCTCAGCAGCGTGGTCCTCGAGCGCGTCAGTGAACACTGGCCAGATCCCGCCAGCCTCGAGCACCACCTTGGCCGGTTCGACGCTCTGAGCCAACAGGCTAGCCAAGCTCTCGGCGTCGTTAGTGACCCGACCCTGGCCGAGCAGCGTGCCCCGTTCGTCAAGCCGCGTGAAGACCGTGTACCGCTTGTGAACATCCAGCCCGAAGTACTCCATGATCATCTCCCTCGCGCTGACCTGCGCACCCCAAGGGTGCCTCCGCTCAGCTGCCGGTGGCTTTCATGGCATCACTTGAACGCCAAACGGCTCCACGCCATGGCATATGACGAGCACCATGGCGGAGCAACATCGGGCGCTCATGTTTGCCTAGGAGGAAATGGCGCGACTCGCCGGGTTCGTGGCTCAACTCAGAGGCGGCGACGCGGAGCGGCTGAATCAGCAGCTTTGGCCGTGTCCAGCGCGGTCTTACGCGCGATCAACGGCCCAATGACGGCACCGGCGAACGCGCCCAGCAAGGCCGTCAGGGCGGGCAGCAGCTTGATGGCCAGGTCTCACCAGTCCACGCGTCGTCCGTTGCTGTCAAGCCATGAAGACGCGCAGGATGCCCGGCGACTGCATGCGCCTGATTGGGACGCCGCCAAAGGCCGGGGCGTCGGACTCGTCGATGGCGATCGTGACGATGTGACCGCGCATAAACTTTCCGTCGAGCTGGGCAGCGTACTGCTCGCTCATCTCGATCACTTATGGCTTGCGACCGTGCTCGGCCAAGGGCCTGAACTGCCTCTTGATCTCGTCGACGACCTGGTTCGTGTCCACGTGTTGGGGGAATGTCATGGTTTCGCCACGTAGCTAGCGGAACGGTCCGACGCGACGAATCACGTACGTACCTGCTGACGTATCGAGCGACCAGTCCTCACCAGAGCGCACCCAGTCACCGTCGACGGTGCCGCGCAGATCACCGAGCTCAACTTCGACGGCATCTTTCGCTGCTCGTACCGTGTCGTCTATGACGGTCGTAGTGGAGCCGTCAGGTTTGAGGACTCTCCACTCCGTCGGCGGAACGCCATGGAGATCCACGGGCTCCACTGGCTCGCCGTTTTTGTAAACCCGCCCCTCATCATCGAAGCTGATCGTGTCACTGTGGACGTGGCGCCCAGCGTGACCACGCTGAAGAACGCATTGTGCGGCTACACGCTGGTCTTGTTGCCTGACCACTGTCGCTTCGAGACACTGCATGGCCAACTAGTCGGGGATCAGCGTGGTGGAAGGCTTTACGATCGCGTCGAGGGGGTCGTCCGGAAAGAAGCGACCCTGTGTGGCGTACAGCACGGGCGCGGTATAGGCGTGCGGATCAAACGCCACCCCCGACGAGTTCGACAGTGACCTGGTGACGATGGTTGCCGTGCCGCTCTGCTCTGGCAGAGGCCCAACCCAGCGTTCAGGGCCAAGGTGGAACAGCAGCTCTTCGAGACGGTCAAGCTCGGCGACGACCGCAGGGATGTTCCACTCCTTATCGGCAGGCGACTGCCAGGAGCGGGCGAACGTGATGTGGGCAATCTCGCGGCCGACACGATCGACGATATCCAGGTCGCCAGTCGGACCCTCCCCGCGCGCGTCGACCCAGCGCTGTGGGTCAACGAAGAAGTCAGAGGCGATCGCGTCGCGCGGACGTTGCCAGTCGTCATACAGAAACTTGACGACGGCTCGGGCGTGCACCAGAAGCGACTCAAGGTAGGCATTCAACTGGACGGGGTCCGTCGCTCGAGCCAGCCGCGCGGCCATATGCCGCACCATCCGCATCTCGTAGCGGAACGCCTTGGACGCGGTTTCAAGGTCGGCAGACGTGCTCGGCGGGCGGACTTTCCGGGCCATCGCTCTAGGCGCGATTTATAGCACATATGTGCGATGCGGGCGTGCGCTTCTGTGCGCGCTCACGATAGCGCAAGAGGCGTTATGCGTACTCGTGCCGCTACTTAGACGGACGGTGGCGGGCTCCAGCCGGGCGCGCTGAGATCACGGTCTGCCTCGATCTCCTGTTATCTGGAGCCGTAGTGCTTGCGCACTCCACGTAGGCGTCGTATCGTAGAACATATGTTTCAGTACGTTGTGGAAGTCTTTCGCACAGAGTGTCCTGGACGTAGGCGATAGCGGCGGGTGCGGCCGACGCGCTGTACGAGGTCTTTGGCGCGTAGCTTGGCGAGGTCGTAGCGCAGCTGGCTGAGGCGGTAGTCGGTGTCGGCCAGCCGGTGGCGGGCCAGGACGCGAGCATGCAGCTCGCGAGTGGTCCACTCGCCGGCGAAGGCGGCTGGATGGAGCAACGTGTCCAGCAGACGGATGACCCGATCATCGTGGAGCTTGAGGCCAGGGACGCGTCGCTGGCGGACGATGGTCGGCTTGGCGAGGTTCGCCAGGAGGCCGGTGTCGACGGTGGTCGCCAGGAGATCGGCCTGCAAGGCAAGCGTGCGGTGATTGGTCGCCGCCAGCTGCTGGCGCAACGCTGGCAGGTTGTCCAGTCGCTGGACAACGCCGAAATGTCGGCTGTCGTTGGAGCAGGTTTCAGCGCGCAGAATGCAGTCGCCGCGTCGATCACCGCGGACGTAGTTCTTGGCGAATGACGTCTGGTAGTACCAGCGCAGCACCGGGCGACCAGCGTCGCGCTGATCCCGCACGGTCTGCAGCTTGCCCTGGTAACGGCGGTCGATGCGCCGGCCGAACAGCTGCGTGGTGCGCTCGGCGCCACCCACCAGCACGCCCAGCTCGCACGCCCGTTGGAACATTGCCCTGAGCGGCGCGGAGCGTTTGAAGACGACGTCGGTGGCCAACTCCATCTGGGCCATGCTGTAGCGATAGCCCGGCTGCAGTGCACCGCGCTCGGCCGGAGTGAAGGTCGGCGCCAGGCGACGGACCCAGTACGCACTACGGCGTTCCAAGAGCGCCGGGCTCACCCGATCGGCGGCGGCCTGAAGAGCATCCACATCGGCCACAGCCAGGAAGGCATTGTCGGCTTTGCGGAAGCGCACGCCGACGCGTGTCAGCTCTTGGGCGACGAATGAATGGCCGTTGAAGTAGCAGGTGACGTTGAACGGGAAGTAGCTAGCTACCCGCACGCTCATGGGTCCCATCACCGAATCCAAGACGTACCAGTAATAGTGGAGGAAGCGTTTCCGACAGGCCTTGATGAAACGGTAGTTGGCGTCGCCGCTAGGTGGCGTCCACTGCGGCGTGTAAGAGACGAAGGTACGGCCTTGCTCCAGGCTGGTCAGCACGCAGGCCACGCCCTCGGTCCCTTTCAGGCGGCGGTAGAAGCGTTCGACGAAGTCCTCCTTGCGCACACCCTTGGGGGGCGCCGGCGGCGCGGCCAGGACGGGGATGCCGTGTTCCTCAGCCATCCGCCGCACCCAGCCTTTGTAGGCGTTGGTGCGCTGCTCCAAGACCTTCGGCTCGATACAGGCGATGCCGACCACATCGTGGAAGAAGCGCAGCGCTGGGATCCAGCCGAAGTGCTCAAGCTGCTCCTCGGCGAAGAGATTGCTGGACGCGAGCGCTCGGCGTTGGCCACCCGTCGTGCGCGGGCAGCATTTCCAACCGGCAAGACCTTTCACACCTCGAGTCTGTCCTCGATTCCCTCGCCGACCCAGACGGCGCTGCGCACGCTCGAGTTGATCGGCCGCCACGAGAACCTGGTCGTGTGCGGCCCATCTGGAACCGGCAAAAACGTTCTTCCTGGAAGGGCTTGGTCGTCAGCTCGCCGTCGAGGCCGGACTCAAAGTAGCGTGGTTCAGCCTCGAGGAACTGGGCGTGCTGGTGCGTCGCCACCGTGCCGACGATTCGGTCACCAAGGCCGTGCAAGTCATCCTCACTGCGCGGCTGATCGTGGTTGACGATATCGGGCTGCTGCCGGTCAGCCCGGATGCCGCTGAGGGGTTCTTTCGCCTGGTCGACGCGGCCTACGAAAAGCGCTCGGTGGCCGTCAGTTCAAATGTGCATCCGGCGGCCTTCGACGAGCTGATGCCCAAGACGCTGGCCACCGCTACCGTCGACCGGCTTCTGCATCACGCCCACGTGAATGTGTTCAATGAACTACTACCTCCTGTCCACCAAGCCGGTGCTGGGCGGGTTGTTGGCGACGGGATGCCGATGGGAGCACCGGCGGGATGGCTGACTCGAGCAGATCAGCCAGAGCGATCGGTTCGTCGCAATGCGGGCATGGGCCACCGGGACCAATTCGACGGCAAAAGACGCTGCACTGCTCGCACCTTTGCTCGCCGAGGTAGCGGCGGCGCACTCCGGGCATTCATACACCGTAGCCAGACGTGGTGCCCGAGAAGGGAGCGGCGGAAGCGGAACAGGATGCCGCTCTCTCCAGGCGGCCTGCCGGCAGGCTGGCTTGCAGAAGCGCTTTCGGCCAACAGGTACAAATTCGGTCCCGCACACACCGCAGGCGATCGTTACGCCATCGTCACGCAACGTAATCTTAGGCATTGTCGACCTCCGTCGCGTTCTGGCGGTCGGCAGGCGAAGGCAGGATGTAGAAGTGGAAGCTGCTGCCGCGTCGCACCCGCAGGATCTCGTGCCCTTCCTTGCTTGCCCAGGTGAACACGTCAGCCGGTGGCTTCCTTTCCTGGGCGCACAGCCGTCTGACCGAGACCATGCGCCGATCGAGCGGTGCCGTCCCTCGCAAGCGTCTGGCGACGTCGTCGTTCCATCTGATCCAGAGTTGGCGCTGGGCAGCGTCCTGTTTGCCGCTCAGCACGCCCCAGCGGAACCAGGTCTGAACCCGTGTTTGGTCGACGCCCAGGCGTTCGGCCGCTTCAGTTGAGCTGATGTAATCGGTCTCTGGCGAGCGCATCGTGGGGCTGGCCGTCAGACCGGACGGAATACCGTTGGAGAGGCGGAAGTCCATCACTCGTCGAGCTGACCATGGCTTATGTTTCATGGTCAGTAGTCCCTCAGCGTTGAGGGCATCCGAAATCTCGGCGTCGGTGTGCGTTTTCGCCAATTCAAAGACGCGGTAATACGCGGCCATTGGCGCTCCCATGTACTTGGGAACGTCGAGTTCGCTCCGCGCGCCTCCCTGCCACACCACTTCGGCGCGGACCACCTTGCCTTTGGTCGTTAGGCGCACCTGCTCGATGACGCACCGCAAGAGTTCCTTCTTGGCCTGGACCTCGAACTCGCCGCCAAACCAGCGTTGTCGCAACTGGCCCAGCACTTCGCGCATTTGCTCGGGCGTGTTGACCGGTGGCGTACGCCGCTGGCGACGGCGGTCCTCAGCACGCGCCGCCTCCAATTCCGCTAGACGTTCATTCCAGGCCGTCTCCAACGTCTGTGCCACCAGCCGATTCGCCGGATCCACGAGTTCGTAGCGGCGTTGCGCAAGTTCGCATTCGTACTCCAGTCGCTGCAATTGCTGCCGCCATTGGCGATCGAGACGGGCCTCCTCTTCACGTTGGCGCTCGTCGTACGCCAGCGCCAAATCAACGCTGCCGGCGTCAATGACCCCCAGCACTAAGTTTTCGACGAGCGCGTCCACTCGCTTGGCGCTCGCCCAGCCGCAGATCGGTTCGCCGAAGCGCCGATGCGCGTAATCGCAGGAGTAATAGGCTGGGCCTTTCGAGTAGCGGACCCGCATGCGAGCACCACATTGCTGGCACCAGACCAGTCCCTGGAGAAGCGCCGCTCCCTCCCGTGGCGCACCCTGGCTGGTGGGCAGCGTCCAGAGATGATTCTTCAAGCGCGCCATGTTCGCCTCCCACTGCTCGAGGCTCAGGTAACCCGGATGATGATCCGGCAGGAACACCTCCCACTCTTCGCGGCTCCGCCGTTCCACGTGGCGAGTGTGCGTCAATGGGTCATGGCGGGTAGCCCGCCGACCATAGGAGTACACGCCAGCGTAGATCGGATTAGTAAGCACCTGATAGACCACTTCATGCTTGGGCGACGCCATACGATCTGCGTGCCAAGAGCACGACGGTGGATTTGATGCGGGAGCTGCAGGCCTTCCCGATTCAGGCAGAGCAGCACGCCACGCATGGAGCCCAACTGGCCGAACAGATGCACGATCTGCTCGACCGCGTGGCGCACCGCTTGGTCGGGGCTGAGCTGCAGTTGACCCGTCAGCGGGTCGTAGGCGTAGCCAACGGGCACTGGCTTGGCGTACTCACCACGTCGGGCTTTGTTCAGCCGTCCGCGTTGCATCCGAGCCGTGATCTGGTAGCGCTCGATCTCTGAAAAGGTGCCCTTCAGGCCCAGCAGCAGCCGGTCGTTGAAGTCGGATGGGTCGTATAGCCCATCCTCATCGCCGATAAGCACATTGAAGGCCGCGGCCAACTCCAGTAACTGGTACCAGTCCAGGCAATTGCGAGCCAGACGCGAGACCTCCAGGCCAAAGACGATCCCCACTTCACGCAGGGCGAGCATCGAGACCAGCCGCTGATACCCTGGTCGATTGCTGCTCTGAGCGCCCGAAATACCCAGATCGTCGTCGATCACCAAGCAGCGCTGGACTGGCCAACCGAATGATGTGGCGCGGTCGGTCAGCTGGTATTGGCGAAGCCTGCTCTCCAGATGATGCTCCACCTGGAGCGGGGTCGATTGCCGAACGTATACGACGGCGAGCCGGTTGAGGTGGCCTGACTGGATAGCCGATGGGTTCACTCATCGCTCCCGAATCGGTCGTGCGCAGCAGAAACACCAACTGCGCGATCAAGCGCCGCCGGGCTGGCGGCGGAAGCTGACTGCAGATGCGACGAAGGACACGCGCCGACAAGGTCTGGTTGGCCATAGGCACTCTCCGCTCGCTGTAAGCCGAGGAGTCGCTGCGTCAGCGTGTCGAGTGCCGCGAGCGGCAGACGAACTGCGCCGGGTACTGATGGGGCGGGCATGCTGGGCGGCATCGACTCGAGCCAGCGCTCGCGCAAACGGTAGCGGAAGGCCGGATTTTCCGGTAGTGCCACGATGCAACAGACGGTGACGTTTGCCTCCCGCCAGCGTCTGACGACAATAACCTCACGGCCATACAGCGGATGCCGCGGAAGTATTACGAACCGGCGCTCTGAGCACCGTTCTGGTTGACCAGGTTCCGGATTGTGTCGATCACGTTTGTACCTTACGTCTGGGGACAGCGTGAGATTGGCCCAGGCAACGGCCGGCAAGGGCGTCGCGCCGCTCGGCACCCAGGCCCGGACAATGGCCATGCACGCTGAACTCACGTTGCGTAACGACGGCAAGACGACGCGGTGCGCCATCTGCGGGACCGAGTTCGAGCCGATTGGCCGACAGCGCTTTGATAAGCCAGCCTGCCGCCAGGCGGCGTGGAGGCGCCGGCACCCGACTCCGCTTCCGTCGATCCCAGCGCGTGCTCCGCGGCATAGCACGGTCTACCAATGCGGATCCTGCGAAACCCGCTACCTCGGCGAACAGTACTGCGGTGACTGCGGAACCTTCTGCCAGCGCGTAGGAGTAGGTGGACTTTGCCCAACGTGCGACGAGCCAGTGGCCATCGTCGATTTGCTCCCTGAAAGGACTCAGCCCTGACTGACGCCACGCCCACGGGGGAAAGGGGCGGAGCCCCTTGTCCCCCCGCCACCCCCTATCCCAGCGCCTTCGGCGCCCGAAATTATCAAAAAGAGGAGGTAATCAACCGACAAGAAGTGGACTTTGTGGGCAGCTTCGCTGGCCGCCGCTGGGCAAATCTCAGGTTCTGGATCGAAATTAGTGCAGTGAGCTGGCTAGGCGGACCGGAGTTGTTAGGATGAGACGTCGAGAAAGTGGTTCCAGGCGAAGCAGATGGCGATCGTTGCGTCGGCTAGTCGCTCTGGATCCTGGTTGGCCAGCCGCCGGCGGCCATACCATACCAACGTCGGAGTTCCTCGAGAATGATCTGCTCGACGTCGTCCGCTAATCGGGCCTCACGCAGGCGTGCCAGGATGGTCGTTGCTTCGGGGACGAACCTCTCAGTATTGCCGGCGTGGACCCCGATCGGGTCGAGTTGAAACAGAATCTCGAGTAGCTCGTCGTACAACGCGCGGTATTGAGCTCGAAAGTGTTTTTGGGCCGCCCGACGCTGCTCGTCTTCCTTCGCGTTGGTAGCTTCGCTCACCCTGGTGATGGACCGTACCGCAGTCTCGACGTAGCTGACCTGGCGTCGTGTGGAGCCCGCATGGCTGCGCATGGGCCAGCTTCAGTTGGCCAGCAGCACGCGTTTGCGTAGTAAATCGAACAGCGCCCGCCCGAACATTTGTCTTTTGGCGACCTTGAGCTTGTTCACGTTCCCTTCTACAGAGCCTGAGCTCCAGCGCTCGGTCAGCCCGGCGTGCACAGCATCCCAGTCGTGCTGCAGGTTGCGGCTGAAGCCGCGCAATTCTGGTGGACCGGTCTGGTGCACCGCAGCAACCCACGCGTCCAACTCGCGACCACGCCGTTCACGAACGAGACGCAGGAAGTGCTGGGCCAACTGACGTGCACTCACCAACTCCGTGCTGCGCTCATACAGCTGGTTCAGGAGGATCTGCTCTTTCTCGTGCAGGTCAGATGGTCGTCGGAGCAGCAGCGAGGCGAGGGTTCGTGGGCCAGGCAGCATCACGTGAGCCGGTGGTGGAGACTCGGCGATGCGCCA
>WNGF01011038.1_pt1 | contig 10089 bp, 10 predicted proteins | sample 5400641 | NCBI WGS metagenome assembly WNGF01 (sample SAMN13153371, study PRJNA577476) | soil metagenome | isolation source: 80 cm soil or saprolite under grassland replicate 2 | place: USA:California | collected 2016-06-15
CGCAGACGATCCTCGCCTACGGCATGTACGGCGAGCCGCTCCGCGTCGAGCACGGCGCGCCGCTGCGCCTCTACTCCGCCGTGAAGCTCGGCTACAAGATGGTGAAGTACCTCACCGAGGTGAGCTTCCTCCCGGTGCGTACCGGCGGGTACTGGGAGGACCAGGGGTACGAGTGGTTCGCGGGGGTGTGACGGCGCCGCCGCCGCTTCCCCCCGCTACTTGCTCCGGGGCCGGTGGGGAGCGGGGCAGGACCGGTAGCCGTGCTTCTCGTCCCACTGCTGGTGGTAGTCCTCGGCGATCCAGAACGGGCTGGCCGGGGCGATCTCCGTCGTGATCCGATCGGCGAGGCGTGCCTGCTCCGCGTCACGCGACGCGAGGGCCGCCGCCTGCTGCTCCGCGCCGAACGTGAAGATCGCCGAGCGGTACTGGCTCCCTCGGTCCGGGCCCTGGCGGTCTCCGCTCGTCGGATCATGGGTGCGCCAGAACACCTCGAGCAGCTGCGGGTAGCTCACCTCGCCGGGGTCGAACTCGACGAGGACCGCCTCGGCGTGTCCCGTGCGGTGAGAGCTCACGTCCTCGTAGGTGGGATCGCGGGTGCGACCGCCGGTGTAGCCCACCGCGGTGGCGACGACGCCGGGGACCCTCCGGAACCGCTCCTCGACCCCCCAGAAGCACCCCTGGGCGAACACCGCGACCTGGTCCTTCCCCGAGGTGACGAGCGGCGTTCCATGGCCGGCGTTCCCGGGCTTCGTCCCGAGGCTCGGGTTCCCGATCGCGGCGGCGCCTTGCCGCTCTCCCCGCGCGGGGGTGACGATCGTCTTCGCCGCGACGAGCGCGGCGGCGATCGCTCCGACGAGGAGCACCGCCTTCACGGCCTCGCGCTCCCGCCGCGATCGGAGGAGGTCCCGGCGCTCCGCTCGAAGAGCGGGAGGAACCGGCCGTAGCCCTCGTCGGCGAGCCGCTCGACCGGGACGAAGCGCAGGGCCGCCGAGTTCATGCAGTAGCGCAGCCCGGTCGGCGGGGGACCGTCGTCGAACACGTGGCCGAGGTGCGAGCCCGCGAGCTTCGAGCGGACCTCGGTGCGCGCGGAGAAGAGGCGGTGGTCGGAGCGGGTCGTGACGTTCGCAGGCTCGAGCGGCCGCGTGAAGCTCGGCCAGCCCGTGCCGGAGTCGAACTTGTCGAGGGAGGAGAACAGCGGCTCACCGGAGACGACATCCACGTAGATGCCGGGCCTGTGCTCGTCCCAGTAAGCGTTCCGGTAGGGCGGCTCCGTGCCCTCGCGCTGGGTCACATCGTACTGCTCGCGCGTGAGCCGCTTTCGCAGCTCGTCATCGGACGGCTTCGTGAAGGTCGTCATCTCCGCTCGCTCCTGCGCGTGGGTCGGCCGCGGCGCGGGGGTCGCTCGCCCGCGTCCAATGCTGACCACGGCGGCCGCCGCGACGATCGCCCAGCGCGCCCTCCTCGGGTATGCCGACGTCATGGCTTCACTCCCACTCCTTGAAATGCTCCGAAGACGCGCGGGGCGCCACCCGATCACGGTGGCGGATCCGCCGCCGGTGCGCGTGCGCACGCTCCTGCGCCCCTCGATCCTCGAGCTCGCCGTGATCGCCGCTCCACGCCTGCCCTCGCGGATATGAAGCGAGGTCGGCGCCCGGTCCGCTCGCGGAGGGACCCTTCGTCCGGGCGTACCGTGGGAGTCCGGCCAGGCTCTCGCCGCGCGCGAGCGCCACCCTCATGTTCAGCTCATGGCCCCGGACGGATCGGCGGCGGTGCCGCCTCCGCAGACGTCGTTCCTTTTCGACCTCGACGGCACGCTCGTCGACAGCGTCTACCAGCACGTGCTCGCCTGGCGCGAGGCGCTCGAGTCGGAGGGGATCGAGCTCTCGGTGTGGCGGATCCACCGCCGGATCGGCATGAGCGGCGGGCTGCTCGTGAACATGCTCCTGCGCGAGACGGAGATGGAGCTGTCTCCGGAGCGGATCGAGCGGCTGCAGCGATCGCACGCGGACGCGTTCCTGCGCCGCGTCGCGGACGTGCGGCCCTTGCCGGGCGCGCGGGCGCTGCTCGCGGCGCTCACCGACGCGGCGATCCCGTGGGCCATCGCGACGAGCGGCCGGATGGAGTCGGCCGGGCCGGCGCTCGCGAAGCTCGGGGTCGACCCGCTGCGCGCGGCGGTCGTCACGCGAGACCAGGTCCGGCACGCCAAGCCCGATCCCGACCTGTTCCTCGCCGCCGCCTCGCGGCTCGGGGTGGCGATCGAGTCGGCGACCGTCGTGGGCGACGCCGTCTGGGACATGCTCGCGGCTCAGCGGGCGCGAGCCCTCGGCATCGGGCTCCTGTCCGGCGGGTACGGCGAGGAAGAGCTCGCGCGCGCAGGCGCGTACCGCGTGTTCGCCGATCCGGCGGGTCTCCTCGAGCACCTCGACGAGGTGGGTGGCCGCCGCTGAAGCCGTCTCACCGCGCGCCGTTCCGCCCGAGCCGCGGTCGGAGGCGCGCCCGCGTCAGAGCATCTCGAGCGGCCGCTCCTCGGCGGGTGGGGGGAAGGCGCGGTCGAGCTCGGCGAGATCCTGCGGGGTGAGGCGGAGCTCGACCGCGGCCCGGTTCTCCTCGACGTGCGCCGGGGTCCCCGCCTTCGCGACGGCGCTCACCCCGTCGAGCCGGAGGACCCAGGCGAGCGCGACCTGCGCCGCGGTGGCGCCGTGCCGCTCGGCGACCCCGCGCAGCGTCGGCTTCCCGAGCAGCCGCCCCTGCTCGATGGGCGAGTAGGCCATGACCGGAAGGCCGTGCGCGCGGCACCAGGGGAGCAGGTCGAGCTCGATCCCGCGGCGGGACAGGTTGTAGAGCACCTGGTCCGTCTGGACGTGCAACCCCTCGGGCGCGATGCCGAGGAGCTCCTGCAGGTCGGGCAGGTCGAGGTTGCTCACGCCCCAGTACCGGATCTTCTCGGCCTCGACGAGCTCGTGGAACGCGCCGACCGTCTCCGCGAGCGGCGTGAAGCCCCGCCAGTGCAGGAGGTACAGATCGATCCAGTCCGTCCCGAGCCGCCGCAGACTCCGCTCGCAGGCGGCGATCGTCCTCGCGTGCGAGGCGTTGATCGGGAGCACCTTGCTGACGACGAAGACCTCGTCGCGGCGTCCGGCGATCACGTCTCCGACGAGCTCCTCGGCGGCCCCGTCGCCGTACATCTCCGCGGTGTCGATGAGCGTGAGCCCGAGGTCGAGGCCTCGCTCGAGGGCGGCGAGCTCGGTCCTGCGCCGCGCCGGGTCCTCGGCCATGTGCCACGTCCCGAGCCCCAGGGCGGGGATTCGCTCGCCGAACGGGAGCGCGACCGTGCGGACGCCGGGTGCAGGCATGGCGGACCTGCCTCGAAGCTCCTGCCGGCCTCGTGACCACGCAAGGCCGACGATGGCTCGGCGATGCGGGCGGTCCGCACCGGGGAGGGGTCAAGACGGCGCGGCGGTCCCGCCCTCGGTCGCGCCGGGGCGGAGCTCCGTGCCCGGCCGCGCCTTGCGGAAGCGGTTCAGGTCGCGGACGGTCTCGAAGGTCTCGCCGAAGAGGGCCGAGAGGCTGCGCAGGATCGCGCGCGTCACGCGCTGCTCGCACTGCGCGTCGAAGCGGATCTGCTCGTCGAGCCAGCGCTCGAGCCACGCCGGATCGGGCAGCCGACTCTGGACCGTGTCGTTCGGGAAGAGGCTCCGGTTCACGTGGAGGTTCGTCGGGTGGAGCGGCTTCCCGCCCCGGCCGCCGCTCGCCATGAGGACGCCGACCTTCGCGAACGCCGCGCGCGCCTCCTCGCCAGAGCGATCGAGCGCGCGCCGCATGTACTTGAGGTACGCGCCGCCGTGGCGGGCCTCGTCCTCCGAGATGAGCCCGTAGAGCTGGCGGATCACGGGCTCGGTGTGCCACTCGGCGGCCCTGCGGTACCACTGCGTGAGCCGCAGCTCCCCGCAGAAGTGGAGCATGAGCGTCTCGTACGGCGGCGCGGGGTCGAACTCGAAGCGCACGGCGTGCAGCTCCTCGTCGCTCGGGACGAGCGCCGGGCGTGCGCGCCGCAGGTACTCGATGAGCGCGAGGGCGTGCTTCTGCTCCTCGTAGAACCAGATCGACATGAACGCGGAGAAGTCGCTGTCGTGCCGGTTGTCGCGCAGGAACATCTCGGTCGCGGGCAGCGCCGACCACTCGGTGATCGCGTTCATCCGGATCGTGAGCGCCTGCTCGTCCGTGAGCGCGGCGCGATCGAGCCGGTCCCACGGCACGTCGCCCAAGGACCAGCGGGCGCGCTCCATCGAGTGGAAGAGCTCTGGGTACAGCATGGCGGAATCCTCCCGGGGTGACGGGAGAGGTAAGGCCGGTGTGTCTCCGGCGTGTCACCGCTCGGCGACGGCGGGAGGGCTGCCCCACTCTCGCGCCGGTGAACGGCAAGCGAGGGCTGGGCCGCTCATGCGCAGCCTCGACACGACGCTTATCAATGGGCCTGCAGCCAGCAAGGACCGTAGCCGATCGAGCATGGTGCTCCCTCACGCCGCCGGTCCGGGGAGACATCCATGGAATCGCTCAAGTCCACCTCCGTCACTCACTACTTCGACACGCTCGACCACCGGATCCTGTGCGGTGTGCCCGGGTTCGATCGTTCCACGAAGCACTCGCGCGCCGTCACCTGCCCGTCGTGCGTGGGGCTACTCCACGGCAAGGAGAGCGCGGGCCTCGCCGGCGATCCGGGGAGCGGCGCGGGGAGGTAGCGCGTGGCGCCCCGGTTCACTCGGACTCGATCCCGAGAGCGACGAGGAACCGGCAGACCATGTTGTAGGCGGCGATGACGCCGACGAGCTCGACCGTGCCGCGCTCGCCGAGGAAGGCCCGCACCGCCTCGAACGTGCCGTCGGCGACGCGGACCTCCCGCGTCAGCTCGAGCGCGAGCTGGAGCACGGCGCGCTCCTCGGCGTCGAACGCGTCCGCTCCGCCGTCCGCGCCCGGGCCGCTGCGCAGCACGGCGAGCTGCGCTTCGGTGCCGCCCGTGGCGAGGAACGGCGCCTCGTGATGGTGGAGCTCGTAATCCGCTCCGTTCAGCACCGCGACCGCGCAGGTCGCGAGCTCGCGGAGCTTCGCCGGGACCGTGAGCTCGGAGCGCACCGCGCCGAGGAAGCCGTTCCACCCGCGCGTGAGCGGCGGGCTGTGGAGGAGCATGCGGTCGAGGTTCAGGAGCGCGCCGCCTCGGCGGGCGCGAACGGCGGACACGAGGTCGGCCGGCTCTTGCACGTCGGACGGCAGGTACGGAATGCGGGGCATGGCCGAGGGTAGCAACGGCGCAGGAGTCCGAGGGCAGCCTGGAGGGGTGCGGATCTGCCGTGCGGATCTGCCGCAGGCGGAAGGAGGCAGCACGGCGAAGGCTCGAACTCCGTGTGACCCGCCGCGGCCGCATTAGGTACAGGCCCATACCACCACCAGGCTGGGATCGAGGCGATTCATGGGGTTCAAGGATCTGGGCGACAAGAGCGCGGCGCCGCACGTGGACACACCGGCGCAGGCGGAGGCGAGAGCGCAAGCCGTCGCCGACGTGAAGGCGAAGGCCGACGCGAAGACGGCGAAGGCCGCCGCACAGCGCGAGGCGAAGCGGAAGGACGAGGGGAAGACCGCTGCCGTGAAGGACCCGAAGGGCGGGGCGGCGTAGCCGGCGTCACGCGAGCCGCGCCATGGCCTCGGCGAAGGCGGGGGCCCGCGCCTCGTTCGCGGATCTGAAGTACACGAACGCCACGTCCCAGGGCTGCGCGCGGATGCGATCCACCCAGCGCGAGAGCGCGCGGCGGTCGTAGTCGGGCCGCTGCAGGCGCAGGTAGCCGAACCGCGCGGTCGGGACGAGCGGGGTGTCGCCTCGCAGCGCGTCCACGATGCACAGGGCAGCGCCGGCCTCGCGCAGCGCCGAGAGGACGGCGTCGTCGCCCCAGCTCCGGTGACGGAACTCGAGCGCCGTCCGGCCGCCGCGGGGGACGACCGAGAGGAGATCCCGCAGGAGCGGCAGGTCCTTCTCGAGCGTCGGCGGCAGCTGGAAGAGGACCGCCCCGAGCTTCTCCTCGAGCTCGGCCGCGGCGAGATGGAAGGACCGCACCGCACCGGCGACGCCGGAGAGCCGCCGCTCGTGCGTGATCTCTCGCGGCGCCTTGAGCGCGAACGAGAAGCCGGCCGGCGCGGCGTGGTACCAGCGGGTGAGCGTGTCCGGATCGGGCGGCCGGTAGAACGTCGAGTCCACCTCAACGGTGGGAAGGCGCCGCGAGTAGGCCTCGAGCATTCGCGGGACCGGAAGGCCGGCGGGATAGAACGGGCCCCTCCAGTGCCGATAGGCGAAGCCGCAGGTGCCGGCGAGGATCCGGGTCACGTGGTCCGCGGAGAGCTATGCGGTCGGACGGAGCGTGTACGGTCCCGCTTGGACCCAGGCCTCGATCGGGACGCGTTGGGCTCCTTCGCCGTCGGAAACGCGATCGTCGGCCCGAGCGAGGATCATCCGACCCCGGCCGTCGCCGCCACCCGCTCCCCCGCGCTCCCCAGCACGACCCGCAGGTCGTGAGTCCCGCCGTCGTCCACGAGCGCGATCGCGCGAGGATCGACCTCGGCGCCGTCGAGCCGCGCCGTCTCGATCCCGCGGCAGCGGCGCTCGGGGTTCGTGACGGAGATCTCGTAGCGCGTCTTGCCGAAGCGCCAGCTGATCGCGTACTCGGGCCAGGAGGCGGGGATGCACGGATCGAGCGCGAACGTGTCGCCGTTCCGCCGGAGCCCGAGGATGCTCTCGAGGCCGGCGCGGTACATCCAGCCGGCGGACCCCGTGTACCAGGTCCACCCCGCGCGCCCGGCGTGGTCCGGGTGCGCGCAGACGTCCCCGGCGAGCACGTACGGCTCGCCCCGGTAGCGCGCGACCTCCGGCCCCGTGCGCGTGTGGTTCACCGGGTTCAGCATGTGGAACAGCTCGGCCGCCTCGTCGCCGCTCCCGAGCTTCGCGAGCGCCATCACGATCCACGCGGCCGCGTGCGTGTACTGGCCACCATTCTCCCGCACGCCGGGCGGATAGCCCTTGATGTAGCCCGGCTCCTGCGCCGAGCGATCGAACGGCGGCGTGAGCAGCACCACCACCTGGGCGCCTCGCCGCACGAGGTGCGTGCGGACCGAGTCCATCGCGCGATCGGCGAGCCGGGGCGGCGCCGCTCCCGAGAGCACCGCCCAGGACTGGGCGATGGAGTCGATCATGCACTCGTCGCGCTGCGCCGAGCCGAGCGGCGTGCCGTCGTCGTAGTAGCCGCGCCGGTACCACTCCCCGTCCCAGGTGCGCTCGAGCGCGGACGCGAGCCGGGCCGCCTCGGCGCGGTAGCGGGCGGCCCGGACGGTATCCCCGCGCGCGCTGCACAGCGGCGTGAAGTCGGAGAGGACGGCGTGCAGGAAGAAGCCGAGCCAGGCGCTCTCGCCGCGGCCGTCCTTTCCGACGCGGCTCATCCCGTCGTTCCAGTCTCCGTTCCCCATGAGCGGGAGGCCGTGGGCGCCCGAGGTGAGCCCGCGGTCGAGGGCGCGCACGCAGTGCTCGAAGAGCGAGCCCTCCTCCGTCGAGACGTGCGGCTGCGCGTAGAGGTCCTGCGCGTCCGGCGCGAGCGCCGGCCCCTCGAGGAACGGGATGCGCTCGTCGAGGACGCCGTCGTCTCCCGTGGTCCGAACGTAGTGCGCGACCGCGTACGGCAGCCAGACGAGATCGTCCGAGCAGCGGGTGCGCGTCCCCCGGCCGCCCGGCGGATGCCACCAGTGCTGGACGTCTCCCTCGCGGAACTGCCGCGCCGCGGCCCGCAGGAGGTGCTCGCGCACGAGCGCCGGCCGCGCCATCGCGAGCGCCATCGCGTCCTGGAGCTGGTCGCGGAACCCGAACGCACCGCCGGGCTGGTGGTAGCCAGTGCGCGCCCACATCCTGCAGCTCAGGTCCTGGTACAGAAGCCAGCGGTTCATGAGGACGTCGAAGGAGTCGTCGGGCGTCCGGACCTGCACCGCGCCGAGGGTCTCTTCCCAGGCGCGCGTCGCGGCCTCGAGCGCCGCGGCCGCCGCCTCCGCGCGACCGTGTCGCCCGACGAGCTCGCGGACGTGGCTCGGGTCTCTCCCCTCGCCGAGGAGGAGCACGATCTTCCGGGTCTCACCCGGCGCGAGGACGACGGCGAGCTGGAGGCCGGCGCAGGGATCGAGCCCCGCCCCGAAGCGCGCGGGGAGCGCGTCGAGCCGGAGCGCCGCCGGCCGCGCGAGCGAGCCGTTCCGGCCGAGGAAGGCGGTGCGATCGCCCGTCGCCGAGCGAGGCTTCTCGCTCGCGTGGGCGAACGCCACCCGACCCGCGAACTCGTGGTTCCACGCGTTCGTGGCGAGGATCGCCCCGGTCGCCGGGTCCTGCTCCGTCACGACGTGCTGGTTCTGGCGGGCCTGGGGCGGTCCGAGGACCCACTCGACGTAGGAGAAGACCGAGAGGCGCCGCGGGAGGCGGCCCTCGTTCGTGAGCGTGAGCAGCGAGACCTTCACGGGGTCGACCGCGTCCACGAAGACGTCGAGGCGATGGCGGATGCCGTTCGCCGCGCGCTCGAAGCGGGTGACCCCCGCGCGGTGGCGGATCACGAACCGACCGCTCGCGCCGTCGCGGGGCAGCGGCCCCGGCGTCGGCGACCACGCCTCGCCGCTTTCGTCGTCGCGTACGAGGATGGCCTCCGAGGTGGGGTCGGTTACCGGATCATTCTCGAACGGGGTGAGGCGGTTCTCGCGGCTGTTCCCGGACCAGGTGAAGGACGAGCCCGAGGCGGTGACGACCGTCCCGAAGGCCGGGCTCGCGATGACGTTCGCCCAGGGCAGCGGCGTCTCCTCGGCTCCGTCGAGGACGATGACGTACTCCCGCCCGCCGTCGGCGAACCCGCCGATCCCGTTCGCGAGCGCGAGCGGCGGAACCTCCGGCGGCGCGGCCGGGGCGAGCGACGTCCCGGGGCCGGCGGGAGGCTTGAGCTCGACCGCCGCCGGCTCCGCCGCAGGGGCCGCGGGTCGATCGAGCTGGTGCGCGAGCGAGCCCCGGTCGCCGGAGAGGACCGCCTTCGCCACGCCGGAGAGGAGGAGGCGCTCCGCCTCCGTCATCCGGTCCCCGCGCAGCAGGTACGCGCCGCCCGAGCGGTGCTTCCAGGTTCGCCAGGGCCCCTCGTCGAGCAGGGCAGCAAGCTGCCCGTGCACCTCGTCGAGGTAGCTCACCGGGTGCTCGTTCAGGATGACGACGTCCGCGCTGAGCCCCTTCAGCCGCCAGTACTCCTGTGCCTGGAGGATCTGCCGGACGAGCGCGAGGTCCGCGTCAGCGACGACGCGCACGAGCAGGACGGGGAGATCGCCGGAGATGCCGTGCGCCCAGAGCCCCTCCTGGCCGAGGGTGCTCCGCGCGAGGAGCTCCGGCCCGGGCCGGAGCGAGGCGTCGGCGTACAGCACGCGCGAGGCGAGGCGCTCGAACAGGAGGGCCTCCTCGCTCGAGATGCCGAGGTGGTGCAGCCGGCTCCGCGCGTGCGCGAACGCGAGGGCGAACGTGCGCGCGGTGGCGGTCGGGTCGTGGTAGCGCTGCGCGAGCGCGAGCGCCGTCTCCCGGCTCGACGCCATGCCGGTGGCGAACGAGAGCCTCACGACGCCGCCCGGGGCGAGGCGCACGCGCTGGCGCAGGCTCACCATCGGATCGAGCAGGACGCCAGTCGTCCCGGAGAGCGGGCGCCCGTCGAGCGCCTGCGGATCCTCGGGGCCCCGGCCACGGCCGAGGAAGCGGCCGCGGTCGCTCTCCCACTCGACCGGTCCCTGCGTCCGGGTCTCCTGCCCGATGACGTGCACCGCGAAGACCTCGGCGTCGTCCGGGGCGCGCGGTCGCCGCCGGCAGAGCAGCGCGTTGCTCTCCGCGATGTACTCGGACTCGACGAAGAGCTTGCCGAACGCGGGGTGGGCGAGGTCGTCCGCGCTCGGCGCGAGGACGATCTCGGCGTAGCTCGTGACCTCGAGCTCGCGGACCCGGCCCCCGTGGTTCGTCACCTCGAGGCGCCGCACCTCGACGTCGTCCTCGGGTGAGACCGC
>WNGF01011039.1_pt1 | contig 10088 bp, 5 predicted proteins | sample 5400641 | NCBI WGS metagenome assembly WNGF01 (sample SAMN13153371, study PRJNA577476) | soil metagenome | isolation source: 80 cm soil or saprolite under grassland replicate 2 | place: USA:California | collected 2016-06-15
ACACCTTTCCCGCCACTTTGCCGAGCCCCGCACCCAGCGCGAGGTTGTAGCGGCGATACGCGACGTCGATCACGTCGGCGCCGCTCGCGCCCTCGGGGATCACGATCGCCGTGACGGTGTCGGAGTACCACTTGGGCTCCTTCGCCAGGGGCTTGAGTCCCCATGCCCGCACGGCGGCGCGCACGCCCTCGGCGAGGCGGTGGTGGCGCGCGAAGATGTTGTCCAGCCCTTCCTCGAAGATGATGGCGAGCGATTCCCGGAGGCCGTAGAGCAGCGGGAGCGCGGGAGTGTACGGGAAGTAGCCCGCGGCGTTCGCCTTGATCATGTCGCCGAGGTCGAAAAACGCCCGCGGGCACTTCGCCTGCTCGCGCGCCGCGAGCGCTTTCGGGCTCGCGCACACCAGCCCCAGCCCGGCGGGAAGCATCAGGCCCTTCTGCGAGCCGGTGATCGCGAGGTCGACCTTCCACTCGTCCATGCGGAAGTCGAGCGAGCCGATCGAGCTCACCCCGTCCACGTACAGGAGCGCGGGGTGCTGCGCGGCGTCCATCGCCCGGCGCACCGCCGCGACGTCGCTCGTGACGCCCGTGGCGGTCTCGTTGTGGACGATGAGGACCCCCTTGATCTCGTGCTGCCTGTCCCTCGCGAGGATCTCCTCGATCCGGTGGGGCGGCGCGCCCTCGCCCCACTCGACGTCGAGGACGTCCACCTGCAGGCCGTGGCGCTGCGCCAGGTCGATCCAGAGGTGACTGAACTGCCCGTAGCGCGGCGCCAACACCCGGTCGCCCGGCGACCGCGTGTTGACGAGCGCCGCCTCCCAGCCGCCGGTGCCGGTGGCCGGGAAGATGAACGCTTGTCCCGTGGTCGTCTTGAAGACCTTCTTCAGGTCGCGCACCAGCCCGGTGGTGAGCTCCGGAAAGGCGGAGGAGCGGTGGTCCTCCATGGCGCGATCCATGGCGCGGAGAATGCGCTCGGGAACGTTGGTTGGGCCGGGTACGAACAGAAAATTGCGGCCGGGCATTGCGGTCGTCCTCGGAAGCAGGGAAACACAAAACAAAGCGAGAACCGCCGGCTCTCGCTCAAACGTAGCCGGCGTAAGCTATTCCGCACCCCCTGGGCTGCAACCCCACGGATGGGTGGGGGGGGCTGCCCGGGTGGAGGGGATTCACAGGGGCACAGAGGCGCGGAGGCACAGTGCCCCTGCGCCCCTGTGCCCCTGTTCCTCAACGCCTCAACAGCTGCGGCCTGCGCGCATCGAGATTGAACCAGCGAATGGTTCGCTGGCGCTTCCGGCGCGCCGGGCGTAAGATGTGCACTCTGGCGAGCCGCGCACCGTGCGATCCGTTCACGCAGGCCGATTCCGGGAGGCTATAATGGCAAGCGCAAGCACGCTGATCCACGCGACACAGGACGCATTGCGGGCGCTTTCGGCAAAGGCCGGTGATCTGAACGTACCCAAGAAGGCCGCCAGCTTCGCCGATGCTTATGGGGTGTGGGTGATGCTCGGTCTGTGCGGTGCAATCGCCATGTTGGGCCTCATCTGGCAGATCGCGTCCCGGTAGTCTGCGGATGTAGTGCCGTTCCAACTAGCCTAGTTCAAGCGACGGACAAGTCTCTCGAAGCTCACGCCGGCCGACGGCTTGTGATCACTCGCGGTTCTCCGCCAAGCCGCTCGAGCGCGGTGCGCGCCTCGGCGACGTACGGCTGAAGCTCCGGGTCGGCGTGGAGCCACGCCTGCACCACGAACTGGTAATACTTGATGGCCGTCGGACGATCGCCGAGCCGCTCGGCGAGTCGTGCGCGATCGAGGACGAGCGGTACGTGGCGATCGTGGGAACTATCAAACACGGCTGCGGCCTCGGACCCTCGGCCGGCTGCTGCCAGCAGGCGAAACTTCATTTCGCGCAGCCTGCGAGCGTCGGGGCACAACGAGTCGGGGATCGCCAGGAAGCGACTTAAGGCCAGCGTCGTATCTCCTCGCGCCAGGGCGAGAGCGGCGCGGGCAAAGGCAGGCGCGGGGCGGTCTCGGCGCACCAGGCGCTGCAAGCTGGCGGTGTCCTTCCGCGCAGCCCACCACAGTGCCGCATCCAAGGTCCGATAACAGGGGCCCTCCGCAAACCAGGGGAAGTACAAGAAGTCCTGGTCGTCGGCGTGCTGGAACCACCGGGCCACAACGCTATCGACCGTGTCTCGGGGTATCGCCCCCATCCCGGCCAGTTCCATGAACGCCATCCCGAAACGGTTTCCGACGATGCTCTGCGCCTCCTGCAAATGCCCACGATGGATAAGCGCGCTCGGGAGCATCAACCGATACACGCGGACGACGTTCCCGGACCCGCGGGCACTCGCAGCCGCCCGCCGCGCCACTTGGAGCTGTATCTCGTTCGAATCCGGCCACGACTGTACCGCCAACGCCAGGTGGTACAGCGCGGGCGGAGAGGCCCCCTCGAGCTCGCGGTCGAAGTCCGGCGGCCGAGGGCGTGCGGGGTCGAGCAGCTCGCCGAGCAGGCGCATCCCGCCTGCGTCCGGTATCACGGACGAGACCGCGAGGTAACCCCGCACGTACCGAAGCGCCGCCCCCGCATCATTGTCATTCAAGGCGATCTCAACCGGATGGATGTAGGCTGGGGCGAATGCCGAATCGAGCGCGATCGCTCGATCGAACGCCGCGCGCGCGTCACTCCAAGTCTGCCCCGCAACGAACCCCGCATGGAAACGGGCTTCGCCGATCTGGTACCAGATCTCGGGATCCTCGGGATAGCGGCGCGCGGCCTCTTCCAGTATTGCGAACGTCCGCCGGGCTCCCGGGAGAAACATGAGACTCCCGGAGGAATCGGCGGCGACCAACAGACTGTCGCGCGGACCCAACCCGTGGTTGAATAAGACGGCCCGGGCAGCGTACGGGGCGCCATTCTGGTCGTTCCAGCCTCGGGCCAGATTGGCGCGGCGCAGCGCCAGCGCAAACGTCGTGTCGAGCGCAATCGCGCGATCGTAATTGGCGATCGCCGAGTCGAGTGCGAAGCGACGGAACAAGCGCTCTCCTTGCAGGAACGCCTTGAGCGCAGCCAGCGATTTCGTTCCCACGGAGTGCAGCTGCACGTGCGCCCCCGAGGTCGTCGGTGTGAGGGTGCGAATCACATCCACGCTCAGGGAATCGACCAGACGATCGATGCGGTCCGCCTGGTCCGCACGCTCGACCTCCACCAGGGTCCTGCCCTTCCGGGTATCCACCAGAGCGGCTCCAAGCCGGACGGAATCCGGCCCTGCCATGAGCAGTTGGCCGAAGACCACGAACCCGGCTCCGGTCCGGACCCCCAGAGCCTTGGCCGACGCGCGATCGGGGCGCTTGGTCCAGTGGCGGATCACCACAGTCGGCGACACGGTGCGGAACGGTCCGGCGCCGTCCAGCTTGCGCGACAGTACGTCGACGAGGCCTTCGTGCCAGAGCTCGAGCTTGCGGTCGAATACGTCGAACGGCGCCACGGCCAAGAGGTTGGGATCCAGCTCGACAGGGCTCTCGGATCGCCAAAACAGCGCTGCACCGAGCATCGTGGCCAGCGCCGCGCCGAGCCCCAGCTTCACGCCGACCCGACGGGTCTGAGGACGCGCAGCCGGCGGCAATGCTGCCTCGGTCACCGCGTCGCTAGGAGCGCTCTCGCGGTCACGGTGCACCTCGGGAGGCACAGGGGGTAGCGGGGGCACCGGGGGCGCGGACTCTTCACGCAGGCGCGCGGTCAGCTGCACGACGGCGGCGTCGGGCACCGCGTCAAGGTCGTCGCGCAACAGGGCGTCGTGAATCCGCGCGTGCTGCAGCGCCCCGGCGCGGTCGCCGGCGGCGGCGAGCGCGGTCATCAATTCCACCGCAACCCGGGAGTTCAACGGCTCGAGCGCGGCGCGCCAGCGCCACCAGTTGACCGTCGCCTGCTGATCGCCCTGCGCGGCCGCTTTGGTCGCGAGGGTCTCGAGCGCCTCGCCCACGCACTGCCTGAGCCGCTCCCGCTCGGCCTCCACCCAGCGCTCGAACTCGATCGAGTCGCTCAGGTAGAAGCCGTCCAGGAACGGCCCCGCGTGCAGCGCCACCGCCTGCGCCGCGTCGCCGCGCTCAAGTGCGGCTTCGAAGCACTGGATGTCGCTCGTGATCGCTGCGGGGTTGAGCCGCAGCTCGGTCGCGCCGAGCAGCAGCTCAGGCTCGTGGAGGTCGCGCCGCAGCGCGTAGCACGCTTGCTTGAGGAGACTGCGGCCGTGCTCGGCGTCGCTCTCGGGCCAGAGGTAGGCGGTGAGCTTGTCGCGGCTCAGGCCGTTCTTGCCTGCGGCGGCGAGGAGGGCGAGGAGGGCGAGCGTCTTCCGCTGCACCGCCGCCCCGGTCGCGGGAGCGCCGTTCACTTCGATCGACAGTCCGCCGAACGTCCTGAGTTGCAGCACCGCGAACTCGTTTGACCCGTTTCTGACCGGCGTCTCACCGCTGCAGCTCAATTTATCCCACGTGCACCGCCCTGGCGAATCGACCAGCGGAAGCGGTGCTGGGACGGGCTAAGTCAGCTTGGACGAACCAATTGGAGGCCCCGTGAAAACGATGAGCGCGCCGGCTGCTACCGCGCCTTCGATCCTCAGCGAGGTGCCTCGCCCCAGCGGGCGGCGCAGGCTCGATGAGGCGGTCGCTCGGCTGCAGGAAGGCGCGCGCACGTTCGCGCGACTTTCACTCGACGACCGGATCCGCCTCGCCCGCTCGATGCAGGAGGGCTACCTGAAGGTGGCTGAGCGCAGTGTCAGAGCAGCGTGTTCGGCCAAGGGGATTGTGTTCGACACGCCCCCCGCAGGCGAAGAGTGGACGGCTCCCTGCTTCGTGATCCGCCACCTGCGGCTCGTGCAGGAAGCGCTGGCCGCGCTCCGGCGCACCGGCAATACGCCCATCGGCAAGATCGGTCAAACCGTCGACGGACACCTCGCCGTGCAGGTGTTTCCCGCGAGCCGCATCGACGGGCTGCGGTTCAATGCGGTCCGGGTCGACGTCCACCTGCAGCCGGAGATGAGTGAGGCGGAGATGCACGCCTCGCGGGCCCGGTTCTACAAGAGCCCTGATCATGACGGTCGGGTGGTCCTGGTGCTCGGCGCCGGCAACATCAATGCGATCCCTGCAATGGACGTGGTGACCAAGCTCTTCAACGAGGGCAAGGTCTGCGTCCTGAAGATGAATCCAGTGAACGCCTATCTCGGCCCGTTCCTCGCGCAGGCCTTCGCCGGGGCGATCGCTCAGGGCTTCGTGGCCGTCGTCTACGGGGGCGTCAACGAGGGAGAGTATCTCGCACACCATGACGGAATCGACGAGGTCCACCTCACCGGCTCGGACAAGACGTTTGACGTGTTGGTGTGGGGGCCGCCCGGCGCGGAGCGTGAGCTGCGCAAGCTTCAGGGCAAGCCGCTGCTCAAGAAACCCGTCACGGCGGAGCTCGGGAACGTGTCCCCCGTCATCGTGGTGCCGGGGCCGTACACCGACACCGAGCTCGCCTACCAGGCCGAGGACGTCGCGAGCGGGCTCTTGTTCAACGCCTCGTTCAACTGCAACGCGCCCAAGGTCGTGGTGACCGCACGCGGCTGGGCGCAGCGCGAGCAGTTTCTCGGTGCCTTGGAGCGGGTGCTCGCCGAGGCGGCGCCCCGCAAAGCCTACCATCCGGGCGCAGAGGACCGCTGGCGCGCGTTTTCCGAGGGACGTGCCGGCGTACGCCACTTCGGCACGTCGAGCGAGGAAGCGCTCCCGTGGACGCTCATCCCCCGGATGAATTCGGACGATCGGACCGAGCGGGCGTATGACACGGAGTGCTTCTGCCCGATTCTCTACGAGACGCAAGCGGGCGGCCCCGACCCCGTCGAGTTTCTCGATCGCGCCGTGACGTTCGCCAACGACCGGCTGTGGGGGACGCTCTCCGCCGGTCTGGTTGTGCATCCCAAGACGATGCAGGACTCCCGACTGGGCGAGGCCACGGAACGCGCCATTGCGCGGCTGCGCTACGGCGCCGTCTCGGTGAACGCGTGGTCCGGGTATCTGTTCGCATTCAGTACGCCGCCCTGGGGCGCGCACCCGAGCTCGGGGCCGGCCGACATCCAGAGCGGGCGCGGCTGGGTGCACAACACGGCGATGCTCGAGGGGATCGAGAAGGTGGTCCTGCGCCATCCGATCATGATCAAGCCCAAACCGGTGACGTTTCCGAGTCACCGGACGGCGCACACCGTGATGCGGCGGCTGACGGCGCTCGAGGAGCGGGCGAGCTGGCACAGGCTGCCGGCGGTGCTCGCGGCGGCGCTGCGGGCGTGACGCCGGGTTCGCGTGAGAGGAACGAATGACGGCTCGCGCACAGGCCTGGGGGTGCGGACCCGTGGCCGCTGCTCTGCCCGCTGAACTGGCGCGTCTCGTTCCACAGTGGGTATCCCTTCACGAAGAACACTTCGTCTAACTGGGAGTTCGTGATCGGGCACTGGTTGTACGCCTCGGGGTTCAGTGATCCGCTCGACCCCGCCAGGAGCCCAGGCACCCTGCTGTACTACGACGGCGGAGAGGCGAAAATCATACCCATCCAGTTCATCATCGATGGTGCGAAGATAACGTGGGTAGTAGACGCCGCATTGCTTGGGGATTCGTCGACATTCCGGTGGGGAGCCGGTACCTCTGCTTGGCAATCATCTGGCGATGACGTGAAGAACGGGTACAACCAAGGCCGCCACTTCGACCAGGTCCGAAACCTGGACGGGTCACTCCCCACCTGGCCGCAGTAGCGATGCGGACGCCGAAATCAGCGGGGCGGTCGAGAGACCGCCCCGTTTTGGATTCCCGAAATCGTCCCTCGCGCCAACCGACCAGGGCAGAACGCGGCGGACGGTGACGCAGACGCAGCCGATCTTCTAGAGTAGTTGCCCGCCCGTCGTCCATCCAACAATCCCGGCCCAGCGGTTTCTCACGCAAGCTGGAACCCGAGGCTCGCACCACCGCCGCAAAATCCGGCGGGCTGTCCGTTCCTTATCTACTGAGAGAGTACATGGCTGCCTCGCGCCATCTTGGTCATGGGCGGCCTGCAGCGTGCGCAACGGCCCGACAGCCGTTGGCCGGTGGAACGGCGTTTCGCGGCTGGAAACGTCCCGAGGTCCTGCTGCCGCGTCCGTTTGACCCGTATTTGACCAGCCTCTCACCCTATCCGCCTAACTTAGCCCCCGCGCGAAGCTTGCCCGAGAAACTCAAGTCGCTCGGGAGCAACGAGATAGGGAGAGGGAGCCATGAACGTGATTCAACCGGCCAATCCAACCGGACCACGCGCCGCCGAACTACCTACCGCAGGACCTGCGGCGCACTGTCGCCACGCGCTCCGACACTTGGAGCAACTCCAAGCGCGGCTGCTCGATGACCCCCGAAGCCTGCCGCTCACCGACGCGCTGCGCCTTCTGGGCGCGGCGAAAGACCGGGTGTGGCGGAGCGTCTGGCTGCTCGAACGCCGAGTGCACGGAGACGGGGCGCTGTTCGCGACGGCTCACGCTACCCCGGCCGGCCAGCCACGGGGGGAGCCCTAATGTCCCCTTCGTCCGTCCTCGCTCGAACCGCCGCAGCGGTCCTTGCCGGTGTCCTGCTCACGACGTGCAGTGAGAATCAGGCACCCAAATCCCCGCTCGAGGCGCCGGCGCCAAACTTCGCCACCTCGTCCGGGCCAGTCACCCTGGTCGGCGCCGGCGACATCGCCGACTGCACCAGGAACGGGGACTCCCTCACCGCGAACCTGCTCGACACGATCCCGGGCACCGTGTTCCTCGCTGGGGACAACGCGTATCCGAGCGGTTCGAGCACCGACTACGCCAACTGTTACGGCCCGACCTGGGGCCGGCACAAGGCCCGCACCCGACCGGCGCCAGGCAACCACGAGTACAGCACCTCCGGGGCCACTGGCTACTTCGGCTACTTTGGCACGGCGGCCGGCGATCCCACGAAGGGCTACTACAGCTACGAGCTCGGCGATTGGCACATCATCGTTCTCAACGGCTACCACGTGGCCCATGACGTGGGCTCGGCCCAGGAACAGTGGCTCAAGGCCGACCTCGCCGCGAGCACGAAACTCTGCACGCTCGCCTACCTGCATGCGCCGCTCTTCAGCTCCGGCACCCTGGCCGATGCCACGACACAGATCCTGTGGCAGGACCTGTATGCCGCCGGCGCGGAGATCGTGCTCGCCGGGCATGAGCACAACTACCAGCGCTTCGCCCCACAGACCCCGACCGGCGCGGCCGATCCGGCCAACGGCATCCGCGAATTCATCGTGGGGATGGGCGGTGCGGGCCACTTTACCATGGGGACCCCCCTGGCGAACACCCAGGTGCAGGACGACCAGACCTACGGGGTCCTGAAGCTGACGCTGTACTCGACCAGTTACGACTGGAAGTTCATCCCAGTCGCGGGCAAGACCTTCACGGACGCGGGTTCTACGGCCTGCCACGGAGCCTCGGGCTCCGGGCCGGCGGCCTCCGCCTCGCTGTCCACGCTCGGCGCGTCGCCCACCTCGCTCACGGCGGGGAGCGGCAGCTCGACGATCAGCGTGACGGTGAGAGATGCAGGCGGCAACCCGATCAGCGGGGCCACCGTGCTGCTCGCGGCCACCGGGAGCGGCAACACCGTGACGCAGCCGAGCGGGACGACCAACGCGAGCGGAGTGGCGAGCGGGGCCCTGAGCTCCACCGTTGCCGAGACGAAGACGGTGTCAGCTATGGCAAACGGCACACTGATCACGCAGGTCGCCACCGTGACCGTGAAGCCCGGACCCGTGTCCGCCTCCCAGTCTTCGGTCGGCGCCTCGCCGGCTTCGATTCAGGTCGCGACCGGAACCGCGACGCTCGCGGTGACCGCGAAGGACGCGAACGGCAACCCCATCAGCGGGGCGACGGTGGCGCTGTTGGCTACGGGAGGCGGCAACACGCTCACCCAGCCTAGCGGCACGACCAACGCCAGCGGAGTGGCGGCCGGCACGCTCAGCTCGAGCGTGGCGGAGTCCAAGACCGTCTCGGCGACCGCCAACGGGACCCCGATCACCCAAACCGCGACCGTGACCGTCACGGCGTCGGTCGCGACGGCGGTGCTGGTCGGGGCAGGCCAGGTGGCGCGGTGCGACTACGCGAACGACGAGGCGACGGCCCTGCTGCTGGACAACATCCCCGGGACCGTTTTCACCACGGGCGACAACGTGCGCGCCAGCGGATCATACTCCGATTTCACCTCATGCTACGGGCCCTCGTGGGGCCGGCACAAGGCCAGGACCCGCCCGTCCGTGGGCGATCTCGATTACCAGACCGCGGGCGCCTCGGGGTACTTCGACTACTTCAGCGGCGCGGCCGGCGACCGCGACAAGGGCTACTACAGCTACGAGCTCGGCGCCTGGCACATCGTCGTGCTGAACACCAACATCGACATGACCGTGGGCTCCCCACAGGAGCTGTGGCTGCGCGCCAACCTGGCGGCCACCGGCGCGCGCTGCACCCTCGCCTACTGGCACCATCCCCGCTTCAGCTCCTACGGGACGAGCGTGCGCTCGTCCGTCAAGCCGCTGTGGGACGATCTCTACGCCGGGCGGGCCGAGGTGGTGCTCAATGGGCACTACCGGCTGTATGAGCGTTTCGCCCCGCAAACTTCGGATCAAATTGCGGATCTGCAGAACGGCATCCGCCAGTTCACCGTGGGCACGGGCGGGCATGGTATCGACGCCGTCGGCACTCCGATCGCCAACAGCGAGGTGCGGATCAGCGGGACCTACGGCGTGCTGAAGCTGACCCTCAGCGACGGGGCCTATTCGTGGCAGTTCGTCCCCGTCGCGGGGCAGACGGCGGCCGACTCTGGCAGCGGGACGTGCCACTGAGGGCATCCGCGTGCCTCGCGCACGCGCTCATCGAACTCGAAACGGATTGCTGAGCGTGGCGCACCTGGTCACGAGGCCCTACTACTCGTGGAGGAGACCATGACGACTCCGACCCAAGCCCTCACGCTCGAGCCAAAGCTCGAGATACCGAGCGAGGACGTGCGCCACGCCCTCCAGCTCCTCGACGCCCTCGAGACGCAGCTCGACCCCGTG
>WNGF01011040.1_pt1 | contig 10088 bp, 10 predicted proteins | sample 5400641 | NCBI WGS metagenome assembly WNGF01 (sample SAMN13153371, study PRJNA577476) | soil metagenome | isolation source: 80 cm soil or saprolite under grassland replicate 2 | place: USA:California | collected 2016-06-15
GCGGTGGCGGCCGTCGGTAGCCCGACGGCGCCCGCCGACAGCCCGCCCCTCCCGGCGCGGCCCGCGCCGGTGCTGCCGTCCCGCGCTCCCGCGCCGACTCCCGCCCCCGAGCCGCGCGACAGGCCGACTCGCGAGGCCCCCAAGCTGCCCGAGGCGGCGCTGCCAAAGCCGAGCCTGCCGTCCAGAACGGTGGCGCCGTTGCGCCCAGGTGAGAAGGAGCTTCCGTCGCTCGCCAACCCGAGTACCGCGGCTCGCGTGGACAAGCCTCAGAGCACGGCGCGCCCGGCTGAGAGCTACGCGGCGCCGCCGCCGGCGCCACGCGGCCTCCCGACCGGGTCGCCGGCCGGCGTCGGCGCGCAGTCGCTCGATGTCTCGGACTTCCCGTATGCGTGGTACCTCCGCCAGGTCGTCCAGAAGGTCCAGGGCGAGTGGCAGCGCCAGAACCGGCTGAGCGAGCCGAACCAGAAGCCGGTGCTCTTCGTCGAGATCCAGCGCGACGGCTCGATCCGGACGCCCAGGATCGCCGAGAGCTCGGGCAACGCGCTCTACGATCAGGCCGCGCTCCGCGCCATCGTCGACGCCAGTCCCTTCCCGCCCTTGCCTCAGGAGTGGCCCCGGCCGTCGCTCCGCGTGAACTTCAGGTTCGACCTCGACCGGGGCTGAGGTGATGCCTGCCCGCCGCTCCGTCCTCGCCGTCGTTGCCGCCGCCCTGCTGGTCGCCCTCGGTGGAGCGCTCTCGTTACCGCCGCCCGCGCGCCCTCAGTCGGCCGACGTGTGGCTCAACATCTACGGCAGACCGGGCCAGAAGATCAACATCGCCATCCCCGAGTTCACGGTGGTGAGCGGCGCCGATGCGCAAGGGCTCGCCAAGCGGCTCCCCGAAGTGGTGAGCAAGGACCTCACCTTCTCGGCGCTGTTTGCCGTCGGATCGGGCACGGCCGCGCTGCCGGCGAACAACCCGGCCGCGCTGCGCGAAGCCTTGGCCGGCTTCGCCGCGGGTGGCGCCCATGCCGCCCTCCAGGGCCTGCTCACGCTTCAGGGGGACCGCGCCCAGGTGGAGATGCGTCTGTACTCGCTGCTCACGCCGGAGCAACAGCTGATGATCTCGAAGAAGCTCGAGATGCCGGCGGCCGAGGCGCGGCGGCTCGCCCACAAGATCGCCGATCAGGCAGTCCTCCAGTTCACCGGCGAGGCCGGCATCGCCGATACCAAGATCGCGTATGCGAGCTCGGCATCGGGGCACAAGGAGCTCTACATGATGGACTACGACGGGGTCGGGGCGACGCGCCTGACCTCGAACCAGTCCATCAATCTCTCTCCGACGTGGAGTCCCGACCTGCGCTCCATCGCGTTCACCTCGTACATGGATCGGGGATATCCGTACCTCTACCGGCTCTTCCCGTGGGAGAAGCGCCCCGCCCAGCTCCTGGCCGGCTACCTCGGGATCAACACCTCGCCCGCCTGGAGCCCGGACGGCCGCCTTCTCGCCCTCACGCTCTCCAAGGACGGGAACCCGGAGATCTACGTCCTCACGCTGGCCACGGGATCCTTCCGTCGCCTGACCACCTTCAGCGGCATCGACACGGAGCCCACGTGGTCGCCCACCGGTCGTGAGATCGCGTTCGTCTCCGAGCGCTCCGGCTCCGCCCAGGTCTACGTGATGGACGCGGAAGGGGCCAATGTGCGCCGCCTGACTCACAGCGGGTTCAACACCCAGCCGCGGTGGTCGCCCAAGGGTGATGCCATCGCGTTCACCTCGCGCCAGGGCAATCACGACATCTGGGCGGTGAACACGGACGGCTCGACGCTCCGGCGGCTCACGGCCGGCCCCGGAAGCAACGAGAGCGCATCGTGGGCGCCCAACGGGCGTCACCTCGTGTTCCAGTCGAATCGTCTGGGGAGTTTCCAGCTCTTCACCATGCTCGCCGACGGGTCGGAGCAGCAGCAGCTCTCCCGGAGCCCGGGCGAGACCACAAGTGCTTCTTGGTCTCCTCGCCTTCCGTGATAGGATTGCCGGGAAAGTCGCGCCCGGATCGGTGGCGGTTCGAACGCGGTTCGAGAGCCAGGTAAACGGTCGTCAACGAAGGAGGGTCCAAGAACATGTCGCACCGACGGGGAAGCGTGTTCCTCGTGGCACCTCTGTTGGTCCTCGCCCTCTTCCTGGTGGGGTGTCCGAAGCGGCCCGCGACGATGCAGGCAGGCGTCGCCCCGCCGCCGCCCACGGTGACGCCGCCCCCCACGGTGACGCCGCCACCTCCGACACCGCCCCCCACGGTGACACCGCCCCCCACGGTGACGCCGCCGCCCACGGTGACGCCACCTCCGACATCGCCCCAGCCGCCCAGGGTGAGCGAGTTCACGGAGAATCCCAACCTCAAGGACATTCACTTCGACTTCGACAAGTACAATATCCGGCCGGGCGACGCGAAGATCCTCGACGCCAATGCCAGTTGGCTCAAGTCGAACGCGGGGAACCTGGTCCTGATCGAGGGGCATTGCGACGAGCGGGGCACGAACGAGTACAACCTGGCCCTGGGCGAGCGCCGGGCCAAGTCGACGATGAACTACCTGGTCGCCCAGGGCGTGCAGGCCAGCCGGATCACCATCATCTCCTACGGCAAGGAGCGTCCGCTCTGCCCCGAGCATAGCGAGGGGTGCTGGTCGAAGAACCGGCGGGCGCACTTCCTGACCAAGGCCCAGTAGGACGGCGTCGCCGCCCGCGAGACGTCGGCCGGTCGGCGCCGGCGGAAAACGCCGCGAGCCGAGAGAGCAGGAGGTAAGCTTCTTGACGCGGTCGTGGACGAAGGGGAATCCGGGGCTCCCCTTTCGCGCGCTGCTCTTGGTCTTCGGCGTGACCCTCGCGCTGGCCGGCTGCGCCGACGTGATGGCGGATGACCCGCTCCAGCAGGATGTGGCGCAGCTCCGCCACGATGTCAACGCGCTGATGGTGGCCGCCAACCGGGGGCGCGGAGAGACGGAGACGCTCAGCCAGCTCGACCGCCGCTCGAAGGAGCAGGCGAGCGAGAGCGCGCGTCAGGCGTCGGCGCTCACCACCCGCATCGACAACATGAGCGCCGAGCTGAGCCGGCTCTCGGCCCGTCTCGACGACGTGTCCCAGCGAGTCGAGCATCTCGGGCGACAGGTCCAATCCGCCGCCACGCCTCCCCCGAGACCAGCGAACCCACCCCCGCCGGCCGCTCCTCCGGTCGCCGCGCCACGACCTCCGGCGAGCGGTCAGAGCGCGGTGGCGAGGCCCGGGGAGAGCGTGACAGGCTTGACGGAACCAAGCGCCCCCGGGACGACTCCCCAGGCCGGCGGGGCCACACCCCAGGAGAGCTACCAGGCGGCCTACCTCGACTTCAGCAAGGGCCGTTACACGCTGGCGATCCCCGCACTGCGCGAGTTCGTCCGCCGCTTCCCCGACTCGCCGCAGGCCGACAGCGCTCAGTACGCGATCGGCGAGTCCTACTTCAGCCTGGCCCGGGCCAGCGCCTCGTCTGGACAGGCTGACAAGTCGAGACAGGAGCTGGAACAAGCGGTTCAGGAGTTCCGGAAGGTGATGGTGAATTACCCTCGAGGCAGCAAGGTGCCGACGGCGCTGTACAAGGAAGCGCTGGCGCTGACGGAGCTCAAGCAGACCACCCTGGCCCAGGCTCGGCTGCAGTACCTTCTCGACCACTTCCCGCAGTCCGAGGAAGCGCCCCTCGCGAAGGAACGACTCGCCGCGTTGAAGCAATAGCTAGCTAGTTAAGTTAGGACTCCTCGGTACCAGCCTCGAGAGGGAACAACCAGATCACGGTGAGCGCCTGATCAGGAGTGGAGTACACCATCACGGTACGCTCGGGATCAGGTGTTCCCACGTCCTGTACCACGACGGGCCCGGCCCAGGCAGCGGGCACCTGCCCCTCCTGACCGGGCCACAGCGAGAGGGTCACGGCGAGCACCACCGCCATGGCTCCCCCAAGGGCCAGACGTGGATGCCCCCAGAACGGCCTCCAGAGCGGCACCCACCAGGGATCCCGTATCGGCGCGGGTTTCTCCCGCAGGAGGCGAGCCTGAACGCCGGGCCAGAAGCCGGTCCAGTCGGGCTCCCCGGGCTCCGGGATAGCGGACTTCACCAGGCTCCGGAGGTGGGCCTCACGGTCGAGACGGCCGAGACAGGTCTCACAGGAGCCCACGTGAGCCTCGACAGACCGCGTCAGCCGGGGAGTGAGGGCTCCGTCCGCGTAACGCTCGAGGCGGGGTCGATTCCAGAGGCAGACGGGATTCAACATGGTCAGAAGGATACCCGAACCGTGAGACGGGGGCCGCCCTTTGAATATTCCGGGCCAGGGCACCAAGCCCGGGGAGGAAGAGCACGAGGGTGGAGCAGGAGGTGAGGGTCGAGGTTCCGGATGGCCCCTCGCTCGAGGCACGGTTGGGACTGCTCGAAAATGCCCGTGGAGGCCTGGTCCTCTGTCATCCGCACCCCCTCTACGGCGGGGACATGGAGAACCCTGTCGTGGTGCGGGCCGCCGAGGTGGGGTCGGAGGCCGGTCTCTCGACCCTCCGCTTCAACTTCCGGGGCGTGGGCCGCTCCGCTGGCGCCCACGCTCAGGGCGAGGGTGAACAGGACGATCTGAGGGCGGCTCTGGCAATGCTCCGCTCCCGCCTGCCGCAAGGGCGACCGCTCGGCCTGGCGGGCTACTCCTTCGGCGCCTGGATCGCCGCCCGGGTGACCGGCCCGGCATGCCCGCTGGCGGGCCTTTGCCTCATCGCGCCGCCACTGGCCATGTTCGACTTCGGCACGCTCGACGGCGCCGGCATGGACATCCTGCTCGTGTCGGGGACCCGCGACCCCTACTGCCCACCCTCCGACCTCGCGGCGCTGGCCGAGCGGCTGCCGGCAGCCGAGACCGTGGGCATCGAGGGCGCCGACCACTTCTTCTTCGGCAAGCTGTTCCCGCTCGGGGAGGCGATTCGCAGCTGGGCGCGGCGGTGGGCGCCCCGATGATCAGCGCTGCTCCCGTGGGAGTCGGGGCGGCGTGGCCGTCCCCGCCGAGAGGATGATGCGGATCCCCTCCTCGACGCTGAGACCGGTGGCGATCACCTCTTCCCTCGGAACCATGATCACGTCGCCGAGGTAGAGGTTGTTGGTCGGGACGAAGACGGTCACCATCTGCTGCTTGCTCTCGAGGCCTTCGAGAAGCACCTCGGCGGTGACGAATCCGAAGACGTACTCGCCTTTCCGGGGATGCTGGGCCAGGACCACCGACTTGAACGAGCTGCGCTTCGTCGGGGAGAAGGACTCCAGGAGCTGCTTCACCGACGGGTAGACGCTGCGGAAGATCGGGACGCGGACGAGGAGCCGCTCGATCCTCGCGATGATCCGCCGGCCGACCACGTTGGTGGCGATGATGCCGATGAACAGGATGAGGAGCACGGCGGTGAGGAAGCCCAGCCCCGGCATCCGGCGCCCGAAGACGTGCTGGAATGCGGGCGAGAAGAAATTGTCGATCGCGTCCCAGAACACGTAGAGGAGCCACGAGGTGGCGACGGCGGGCACGGTGACGAAGAAGCCGGTGAGGAAGCGCACCTTGAGCCAGTTGCGGACGCCCCACGGCATAGCGGCCAGATGAGAGCATACGGTCCCGAGCGTGTCAAGAAACTGACCGGCAAGGCGGCGCTCGTGACGGGCGGCGCGGCGCGCGTGGGGCGCGCCATCGCCCTCGCGCTCGCCCGCGAGGGCGCCGACGTCGCGATCGGGTATCTGCGATCCGGCGCCGCGGCACAGACCACCGTGCGCGACCTCCACGCCCTCGGTGTCCGCGCCGGCGCGCTCCGGGCCGATCTCACCAAGCCCGCCGAGGCCCGGCGGCTGGTGACCGGCGCGGTGCGGCGACTCGGCCGGCTCGATATCCTGGTCAACAACGCCGCGCTCTTCTTCCGGACGCCGCTCCTCGCCACCACTCCTGCCCAGTTCGATCGCATGATGGCCGTCAACCTCCGCGGAGCGTTCTTCTGCGCCCAGGCGGCCGCGCGGGCCATGGGCCACCGCGGCGGGCGCATCATCAACATCGCCGACGTGGGGGCGGTGCGGGCGTGGCCGGGCTACATCCCGTACGGCATCTCCAAGGCCGGAGTCGTCATGCTCACGAAAGGCCTGGCCGCCGCGCTGGCGCCGGCCATCCAGGTCAACGCGGTGGGGCCGGGCGTGGTCCTGCTGCCCGCGGGCTTCCCGCGCGATTCGCGACGGCGGATCGCCGCGCGCATCCCCATGGGGCGCCACGGCGAGCCCGCCGACGTCGCGGACGCGGTGTGCTTCTTCGCCACCTGTCCCGACTACATCACGGGGCAGGTCCTCTTCGTGGACGGCGGCGCCAGCGCTCTGTAGATGGTGTGTCCACCGTCTCGCCGGCGCGGCTCAGAGCTGGAGCACGGCGATGCCGATGACGGTGACGATGGTCCCGACGACGGCCGCGGCGGCCAGGCGCTCACCGAGGAACGCGAGTCCGAGCGGGATGGCGAACATGGGAGCCGTCGACGAGAGCACCGTCGCCACCGCCACCCCCGCATGGCGGATGCCGGCCACGAACATGATCGAGCTGATCGCGGTGAGGCCGCCGAGGGCGAGGAACCTCCAGGCGGCGTCGGACCCATGACGCCTGAGCGGCGTGCCCGCACTCCAGGCCCACGGCGTGACCCAGAGAAGCGCCGCCGCCACGGGCAGCCGGACCGCCTGGGCCTGGATCGAGTCCACCTCCTCGAGCGACGGCTTGAGCAGGACCACCGACACCGCCCACGCCAGAGAGGCGAGGCTGGCGGCCCCGACGCCCCGCCAGAAGCGCTCGTGCGCGGCCGCGCTCGGCGGCGCGGCCGTCGTCACCGTCAGGACGAGGCCCCCGAGGGTCACCGCCGATCCCGCCGCGAGCTGGAGCGTGAGCCGCTCGCCCAGGAACACGGCCGCCAGCAGCGCCGAGATCAGCGGATAGCTCATCGAGACCGTCATGGCGCGGGCGAGACCGAGGTCTCGAGTGCTCTCGAAGAACAGCGTGTCGCCGAGCCCGACGGCCGCGAACACGGAGACCGCCAGCAACATGAACGCCTTCCCGGACATCGCCGTGAGCCCCGCCAGCCCGCCCGTCGCCAGCACCCACACGAGGATCAGGCCGCCGCCGAGGGTGGACCGCACGGCATTCAGCGTGACCGAGTTGAACGCCGGCGCCAGGGAACGGACGAGCAGGCCGGTCACGGCCCAGCTCAGCGCGGAGCCGGCCGCGCACAGGGCTCCAAGCCCCGACTCCGAGAGGAGCATCGCGCGGGGGCTCGGTCAGGGCACGCGCGGCCGCGCGTGACGCGGGGACGAGCGGCGCCGCTCAGACGAACTCGAGGTCGTGGCGCCTGGCATCCACCGCCTCGTCGGGAGAGCAGGAGCGCAGGAACCGGCGCTCGTCGACGGCCTTGACGATGGACCCGATCTCATCGAGGTGCACGGCCGGCCTCAGCCGCGGCCGCTCCCGCCACGCGCGTGATCGCGGTGACATTGCCGGCGCGTGGCCTCGAGCGCGTCCTTCATCGCACCGTCTCCTCCTCGCCAATGTGCACTCGCGTCGCAGCGGAATGCTCGCTTGTCGTGGAGCCCCCGATCCAGAGGGACACTATGCCGGTCCGCAGGGCGTGTCAAGACAGGCCTGCCGCGAACACGCGACCCAGTCGGGTAGTGTCTCAGTGTCGCGAGACACGACCCCGAGTCCCCGAGTCGCGTCCCCTTGCGCCACCGCCGCACGATGGATTACGCTGTCGGCGAGCCTCCCAGCCGGACAGCCAGAGCGCTTCTCCGACAGGCTCCTAGACTGGATGCTGCCCCTCATTCTCCGCCGGCTCCTCGCCACCGTCCCCGTCATGGGCGTCGTGGCCCTGTTCGTCTTCGCCCTGCTCCGCCTCACGCCCGGCGATCCCGCCGCGATCATCGCGGGCGACTACGCGACCCCGCAGGACATCGCCCGTATCCGGGCCGCGCTCGGCCTGGACCGCCCGCTCCTCGTGCAGATCGGCATCTGGCTGGGGCAGCTCCTGCGTGGCGACCTGGGAACCTCGATCTTCTCCGGGTTGCCCGTGACCACCCTCATCAAGCAGCGGCTGGAGCCGACGGTGGCCCTCACGATCCTGGCCATGCTGCTGGCTGTCATCACGGCGGTTCCCCTGGGCGTGCTCGCCGCCTGGAGGCAAGGCTCATGGGTGGACCGGGTCGTCATGGGCCTGGCCGTCTCCGGCTTCTCGATGCCGGTGTTCTGGCTGGGCTTCCTCCTCGTCTATCTGTTCTCGGTGTGGCTCGGTCTCTTGCCCGTGCAGGGCTACACGCCGCTCAGCGCCGGCTTCGTCCCCTTCCTCCGGCACCTCGCCTTGCCCGCGCTGACGCTGTCGCTGGTCTTCATGGCCCTCATCGCGCGGATGACGCGGGCGAGCATGATGGGAGTGCTGGGGGAGGACTACATCCGGACCGCCTTCGCCAAGGGTCTCGCTCCCTGGTCGGTGCTGACTCGCCATGCCCTCAAGAGCGCCTCGCTGCCCATCGTCACCATCATCGGGGTCGGCTTCGCGCTGCTGATCGGCGGCGCGGTGGTGACCGAGAGCGTCTTCGCGCTGCCGGGCATCGGCCGGCTCAGCGTGGATGCGATCCTCCGCCGCGACTATCCGGTGATCCAGGGCGTCATCCTCGTCGTGTCGGGCGTCTACGTGCTCCTCAACCTCGTCGTGGACCTGCTCTACGTTCTCCTGGACCCGCGCATCCGCTACTGAGACGCGCATGGCGACACCCGCGCCGGACTCCGCGCCCCTCGATCCCGCGCTCGACGCCATGGCCCGCGACGCGCGCGTCCTCCCCCTCGCCCCTGCCCGCCGCGGCGCGGCGGCCCGGCGGTTCCTCGTTCGCAATCCCACGCTGGGCGCCGGCGCGCTCTGCCTCCTCGTGATGGCGGCCGGCGCCGTCGGGGCCGGTCTCCTGGGGACGCGCGATCCACAGGCGATGCGGCCCGTCACGCGGCTCCGGACGCCCTCCGCCGAGCACTGGTTCGGCACCGATCACTACGGGCGCGATGTGTACTCGCGGACGCTCTACGGCGGGCGCATCTCGCTCGCGGTGGGCTCGGCGGTGGCGGTGATCAGCCTCGTGCTCGGGACGGGCATCGGCCTCGTGAGCGGCTACTTCCGCCGGCTCGACGCCGTGGTCATGCGGGTCATGGACGGCCTCATGGCCATCCCCGGCATCCTGCTCGCGCTGGCCCTGATGGCGCTCGTCCGCGCCAGTCTCCAGAGCGTGATCGTCGCGCTCGTGATCCCGGAGATCCCGAGGACCGTGCGGCTGGTGCGCGCTTCGGTCCTGAGCCTGAGGGAGCTGGTCATGGTCGAGGGCGCGCGCGCCGTCGGCGCCGGCACGCCGCGCATCCTGCTGCGCTACATCCTGCCCGCGCTCGTCGCCCCCCTCATCGTGCAGGGCACCTACATCGGCGCCTCCGCCATGCTCGTCGAGGCGTACCTCTCCTTCCTCGGCGTGGGCACGCCGCCGCACATCCCGAGCTGGGGGAACATCATGGCGGAGGGGCGCGCCTACGTGCAGCTCGCGTTCTGGATCATCCTCTTCCCCGGACTCTTCCTCGCCGTCACCGTCCTCGCCATCAACATGATCGGCGACGGCCTCCGCGACCTGCTCAAGGTGCGCTGAGCGGGCGCGTCTCCGGCCGTACCCGCGCGCCCTCCCGGGAGACCGCGATGAAGCCTCCGATCCGATGGCCCCGTGGCGTCCGGTCCGCGGTGTGCATGACCTTCGATCCTCTCAGTGCCGGCCCGGCGTGAGCAGGAGCACCAGATCCTGGTTGCCGTGGGCAACGAGATAGGAGGCCGCAACCACCAGCGCCAGACCGAGCCCGACCGCCGATCCCGCGAGCGGAAGGTGTCGCAATCGTCGGCGGAGATCCTCGGGTTTCACGATCCGGGGGATGCTCGCCAGGACCGGCACCTTGCTGAACGCCCGCAGCTGCTCCGCGGTGCGAAACGACGTGTCGAGCCGCTCGGCCAGCACGGCCGCCGCCACCGCCGTCCCCGCCGCGAGC
>WNGF01011042.1_pt1 | contig 10088 bp, 6 predicted proteins | sample 5400641 | NCBI WGS metagenome assembly WNGF01 (sample SAMN13153371, study PRJNA577476) | soil metagenome | isolation source: 80 cm soil or saprolite under grassland replicate 2 | place: USA:California | collected 2016-06-15
TGAGCGGTGCGCTCATACGGCGCAGCGCCGATGAACTGAGCCACCTCTCTTCCAGAATGTCAATAAAGGTGGCGCGAATGGCCTGGCGCACATGCTCGCGACTGGTCCTACTGAACTCCAGTACGCCTCAGTTGCCGATCTGTACATCTACTCATAGTCAACCAGCAAGAGTTGGTTTGGAACTTGCCGCCAACCCAACCCACAAGGCGAACTTCCAATTTAGGTTCCAAGCGTGGTATGTACATTGCAAGGGGGCTGGGCCTGCTGTCCAGCTCCTTTTGAATGCTCTAACTCTTAGGCGTGGGAGACTTGACGCCCACATCTCCTAAAACGACATTCCGACCAGATTGTTGTTATTCTGAAATTCGTGGTTCTGTATATTCCACAGAGTACAGCGACAACCTGCAATCAATTCATTGACCACGACTCACGATCAATACCGCACATTACTGGTTCATCGTCACTTTCCGTGGTGTCGATTCGGGGCGCGGCATACTGCTGCGATAGGGCAAAATGGTCAGTGCCAGTTTTCGGCTTCAATCACGAAAAGTGACGATGAACCACATTTTATCCAGCGTGACACGGGAAACCCCCGTAACATATAGTGCGCGATTTGTCAGCGAACTCGCAGAAAAAGCAGGGCGGCAGCGCCCTCGTGCAACAACCCGCGAATGAGGCAGTACTGCGTGAACGGATGCTAGCTGCGCCGATCGCGTCGATATCGACATGGTCGCACGCCCAGCGCCATGCGGCACGAATGTTGTCGATCTCGCCCGCAATCTCGACGGTTGCTGCCAACTGACCTGCGCCGGTCAGCGCCGCAAATCGAGTGGCAAGCAAGCTGGCGTAAAAAATCGCATGTGCTTGCTGAGCTCGCTCGACCTCGTCAGGGTCTGTGGCTAGGCGCTGCCAGGCATACTGGCCGGCCAGCTCGTGCATGTCGTAGCGGCCCTCGCCAACCCGACGCACCCACGAGCGGGCCACCAAGGTCCAGAGCAGCGTGAGTGGTGCCCCGGCCATGTCGGCTGCCGCGCGCCCAAAGCCGCCGCGAAAGACCGCCAGCCACGCCAGCGCCCGAAGCTCGTCTTTGGTGAGCAGCCGCCATGAATGCTCGAACACGACGGTCATCGACCGATGCCTATCAGCAATACCCAGTACGGTACTGGCGAGAAAGTCAAGATTATGCTTGATCTCGTCGGCGATCTCGGCGCACGACAACACCCGCGGCCAACCGGCAGCCAGCTCGATCGCCAGCGGCAGCCCCTCGACCAGACGACAGATCTGTAGTGCCGTGTCGCGCTCCGCGTCGCTGAGCTGCTGATGGGCCCGGACCCGCTGGGCGTTGGCGGCGAAAAGCGCCACGGCCGTCCGGACCCGCCGGTCGCGTCGAGCCCATGCAGCTCCACGACCCACTCGCCGGGCAGGCCAAGCACCTCGCGCGAGGTCGCCAGGATGGTCAGCTGTCGCGCCTGCGTCACCAGCGCTGCCGCCAACTCGCGCAGGCCCGGCTCTGCCAGCAGATGCTCACAATTGTCGAGCATAAGCAACAGCCGGCGCGAGGGCAAGTAGCCAACCAACTGCGCCTGAAGATCGCCAGCAGTGTGAATGGCCAGCCCTGGCATTTTGTGCTGGTGCCACGAGCCGATTCCGGCCCCTTCGGCCGCGTGCTGCAGAGCCTGCATGCAGGCAATGTCGTCTGGGCGCGACACCCACCACTGCTGCTCCTCGCCGCGGCACAGATGCGCTGGGACGATGGCGCGCCCAATCGCACGGCGCTTTACGACCTGGGCCAAGCGGTCGCGCACCTGAGCGTCCAAGCCGCGGCCCTGTGGCTGTGGGTTCACCAGATCGGCGGCTTCGACCACAGGCAGGCGCGCGAGGCATTCGTGATACCAGAGGGCTACGACCCAGTGACTTGGATTGCCATTGGTGAAATGGGCGATCACGAGACACTCCCCGAACCGCTGCACGAGCGCGAACAGGCACCTCGCACGCGTCAGCCACTTGTGGTGTTTGTGTTCGGCGATGTGTGGGGAAGTCCCGCGCCGCTGCTGAGCGCCGTTGCCGAGATGAGCGGCCTGGAGCAGCCGATCTCAATCGTGCGTACCGATAGCGATCAACCGAAATGATTTCCATGGCGCTGTTCGCTCAACGCCGCCGAAGGTCCTACGGAGTTGCCTTAGTGAACACTCCCTCGGTGGCCCTATGTAACCCGCACGCGTCTTGGCTATGATGGAAATATCGCTAGGAGTGGGCACACTCTGTCAGATCGCAAGCGGTCGATGTTTCAACGTAGACATTGAACGGGTCGGCGGCGCAGTGAGTCGTCCGGTGTACCCAGGCCATATTACCCTGGAAACTTGCAAGTGAGCCAAAGGAGAATCGTCAAAATGAATATCGCCCCTTTTCCACCACCGCTGGACACGCTAGCAGTTACCAATCCGCTTGTCGAAGATCTGATCGCGCGGGCGCTGCCGGCACAGCGCCTGATCGAGGGCTGGAGCGAGGAACGGATCGATGGGCTACTGCTCGCGCTAGCCCAAACCATCGCCGACCATGCCGAGGAGCTGGCGGTCGCCACGGTCGCCGAGACCGGAATGGGCAATATCCACGACAAGACGTTCAAGAATCGTATCGCCAGCCTGGGAATCTACGAGCAACTGGTTGGGCGGATCGGGCAGGGCGTCCTTGGTTTTGATGCCCAGCTCCAGATCGCCGAGGTTGCCAGCCCGGTCGGAATTGTCGTCGGGCTCGTGCCGGCCACCCATCCGGTGGCGACCTTCAGCTTCAAGACCTTGATCGCGATCAAGGCGCGTAATGCGCTGATCATCAGCCCGAGCCGCCGGGCCGCGCAGGTTTCTCAGCAGGTTGGCATGCTGATTCAGCAGGTATTGCGCGCGCATGGCGCGCCCGCCGACCTGGTGCAGTGGGTGCCGGCGGGCCACGACCATCGAACTACCGCGAGCTTGATGGCTCACCGGCAGGTCGGCCTGGTACTGGCGACCGGTGGAGCGGCGATGGTGCGGGCTGCCTATCGCTCGGGCACGCCGGCGATTGGTGTGGGGTCGGGCAATGCTCCGGTTCTGATCGGCGCCGACGCGAACATTACTCACGTGGCGCGTGGCATCGTACCGAGCAAGGCTTTCGACAACGGACTGATCTGCGGGGCCGAAAATAATCTGGTCGTCGTGGCGGCCGTCCGCGCCCGCCTAATTATGGAGCTAGAAGAGCATGGCGCGGCGGTGTTGAGTCATTCCGAGAGCACGCGCTTTCTTAGTGTGGCGGTCGACCGGCAGACTGGCCGCTTCGCAACACGCGTCATCGGCCAGCCGGCAGCGATGCTGGCCGGTTGGGCAGGTATCCAACGCCCATACGCGATCCAGACGCTGGTCGTTCCGGCTGATGTAATTGCGGCAGAGCGTTGTCTGGCTATCGAAAAACTCGCTCCGGTGCTCAGCCTCTTCACCGTCGCCGATGCCGAAGAAGGGCTACGTACCTGCCGTGCCCTGCTTGAGCTTGATGGGGCTGGGCACACCGCAATCATCTACACACAGAACGATGGGTTGATTGAGCACTTCGTGACGCAGATGCCAGTCAGTCGCGTCTTGGTCAATTCGCCTGGGACGCAGGGCGTACTTGGGCTAACCACCGGGCTCAGGCTATCGATGACGCTGGGTTGCGGCACATGGGGCGGCACGTCGACCACCGAAAGCATCACATATACGCACCTGCTCAATATCAAACGGATCGCTCACTACACGCCCGAGCGCGTGGATTAAGAGTAGGCGACGACACGACCTTCTTCGATCCTCAGTCATAACTGTATAAGGAGATTCAAAATGACGCATACCATGAGCTACACCAGTGGCGGCAGCGACACGCCGCTGCTCGGCATCACAATTGGCGATATGTTCGATCAGACGGTGGCACGCTATGGGAACAACCAGGCGCTGATTGTGCGCCACCAGGGCATCCGTTACACCTACCGCGAGCTCAAAGTGCAGGTTGATCGCTGCGCTCGCGCGCTCATGGCCCTCGGCGCCTCGACGGGCGAGCGCGTGGGCATTTGGGCACCCAACTGCGCCGAGTGGACGATCGTACAGCTCGCCACGGCGAAGATCGGCGCCATACTCGTCAACGTCAACCCTAGCTACCGGCTCAACGAGGTCGAGTACGCCCTCACCCAGTCCGGCTGCGCCTACCTGATTATCGCGCCACAGTTCAAGACCTCCGACTACACCCAGATGGTCTACGATTTGGCGCCCGAGCTGAGCAACACCGAGGTGGGTGAATTGCGCGCTACCAGGCTGCCCGACCTGCGCGCGGTCGTGCGGCTAAGCGCTGAGGCCTCGCCGGGGATGCTGACGTGGGATGGGCTGATGCAGCTAGCCGAACGAATTTGCGATGGTGAGCTGGCCGCGCGCCAGTCGCAGCAGCAGTTCGACGATCCGATCAACATCCAGTATACTAGCGGCACGACTGGGTATCCGAAAGGCGCGACTCTCAGCCACCACAACATTCTCAACAACGCTTACTTCGCCGGCAAGCTCCAGCGCTTCACCGACCAGGATCGGCTCGTCGCGCCTGTCCCGCTGTATCACACGTTCGGCTGCGTGCTGGTCAACCTGGCCTGCATCAGCCACGGCGCGACCATGATCTACCCCAGCGAGGGGTTCAACCCCATGGCGACGCTGGAGGCCGTGCAAGACGAGCGAGCCACCGCGCTCTACGGCGTGCCGACCATGTTTATCGCCGAGCTGAGCCACCCCGAGTTCAGCAGCTACGATCTACGTACCCTGCGCACCGGGCTGATCGGCGGCGCACCCTGTCCGATCGAGGTAATGAAGCAAATCAAGACCCTCATGCACATGGACGAAATCCAGATTGTCTACGGGATGACCGAGACGAGTCCCGCCAGCTTTCAGACGCGGGCCGGCACATCGCTGGAGAAGCAGGTTGGTACCGTAGGGCAGGTGCATCCACACGTCGAGGTCAAGATCGTCGACCCAGTTAGCGGGCAGGTGGTGCCAACTGGGACATCGGGCGAGTTGTGCACGCGCGGCTACAGCGTGATGCTCGGCTATTGGAACAATGCTGATGCTACCCGCGAGGCGATCGATGCGGCAGGCTGGATGCACACCGGCGACCTGGCGGTGATAGACGCGGAGGGCTATGTGAACATCATCGGGCGGATCAAGGACATGATCATCCGCGGCGGCGAGAAAATTTACCCGCGCGAGATCGAAGAGTTTCTGTATACGCACCCCAGGATCCAGGATGTGCAGGTGATTGGTGTACCGGATTTGAAATACGGCGAAGAGATCATGGCCTGGATCAAGTTGCGTGACAATGCACTGGCGACGGCTGAGGAGATCCGCGAGTTCTGCCGAGGGCAGATCGCGCACTACAAGATCCCGCGCTATGTCAAATTCGTGGACGCCTTTCCAATGACCGTTAGCGGCAAGACCCAAAAGTTTGTGATGCGGGAGCAAAGCACAAAAGAACTGGGGCTGGCCAAGGCTGCGGCAGTGCATACTGCCTGATCGTCGGCGTCCAGTAATGTAGGCGAGGCTGACACGATTTTCATTACAATCTGCTTGCGGCACTTGATTTCTGGCACTGCGCGCAAGATGCTCGTCGACAACTGATTGGCAGGAGAGGAGAGGTCATTCAGAATCTTGTAACGCACATTATCGGTTCATCGTCACTTTCTGTGGTCCAAGCCGAATATCGCCATTCACAATTCTGCGCGGCGGCATCAGTATGCTGTGTCCAGAATTGGCGCCACACAAAGTGACGATGAACCACATTATCAATCGTGATATCGGCAACACCGACATTTGAGGCGAGCTGTCTATCCTTGACTCGTTCGCGGTGAGGACCACAAGGATAGTGTAGCCTAACGATGATTAACGGGCCTAATCAGGTACCTTTGCAACCGAAGCGAAGGCCGCCGCACAAGATATCCAGCTGTGCGCGGCGTTGGCAGCATGACCACTGCAGGCTCTGCACTGGCACCTTGGTGATGCGATACCATAAATCACTAGCGGCGTGCTCGATACCGATGACGGATAGGCATGCCAATGGAGCGCATCCAGACGTGGGATTGGCGACGAACGCGTATGCTCGTGGCAGCAGTCGGCTGGCAGCAAGAGTCGCGAGCCGCCACCCGCGGCAAGCGCAGCGAGTGACGACAGCGGCGGCACTACCTATAGATACAAATTTACGGAAATTGAAACGACCACGTACCGTTGGCAGTTGGACAACAGCCTATCATTGCCCTGCCAAAGCAAGCTTCATATAATGGCTATGCTGTGGTTAAGGCATGTTTCAAGGCTGCTTTACAGTTGCTGGTGGAACAGGTGATGTCGAGTAAGCCTGCTGCCCCCTCCAAACCGCCTCCCCAACTGTAAGTCTGACCCGGCTCTACTTGAACCATGCCTAAAACCAGGATCTTGTTCTACTCGAATACGCCATGACTGCCGCCGGGAGAGCCAATGGAACTCCTTGAACGTAATCACGCTTTGTGCCAACTCGATGCGGCGTTGAAAGATGCCACCGCCGGGCAAGGCCGCATCGTGCTCGTCAGCGGCGAGGCCGGGATCGGCAAAACCTCGCTCATCGATCGCTTCACCGCCGTACACCGCGCATCAACCCGTGTGTTGTGGGGCGCGTGCGATGCGTTATTCACACCCCGTCCGCTGGGTCCCTTGTACGATATTGCCGCGCAGATGCAGGGTGATCTGCTCACTCTTCTGACTGCGCAAGCCAGCCGCACCGACCTCTTTAGCTCTTTTTTGAACGACCTTGTACAGCGCCCGTCTATCGTGGTCTTCGAGGATGTGCATTGGGCCGACGAGGCCACGCTCGATGTACTCAAATTCCTGGGCCGCCGCATGCAGCGTGTCCCTTCTGTGATAATCTTGACCTATCGCGATGACGAGATCGGTCTGCGCCATCCGCTGCGACTCGTGCTCGGCGATCTCGCCACGTTCGCCGCCACGCGCCGGATCGCGCTGTCCCCACTTTCTGAAGGAGCGGTGCGCGATTTGATCGGCGACCTGGCGCTTGACCCGGCCGCGCTCCACCGCCAGACCGGCGGCAACCCTTTCTTCGTCACGGAGACGATCGCCAGCGGGGCCAGCGGTATTCCTTCCTCGGTTCGCGATGCCGTGCTGGCGCGCGCCGCCCGCTTGTCTGCATCGGGGCGTGCCGTGCTGGAAGCCGCTGCGGTGATCGGGCTGCGGATCGAGCCGCCGCTGCTGGCAGAGGTCGTCGGCGCTGAGTCGCTGGCCGTCGACGAATGTATGGGCATAGGGACGCTGATCGCGCAGGGTGAGGTACTGGCATTTCGCCACGAACTAGCACGGCAGACAATCGTGGAGGCGATCTCGCCTCAGCAGCGGTTGGTATTGCACCGTTTGGTTCTGGAGAGGTTGAGAGCATCACCAGCCACTGGCAACCACCTGGCCCGACTGGTACACCACGCCGAAGCCGCCAATGATCCTGATGCCGTGCTCACATATGCGCCGGCCGCCGCCCGCCAGGCAGTAGCCGCCAGCGCTCATCGCGAGGCGGCGGCCCAGTATGCGTGTGCGCTCCGCTTCGCTCACTGCCTTCCGCCCGACGACTATGCGTTGCTGCTGGAAGCATATGCGCAGGAGTGCAACATCACCGACCAGCGACTCGAAGGAATTGCGGCTCGCCGCAAGGCGCTGGAACTCTGGCGTACAGTAGGCGACACGCGGAAACAGGGCGAGAATCTGGCGTTGCTAGCGGTCATGCATTCCGGGATCGGGCAGACTGCCGAAGCCGAGCAGGTCAATTGGGCAGCCATTGAACTGCTTGAAGCCCTGCCGCCCAGCCGCGAACTGGCGCTGGCCTATCGGACACAGGCGACGCTGCGCATGTTCAGCCAAGATACTGCGCAAGCGATCGCCTGGGGCGAAAAAGCCATTGCGTTGGCCGAGCGCTTCCAGGATTACGAAACGCTGGCCATGGCTGATAACGTTATAGGGTACGCGCAGATGTTTTTCGACTACGAGCAAGGACGTCAGTCTTTGGAACTTATGATTCGCGCATTTGGGATGCCAAGTTCGGTCGGCGCTGTGGTATCCTGGCGGCATGACACCAGCAACTCTCACCATCACCAACGAGCAGGTCAATAGCCTGCCGCTGCTGCTCAGCATTATCATGGATATGAGCATTCGGGATCTGATCGACGCGCATGTGATGCCGCATGGCAACTGGGAAGGGGCGAGCGTGGGCACCGTGCTGAGCATCTGGCTGAGCCACATCCTCCAGGAGCGCGACCATCGCATGGTGGCGGTACGCGACTGGGCCGCAGATTGCGGCCAGACGATCAATACCCTGCTGGATATCACGCTGCGCGACACCGACTGCACCGACGACCGTCTGGCCATCATCTTGACGCTGCTCGGCGACCCGGCCACGCAGGCCACCCTCGATGCCGCCCTGCTCCAGCGCTGGGTGCGGATCTATCGCCTGCCGACCGAAACCGTGCGGCTGGACAGCACCAGCGTGAGCGTCTACCACGACGATCTGGAAGCCGACAGCCTGCTCCAGCATGGCTGGAGTAAGGATCATCGCCCCGACCTGCGCCAGTTCAAGCTGATGCTGGCCACGCTTGACCCGCTCGGGCTGCCGATCTGCTGCCAGCCGATCGCCGGAAACAAAGGCGATAACGGGCTGTACGTGCCGGCCTATGATGCGACCGTCGCGGCGCTGGGTACCACGGATGTGCTGGTGGTCGGCGACAGCAAGATGAGCGACCTGCCCACGCGTGGCCACATCGTCGTCGGTGGCAGCCGCTATCTGGGTGCCTATCGTCCCATCCACGCCACATCCGAGATCACCGGATGGGTGGACGCCGCCCTGGCCGACACCGCGACCTGGGTGCGCATCGCGACGGTCGACCGCCGCACCGGCGAAGTGCAGGAGGACGCGGTCATCCATCCCTTCGACCGCTCGCAAACCTGGGTTGACCCGCCGACGCAGCAGGCCCACACCTGGACGGAACGCGTCCTGGTTGTCCGGGCGACCGCCTATCAGGCCGGCATGCGCCGGCTGCGCGAGCAGGCGCTCGACCGCCTGACCACCGACCTGCTCAAGCTGGCCCAGCCGCCAATCCGGGGTCGCAAACGGTATCTCCAGGAGGCCGACCTGGCCGAGGTGGTCACGTCCCGGATTGCGGAAGCCAAACTGGACGGGGTGGTGCAGACGGCGCTGGAGCCAATCAGCCTGCGCACTGGCACCACGGCCTGGGTCGTCGCGGCGATCTGGGTTGACCTGACCGCCTGGCAGGCGATGGTGGAGAGGCTGGGCTGGCAGGTGTATGTGACGAATACGACCCGCGCGCAGTACGACGTGCCGGCTCTGGTCGCCGCCTATCACCAGCAGCCGGTGCATGAGCGCACCTTCAGCCGCCTCAAAACGCGCAATCTGCAGCTGCGCCCGGTCTTTCTGCGCGACGAGCGGCGCATCGCCGGGCTGGTCTGGCTGCTGTGTCTGGCATTGCGTGTGCTGGTGCTGACCGAGCAGCGGCTGCGGGCGGCGTTGCAAGAACAGGGCGCGGAACTGGTGGGCCTGAACCCAGCCAGCCGCACACAGGCCACCACGCAGCCGACCACCGAACGCGTGATCCGGGCGTTTCGCAATCTGACCGTCACTGTCGTGACCGGTGTAGGCTGGGAACAGCGCCATGTCTCGTCCTTAAATCAGACTCAACAGCAGATCCTCGCCCTGTTGGGCTTACCATCAGACCTGTACGCTCGCCTAGGCCTGCCGCCCGGGAACTTGGCCCTGCAAATGCGCGAATAATAAGTATAAATGACAGAACTTACGCGGTCGCCCGCGTCGCAGCTGGTTTTGCCTGCGCCAGCGCGGTTTTTGCGCTCTGCGAGCGCAAAAACCGCAAACATGAAAAGACTAAGGAACCGCTCTGCCGAAGGCTAAAAACGCCGACTGCGCACATCCTCTGAATAAGAGAACCGGCTATGACTGAAACAACTGCCACATTGATTGGGCCATTTGAGCGGGCGCGGCCACAGCGTGGCCTGTGGAGCGAT
>WNGF01012666.1_pt1 | contig 10088 bp, 8 predicted proteins | sample 5400641 | NCBI WGS metagenome assembly WNGF01 (sample SAMN13153371, study PRJNA577476) | soil metagenome | isolation source: 80 cm soil or saprolite under grassland replicate 2 | place: USA:California | collected 2016-06-15
GGCCGGCGGCGGGCACGTCGATGCCGGTCAGGCTGTGCAGCAGTTCGGTGGCCAGGCCGGCGGCGAGCGCGGCCGGCAGCGCCGGGAGCAGCGCGTTCGCCACCGCCTCCGCCTCGGCCATGCTCGCCAGCGGCCACACACGGACGGGTTGTCCCCCGGCCAGGGTGGCGGTGACCTCGGCGGCCGTGCGGGTGAGCGTGACGCCGGGCACCGCCAGCGCCCAGGTGGTGGCGGCGGGCGCGTCCAGGGTGGCGCGGCTGGTGAAGCTCAGCGTGCTGCCGGCGTCGAGGTCCAGGCCCGGGTTGGCCAGCGCGACGGTCAGCGTCCAGCCGACCGACTTCTCCAGCACGACGGTCAGGCCGGGTGCGGCCGGGCGCCGCCAGCGCCGGATGCCGGTCGGGGCGGTGCTGTCGGCGAGCAGGCCGAGGTACGCCCCGGCGGGCTGGGCCGAGCCGGTGGCGAGCAGGCTCGAGGCCCGGTCGGCCAGCCAGCCCGCGGTGTCGGCGAGCAGTTCGGCCAGGCCGTCGGCGTCCACCGCGAACCGGCCCGCGGTGCCGGTGCCGCTGTCGGTGGCGATGCCGAGGACGTCGCGGAGCAGGGCCAGCAGCGCGGCGGCGTGCGCGTCGCCGCCGTGCGCCGCCGTGTCCAGCGCACCGACCGCGCCGGCCAGCGCCTGGTCGAACCCCGGGTCGCCGGGCCGGCAGCGCGGCACCGGCACCCCGCCGACCCGCGCGTCGTGCAGCACGATGTCCGCGCCTGCGTCCCCCGCGGTGCCGAACGCGGCGTCCACCCGGACGCTCATCCGGCGCACCGCGACCGCCCTGCCGGCGGTCGGCGGCCCGGCCAGCCAGCCGCGGTCGTCCCCGATCTCGACCCGTCCCCGTACCCGCACCGGCGCCCCGCCCGGCCCACCCGCGGCGCCCGCGGCGTCCGGCGCGAAGCCCGTCCGGCCCAGGTCGATGGTGACCGTGGCGGTGCCGTTCACCGGGGTGGTGGGTGGTGGCAGCGCGACCGGGACGGTGACCCCGGTGACCAGCGCGTCCGGCGGGCCCGGGCTGGTGCCGCCGGCGGCCAGTACCGCGTCGAGGGCGTCCAGCAGGCCGGTGCCGCCGGCGGTGACCAGCGCCAGGCGCGGTACCGCGGTCGGGACGGCCGCGGCGGCGGTGGCCGCGCTGGTGGACAGCGCCGCCAGGGGGAGCCGGCCCACGCCGGCCGGCCGCATGGGGGTGGGCGCGGCCTGGCCCTCCACGACCTCGCGCCACGCCTCGGCCAGGTCGGCCCAGCACGGGGTGCCGGCGAGCAGCGCCGCCGCCACCCGCACCGCCTCGGGGATGCCCGGGTCGCCGAACGCCGGGTCCAGGGCCGGCGGGTCGCCGGCGGTGCCCAGCGGCGCGGCGACCGCGAGCAGCCCGGCCACCGCGCCGGCCGGCTGCGCCGCAACCCAGCCGGCCACCGGGGCGAACGCCGTCGCCGCCGCGGCCAGCACGACGGGCGCGCCGGCCGCCGCCCCGCCGGCCGCAGCGCCCGCGGCCTGCCGGACCGCGGTCAGCGCCGCCGCCAGGTCGGTGTCGCTCTCGCCGGCCACCACCAGGTAGCCGGCCGCCCGGGTCAGCCCGCCGATGGCGGCCACCGGGTCGGTACGCAGGTCCACGCCGAGCCAGTCGAGCGCCGCACCGCCACCAGCCGCCGCGGCGCCGTCGAGCGCGGCCAGCAGCGGCGTCCAGGCCTGCGCCGGCCACCACGCCGGCGCCACGCACACCGGCACCGCGCCGCCGGCGAGCCAGCCACCCAACGCCTGCACGACCGCGTCCAGCGCATCCGGGTCGGCGAACGGGGCGGTCGCCAGGGCCTGCGCGTACTCCGCCGTCCCCCAGCCGCCCGGGTCGGCCAGGTCGGGCGACCAGAGCCCGTCGCCGAGCCCGGCCCAGTCGTCCAGCGCGAGCAGGCCCTCGGCCAGCGCGAACAGGTCGCGGCCGGTCAGCATCGCGTCCAGGTCCGGCCAGCCGGCCCGGGTGACCGTCATCCGGCTCACCAGGTTGCCGAGCGCGTCCCGCTGGCCACCGGTACCGGCGTCATCGAACCCGTCGGCGCCGCCGTTCCCGCCGTCCCCATCCGCCCCGCCGGCGCCACCGGCACCGTCGCCGGCACCGCCGGAACCGCCCGCCGCGCCGGGCTCCCCGGAGCCGGCCGCGCTGGCCCCGGCGGCGGCGCCGTCCGGCGCCAGCCACCCGGTCAGCGCCACCCCGGGGCTGCCGGTGTCGATCGGCCAGCGCCACGGGTCGTCCGCCGTGCCGCCGCCGTCCAGCGGCTGCGCCGCACCGGCCAGCACCTGCCCGGCCAGCGCGCCAAGCTCCGGCCCGGCCGCGGCCAGCGCCGCGCGCAGCACCCCGGACAGGTCGGCCGCCAGCGCCGGCAGGTCGATCGGGTCGGCCAGCAGGTCGGGCAGCACCGCCGCCACCGCCTGCCCCACCGCGGCCCACACCGGGCCGGCCGCCGCGGACAGCCGGCGCACCGCCCACGGCAGGATGGCGGTCAGCAGCGCCGACTCCAGCGGGATGCCGGCCAGCGGCCCCGCCGGGTCGGCCGCCCAGGGCAGCGCCAGGTCGCCGAGCGCCAGCGCGGGAGCGCCGTCCGGCTCGAACGGGTCGGGTGCGTCGGCGCCGCCGGGCAGCGCCAGGGTGACGCCGGTGAGCGCGGCGCCGATCCGGCCGGGCTGCCCGGCGCTCCAGCCGGCTTCGAGCACCAGCCCGTCCGAGTGCAGCGGCCCGGCGTCGATGGCCGGCGTGGAGACGGTGAGCGCCAGCGCGTCCAGCCCGCCGGTGTGCACCGACCCGTCCGCCCCGAACGCGAACCGCAACAGGTGCGCCCGCCCCCGGAAGATCGGCGTGCCCGCGCCGTCCGGCGTGGCCTCCAGCAACAGATCCAGCGTGGTGGTGCCGGCGGCGTCGGTGGCCGCGGTCGCGACCAGCCACAGCGAGGCCGCCGTGGCGTCCACCAGGCGTACCCGCCAGGTCCCGGTGCCGGCGTCCACCTGCGGCGTCGTCACGCCCAGCAGGTGCGCCAGCGCCGCCAGCGGAGCGGACCACCCGGGGCCGGCCAGCAGCGCGCGGTGGTAGTCGGCGATGGCCCTGGTCGGCGCGGTGGCCAGGGTGGTCAGGTTCAACGTGGGGCCGGTGGCTCCGGGCGGCAGCAGCCCGAGCAACACCATCAGGTCGGCCGCGTACCCGGCGCCGCCGAGCAGGTCGTCCAGCGTGTCGGTGAGCGCGGTCACCGCGGTGCTGGCCAGGGTGTCCGCGTTCGACAGGTCCAGCCGCGGGTACGCCCGGCCCTCGAACGTCACGCCGTCCAGGAAGATCGCCGGCCGCACCCCGGCCCGGTCCGCGCTCATCCCGGCGGTGATCCGGCCGATGCCGAGTCCGAGCGTGGTGGTGGCCAGCAGCGGGTCCGTCTCGTCGGCGGCCGGGCAGGTGAGCACCGCCGTGGTCGCGGGGAACCACGTCTCCGGCGCGGTGCCGGCCAGCGGCAGCCGGACCAGCACGCAGGAGGCGGCCAGCGACGCGGACAGCGGCGGCGGCGCGTCCACCGCGACCCGTACCCCCAGTTCGAGCACGTCGGCGCCGTCCGCCGCGGTGTACACCGCCAGCGCCACCGCGACGGTGGGCGAGCCCTCCACAATGGTGATCGTCCAGGGGCTCGCCGGGGTGGGCCGGCCGGTCAGCCGGCTGGTCAGGCCGGCCATCCCGGCGACGTGGCCGAGCCAGGCGCGCATCCCGGCGGCGTCGCCGGTCAGCAGGCTGGCCAACCAGGCGCGGAACGTGCCCGGGGTGCGGGCCAACTCGGCCAGCGGCAGCGGTGGGATGAGCGGGTCCAGGCCGAGCACGCCCGGGAGGTGGGTGAGCACGTCGGCCGCCGGGCCGCCGCCGGTGAGCGCCTGCGCGGCCACCCCGAGCACGCTGGTCAGCACGTGGGCGATGTCGCCGCGCAGGGCGTCCGACCGCAGCTCCAGCGGCGGCACCTCGGTGCCGTCCACGACCAGGCCGGTCAGGCGCAGCCCGAGGTAGCCGCCGCCGGTGTGCGCGGTCACCTCGGCGGAGACCACCGCGGTGTCGGTGACCGGGTAGCTCCCGCGGAGCCGGACCGGGCCGTCCGGGGTGCCGCAGACCGCGCGCAGCGTGTCCGCCTCGCCGGTGACCAGCGGCACCTCGATGTCCAGCGACGCGCCCGACTCGAGCACCACCCGGGCCAGCACGATCAGCGTCACGGTCGCGGCGCCCGTGCCGCCGGGCAGCCGCAGCGCGAGCGCCAGCCGGTGCGGATCGAGGTCCGCCAGGGGGTACGCGCGCAGCTCGTCCGGCCCGGAGTGGCTCAGCTCCGGGTCGCGTTCCATCAGCTCGTCCAGGGACTGCACCAGCAGGGCGCGGCGCTTGGCGTCCACCAGGGCGCGGCGCACCGAGTCGAGCGGGTGCTCGAAGAACGCGCGGTTGAGGTGTCCCTGCTCGTCCAGCAGCCCGAGGGCGCCGGCCAACTGCCCGGCTGCCGGGGCGACCTCACCCGGCATGGCTACATCCGCCTACTGCGACGGTGCGCCCGACGTTCCTCGCCACCCGGGGTCCCCCTGCCGCCGGCCGACCGCGACGGCCCCGAGTCTGTTGGCGCCGGCGGCGTACGGCAATAGCCGTTTCGGGCGGTTTGAGGCGCGCGTCCGCCGGCCACCGGTCCGCCGTTCAGCCCCGCCCGACGCGGTTGTCGGGCTATCCGCCCGGCCCGCGGCCGCCGTCCCCGGACCGCCGCCGGGTCGGTCGGGCCGGGCCGCGTTCCGGCGTACGGGCCCGCGGTCGCCGTCCCTGACCGCCGCCGGGTCGGCCGGGCCGGCCGGCGTTCAGGTGTCGCCGACGGCCGGCAGCGACGCCAGCCGCTCGTCCAGCTCCTCGCGGGTGGGCGGGTCGGCGCCGGTGCGGGAACAGGTGATGGCGGCGGCGGTGGCGGCGCGCAGCAGCACCCGGTCGATGTCGTCCCGCGGTGCGGCGGCGAGCGCGTCCTGCGCCAGCAGGCCCCGGCCGGCCAGCCCGTCCAGCAGCCCGGCGGTGAACGTGTCGCCCGCGCCGATGGTGTCCACCAGCCGGGTCGGCACCGCGGGGTACTCCCGCCACACCCCGCCGAACTCGGCCGCGTACCCGGCGGCGCCGTCGGTCACCACGCTGAGCGTCGCGCGCCAGCCCGGCCGCGGACCGCCCCAGACGAACGCCACGTCCTCGGCGCTGGCCTTGACCACGTCCGCGGCGGCGGCCAGGCGGTTCACCGCGGCCACGTACGCCGGCCGGTCCGTGACCAGGGCGGCCCGGACATTCGGGTCGTAGCAGACCGGCACGCGGCGTTCCCGGGCCGCCCGCACCGCCGCCGCGACCGCCCCCGCGCCCGGCTCCATCCTGCTGCCGAGCGAGCCGACGTGCAGCGCGTCGATGCCCTCCGGCAGCGGCAGGTCGGGCAGCGCCGGGTCGAGCGCGAAGCGGTACGAGGCCGAGCCGTCCGGGCCGATCGTCGCGGTGGCGGTCCCGGTGACCGCGCCGGGCACCACGGACCCCGCGGCCAGCCGCACCCCGGAGCCGGCGAGGTGGTCGCGCACCAGGTCGCCGTGCCGGTCGTCGCCGATCCGGGTCACCAGCAGCACGTCGTGGCCGAGTCGGGCGAGCCCCACCGCGACGTTGAGCGGGCTGCCGCCCGGCCGCGCGGTCGGCGGGCCGCCGCCCGCGACCACGATGTCAACCAGTGACTCGCCGATCACCACGAACCGGCCCCGCGTCGTGCTCACCCGTCCTCCCTCACCGTGCGCCAGCACCACCGTCGGCCGCCGACGGCCGGGTCAGCGGGGACCGGTGCGGCCATCCCGCCGGGCGTGCCCGGTCAGCATGGCTGCCATCGGGCTCGCGCGCACCACCCAGGTCGTTTGCGCAGCGCAGCACGTCCCGCGCCGGCAGCCGCACCGGCGGGATCGCGGCCACAGTGGCCACGGTGAAGGCGGCCGCCCCGGTACGGGCCAGCGCCACCCCGTTCAGCTCGACCGTCGCCACACTGCCGCCTCACCGCGGGGCCCCGGCGGGGTCCGGCGGCGCGCAGCGCACCACCGTCAGGTCGCCGGTCAGCGTGTACGGGCCGACGGACCACGGCACCAGCACGGTGTCGCCGCGGCCCAGCCGCATCGGCTCCGGGGGCGCGGCGAGGTGGCCGCGGCCGGCGGTCACCACCAGAACGCAGAAGCCCGCCGGGACCGGCACGCCGCCGCGCAGCCGCTCCGCGCGGAAGAACGGGTCGGCGGCCGCCGGCAGCCACCGCTGCTGCCGGCTTCCGTCGTCGGCCGGCCCGCGCAGGGCGGCCAGCCGCGCGGGGCTCCAGGCGGTGCGGTCGACGCAGCCGAGCGCCGCCGCGTAGCCGATGCCGAGGTGGCCGCTGTCCGGGCCGACGTCGAAGCCCTTCCACTCCAGCAGCACGGAGAGGTCGGTGGGCTCCTGCAGTTCGACGATCAGCGCGCCGGGGCCGATCGCGTGCGGCAGGCCGGCCGGCACCAGCAGCGCGTCGCCGGGCCGCACCGGGACCTCGTTCAGCGCGTCCAGCAGCAGGTCGGTCCGCTGGTCGCGGACCCACTCCCGCAGCCGCACCTCCGGGATCTCCTCGCGGAAGCCGAGGTACACGGTCGCGCCCGGCCCCGCGGTCTCCACCACCACCCACGCCTCGGTCTTGCCGTGCGGGCAGTCCAGGTGCCGGCGGGCGAAGTCCCGGTCCGGGTGCGCGTGCACGACCAGCCGCTGCCCGGCGTCGAGCAGCTTGACCAGCAGCGCCGGGTCGGCCCCGAACCGCGCCACGTGCTCCGACCCGAGCCACGCCCGCGGGTCGGCCGCCACCGCGTCGCGCAGCGTCCGGCCGTCCGGCAGCACCGTCAGCCCGAGCCGCGGCTCGCCGAACCGGGTCACCGTCGAGCCGACCCAGTCCTCCGGCCCGGGCACGGCCGAGGCGGGCAGCCCGCGGAAGGCCGCGATGCGCGCGCCGCCGCGGTAGAAGTGCGGGAAGCCGTTCAGCGGCAGCCGGATCGGCACCGGCACCGCGGCCGCCGGCCCCGTCATGCCCTACCCGGACCCGTGATGTGCAGCACGGCAGGATTGTCCCCCGCCGTGCCGCCGCTCGTACCGCTCTCAGCCGGCCGGTCGGGCACCCACCGAGAACTCGGCGCCGAACGGGTCGGTGATCGTCGCGAGCCGGCCGTACACGAAGTCCATCGGCGCGGAGGACGTGCCGCCGGCCGCGACCGCCCGTTCCACAGCGGCGTCGGTGTCCGCGACCTCGAACAGGGTCGTCCACTTCGAGGCGGCCGCGCCCGGCATGCCGAGGATCCCGCCGACCTCGTGCCCGTCGGGCCGGCGCAGGAACGTGAAGTCCATCTCCGGCAGGTCCGGGTTGCCGTCGAGGGTGAAGTCGAAGACGGTGCGGTAGAACTCCCGGGCCGGCTCGGGCGTCGGGGTGGCGAGGTCGTTGCGGAGCAACGAGTTGGGCTCGTTCACCACCTGGGCGCCGATGTGTGCGCGCCCCTGCCACAGCCCGAACTGCGCGCCCACGGTGTCACGCACCATCGCCATCCGCCCCTGGTCCATGACATCCATCGGGGCCATCAGCACGGTGCCGCCCGCGTCCGTGACCCGCTTGGCGGTGCCGTCACAGTCGTCGGTGGCCAGGTACACGTTCCACCAGAATTCCTTCGCCTCCGGGTCCGGGTTCTGCATGAGCGCCGCCACCGGCCGGCCCTGCAGTTTGCACATCGTGTACCGCCCGTACTCCTCGGGCCCCACGTCGAACTCCCACCCGAACAGCGCGCCGTAGAACCCGATCGCGCGGTCCAGGTCCGGGATGCCGAGGTCGACCCAGGTCGGCGTGCCGTTCGGCTGGTTGCTCGTGACGTAGCTCATCCCGCTACTCCTCTGATCGGTGTCGTCGCCGACACCGTAGCCACGGGCACCGACAAAACGGCGCCGGGCGTCGGAGCTACCGATGAGGACGGTGCTCGTTCAGGACGACCGTGGCGAGCTGGGCCAAGTGCTCCAACTCGGCGTGCATGCCACTGGCGGCGTACCGGTCGCCGCTCGGCAAGTCAACGCTGACGACCAGCCCCCGGTGGCGGTCAGAAGAGGGCCGGCGTCTCATCGTGGCCTCCTCCCGGTGACTGGCCGCGCAGCTCCTCCAGGCTGAGCGGGCGGGTGTCGGGCAGCCCGGCGAGCCGGACGAACAGCCGGGCCGTGACCAGCACGTCGGAGTTGGCGCGGTGGGGTGTCAGTCCGTCCGGCAGTCCGTCGGCCAGATGGAAGGCATCAACCAGCGTGCCGAGCTTGTAGGTGCCGAGGTCCGGCAGCAGGCGGCGGGCCAGCTTGAGGGTGTCGAACACCTCCGGCGGTTTCCAGTCACCCACCTTGCGGCTGAGGACGTCCAGATCAACGTGGGCGTTGTGGGCCACCAGCGCGGCGGCGTTCAGGGCGGCCAGCACCTCGTCCCGGATCGCGGTGAACGCCGGCGCGTCGGCGACGGCTTCGTTGGTGATGCCGTGGATCCGGCGGGCGAAGCCGGTGATCGGGGCGTCCGGCTTGACCAGCCAGCTCACCGGCTGCCCGATGACCCCGCCGACGATCGGCACGGCGGCCAGCTCCACCAGGTCGGGCGGGTGCTGGCCGTTGCCCTCCACGTCCACGACCACGTACGTCAGGCTGGTCCAGTCAGTCATCCGCCACCGGGTCCTTCCAGCCGAGGTCGGCCCGTCCGTGCCGTCGCTCATGGTGGGGGTGGCGCGCGTCATGGACCTGGAAGCCGAGCGCGTGTTGCAGGTAGTAGCGGGGCTGCTCCGTCTCCAGGCCCGCCACCACCGCCGCGCGGTCGGTGATATCCACGACCTCAAGACCACGCGCCTCGGGCAGCCCGGCCGCCACCTGCCGCAGCCGGTTCGGTGACGGCACCCGGTGGGCGCTGGCGCACAGCTCGAGTTGGCTCAACGGGCAGATGTCGCACAGTTCTCGGATGCCGTAGTGGCCGTTGTAGTCGGGCAGCCCGTGGGCGTAGGCAACCGCGCAGCTCGTCTTGCGGAACAACGGCGTCGAGGCATCGAAGGCGGCGAGCACCCGGCGCTCCAACGTCTCCGGCACGATCTTGCGACGCGCCACCGTGGCGTCGGCGTGGGCCGCCACCGCGTAGGCCCGGTCGAGGTGATCCGGCGAGTCGTTGAGGCCCGGCACCAGCGGCCGCCAGTACAGGATCGTGCGGTACCGCCGGCGCGCTGGCGCGCTCATCAGCCTCAAGGACGCGGCCGCCACACTCGACGGATACGGCTCGATGGCCGGGTTGGCGATACCCGAGTAGGTGAACAGCAGCGTCACTTTGACGTGCCGGAGCTGGTTGAGCCGGTCGATGTCCACCGGCTTCATCTGGTGGCGGGTGATGACCAGCACGTGGTTGGTCAACTCCCGCGCGTCCAGGTCTTCCAGCACGGCGAAGGTGTGCGGGCGCACCACCGGCAGGAACGGGTCGGTCGCCCGGTTGAACACCTGGACCGGCGTCACGTGCGGCTGGAAGTACCGGTGACCCACCAGTTCGGCCACGGCTTCGGCGTCGGTCATGAGGGCGCGCGGCACGCGCTGGTCCCACAGCCCGTAGGTGTGGCGGATGCAGTAGGCGCAGTCCAACGGGGGCAACCCGGGCCGTCATCTGACACGTCCGTCCATGCTTACCAGCTCCAACACCTGGCCCATGGACAGTTGCAGGCCATGGCGGCTGCGCAGGTCAAACAGGACATCCGCCAACGGCAGCAGGGTGGTGTCACGCCGCACGCGGTAGCGCAGCGCCAGCAAGCGCAGCCGTTGGCGTTCCCGGGGCAACAGGCCGTCCAGGGTCAGGACGGAGGCGTTCTCATCGGGGGTCATGCGGTCGCTCCACTTCGAAGACCGGCGGAAGCGTGCGCCTTGGTTGACGGACTTCCGTGGGGGTGTCCGCGACGCTATGGCGGCCGGCGGTTGGGCTGGAAGGATGTTGCGTGATGTTGCGTCAGATTGGTCTCTAGACAG
>WNGF01013311.1_pt1 | contig 10087 bp, 7 predicted proteins | sample 5400641 | NCBI WGS metagenome assembly WNGF01 (sample SAMN13153371, study PRJNA577476) | soil metagenome | isolation source: 80 cm soil or saprolite under grassland replicate 2 | place: USA:California | collected 2016-06-15
ACAAAAGCAACAAATTAAACCACAAAAGCGGGAAAAGCGACCTTTACGCAGGGCAGGCAAAGATTTCAAGATTAAGAAAGGGTCTGAGGTCGCCGCCAAGGTTAGGAAACTGAAAGAGAGCAATAAGAATGTGCGCGCAGCACTCAAACTCCTCGAGGACAAGAAGCGAACGCCAAAGGTCGATGCCTCATTCAGCATCAACGGCTCGCTCGGTTCACGAAAGGCAGGGCTCAACAATCATCCACGATTGTTTCAGAATGTTAGCTTTGAACAGCAGTCAGCAATTAGTGGCGACTACATAGAGATAATCTTCGTACCTGTCCTGAGCCTGGATATGGAATGGCAAGGTATCGTTATTTCCGACCTTTATGATAGTGGCGGCAACGTCGTCGGCGAGTATGTGGCTGAGTCAGTGCTGATCATGCCAGAGCCTAATCTCTACGCTTGGGACGAAATATATGAGGCTCCCGTCTACGACGGCGGCGTACAGCCCGCTATTGCTGAGCCGGGGATGTTTACGAATGTTGATTTAGGTGTCCCGTTAGATCAGCAGTTTCTGTCTATTGAGATGAATCAAGCGAACCCTTCATCAATTGCGTTGGTACTGACATGTGGAGCGCCGATGTATTCGGCAGTTCGTGCTTTGCGTCCGGATGTGGCAATGATGCGATCGGGTGTGCCTGGGAAACGATTTGGCAATAAATCGGGCATCCCCCGCTGCTCTTATCTTATCCAGTCTGTTGGGGAAAGTATCCGATTAGTTATCTAGGATAAGGAGAGAGACGGCTAAGGCGTTCACTGGGGAACACCGCACTATTCCCCATGGGGATGGTCTAGTACGCCGTCTCTCCAGTTCTCCAGGCGCGCCGCTTGTGCTTTGAGCGCCTAGCGATCCGAAAAGAACGCCAGAGCCAAGGCAGCGGCATCAAAGATGCCCATCCGGCAGTCTTCGCTCGACGGTTGTCGAGATTCCGTGTGTTTTTCTTTCTGCGAAATTTGATATGTGAGTGAGTGGGTTATATGATCCCCACACACGTTTAATTCACAAAGCGAAGGTTTATCGTTTCGGGGGATGCGCCCCGACCCCGTTCCTCCGGAACCTGCGAACCTCCAGCTGTAAGGAGGTCTCAAGATGCCCAAGACAAAAGAATTTTCTGTTCACCTGAAGGATGAGCCAGGCATGCTCGCCAAAGTCTGCCGGGCGCTGGCCGACGCTAAAGTAAACATTATGGCTTTCCAATCGATTCCCTGGGAAGAGGGAGAAAGCGTAGTTCGCTTGGTGGCCTCAGGCACACGGAGACGGAAGTTGTCCGAGTCAAACTTCCGAACCGGCCGGGTGAGTTGGCGCGGGTGACTTCACAACTGGGCGAAGCTGGTATCAACATTAACTATGCCTACTGCGGAGGCGAGCGTGGTACGAATGCGCCCGTGTTGATTTTCGGTGTCGAAGAAGTCGGCCGAGCTGTGAAGATTTTGGACAAGGCAGTGGCTACCGCTGCGGAAGCATAAAACTCTTCCGCACTATGAGCTGAAGATTGCGACGAGTGGGCTGTCGCGCGGTCCGCCGAGGCGACTGGTCTCACGGTCGGGGGGAGTATTGTCGGCAATCTTTGGACGACATGAATGTCAAGGCCATTCGTTTCTACCCGACACGTGGGCCATTGTGAGTAGAACACGCGGCCAGGCGCGGTCGTCCGCAGTGTAGAAAATCCTTTTGGCACGGCCGCGCCAAGTTAGTCCCTTGGGTCATTTGTCTCTAAACGGGTCCCTGGCCGACCCCTGCCGCTCTCTATCCGTTCAATTGGCCTGCCGGATCTGCATCGCCACTTCGGCAGGCAGGCAATATATTGAAGCCGAGCATTAGACTGCATTTAATGATCTCGGCTTTAAGTACTCATAGGCGATGGGTTCTGCTTCGATCGGCTGATTGGAACCATAAGTTTACCGGTTCGTAAATGGAACCATAAACCTTCCGTTGCGGCAATCTTATGGTTCAAGTCACAACCACCCTCCTTGTGACTTGAAGAGTTTATTTGCCGCAACTCGAAGCAATTCCTTGCCGCTAGTCTTTAAAAACTCAATAGTTTCTGACTGAAGACTTCCGGCGGTTCTCGAATTCCGGAAGCTTACATTGCCGGAAGTGCAAAAAAGAAGTTATCCGTTGCCGGAAGTTCAACCGGATATTATCGACATCACATTCTGTTCTACGGCATGATCTTAAAGAGGGATCGAAACCCCTGGTCTCCGCATTGCGATTAAGGCTTTGCTCTTTTTGCTAATCAACTGACGAGGTTGCAGGCGCTTCTGCCGCAAGTACCGAATGGAGAAGTAGAACAAGAGCATACAGCGGACGCGCTGAAGCTTGCGGCTCATGCCCAGCGTTCGCCGGGCAAGACGTTTCATGGCGAGGTGTCTGAGTCGCGATGCCAAAATTTGGACCTTTCATCACGACCATTCTCTTTTTCCCAGGCTTTTTCTGCTTTGCGACATTCATCGCAGACCAATTGTTCTGACTCAAGGGTGCTTAGATCAGCGCAGCATCCACCCAATACATAGCTTTGGCGTTCGGAAAGAGTTTTGCGCGGGCATCCCAAAGCTCTTCATCATTCCTCGGCAATCCATAACTAATCGGAACTCTCTTCAGTCGCATTACGGTTCCGTGGACACTGCATCTCTTGATTGGATTCAATCGCATTCATAAAACATACGCCTCGATCCTACATGGCGCGCCGAACGTCGGTGCCACTCGAGAGGAGTTACCAGTTACCCAAAAGCTTCTCAGCCAATAAAACGCTTCGGACGGAAACGTCCCTTGGTAGCTCGTGTATATTCGCTATAAGACGTGATTGAACTTTCCTTAGATACTCCGAGGCCAGTCGTTGCTTCCGAGCGACGTCATAGAGAGGAATCTTGTGGAGTTCGTTAACGAACTCGCAAGCTAAGTCGTCAAATTGTTGAGAAGTCAAAACGATTTGATCCATTTGTTTACGGACGGCTTTGTCAGTTCGCGTTTCGAGGTTTGGCCGCCAAATAGAGTAATCCTGTAATTAGGACCAAGCCGCCGATCTCCATGAAAAGTAAGGGCGTGTTGACGTAGCTGTCTTTAGGAGGCAACAACAATAAGTGATATCCGTTGCTCTCACCGCCGTACTCATCGTGGCGTACGCTAAACCAGGGCGGGAAGACTAGCGCAGCGAAAATTAGAAGCGCGGAATCGAACGGGTTTAATAAAGTCCCTGCGGTCCATCCATGGGTTTAGTCACAAAAAGTGCTCTAGTTGAGGAGAGGTTTCGATTGGTTCGTGCGTCGCAATCCACATGTCGGCGCGTTAGTCGTCGGTGGCGACGATGATGTGGCCGTTTTTGTAAGGGTTCTCATAAGATTAGCTATCCTGGTTAGATTTTTGTAAGTCCCTATTCAAATACTTGATCAATACCACCTCGTTGTGATGCTCGTTATAGATCATCTCGTCCATCAGTTTGCTAGCGATTAGGATGCCAAACCCGCCCGGCCTCAGGCCTAGTTCAGTTCGCACCTTCTGATGATGGAACGGGTCGCCACTTGGGTTGAGAATAGCGGCGTGCTTGAGCGATTCAATGAGGAAGCCTTCACCCGGATCCTTTATGCGATAGATAATGACGCGGGGCGTGTGGATATAGCCGACCTCAACACATTTCCTGGGATCGTTCTTTCCACCATACTCTATGGCGTTGCGAAGCATCTCGCGAAAAGCAAAGATGACATTGTCACGCGTTTCGCGCGGCAAATCGGTTTTCAGTTGAGACATCAGCCTTTCCAGCGGATCGATCGCGGCCGGATCACAGGGTACCCGGACTTCTATCCATTCGGGCCGTGCTGACAGAACCTCGATATTAGTATCCGGCGGGTTGAGTTCGAGAGCCGTCTCGACAGCGGAAAGTAGTTGTTGCATCTCGAAGGGTTTGCTCAGGAAATCACACGCTTGATCGCGGAGTGCGCTGATCGCCGCCTCCGGAGTATTGAGTGCCGACATGATGATCACTCGCAAATTCTCGTTGTGCTCGCGGAGTTGCGATAGCATGGTTAAACCATCCATGCCCGGCATCATTACGTCGAGCAAAACTAGATCAATCTTCTCTGCTGCTATAAGTTCCAGGCCTCGGAGTGCATCGTTGGCAGTGAGGACGTCGTAGCCCTTATCCGCCAGAGCGAAACGGATCAAATCCTGCAGCTCCGGGTTATCCTCCACGACTAGAATTTTCCAGGACATAGAATGTGCTATAGCACCACAACTCAGAGTCTCTGTTAGGCCTGAATCCGCTATTGTTACACCAGATTTCGCTCAGAATTAATCAAGCCGCCCAAGCCAATAGGAACTACATATTCAGCGGCAGTGCTGAATCTGTGGGATTTGTTTTTTGATGGCGCCTAACTCTAGACCGACGTGCTGCGACCCTTGATCAGCCTATAGATCGCCAGTAGTACAATAGCCCCAATAACCGCCAACACGAGACTGACTAAGAAGCCGGGCTGAGCTATGTCACCACTGCTGTTGACGGCACGTCCATAACCGAACAATGCACGACCGATAAATCCACCAATGATGGCACCCACGATTCCCAAGAGGATCGTTATTATGATTCCCCCAGGATCCCTGCCCGGTATAATAGCCTTCGCTATGACTCCCGCTATCAAACCAAGGATGATCCAACCAATAATCGCGATGATTTCTCAACCTCCTTCGTCTGCCGTTACTTACCTCAGTCGCGTGCTGAGCCTTTGCAACGCTCTTAACGGCGAGGGATATATCACTGCCTGGTTTGGTTGGCAATGGAAAGGGCGAGGCTGAGAACCCGGCGCATTTGTAATGTCCGTCGTTCATTAAATCGCGCAGATGGGTGAATGCCCACATCTCCGTCCGAATAAGAACCGCTCACCTTTCAATGAGCATTTCCAAGTACAGTTCGCTGGACGAGACATATAGAGACGGATTCTGTACATGTGGAACTTATAAGAACAAGTGAATTTCGCCGTTTCGAGGCCAACAGGATGAAGCCTAGCGGACGCAGGCAACCAGCAATGTCAGATCATCACACTGCTCGCCCGCCGTGTATTGCTGGACCGTGGCTACGACGGCCTCGAGAAGAGCAGGAGCATTCAAGTGGCGATTCTCCCGCAGGGTTCGCACTAAGCCAGCTTCGCCGAACTGCGTTTGGGATACGTTCGTCGCCTCGACGACTCCATCGGTATAGAGGGCAAGAATGTCGCCCGGGGCGAGTGTGGTTTCGGCAATCACGCACTCCCATTCCTCGAATAATCCCAGAACGGTGACGGTAGCAGCCAGGTGCTCTATAGTCTCGCCACGCAGCAAGAGCGCCGGGTGGTGACCACAGTTGGCATAATACAGGCGACGAGTTACATCGTCATATATGCCCAGGAAGAGTGTGGCGTAATGGTTGAGCGCGGTCGATTCGTAAAACATGCGATTCACGAATCGCAGTGATCGCGGGAGGTCCTGCGCTAGGAAAGCAGACTGGCCGCGCAGGACGGCTTGCAGATTGGCCATCAACAAGGCTGCCGATATGCCTTTGCCCGCGACGTCGGCCAGCACGAAAGCCAGGCGGTTTGATCCCAAGTCAAGGAAGTCGTAGTAATCTCCACCCACGGCGCGAGCTTGAATGCAGATCCCGGCATAGTCGAGCGTGGTGAGCGCCGGGGTCTTCTGCGGCAACAGCTTGTTTTGCACCTGCCGCGCGATCTCCATCTCTGCGGCGGTAAGGCGCTCGGCTTCGAACCGCTGGCGTTCCGCTCCTTCACGGATCAGTTGTGCTCTTTCGCAGATTACCGCAGCCAGCGTCATTCCGGAGACCGAAATCACGGCCAGAAAAGACTGGAGGAGGGTCGCGTTTTGCAGAGGCCCGCCCTTCGCGAACGGGCCCAGGCCGTAGACTGTTTCCATCAGAGCAACCGCGGAAATCAAGAAGGTTACCGCTGCGGCCCCGCACGGCCCGAATCGGATCGCGCCCCAAATCAGAAATGGAAAGACGCCGAATGCGAATAGGTCCTCTCCGGCATGGAATCCAAGCCGCGTATCGAAGATCAGCAAGCAACTGATTACCGCACCCAAAAAGAGAGCAGCTAAGTTGAGAAGCTGACGGGGTCCACGAATCGACATCAGCCCAGGGAAGGTCAATACCAGTGGGGCCACGATCAACACGCCCATTGCATCGCCCAGCCACCATATGAGCCACGCCCTTCCGAAGGTAGACCAAGGGTTAACGGGTGTGAGCGATAAAACGATTGATCCGAGCGTAGCGCTTATCGCCGTCGCCCCAAGCGCACCAAAGACAATCAACCCAAGTACATCCCGCAGACGAGTGAGGGAGGTCTGAAACCCTGGAATTCGCCGCAGCAACCAAGCACCAGTCAAAGGGCCGACTGTATTACCAACTGCAATGCCGAGCGCTGCCTCAGGGCCAATCGGGGTGAAGAAATTGACGAGAAAAGCGCCAATCGCAACGGCTGGCCAGATACGATAGCCGACCACAAGCATGGCGACCAGCGCGATCCCAGCAGGCGGCCACACGGGAGATACATTTCCACTTGTGAACGGAATCGCCAGCCCGACCTTGCCCCCCAGGAAGTAAGCGACGAGAACTAACGCAAACTCGACCAGATATTGAGCCGAAAACGTAAGCCGTGGAGACGGTAGACGAAGTCCAGATGTACCGCGGGCTCGCTTCTCATCATATTCTTGGTAAATGTCGAATTTGACCGAAGCCATTAGCTACTCCTTCTGAAGACTAAGTTGCAACGGGTAGCTGACAAATAAAAACGCCTGTAAGGCTTTTTTCAGAACCTACAGTTTGCGTTCCCTGACGAATGCTTTTCACAGCATAGATTGCATCTTAGGTCCGTAGTTAACAGACAACTACATCGAAACGGCACATAGGCCGCGCAATCCAGAAGAAACGCTTGATCTGCTTAAAGGTTCTGCGAGGCGTAGATCCGAGGCGATCAGAGAGAACGGATCGTAGAACTTGAGATTGAAAACGAAGGGTCGTTAGATTTTGTGACTCTATTTGGGAGTCACTCGCCTGGGGGATCTAGCGACCAAAGTAACGCGCGTAACAACCGTCCTTATAGTTCAAATCTGAATAAAGAGTCAATGCGAATTAGTGCAGACGTGAGAAAAGCGCGAGACGGTGACTGTTTTTTCGCGGGGTTCGGAGAGTTTGATGAATCAGTATCACGCTCTGTCTGTGATACAGCATCCCACAGTGCGAGATAGATGTCGTTACCAAAAACTCGATCTGGGCAGGGGGAGGTGAACGCCAACGGTTCAATTCATCACAGCGGCCTTTTGATCCTCATCCAACGCTTGATCCTCATCCAACGCCGCCCCAGGTTAATGAGTCAAATAGCTTGGGACAATAGTAGCGATGACTGACGCACGACCCTCAAGTTCCTGAGGTTGTAAATGGAATAATGGTCGGGAAGGATGAGTGCCCTCAGGCAGCTCTTCGCTCATAGCGATGATGAAGCCATCATTGAGATGCAGCGTGACGGCACCGTCGTTAACTTCAATACCGTCTGTGCCGCTGCTCGCGTTTCGAAGACGTTTCTCTACGATCCAAAGCATTCAGACCTCGCTCAACAAATTCGCTCGCTCCGCCAAGTAACTCCACAATCGACTGCGACCAAATTGACTAGAGCAAGCAAAAGCGATTCAGCGAAAGATGCTCAGATCGCCCGTTTCAAAGAGCGGGTTAGAACGCTTGAAGAACGAGTCCAATCACTCCAACAAGAAAACGAACTGCTTTACGGAAAGCTAACTAAGAGCAAGAGCGCATAAATCGGCCTCGGCCTCATTTCCTTCCTATTCCATTACGGCCGACGATGTGCGTTTCAGAAGACGATGCGACTGGGAGGGTTCAAAAAGGGGCATTTTTCACAGAAGTGGATGCGACTGCGTACAGAAGTCGATGCGACTGGTTTCGGAAAGTACAGAAATCGTTGCGACTAGTTTTTAAGCCTCTTCAATGGCTCAGAGATGCCGAAAGTAAACAGATACAAGAAACCCACTCTTGCGCGTTTCTTCGCTTCGCTTCAGACTGTACGTCACGTGCGAATCCAGAACCCCCTGCTCGAGCTGCCAGTCAAAAAATGGACGAGGACTCGAGCACGGGTCGTCTCAGCGTCTTGAGAGGTTTTCCTTGAGAAACGCCAGCATCCTTGGTGTGGCATCCGCGACCGCCGCCGCGTTCGCTTGAGGTGTTCCACCTCCGCTCGCCAAGATGGGTCCTGGAAGGAAGAACATCCCGAATATGTGACCTGCATGCGCATACGAGAGGTGTTGGTACGGATAGGGATATTTAGACTGCTTGAGCCGGTCGATCAAGAGATCTCCCATCACGGTTGCCGCGCGGGCGCGCGAAATCCAGTCATCTCCCGCCGAGGCGAGAAATATCGCTGCATGGCTACGCTCGATCGGGATCGACCCGTGAGCGGGATCGATGCCGGCGCGCAACGCCGCCACTGTCAGGTTGTTTGGGGCGAACGGAATGGGCTCCCCGCGGTAAGTCCACGAGGGCTTATCCGCATTCTGCTTGCCGATTCCCGCCCCACTCACGCTGGTTGGTGCGTAGGCAATAACGACTCTGTACCGCGGGTCAATCGAGGCTACCAACAATGCCGCTTCGGCTCCGCGCGACCCACCGAAAATGGCGAGACGCCGGGGATCGACTGATTTCTGGTGCTGAAGCCAGTCCGTCGCCTTCAGGAAGTACTCGAGGGGAATGTTCACTAGTTCGTTAGGTAGAGAGTCGCTGCCTGCTTCGCGGGCAGGACGACGACGGAAGTAAGCGAGCGCGAGCGGCGCGTAGCCCTTTGCGGCGAATCCTGCCGCTGCAAGGTCATTAGTGCCTCCTTCGGAGCCGCCCAACACCAAAATGCCTGGATGAGGTCTGCCGGTGGTCTGGGGCTCGAAGAACTTGCCGATGAGTCCATCGGCTTGGACATCGCTGATCCTTACATCAGGCCTTACCCACCACCGCTTATAGATTGCCGACGCAATCGTTTGCCCCTCAGCCTCAACGTCGAATGTCGCTAATACAGGCGCCCGAACGTCCGGTGGTGGGGGCGGGGGTGCTCCATCTGGCTGCTCTGGCAGCGTCGCCCAGAACAGCCCCATGCCGTCTATTCCAGTGTAGGTTCCGTCGACGGGAGCATCGCGGTCCAGGCGGACCCGACCGTTCTGATCAACGACGAAAGTAGCGTGGGATCGCCAATTCCCAACAATCGTCATCCTCGCTACGACCGTGATGCGTGAGCTCGGGCGCAACCCCGATATGTCAATCGAGACGGGCTCGTTCATCAGACCTTCGGCCGGTGAGAACCGAAGTTTGGGGACTGCGGAATCGGCTTCCGGCACGGCGCCCAGACAAACCAGCAGCAGCGTGACAAGTATGCTTGAGACAACCTTCATATGGCCTTCTTAAGCCTGGCGTTTCCAGGCTCGCCTAATAGAGACGTTGAGGCAAGATTGATCGTTAACCGTACTCGGTTGCGCGGCCTACACCGCACCTTGGATTAATACCGCCTCGCCCTCATTCCGCGTCGCTCCATTTTCGCCGAGACACTTGATTTAGTTTTCCCCCTTCCTTCGTTGCGATCTTCGCACGGGAGCCCAGCGACGCAACCTCCATTACGCAGGCTCCATTTCGGTTCTCCACTTCGTTTCGACCTTGCAGGTGCATCGCTGCGCGCCACCCGTGCTTCGTCGCCACTACGGAAGGGGGAAAACGCATTTTTAAGACCAATGAACGCAAACCCCGCACGACGAAACTTGAACCCCTTGAATGGCAGGACACGGCAACACGTCGCCTACTTTGCGAACAGCAATCAGAAGCGACTTACCGCGCCTCGACTCTCAGAACTCTCCATAAGCGCTGGGCGCCCACCCGTGTCCGAACGTCGCTACGAAGGGGGAAACCTGCATTTACCAGACCAAAGCCACGCGCAGCGAAAGGAGCACGGACCATGCAACATCATTCCAAACCAGCGCCCGACGTTCCCAAGTGGTCAGCCTTGTTAGTTGAAGCAGTCA
>WNGF01029715.1_pt1 | contig 10087 bp, 9 predicted proteins | sample 5400641 | NCBI WGS metagenome assembly WNGF01 (sample SAMN13153371, study PRJNA577476) | soil metagenome | isolation source: 80 cm soil or saprolite under grassland replicate 2 | place: USA:California | collected 2016-06-15
TCCCATGAATGCCTGCCGATGAACACGTTAGACGTCCTGATGTATGGCCAGCGGACTGTCCGCGCCACGGTCGATCGGTACGGGCCCGCCGACTGGGAGCGGATCGCGCTCGGCGTCTGGACGGCGAAAGACTTGCTCGGCCACCTCGGCGCGTTCGAGGTGCGCTTCGCCGACCAGCTGGCACCATTTGCCGGTGCGCCCATCGAGAGCGATCTCGCGTCGGCCGATCCTCGGACGTTTAACGACGACCAGGCCGCGGTCCGCAAGCATTGGCTGATCGATCAGGTGATGACGGAATTCCTGGAGGCGCATGAGCGCGTCATGCGCCACGCCAAGCTCATCTCAGCGGAAGTCTGGCGCCAGGTCGGGACGATCCCCTGGTACGGCTCGGAGTACTCGCTCAACGACCTTGTCGTCTATCAGCAGTACGGCCACAAGCGCGAGCACGATCCGCAGCTGGGGGCAGTGCTCGAGCAGCGCTGACGTCGATCAGCCACGGAGGAGCCATGATCGCCAGGACGTGGCGCGGCGCGGTTCGCACAGAAGACGCCGAGCCGTATGCCAAATACATCAGCGAAACGGGCATCCACGAGTACGCCGCGACGCCCGGCAATCTCGGTGCGTACCTGCTGTACCGCATCGATGGCGAGCGTGCGGAGGTCCTGACGATCTCCTTCTGGCAGTCGCTCGATGCGGTCCGCGGCTTCGCCGGCGAGGATGTCGAACGCGCAGTCTTCTACCCGGAGGACGATCGGTATCTCGTCGAGCGCGACCTTAGCGCGAACCACTACGTCGTCGCGGCTGGCTGGTTCCCCGGTCCTGACCGATATCGATCCGCCCAAGCACTGTGAGGATGGCGGCGATGACGTCGGTCGTGGAACCGGCCGGCAGGTCGATGCTGGTCGTGGCCGCCTGGGTCAGCATCGGGTTGTAGTCGCCAGCGTGCCCTGACAGCACCCGGAAGTCGGTGCGAACCAGCACGATCGGCTTCTTCACGCCGAACGCGTACCCCACCTCCCAGGCCGTGCCGGCGTCGGGATCCGGGCCGTCCATGATCGCTACGAGACCATCCGCCCAGTCGATCCCGCCGACATCAGTTGCAAAGATCCCCGGGCCGTCCTTGCCGGGCTCCTGTTCCTGGGGGAGGAAGACCTCGTGCCCAGCGGCGCGGAGAGCGGCGGTCACCTCGGCATTCCATGTACGCTCGGGCGTGGTGAACAGCGGGCCGGCGAAATAGAGCTTCACTAGACGGCCGCCTCCCAGCCGTCGAATTCGCCATCGTGCTCGTGGGCGATCCCCTGGAACAGGTCGTCGGCTTGCCGCACGCCGGGTATGTCCAGGACGGCGTCGGGTCGCTCGCAGACCAGCGCCCATCGATTCGGGTAGGCCGGGAGCGGATCGCGGACCTCGCAGGAATACCCGGCGGCCCGTGCGGGGGCGGCCCCCGACTCGGCGGCCTCCCGGCTGCCGAAGTACAGGTAGTACAGGGCGTGGCGGGGACGACTGAGATCGGCACCCTGCTTCATCATCTGACCCAGAAGCGCGATGTCCTTGTACTTGAGGCCCGTTTCCGGCGAGCGCGCGTTCATGTCGACGGGCTCGTCGTCCTTCTTTTTTCGCCTGAACAGGAACACGGGTTCCTCCCCCAGCTGCATATCGCCCTTCGCCCGATGGGAACCGGGCGGCGCCGAGTGGAGTCGAATGCCCCGATGCCTAGCAGGTCATCGAGCGTTGTGGCAACCCCGCTCGGGCCCCGAATCGGCTCCAGGAGACAGTTAGCAGGCCTTCCCGAGCACGAAAGAGGGGAGTGGAGCCGACACTCGGATTTGAACCGAGGACCTGCTGTTTACGAATGTGATCGCTCACCGTCCGTGGGCCGCCTTAGTGAGATTCCTCGGGGCAAATGAGACTCACGCCGCGAGGAGTTCCGCGAGCAGGTCCGCGACCGGGGCCAGCGACGGCACGTGCTCGAAGCCGTGATCGGTGAACGGGGTGCCATCGAATCGCTCGGCCGGCGTGTGCCAGTCGAGGGCGCCATGGAGCCGGTGGTAGTTGTAATAGCTTGCGTAGGCGGTGACGGCGGCCTCCGCGGCGGCAAGATCGGCCAGGTGCTGGCGATCAAGGACCTCGGCCTGGAGCGTCGCCCAGAACGCCTCCACCTTCCCATTCGTCCAGGGCGTGTCGATCTGGGTCCGGATGTGACGGATCCGGAGCTCGGCCAGCGTCCGCTGGAAGCGGGTGAGCAGACCCTCGATGAGGATGACGAACGGCGTCCCGTTGTCGCTCATGAGCGCGAGCGGGACGCCGCACAGCTCCATCGCCTCCTCGAGCGTGGCGAGGATCGGCGCGGCGTGGCGAGTGGGCAGCGCACGGACGCCGACGAGGAAGCGGCTGAAATCGTCGACGAGGGCCACGAAGTGGCAGCTCTGAACCGGACCGTGGCGGCTCTGGAAGAAGAAGGGCCCCTTGAGATCGACATGCCAGAGCTCGTTGGGCGAGCTCCGCTCGTAGCGCGGGCCGGGCACCCGGGCGACACTCGGACGGCTTGTCCCGTGGCGGGCCAAGAGACGCTCGATCGCGCTGTGGCTGACGGTAATGCCGCGTCGCCCGAACTCGGCAGCGATCCGGCGGCTGTTCCAGTAGCTCAACAGACGCACGATGACGATCGCTCGTTCAAGCTCGGGCGCCATGTCGCTGTGGTCGCCCGGTCGGGGTCGATCGAGCAGCCCGGCGATGCCGCCTGTCTCAAACCGATCGCGCCACCGAAAGAGCGTCGCTCGGCTGCGGCCCGCCTGCGCGCAGGCCGTCTCGATCGGTTCACCGTCTCGCCAGATACGCAGGGCTCGAGCTCGACGTCGAACTGCCAGCAGCGAGCTCACTGGCGGCGTGCTCCTCGGTGGGTGCCCACCCTGCGTGGCGAGGAACAGGAAGTCCGGTCCTTCCTGGTAATGGTTCCGCCGGGGCAAACGCCTCGGGTCCGACCTGAGTGGCATGCGCACCTCCCTGCGCGCGCACGCTACCCAGTCTCATTTGCCCTGAGGAATCTCACTTAGCCGGCGGGTCGCCGTGTACGCGCTGGACCTACGCGCGGTCAGGCCGCCGCCGCTCAGCCAGGCTGCGGACCCGGGCGCGGGCGGGCGAAGACCACCCCCGGACGCCAGGGCGTACCCAGGCGCGGCAGCAGGTAGCGATCGACGCCGTAGTACCCGGCCACCTTCCAGGCGAGCATCAGGCCAACGGCGAGCGTGAACATGATCGGGTTGGAGGACGCCGAGCCGGCGAGCAGGAACGACATGTTCATGAACGCCCCGAAGAACGCGGCCACCCCGGTCAGGGCGCCGACCACGAGGCCGATGCCGACCGCGAGCTCGCCGAGGGTAATGACCCATGCGAACCATTTCTCATGGTGGCCCTGGAGCAGCATGTTGATGAAGTCGCGATACCAGTCGTACGTGATCGGCGATTTCCCGCCGGTCGGCGCGGTCACGGCCTTCGTCCAGAAACCGGCCAGCGCCGTACCGCCGTCGATCCAGCCGGTGCCGGTCAGCTTGTGCCAGCCGGCCTCGATCCACTCGAATCCGACGAACAGGCGGATCGGCAGCCAGAACAGTCCCGCCCGCGAATTGTTGAACAGGAAGCGCGCGAACGCGGGACCCTCGACCTCGATCTCCTCGGCCTCGGGCGTCTTGCGATCCTCGTAAAGCGCCACGAGGAGGACGATGAACGAGACCCAGAACCCGACCGTCACGGCCTGACTGGCCACGCCCTCCGGGAGAACGAGCCACGGATTGACGAGCAAGAACAGCAGGACCGCGGCGATCACCCCAATCGGGATCGCCAAACCGCGGAGCATCGACATGAACCCCACCTCTTTCCCTTCCTTGGCGCGGCCCGCCATCTCGCCGCGCCGGCGGCCAAGGTCGCAGTGCCTACGCTACTCCTGGTTATGGGCGAAATCCGCCCGAGATCACGATCAATGACCAGAGGTCGGCATCGAAGGGCCGTTGGTCATATGACACCGGGTCCCTTGGCCCGACGCCCGCGCCGCGTTGCCGGGGCGGACCCTCCCCGAAAGGGGCCGGTTGGCCCTATGACGATGGGCTCGCCTCGCTCTCCACCATCATGGCGCTGAGGAGGCCCGGGTGGCCTCTCGGCCGAAGGCGACTCCGGCTGCCCACTCACCCGGACGGTCATTCCGGAGACGACGCTCTTCCGCCTGAAGCAGCGCCCAGAGCTCCGGTTGTTCGGCGCGCAGCGGGTGGCTCGCCCGGTAGCGCGCCATCGTGTCTGCGGTGAACGCGCCATAGCGCACGACCGGATCCGCCCGCGCCGCCCTTGCCTCGAATCCCGGCGCGTAATCGATCGCGAGCAGGACCCGGCCGAAGAACGCGCCGAGCTTCTCCGCGCCCGCGTCCCATCCCTGCGAGTGCCCGCCGCGGCTCAGGAGCGGCGCCGGCGACGTAAGAACGGCGATGCCGGCCCTCAACACCGGCGATCAGGTGATCCCGAGCTGGTGCGCCTCCGATGCCAGCCGGTCGCGATGGTCGGGGTGGGCGATGGCGATCAGCGCCGCCGCCCGCTCCCGGAGACTCCGGCCGAAGAGCTCGGCGACGCCAAACTCGGTCACGACGGTGCGGACGTGGGCACGCGTCGTCACGACGCCGGCGCCCGGCTGGATCGTTGACACGATGCGAGAGACCGAGCCGCCCGACGCGGTCGATGGCAGGGCGATGATCGCCCGGCCATCCGTGGCCCTGGCCGCCCCGCGAATGAAGTCCATCTGGCCGCCGACGCCGCTGTAGATCCTGGAGCCGATCGAATCGGCGACGACCTGACCGGTCACGTCCACTTCGATCGCCGAGTTGATCGCCGTCATCCGGCTGAACGAGCCAATGACGTGGGTGTCGTTGGTGAAATCGACGGATCGCATCTCGATCATCGGGTTGTCGCGAACGAAGTCGTACAGGCGGGGGCTGCCCATGAGGAAGGCGGTCACGATCTTGCCCCGGTTGCGCTCCTTCCTCGCGCCGGTGATCACGCCCGTCTCCACGAGGTCGACGATGCTGTCGGTGAACATCTCGGTGTGGATGCCGAGATCATGCCGGTCGCCGAGCGCCATCGCGGTGGCCGCCGGGATCGCCCCGATCCCGAGCTGGAGGGTGGCACCGTCCGGCACGAGCTCGACAGCGAAATCGATGTCGTCGACGTGGATGAAGCTCTCGCCGAGCGTCCGCGGCATCGCGGCATTGAATTGCACGATCACGGTGCGGGCTGCCCGGATGGCGGCGTGCATCGCCTCGACCGAAACGCCCAGCGAGCAGAAGCCGTGCGCGTCGGGTGGCGTGGCGTTGACCAGGACGGCGTCCAGATGTAGCTCGCCGCGGTCGAAGAGATGGGGGACATCGGACAGGAAGATCGGCACGTAGTCGGCGCGACCCTCGTTCACCGCCGCCCGGGCATTGGGACCAACGAACAGGGCCCGGTGCCGAAAGCTGCCGGCCATCGCCGGGGCGAGGTGCGGGCCGGGTCCCTCGATATGGAGGTGGATCACCTCGACGCCGCGCAACTCCGAGGCTCGGGCAACAAGCGCATCGAGGAGGACGGATGGCGTGGCGGCCGCGCAGTGGATGTAGACGTGGCTGCCGCTCTTGATACTGGCGAGGGCCTCCGCCGCTGAAACGAGACGCATGGGCCCGATCATCGCAGACCTGACCGGCCTGCGAGGACCCACCCACGCCGGCGAAGGCTCGAGCTGCTGCCTCCGGTCAGCCGCGAGCGACTATGAGCGTGCTTCCGCGTATAGCGCCACGAAGTCGATCGCGGACAGCACGCCCACCGGGTGACCGGCGTCGTCGACGGCGACGAGCCGATGGACGCGGTGATCGAGCATCAATCGGGCGGCGTCGTCGAGCGCGCCCGTCATCGGGACCGTGACGGCTGGGGACGACATGAGCTCGCCGACGCGCAGGCCGCTCTGGTGGGTCCGTACCGCCCGACCGACCGAGGAGTCCTGGATGGCCACGAGGTCCGTCTGGCTGATCACGCCGACGAGCGCGCCCTGCCCGTCGACCACCGGGAGTCCTGTGATCGAGTAGGCATGCAGGAGATGAGCCGCGTCCTCGAGGGACGCGTCGACCGCCACGACCACCGGATCGATCGTCATGAGGTCGGCGACCAGGAGCTGTCTCGTGTCCATCTCGTACGTCCTCTCCCGCTGGCCGAACCATGGCCATTGGCGCGCAGGGGCCATAGGGCCAAATGGACCGATCTTGCCGATCTGATCGGATCCGTCCCGGTCGCCGGGCGATGGAGCAACTCGATCGGGCCATTGGTCACGCCGAGACGGGCTGTCCGGCGCTCGCAAATCGGCCTGACCAGCGGTGTAGTGCACGCATCGACCGCCGAGGGATGAGCGCCAGGAAATGCCGTTCGCGCGATGGGGCGCGGGCGCGCAGGAGAGAGGGATCGAGTGATGCTCACGCGACGGCGGTTACTCCAGGCCGGCATCTTGGGCGGCGCTGCGTTCGCCATCCCCTGGCATCTGCGGGTGCCCGATCTGCTGGCGAGTGGACCGCTGATCCTGGATCCGCGCACGCTGGCCAAGTACGCGATGTCCCTGGTCGTGCCGCCGGCGATGCCGCGCACAGCCTCGATCGAACGCAAGAGCGTGGACTACTACACGATCGGCGTCCGGCAGTTCAGCCAGCAGATCCTGCCCCCGGACAGGCCCACGACCACGGTCTGGGGATACGGATCGATCGACCACCCCGGGACGTTCAATTACCCCTCGTTCACGCTCGAGGCGGAGGCCGACCGTCCGGTCCGAGTGAAGTGGGCAAACCAGCTGGTGGACAGGACGGGTCGGTTCCTGCCGCACCTCCTCGCCGTCGATCCGACGCTGCATTGGGCGAATCCGCCGGGCGGCATCTCGGGGCGGGATTCGCGCCCTTACTTCGGATCAACGCCGGGGGCATACACCGGACCCGTTCCACTGGTGACACACCTGCATGGCGGCCACAGCCGTGAAGAGAGCGATGGCTATACCGAGGCCTGGTACCTGCCCAGCGCGAGCAATATCCCGGCCGGCTATGCGACGGCTGGCTCCTTCTACGACGAGTTCCGGGCGAAATGGGAGGACCGATATGGCGCGAGGTGGGAGCCGGGCAGCGCGACGTTCCAGTACGCGAACGATCAGCGGGCATCGACCTTGTGGTTCCACGACCACACGCTTGGAATGACCCGGCTGAACGTCTACGCAGGGCCGGCCGGCTTCTTCCTGTTGCGCGGCGGTCCGTCCGACCTATCGGCCGGACTACTGCCCGGTCCGGCACCGCAACGCGCTGACGCCCCGGGAACCAGGTATTACGAGATCCCGATCGCGATCCAGGACCGCACGTTCAACACCGACGGGTCGCTCTTCTTCCCGACGAGCCGCGGCTACTTCGGGGACGTCGATCCGGAGGGTCCTTTCGTGCCCGATACCGACATCTCGCCGATCTGGAACCCGGAGTTCTTCGGAACGACGATGGTCGTCAATGGCCGAACGTGGCCGGTGCTCGCGGTCGAGCCGCGGCGCTACCGATTCCGACTGCTGAACGGGTGCAACTCGCGGTTCCTCATCCTCAAGATCGTCACCAATCCCCTGGCCCGGCGGCCGGCCCGGTCGACGTTGCCGTTCTGGCAGATCGGCACGGAAGGCGGATTCCTGCCGGCTCCGGTCGAGCTGGACCAGCTTCTCATCGGATTGGCCGAGCGCGCGGATGTCATCGTGGACTTCACCGGTCTGCCGGTCGGGACGGAGCTCTATCTCATCAACGAGGGCCCGGACGAGCCATTCAGCGGTGGCAGGCCCGGCCGCGAGTTCGAGCCGGCCGACCCGGCCACGACGGGCCAGGTCATGAAGTTCGTCGTCGTCCCTCTCGCCTCCAAGGACGTCACCGTCCCGCCGGATCAGTTGACCCTCCCGCGGCTCACGCCGCTGGGACTCCCCACGAACACGCGGAAGCTCTCGCTCAACGAAGCGGAATCCGGATCCTTCGAGGGCGCCCCGAGCGAAGCGTTGCTCGGAACCGTGAACCCCGACGGAACCGGCAACCCGTTGAAATGGATGGACCCCGTGACCGAGCGCGTCGCGCTCGACGACACCGAGCTGTGGGAGTTCCACAACTTCACGGCGGATGCCCACCCGATGCACATCCACGAGGTCATGTTCCAGGTCGTCGACCGTGAGGGTCCGGGTCGGGCGGTGCGTCGCCCGGAGCGCTGGGAGACCGGCTTCAAGGACACCGTGATCGCCTACCCGGGGGAGGTGACCAGGGTCAAGGCCCGGTTCGACCTGCCAGGTCGGTACGTCTGGCACTGTCACATCGTCGATCACGAGGACAACGAGATGATGCGGCCGTATACGGTTGGGGCCTGAGCCCGGCCGGCGGTCGTCCGGGAGCCAGCCGACTGCCACGACCAGAGGCCCGGAATGACGGGCCATTCGGCCCTCTCGGGCCGGCCGGCCGTCGGTCCACCATCCGACCATGTCGAAGCGAGCGAAGTCGCGCGTACCGTTCCCGGGCACCCCGGCCGTCATGGACGGATCGGAGGCGATCGCGTCGGTGGAGACCCGGATCAGCGAGATGGCGTGCGCGTATCCAATCACCCCGTCGACGACGATGGCGGCGATCTTCCAGGCGGCGGTGGCCGACGGCCGGCCCAACCTGTGGGGCACAAAGCCGCGATTCATCGAGCTCGAATCGGAGCATTCGTCGGCATCCTCCGCGGAGGGCTCGGCGCTCGCCGGCGCCAGGGTCACCAACTTCACGGCTGGCCAGGGGCTGATCCTCATGAAGGAGGTCCTGTACGTGATCTCGGGCAAGCGCCTGCCGGTGGTATTCCACGTCGGCGCCCGAGCCCTGACGAGCCAGGCCCTCAACATCCACGCCGGCCACGACGACGTCATGGGCGTCGCCGACACGGGCTGGGGCATCCTGTTCGCCCGCAATGCGCAGGAGGCCGCCGACCTGACCGCGATCGCCCGTCGCGTCGCCGAGGCGACGGAGGTGCCGTTCTTCGTGGTGCAGGACGGGTTCCTCACGACCCACACGCTGGAGTCGATGAACTTGCCGGAGGACGAGCTGCTGCGACGGTTCGTCGGCGATCCGCGAGAGAGGATCCGCAGCTGGTTTGACCCGACCGCGCCCCTGATGACCGGCGTCGTCCAGAACCAGGACAGCTACATGAAGGGCCGGCTCGGCCAGCGTGCGTTCTACGAGCGGCTCCCGGGTGAGCTCGACAGGGCCTTCGCGGAATGGGGCGATCTGACGGATCGACGCTACGGCGGCATCGTGCCGTATTGCACGGAGGATGCCACCGAAATCGTCGTCGCCATGGGCACGATCGCCGACACCGCGACCGCCGTCGTGGACCACCTTCGGCGCGAGGGCCGGCCGGTCGGCTGCGTCGCCGTGACCAGCTACCGGCCGTTCCCCGCCGACGCTCTCTGGGCGGCCGTCGGCGACGCCCGGGCGATCGCGGTCGTGGAACGAACGGACGAGCCTGCGGCTCATGACAATCCACTGACACGTGAACTCAAGGCCGCGCTGTTCGATCACGCGGCCGAGGGTGCGCTCGTGCCACGCGTCCGATCGGTCTCGGCCGGCCTCGGCTCGCGCGACGTGGGGCCCGGCGACCTCGTCGCGGTGTTCGACTGGCTCGCCGACCGCCAGGCGCCACCCGAGCACAGCTACGCGACGCTTGGCATCCGCCACCCGCTGGCGCTCCAGTCGCGGCCGCTGGACCTGCGGCCACCCGGCTCGTTCAGCCTTCGCGGGCACTCGATCGGCGGCTTCGGGTCGGTGACCACGAACAAGCTCGTCGCGTCACTGGTCGGCGGCCTGTTCGGGTTGCACGTCCAGGCGTACCCCCGCTACGGGTCCGAGAAGAAGGGCTTGCCGACAACCTACTACCTGACGATGGCCGGCGAGCGCATCCGCCAGCACGGCGAGCTCGAGGAGGTCGACTTCGTCCCGCTTCACGACGTGGCGGCCTTCCGGCAGGGTGATCCGTTGCACGGCCTCGTCGATGGCGGGACCGTCTT
>WNGF01011046.1_pt1 | contig 10086 bp, 5 predicted proteins | sample 5400641 | NCBI WGS metagenome assembly WNGF01 (sample SAMN13153371, study PRJNA577476) | soil metagenome | isolation source: 80 cm soil or saprolite under grassland replicate 2 | place: USA:California | collected 2016-06-15
ATACCATCGATGTGAAGATCCTGGAAGACAGCGTCCACCTGACAGCGCCAGCAAGGGACATCGAGTATGTTTCAGCACTGGCTTTAGGTTGGCCGGTGAAACCTGACAAAGCCGAAGCGACCTACGAGCACGGCCTGCTTCGAATCGAGGTGCCCTTTAAAGATCCGATGGAAGATGCTGTGAAGGTCGCCATCAAAGCAGGCGGCGCGGAAAACATCACCAAGACAATCAAAGCCTGATGGCACGTTAAGTTGTTAGGCTTATAAACAAAACAACCCGGGCTCGTTATCCGGGTTGCCTCGTTTGATGTTACAACGGATACTCTCACTCGAAAGGCTGGAGGATACAGTCCGGCAAATTTGATAACAAGCCGCACCAACCGACGCGGAGCAGGAGTAGCCTTCATCCAGTCGTCGGCCGCGCCTTTGCACAAGAGACGGTGCCTTTCGCATAATTGGCCGCACCGACCAGATGCACGCCGCTCCGGTAATCGGGCGGCGTTTTTGTGACGGCTGGGAGCCGTAAGCCCGCTCCGAAATCGCGGCCGGCGTTTTGATGGTACCCTGTTCGCCATGAAGCGCAGGGCGCCATTCGACATATCGCCGGCGAGCTGCCCGGTTTGCCGCAAAACCAGAAGCGGCCTGGGCCCGGAGGAGACGTGCTCTCTCCACTTCTCGCCGCCGACAAAGAGGCCCCAAATCCCGAGAGCCAGCCTGTGGGCCGTGGCGGATGCGGCCGACCGCTTTCTTGAGTGCTCGGTGTCGAACCTCTCCGTCTACGCGGACAGGCGGCAGGCCCTAGTCGCCGCCCTCATGCGCTTGCACCCCCCGTAGCGCTGCGGCGCTTTGCCGCGCTACCGCCTGGCGCCGGACATCCCCCTCCCGATGTCGTCGAAGAGCCCCTGGAAAGGCGCATGGCCGACCTCCTCTCCCGGTGCTACGAGTTCGAGTCGATTCTGGTTTCGGGGGAGGACCGTCTGGAGAAGAGACCTTCGTAGTCCTCGGGGGCTTCCTCGTCTCGGAGGCCGGAAGCGGCTAGGAGAGGATACGAGCGGCCACTGACGTCTCACCCAATCGTCACCCGGGGACGATCTGCTCGTTGCGGTGCGCTTCCAGAAGGGCGCCGGCATCGGCCCCGTCGGTCTTGTCGCGCAGGACGTAGCGGCGCGTCTGGTGCGGGGCAGCAGCAGGACGCGGTGGCCTCTAGGCGCTGGGCCTGCCGGGCTGCAGTGATGGGCCGAGCCGCAGGCCTCCAGCAGAAGGTGGCGGGCGGTCGCCGCGCAAAGAAGGTCCATCTGGCCGTGTCTCAAGCGCTTGCGTTCGCAGACACGTCCGGGCCGGTCCGAGACGGTAATCTCGAAAACCGTCTTGGCCAGATCCACCGCGATAGTCGTATGCTTCTCCAGGGACTCCTCCTTTCGAGAGTTACTCTGTGATTCCACACCACGTTGGCACCCAGATGCCGTTCACGCGGTGGGAGGAGTCCATCTCATCACTTCAGCGGACTCGCTCCGCTCCGCTGCCCGCGCCGCTGAGCTTCACGGCGTTGGGAGGCATCAGGAAATGAGGCTTAGCGCTTCGCTGGTTGCTCAGGCGATTCTCGCCCTGTTTCTCAAGTCATAGAGTGGCTCCCACTCGGTCGTTTGAACTATCAGCGGGGATTCACGAACCTTGGAGCTCGTTTGTGGTCTCTCCCGACGGGCAGCGCTTTCTTGTGAACACCATTGCCTCGCTCTGATTGCCGAACGGGACGTCGCGACGCGGGCGCCTCGTCCCGTTCCTCCTGGGGTGCCGGAGAAGCCGTCTTCCCTCTCCTCGCTCTCACGTTGTCTCTCGCGGTGGGTTGTGCGGGGGCCGCGCTCCAGCTCGAACAAACGCCGGCCTTCAAAGCCCACGTGTCCGAGACCCCCGAGCCGGAAGCGCCGGAGGCGCGGCGACCTCTGCCCAAGCGCATCCTTGACGCCCTCGTCGAAGAGGCAAAGCGATACGCGTCCGACGCTGTGGCGTTCGTCCGGGCGCCGGCGACGTGGGACGGGGCCGACTGGCGGCGCGCGGCCGGCGCGGGCGCGTCGCTCGGGACGCTCTTCCTCGCCGACGAGTCTTTCGACAGTTTCGCGAGGAAGCAGCGGTCCCACTTCACGGACAGGGTCTCGGGCGCCACGACCTGGATTGGAGGCGGCGGAGGATTTCGCATCCCCTTCGTGCTCCTGGGTGGCGGGCTCGCGTTCGCCGACGCGAACACGAGGGACATGGGCCGTGACACTCTGGAGGCCTGCCTCTTTTCCGAGTACGTCACGAAGGGGTTGAAGAACGCCATCGGACGCGAGCGACCCTTCGAGACCAACGGCGAGACGGCGTTCAAACCCTTGACCTCCCACGACTCCTTGCCTTCCGCGCACACGACGCAGGCCTTCGCGATTGCCTCGGTGGTCGCCGCGAGGTCGGAGGGGTGGGTCGTGCCGGCGCTCGCGTACACCGTCGCCGCGGTCGTCGCCTTTGACCGCGTCAACGACCGCGTGCACTTCGTGAGCGATGTCGCCGCCGGCGCCCTCGTAGGAACCGTCACAGGCCGATTTCTCGTCGCAAGGCACCGCCGCGAAGACGCCGAGCGCCGCCGCGTCGATCTCGAGATCCTCCCGATTCCCTCCGGTCTCGCCGCCCGACTCCGCTTCTGATCCCGACGCCGCCTCCCGTCGAGTCCTTCCCCGCCGGCCGTGAAGAAACCAAGACGCCGAAAGTCTCCTTCCGCGGCGCGAGCGTAGAATCGGCTCGACGGACTCCATTACGGCCATTCCTCCCGCTGCTCCCACTCCGGACACCATCGAAGGTCGAGCCTCGCTCGGTGTCGAGGGCAGCGGCGTCGGGACTTCCCGTCCGACACGGATTCTCACGGCTCTGGCGCTGGCGATTTTCACCTTCCTTCTCCTGACTCCAGGCATGGACTCGGGCTTTTGGGATCGAGACGAAGCGGAGTATGCGGAAGTCGCCCACGAGGCGCTGACGTCGGGAAAATGGGTGGTCCTGACGCTCTTCGACAGGCCCTACGCGGAGAAGCCGCCGCTTAGCATCTGGCTCACCGCCGTCTCATTCCGAACCTTTGGTGAGTCGAGCCTATCGGGTCGTCTGCCTCACGTCCTTCTCGCCTCCCTCAGCCCTGCGGTTCTCTTCGCCGTCGGTCTGGGGATTGTGCCCGCGGCAGAGGCAGGCGCTGCGGCGCTTCTTCTTTCAACGTCTCTGCTTTTCTTGGCGTCGGCGCGGCTCCTGTTGACGGACTCGGCACTCCTCTTCTTCGATCTGCTGGCGGTCCTGGCGATCCAACGGATGGCTTCTACTCGCCGTCACTTCCGGTGGATACTCCTTGCGGGCATCGCTCTCGGGCTCGCGCTGCTCGCGAAAGGACCCCTCGCCTACGTCGCGCCGGGCCTCTTCGGGTAGGGATCTTGTTCGCCCGTCGAGCGGCGCCCCGCGCCACTCCCGCGATCCGGCTGGCGCTCTCGATCATTCTCGGGAGCGTGGTCGCCCTCCCATGGTACGTTCTCGCTGCTCGATCCGCGGCGGGAGCCTCGGTCTCATCCTTTCTGCTTCGGGAGCACCTCTTCCGTTTCACAAACGTCATGGAGGGACACCGTGGGTCGCCTCTGCTTGCTTGCGGCGCGCTTTTCTTCGGGGCCTATCCGTGGAGCGCCGCCTTCCTCCGACTCTTCCGGCGCAGGGCGCTGACTACCGGACCGCACAGGTTGGGAGTCTGGACGTGGGGTCTTGGCATTCTCGTTCTCTTTTCTCTTTCTGCGACCTTACTTCCGCACTACCTCCTGCTCGCCATGCCTGCGTTCGCGCTTCTGGTAGTCATCGCAGGACCGCCGACGTCACCGCTTGAGAGACGCGCCATTTGCTGGGTCTCCGCTGCCGTGGGATCGAGTCTCTTCCTGGCAGCCGTGTTCGGAATCCAGCGAACGGAATTCCCGGATCTCCTTGCGCCGGTCGTGTACGTTCTTGCGGGAGGTGCGATTCTGACGATCTCGATGCCTCTTCTACCGGAAGGGATCGCCTCCCCGAAGAAAACGCTCATCGGATGTGCGCTCGTCGCCCTCGGCTTCTCGCTTGCCATCCCCGCGACGCTCGACCGCGCACGCGGTCTCGCCCAGCTCGGCAAGGCCACAAAGCTCCAGAGGCTCCCCGGCGAGCCCGTCGGAGGACTCAGTCTCCGGGAACCCTCTCTGCGCTACTACGCCGATGCGAGAACGATATTGAAGCCGGACTCCGCGGAGGGATTACTCGCTGCGGCGCGCGGCGGCGCAACGCATTCCGTGCTCGTCTGGCTGACAGATCGGGAGGCTCTCGCATTCGCTCGCGGTCGCAAAGGAAGAATTCAAGTGCTCGCTTCTGTCGTCAACGTCATCGAGTCAGGGCCTAAGGGTCTCGTTGAACTCTGTCGTATTCGTGTACGCACCTAGCGTCTGTCTGTCCCAGAACCAGCGAAGCGATGCCTCGGGAGAACACTCCCACCCTGTCATCCCGAGGTCGCCGACGCGCCAAAGCCGCTATGGCGACGGCGCGAGCGCAGCGACGAGGGATCTGCTCTGAGAATATCGAAAGTCACGAGAGCAGATCCTTCGCTTCGCTCAGAGCCTGGCCCTGAGCTGGTAGGCATCCATCAAAGTGGGGCCGGGGTCGATCGTGTATCCATGTATTCTTGCCGGCACCACACTGATGCACGATGATCCTGAGTCACCCCCCGTGCCGGCGTTCTCCCGCGTTTCCCAAGGGGTCCGCAATGGCAAGTTCGCACCCGTTCTCAAGCCGTCCAAGGCATAGACTTCCGGCATTCCAATGACCCTGATTCCCGGTTCGCGTCTCGGCCCGTATGAGGTCCTCTCAACGCTTGGCGCGGGAGGAATGGGGGAGGTGTACAGGGCGCGGGATGCACGGTTAAAGCGCGAGGTGGCGATCAAGGTGCTTCCCGCTTCTTTCTCGCAGGACGCCGATCGGCTGCGCCGGTTCGAGCAGGAGGCGCAGGCCGCGGGCAGCCTGAACCATCCCAACATCACCTCCGTTTACGACGTCGGGACGCACGAAGGTGCGCCCTACATCGTCACGGAGCTTCTGGAAGGCGAGACGCTGCGGTCGCGTCTTTCGGCGGGAGCCCTGCCTGTTCGCAAGGCGATCGATTACGCGATCCAGATCGCGAAGGGGCTCGCGGCCGCTCACGAGAGAGGAATCGTCCACAGGGACCTGAAGCCCGAGAACCTTTTCGTCACCAAGGACGGGCGGGTCAAGATCCTCGATTTTGGCCTCGCGAAGTTGAAGCCTGAGAAAGAGGCCGGGCAGACGGATCTCCAGACGGTTTCGGCGACCGAACCCGGAGTCGTTCTGGGGACAATGGGCTACATGTCGCCCGAGCAGGTGCGGGGAAAGCCAGCAGACCGGCGCAGCGACATCTTTGCCTTCGGGGCGATTCTTTACGAGATGCTGTCGGGGCAGAGGGCGTTCCGAGGGGACACGGCGGCGGACACGATCACGGCGATTCTGTCGAAGGAGCCGCCGGATCTGACCCAGACGAACAAAGAGATTCATCCGGGGCTGGAGCGGCTCGTACGGCACTGTCTGGAGAAAAATCCGGAGGAGCGCTTTGAGTCCGCCCGCGACCTCGCTTTCGACCTGGAGGCGCTTTCCTCCGTTTCTGCGCCGACTGCCGCGGTCGCGGCGGTGCCCGGACCGTCGAGGCGCGGCAGGACCGCTCCGGCACTCGTCGCGGCGGCCGTGGCGCTCGCGGTTGGCCTGACCGCGGGATATCTTGCCGGCAAGCGGCTCGGCCTCGTTCCGCCGCCGACCTTCCAGCAGCTGACCTTTCGCCGCGGTGAGCTCTATTCAGCCCGATTCGCGCCCGATGGGCAGACCGTGATCTACGCCGCGGCCTGGGACGGAAAGCCGGTCGAGATCTTCGCGACCCGCACGGACCGGCCCGAGTCCCGCGTCTTCGGCCTCGTCGGGGCCGACGTCGCGGCGATTTCGAAGACCGGTGAGATGCTCGTGTCGCTGAACCGCCACGCCGAGGAGGCCTTCGTTCGGAGCGGCACGCTCGCCGAGGTCGGAGTTTCCGGCGGCGTCGCTCCTCGGGAGCTGCTCACCGACGTGCTGTGGGCCGATTGGTCTCCGAACGGCTCGGACCTGGCTATCGTTCGGGATGTGGGAGGCAAGAGCCGCCTGGAGTTCCCCGCCGGCCACGTGCTCTATCAGACGGTGGGCTGGCTGAGCCATCCGCGGATTTCGCCGGATGGCAACCTGGTCGCTTTCCTCGAGCACCCTCTGCGCCGGGACGACGGCGGCACGGTCTGCGTCGTCGACCGGGCGGAGAAGAAGCAGACGCTCACGGGCAGCTCTTCCTCGGAGGCAGGCCTCGCCTGGTCCGCAGACGGCCGGGAGATCTGGTTCACGGCGACGAAGGTCGGCGGCAACCGGGCCCTCAATGCCGTCTCGCTCTCGGGAAAGGAGCGTCTGATCGCTCGAGTGACGCAGAGCCTGACGCTCCAGGACGTCGCGAAGGACGGCAGGGTGCTCGCCTCTCACGACATCATCCGGATCGGGGTGCAGGGGCGGGGCGTCGGAGAAGAAAGGGAGAGAGAGCTTGCCTGGCTGGACTGGTCGGTCGTCTTCGACATCACCCCGGATGGCAAGACGATCCTGTTCTCCGAAACCGGCGAGGGCTCGGGCCCGGCTTATTCCACTTTCATCCGTGGCACGGACGGATCGGCACCGGTCCGTCTCGGGGATGGCGTCGGCCTGGCGCTCTCCCCGGACAGGGCATGGGCCCTCGCCATTACTGCGCGCGCCCAAAGGCCCCAGCTCGTCCTCTATGCGACCGGGGCCGGCGAGAAGCGTGTCCTCGGCACAGGGGATCTCGCTGTGGAAACAGCGGGAGGCTTCTTGCCCGACGGCAAACGTATCGTCTTCACCGCGAGCGAGCCAGGCCACGGGACACGGCTCTTTCTGATCGATCTCCCGGATGGCAGGCCCAGGCCCCTTACGCCAGAGGGTTATCGCACCTTTTCACATGGCATTTCCCCCGACGGTCGGTTGGTCGTTGTCGTCGGCCCCGACCGGAGGCGGTACCTCTACCCGCTCGAGGGAGGCGAGCCAACGCCACTGCCGGGCCTCGCGTCCGACGAGACGCCTGCCCAATGGAGCGCCGACGGCCGCTACCTCTATGCTTACCGCCGCCGCGATGTCCCGGCAAAGGTCTGGAAGTTGGAGATCGCGGCGGCAAGAGAGAGTTGTGGAAGGAGGTCATGCCCGCCGATGGCGCTGGGATCGCCACCGTCGCGCCCGTCATACCCACGCCCGATGGGAGAGCCTACGTCTATAGCTACTTTCGCACGCTCTCGGATCTCTACGTCGTCGACGGCTTGAAGTGATCCGCGGTTAGAATCCCTCGACTCCATGACGCTTTCTCCCGGCACTCGCCTCGGACCCTACGAGATCCTCGCGCCTCTCGGCGCGGGGGGGATGGGAGAGGTCTACCGCGCGAGGGATGCGCGCCTCGGACGCGAAGTGGCGATCAAGGTGCTCCCCGCGTCGTTCTCGCAGGATTCCGACCGGCTGCGCCGTTTCGAGCAGGAGGCGCGTGCGGCCGGAATCCTGAACCATCCGAACATCACCGCGGTCCACGACCTCGGAACCGCGGACGGCGCGCCCTACATCGTGACTGAGCTTCTCGAAGGGGAGACACTACGGAGCCGCTTGGGCGCCGGCGCTCTCTCGCCGCGCAAGGCGATCGACTACGCCGTACAGACGGCGAAGGGGCTGGCGGCAGCCCACGAGAAGGGGATCGTGCACCGAGATTTGAAGCCCGAGAACCTTTTCCTCACGAACGACGGTCGCGTCAAGATTCTGGATTTCGGTCTGGCGAAGCTGAAGCCCGAGTCCGGTGAGGGCGGTCAAACCGATCTGAAGACCGCCTCGGGCACCGAGCCAGGCGTTGTTCTGGGCACGATGGGCTACATGTCGCCGGAGCAAGTGCGGGGCAAACCCGCGGACCGCCGATCCGACCTGTTCGCCCTCGGGGCCATCCTCTACGAGATGGTCTCCGGTCAGCGCGCGTTCCGCGGCGACTCGGCCGCAGACACGATCACCGCGATTCTGACGAAGGAGCCCCCGGATCTCTCTCAGACAAACAAGGAGATCCATCCGGGCCTCGACCGCATCATCCGGCACTGTCTGGAGAAGAACCTTGAGGAGCGCTTCGAGTCGGCCCGCGACGTCGCCTTCGATCTGGAGGCGCTCTCGGGAGTCACGGGGCCGGCGACGACGGCGCCGTACGCGGAGATCAAGCGCCGCCGTCTCTGGCCCGTCGTGACAGGAGCGGTTCTGGCGACTGCCCTGATCGTCGGGATCTTGGCCTATCTCGTCGGCAAGCAGGCCGGCGACCGGCCGCCTCCCTCCTTTCACCAGCTCACCTTCCGCCGTGGCGAGATCCTGTCGGCGCATTTCGCTCCCGACGGACAGACCGTGGTGTACTCGGCGGCCTGGGACGGCAAACCCGTCGAGGTCTTCGTTCGCCGGCTGGAGAGTCCCGAGGCGAGACCCTTCGGCCTCGCCGGCGCCGAGGTCCTCGCGATCTCGAGATCGGGCGAGATGGCGGTGTCGTTGGACCGGTCCTCCTCCGGCGGCTTCCGACGAACCGGCACGCTGGCGCAGCTCTCGGTCGCCGGCGGGGCCGCTCCCCGGGACATCCTGGAGGACGTCGAGTGGGCAGACTGGGCACCGGACGGAAAGAGTCTCGCGGTCGTGCGGATGCCTCAGGGCCGGATGCGGTTGGAATACCCGATCGGCAAGGTCTTGCACGAGACGAGCGGTTGGATCAGCCATCCCCGCGTTTCGCCGGGCGGAGATTTTGTGGCCTTCATCGACCACCCGTCCCTGAGCGATGACGGCGGATCGGTTGTCCTCGCGGACCGCTCCGGCCGTAAGAAAGCGCTGTCCAAGCCTTTCGCCTCGACGCAGGGTCTCTCGTGGGGGCCCGACGGCAGCGAGGTCTGGTTCACAGCTGCCGAGGTTTCACTTCGCGCTCTCTACTCGGCTTCGCTCTCCGGCACGGTCCGCCTGCGTTCGCGAATCGCGGGTAATCTCACCCTGCGAGACATCTCGCGCGAAGGGCGAATGCTCGCCACTCGTGACACGTTCCGGGAGGAGATTCTCGCTCTCCCACCTGGAGAGTCGAAAGAACGTGATCTGACATGGCTCGACTACTCGCTTTCGACCTTTCTCTCCTCCGACGGCAGGACAGTACTCTTCACCGAAGGCGGCGAGGGAGGAGGGGCCGGCTATTCCGTCTATGTTCGGAAGACCGACGGCTCGCCGGCCGTACGCCTTGGAGAAGGCTTGGGTCAAGCCCTCTCACCGGACGGGAAGTGGGCCGTTGTGATCCTGCACCCAGCAACGGATCCGCAGCTCGCGCTCTATCCGACGGGCGCGGGCGAGCCGAGGCTTCTTTCGAAAGAAGGCGTCACCGTGTTGAATGCGTGCTGGATGCCGGACGGAAAGAGGATCCTGTTTACGGCGAGCGAGCCGGGCCGCGGGCTCCGGCTGTACTTGCGTGACGTTAATGGCGGGAAGCCGAACGCCGTGACGCCAGAAGGATACAGGGGCTTCCGTGTTGTTTCACCCGACGGTGCCTTGGCCGTCGTGAAGGGTCCCGATCGGAGGACCTATCTCTATCCAATCTCGGGAGGCGAGCCAACGGCGATTCCCGGCGTCGATGCGAATGATCAGGTCGCTCAGTTCGGCGTGGATGGCCGTTCTGTCTTTGTGTATCGCCAGGGAGAGATCCCCACGAAGGTCTATCGGGTCGATCTCTCGACGGGCCACCGGGAGTTGTGGCGGTCGTTGATGCCGACCGACGCGGGAGGTGTCTCCCTGATCGGCCCTCTGCCCACACCGGGCGGCGAGTCGTACGCATACTCCTACGGCCGCACGCTGTCGGACCTGTATATCGTCGACGGAATGAAATGACGCTTTCTCCCGGCACTCGCCTCGGACCTTACGAGATCACCGCGCCTCTCGGCGCAGGCGGAATGGGAGAGGTCTACCG
>WNGF01012340.1_pt1 | contig 10084 bp, 11 predicted proteins | sample 5400641 | NCBI WGS metagenome assembly WNGF01 (sample SAMN13153371, study PRJNA577476) | soil metagenome | isolation source: 80 cm soil or saprolite under grassland replicate 2 | place: USA:California | collected 2016-06-15
TCACCCGCAGGTTGGTCTGCGCGGCCTGGCTGGTTGCGAACAGGTAGTTCTGGATCTCGACCACGGCCTTGACCGGGTCCACCACGCGCAAGTACACGACCGCGTCCACCCGCACCATCATGTTGTCGCGGGTGATCACATCCTGCGGAGGGACGTTCATGGCAACGGTCTGGAGGTTGACCTTGCGTATCCGGTCGATGCCGAACGGCAGGATCAGGAACAGCCCCGGTCCCTTGGGAGCCCTGAGCACGTTTCCCAGACGGAAGATGACCGCCCGCTCGTACTCCTGGAGCACCCTGACCATCGAGGCCAGCGCTACCACGACCAGGATCAGCAGGACCAAGAAGATGACGACGACGATGCCGCTCACCGCGTCTCCTCGCGTCGCCGGCCCCTGCTCTCCGGCGCGATGTTCGGCCGATACGGTACTTCCTCGTCAAGACGGAATCCAGCCCCAACGAGGCAGATGACCGTCTGGGGAACGAAGCTACCACTCTACCTGAAAGTGAGCTTACTGCCGGCCATCGCACAGAGTGGCGAGCAGGTCGGCAGCGGCGCGATCTTGGGCGGGCTGAAAGTGTGCATAGGTTCCAAGCGTCATGTGAGGCCCGGCGTGCCAATGCACACCGAGCGACCGGGCCAAGGCGACAAACTGGTGCGTCATGTGGGTCGGGTGCATCGGCTGTGAGCCGTCCGGCTCACAGCCGAACACGTAGGCATTCATCGGAAGCATGGTGCCCAACTCACGGGCGACCTGCTCGGCACGGCCTCGGTGAGCGCGAAGCAGCTCCACCGACCTGGTGTCAAGCGCCAGGCGCCGCTTGCTGCGAGTCTTGGTGGCCTTGTCGATCAGCGGCTGACCGGGCACGTACACCACGCCGCGCTCAAGCAGGACCTCGCCGCGGTCCAGGTCGACGTGCTGCCAGCGCAGGGCGCACAGCTCCCCGCGACCTGGTCGACTGAGGGTGGTGCCACGTCGCTGCGCGGCATGGACGGCGGTGTGGCGAGCCGAGCGGGGTTGTGGGCGATCCACCCCCATGCGACCGCCTGCTGCAACGCCCCGGACAGCACGGTGTGGACAGATCGGATCTGACTGGCCGACAGTGGCCCGCCATCTCGGTTCCCGCGCCTGCGCAGCTCGGCGTAGAAGGTGTCCAGGGTCTCCACGTCCAGGCGCCGGACGGGGAGACGCCCAAGCGCGGGGATGATGCGCCGGTCGATCTGGAGCCGGTAGCCCAGCAGGGTGGTGGGGGAGATCTCCTTGACGCCCTGGCGCCACTCGTACCAGCGCTCGACCAGATCGGCCACGGTCCGCGCTGCGGTGCTGCGGTGGCGGCCCTCGGCCACCTTGGTCTTCAGGGCTGCCTCGACACGCTCGGCCTCGCGCTTGGTCCTGGCGCGGTCGTATTCGTACCGCTCCTTGCCGGTCAGCGGATCACGGCCGGCGTAGACCTTGATCTGCCAGTAGTCGTCGCGCTTTCGGAGCACCGCTCTGCCTCGCTGGGACCGCCGGACACACCAGAACCGTGCCAGACACCGTGCCAGAAGGCAAGGATCTTTGGGGCGCCGAAGCGAGGACCCGAGCGAAAGTGCAGGTAGCGGAGGCGGACGGGAATCGAACCCGCCAGGGAAGGGACGCTCCCCTCAACGGTTTTGAAGACCGCGGAGCCCACCAGGACCCGGACGCCTCCGACCCAAGTCTACCTGGGGCAACGCGCTCGAGAGCGCTAGTCGGAGCCGGCTCCGTACCTACGAGGTACCTTTACAGATCCGACAATCTGCGTAACGCGGGCATTCGCGCCAGCCAGCGGAGATCCGCGGATCGCGGTATCCTCGTCTCGAACTAACACCGAGGCGGAGTAACCCGACCGTAGTACCCCGGATGGGCGAAGGGCACGGGCGAAGATCCTCGGTGATAGCGGTCGCAGCCTTCCTGGCGACGGCGCGTCACCACGAGCGCGAGGGAACCCACTGAAGTCTGGCGGGACCTCGCGCTCTTGCTTTTGCGGGCCTCCGTCTCGAGCGGGAAGGAGCCCGCGCATGGTCGCCAGGTATCTCACATTCCCCCAGACGCAGGAATATCTCGGCGTCAGCGAAGGCTGGCTTCGTGACCGGATGCGTCTCGGGGAGATCCCTTACATCAAGGTCGGTGAAGCGGGCGGAAATGTCGTTCGCTTCCGCATCGAAGACCTCGATGCGTTCATGGAGAAGTACCTCCGCCCCGCGACGGCCGGACCGCTGGCCGAGGTCGAGCCGGAGCCCGCGCCAGCTCAGCCGCGACGGAGGAAGGTCGGCTGATGTCGGCGCCCGCGCTCGAGCTTTCCACTGACCAGGTCATCGTGCTCGAGGAGTGCCTACATCGGTTCAATGATCGGTCGATGGAAACGCGCGTCGGTGGGCTCGCCGGCACCGGCAAGACCAGCATCGCAGTCCGTCTGCCGGAGTGGCTCGGCCTTCCTGCGGATCAGGTTGCGTTCTGCGCCTACACCGGACGCGCGGCGAACAACCTGACCAGGAGGCTCCCGGAAGGCGTTCGCGCGACGACGATTGATGAGCTGGTCTTCGAGGCAATTCCGCTGCACTGCGGAGCCTGCCCGCGGTTGGATTGGAAGCCGGAGCACGAGGGCGAGGAGGAGCCCGACTGCCATGAGCGGCGGAAGAACCGGTGCAAATGCGGGACGTGGACGAAGGTGTTGCGCTCGGTCCTCCCTGGCATCGAGGCGATCGTGGTTGATGAGTCCTCGATGGTTACCGAGGAGTACCACAATTACCTTCTCCGCTTCCGCACTCCCGTGTTCTTCTTCGGTGACCACGGCCAGCTCCCGCCAGTCGGAGACAAGCACAGCCTCATGGAGCGGCCAGATATCACCTTGCAGCAGATCCACCGTCAGCAAGACGGCTCTCCAATCATCGACCTCGCGCTAGCAGTCCGCGAGACCGGCCGTATCCCACTCGGAGAGATCGGCAGGAATGTTCGGAAGGTCCGCCGCGACCGTTCGCTGAGCTGGGGTGAGAACGCGATCAGCCTGTTCGACGTGACGCGCGATTCCGTCATGGTGTTGTGCTGGCGGAACAAGACACGAGTCGAGGTCAATGCGTTGATCCGCGAAGCTCGTGGGATCGAGGGTGGGCCACCTGTTGAGGGAGAGCGGCTGATCTGTCTCCAAAACAACCGCGAGAAGCGCATTGCCAATGGCATGACCGGCCGGCTCCTCGAGATCGAGGTTATTACTCCGGTGCTGTACCGAATCGTGGTTGCGCTTGATGATGAAGGTCGCAAGTACGAAGGCGCCGCGCTTCGCGAGCAATTCAACGAGCCCGAGACACTCAACAGTCCGTCGCGTGAGGTTGATCTGTGGGACTTCGGTTACTGCAAAACGGTCCACAAGGCGCAGGGCTCGGAAGCGAAATGGGTCGTACTGCTTGATGAATACCCGCTTGTGCTCCCGGATCGGCGGAGGTGGGCATATACGGGCGTTACCCGCGCGACCAGCGGGCTGCTCGTCATTGGCTATTAGCGTCATCGGCGGCAATGGGCGCCCCGTCGTAAACTCCCGGCCGACGTTCCCACGAGGGAGGTTGGAATGGGTCTCCGCGGACCACAGCCGAAATACACCGGTGGTGAGGTGAAGGTTGCGCTGACTCCGGAGCAGCTCGAGGAGGTCAAGCGTCTCGCTGGTTCTGGCCGTGGCGCAAGGGCGAGATGGCTTCGCGAGGCCGTTGATCTGCGCATCGCCAGGGAGCGGCGGAAGGAGGCACCAGCGCGAGCCTAAATGCGAGACGGCCGGAGGAGAAGTCCGGCCGTCCCTGATCCCATCAGCTGTACAGAGCTGGTTGCTTTGAGGAGGAAGCTCGGCCGCCCAGCTATGTACCAACCCCATGCCAAAGGAGCTGTTGTGGCTGATAATAACCGATCCTCCTCAAGTGCGCCGCTTGGCAAAATTGTCGACACAACTGACTTTAGAGACGAGCAAGGTCAACTGCTCTATCAGGAAGTCCGCTTCGAGCCGAAGGAATTCCGCCTGCGTCGCCCGGCACAAGAGGATGACGCGGTCGAGCGCGTCAAGCGCGGCTGGGTCTGGAGCATGAAGGGTGTCCCGCTGGTGCTGTACCGCCTACCGGAGATCCTCGCCGCGATCCGCGATGGTCTTGACGTCTGGATCGCCGAAGGACCAAAGGACGCGAAGGCACTCGTGGACGCCGGCGCGCAGGCGACCACGAACGCCATGGGTGCGGACCAGTGGGAGGACTCCTACACCTTCAAGCTCGCGCTTGCCGTTGTGGAGCATTCGAGCGCGAGCCAGTTCATCATCGTGATCGACCGCGATGCGGCCGGCGACGATCGCGCGAGAGACATGGCGGAGTCGTTCGGCCGTCGCGGCTGGGCGCTACCGCTTCGTGCATGCCGCAGAGGGCAAGGATGCGTACGACCATCTCGTCACCCACGGTCTCGGCCTGGCGGACTTCGATCCCTACGAGGTCGTGCCCCATCCGAAGCGACAGGCCACCAGCCGGACATCACAGGTCACCGTCGAGTTCGACGGTGACCGACCATCACTGCGAACTATGGTTGTGTGGGGTCTGGCTCGAGCCCGAGAGATCGGCTCCCGGAACCGCGCTGCGTTCGACCTCGGCCAGCAACTCAACGACAACCGCTTTTCCCGGACGGAGGCCTGGGCGATCGGACTCGAGTACCTCGAGCGCGTCAACGAGGAGCTACCGAACGGCCACCCACTGACGGAAGCTGAAGTACGAGCGGCGTTCCGGGACGCCTACGCGCTCAAGCCGCGAGAGCCCTGGAGCCGGCGCAAACAACGGACGCCGCTCGACCAGATCAGTTCGCCACCGTTGCCGCGGCCGAAGACCTCTCGGCTGGTAGGTGGTCGCGATGCGTGACCTCGTGCTCAAGAAGGTTCCGCCAGCGTCCAAGATTGAGATCAATGAAGAGCAGTACGAACTGCCGGAGAACGGTGGTGTCTACCGGATCTCCTGGAAAGAGGTCAAGCCGGAGTTTGCGAAAATTCTGGAGGCGGCTGGCAAAGAGGTTCGTTTCCATAGCGACGGCACTGCCGAGGTCAAAAATCTCATCACGGTTGCGCGTGAGCTGTGCCTGCCGATCCGCATCTTGCACACTGTCGATGGTGAGGAGTTCATCGAGCTGGCCTGGGCGCGGAAGGGCAAGGTGTTCGTCCGCGCGTACCCAGGCGATGTGATCCGTGATGGCCGCAAGCTCTTGGCTGCCGCGGGTCAGCATGGCTTCCCGATCATCGCCGCAACCGCGAAAGAGGTCGAGAAGTGGCTTGATGATGTTGATGCCTGGAGCGACCTGGAGGTTGTGACGATCGCGCGCCAGCTCGGCTGGCAGCCAGATAGCAGGACCTTCGTCACGAGCGATGGGGCGCCGTACCAGGTGATACCTGCTCATGCTGGCCTCGGCCGTTTCCTCCGCGCGCATCGGCAGAGCGGCACGCTCGAGGAGTGGAAAACGATCATCGAGAAGATCGAGTACCTGCCGCTCGCGCAGATGGGCATCTATGGGGCGCTGGGATCGACGCTTCTGCGCCCACTCGGCCTGCTGTCGTTCGCCCTGCACTACACCGGTAGCTCCACGGGCGGCAAGACCTCCTCGCTTCGGGTCGGTGGGTCAGTGTGGGGCGAGCCCAGCGAGGAAGGTGTGATTGGTAACTGGAAGGGCACAGCGCTCGGGCTCCAGCGACGGCTCAGCCTCATGCGTGGTTTGCCGGTTGTGCTGGACGAGACAACGAGCGCGCGGAGTAACCGTCTCATCAAGGACATCCTCTATGCCCTCCCACAGGGCGATGAGGGTACCCGCGGGGCACCGCGCGGTCTCCTGGAAGGACTGACTTGGTCAACGATTGTTCTCTCGAGCGGTGAGGCGTCGATCCTCTCCGGCATCCGCGACCAGGGTGCCGCTGCTCGCGGTCTGGACCTCGCTGGCCGCCCGTTCGGGCCGGACGGTGGTGCGCTGGCTGATGAGGTCCGGGAAGGGCTCGCGAAGGTGTACGGCTCGGCCGGTCCGGCGTTCGTTGCAGCGCTGCTCCCCTCGCTCAAGGGTCGCGGTCTCGGTCGGATTCGTGAGCGACACCGGGCGCTGGCCGAGTCTTCGTCGTGGGGCGGCTCGATCGCGAAACGGCGGGCGGCGGAAGTGGCGGTCCTGCGCCTGGCCGCGGAGCTGGCCGCGGAGTTTGGTGTCCTGCCGTTCCAGCCGCCGGAGCTGGGAAAGTGGCGTGACCTCTTCACCTATGACGACTCGCGCGACGACCAGCCAGGCGAGGCGCGGAAGGTTGTGCTGGATGCCGCGAAGGCGAATGCGCAGGGCGTGCTCGACTATGGCGCCAGCCCACGAGAGGGCAATGCTGAGGGACACTACGGCGCACAGCGGGAGTGGATCGGGACGCGGACGAAGGACAGGAAGCTAGCGCTATGGCCGGCGTGGGTGGAGAGGACGCTCGAGGCCGGCGGCTACTCGCTTGACGCGGTGAAGGGCTCGTGGGCCGAGCGCGGCTGGATCGAGCGCCAGGGTCGCGACCTGATGAAGAAGGTTCACTATGACGGCGCGTACCCGAGGATGCTTGTCTTCGAGCCGATCGAGGAAGAGGGATCGGAAGACCCGTAATGGCTCTCTTCCGAGTCGTCTTCCGAGTCGTCTTCCGACTGATGGGTGGTGAAGATGCCCTGGTCAGAGGCAGTATTCCGACTTTCCGACTCGATCGCGATTTTGGATTTACGGGCGAGGCGCGGAGGCGCTTTCTCGTGCAATTGTAGGCCGGTAACGACTCGGGCGTAGAGGTACCCGCTAAGCGTGTCGGAAGAGTCGGAAGACGCATGTAGATGGCGGTATAGGAGTAGGAATAGAGTCGGAAACTATTCGGAATAGAGTCGGAAGAGTAAGAAGAAGCACCATTGTCGCAGGTAGATGGATATATGCCCTGGTCAGACGTAGTGCAGGTCGAGCTGGTATTGGAGCACGAGATCCACAGACTGGATGACCCTTGAGAACGCCGCTCGCCCTCGCCCAGGACGGCCTAGAATTTCTCAACGACACCACTCGATAAGCGTTTAGAGGGAAATGGGCAGAACACGACGGATCGCAGAACCAGAGAACAGCCGCTGGCAGCAGTACGCGGCTGGTGAGCTGACGCTGCAGGACATGGATGAAGAGGAACTTGCTCGGATGCAGTTCCGCTCCTCTGACGGATCGTTCCGAGGTCGGCCTCCCTCTGTACTGCCTCGTACCTTCGCCCGCGATGTGAGCCGCGAGCTTCTGCGTCGAGGCGAGAGCGAGATCCGGCAGGGCTTCATTGATGCGATCAAGACACTAGTCGAGATCGCAAAGTCCGGCGAGAAAGACGCTGACCGCGTTCGAGCCGCGAACCTCATCATCGAGCGAGTCGCTGGCAAGGTGCCCGACAAGCTCGTGGTGGCGGACGGCCGGCCAGAGTGGGAAGACCTCGTGACCGCTATGCTGGAAGATATTGAGGATTCGCAGATCGAGCGTGCTCGAGACATCCTCGGCCGCCGGTAGTCGCGAAACGCCCGAGCGCGGGTGTGAGAGCAGGCCCAGGGGCCGGGTTGCGGCGTTCTTCGCCCGCGAGTCGCCGAGGCGGTATTGCCGGCCGTAGCGGCGCTCCTGCACGTCCCGTCCACAGATGGGAAAGGTACCCGCAAAGGTACGAAATGCGATTGCAGCGCGCGACCTGCTATTGCAGGTAGAATTATCGCGGTCTCCTAAACGCTCGAACGCCCGAGGAGGGCTCGGCAATGGCGCATTTGCAGGTGAAGAGTGGAAAGCTGTACGAGGATGGGAGCCCGCGGTATCAGCTGCGCTGGGTTACGCCAGACAACCAGCATCGCACCCGCTCGTTTCGGCGTAAGGCAGACGCGCTCCGGGAGAAAGCCAGGGTGGAGGCAGACATCTCGCGCGGCCAGTACGTGGACCCGTCGAAGGCGACCGTGACTGAGGTTGCGGAGCGCTGGCTCGCGACCAAGCGCAACAAGAAGGCTTCGACGCTCTCGGGCTATCGCTCGATCCTCGACAATCACATCCTGCCTCGCCTCGGCTCGAGCCAGGTCGCGCGGCTCCGAACCACCGACGTTGAGGCGTTCGTGTCCGGCCTTACCGCGGACGGAGCGGCGCCCGGTACGGTTCGCAATGTCTTCTTCACGCTTCAGGCAATCCTCAAGGTTGCGATCCGCGATGGGCACCGCTCGAGTAACCCGGCCGAGAAGGTCGAGCTGCCGGCGAGCGAGCACGAGGAGATGCATTTCCTCAACGCGCGCCAGGTCGACACGCTGGCCGACGCGATCCCAATCGAGTACCGGACGCTGGTTCTGCTGACGGCCTACACCGGTCTCCGAGCCGGCGAGGTCGGCGCGCTCCGAGTCCGGCACCTGGACTTCGATAACTCACGCGTCCATGTCCGTGAGTCGGTGACCTACGTCAAGAGCAAGGGCTACGTCTTCGGTGAAACAAAGAACAAGCAGACTCGCACAGTCGGCGTGCCGGCATTCATCCTCAAGCGGCTCGACCGGGAGACCGAAGGTAAGGGCTCGGATGACTTCGTGTTCCTCGGCCCGGACGGCGGCCACGTCCGCCACAACTCCTGGTACACCGTGACCTTCAAGCCGGCGGTCAAGCGCGCGAATGCCTCGCTGCCGCCTGGCGTTCCTCCGCTCCCGCTCCCATCCCCGACTCAGCGTGGTCTGCGGTTCCACGATCTCCGCCACACGTGCGCGAGCTTCCTCATCCTGAAAGGCGCGCACCCGAAGGAGGTCTGCGACGTCCTCGGCCACTCCACGATCCAGATCACCATGGACCGGTACGGCCACATGTTCCCGGAGCGAGCGGCCTACCTGGCGACCGCCCTGGACGATCTCCACGCCGAGGCGGCCGGCCAGGCGCCGATGCCGGCCATCCGTGCCGAGGGATAGGCCAGCGCTCGCGCATCGCCCAGAGGACCCACGGACACGCCCAGGACATGCGCGTCTCGATCGACCTCGAGCCCGGCCGGACGGTACCGGCCGAGGTATGCGGCGACCTCGAGCCTCGAGAGCTGCGCTGCCTCTGTCGATCTCCGCGGTTCGCTCGACCGCGGACGGCGCCAGCACCCGAGAGGACCAGCGCGCTCCCTACGGCATGCAGGGAGCCGCTCTCACCACGGGAACAGGCCGTTCGTGCTAGGCTGAGCCATCGCCTCCCGCGACAGCGACGACCCGACTTCTCGGTACGAGGTCTCAGGGGCGTGGCAAGAGGGCCGGCCTGAACCTGGGCTTGGACTCCCCGTCTGTAGCCGAGAGCGCTCTGGAGTGAAGGAGCTGGCTCTCGGCTTTTGCTTTGGGGCCAGCTCCCCGAAGCAGGCGGGAGGAGGTGACCAACCATTGGCGCGTATCCGCATCAGCGTCGAGCGGGAGTCGGACGGGAGCATCACCGGCCGGTTCACCGGCAATGTCAAGGCTGTCGAATTGGACGGCCCCGACGTGTGGCTGACGAGGCTTCACACGATCCGCGTTAGCGACACGCTCGATATCCGGTCGAGCCGCTAGCAACAGCAAACGGCCGGGTCCGAAGTGCACCTATCACCTCGGGTCCGGCCGTTCCCTTTAGGCTAGGGACTCGCGACGGCCAGCGGTTACCAAAGGACGTGCGCTTCGGCCCATGCTCTCGTGTCACCCACCTGTTCAGAGGCAGCCTGGGACGCGCGAACCGCTGGCCGTCAGCGTCACTGCCGATTCACCTCCTAGACTCCCGCTCGAAGTCGGCCAGCTCGAGACGGCCTTCCATGGATGGTCCTATCCGGGCTGGCCGGCTGCCAGATACAGGAGTCAGCGGCTCCTGCAGATGACTGACCGGAGCGACAGTGGCGCCCGGTCAGAAGTAGGACAGCGCTTCAGTGGGGCGCCACAACTGCAAACTTCTCCTGCGCTCGACCTGACTTCCGCAGAATGTGGGCACACGGGGTGCCCGGAAATGGCGGTTGAGCTGGGGTTTTGGGCGCGCTGGGGTTGAGGGGTCGTGTTACTACGCGGCTGGTGGGCGGGGTGACTACTGGTCGGCGGGGGTGAA
>WNGF01011049.1_pt1 | contig 10083 bp, 9 predicted proteins | sample 5400641 | NCBI WGS metagenome assembly WNGF01 (sample SAMN13153371, study PRJNA577476) | soil metagenome | isolation source: 80 cm soil or saprolite under grassland replicate 2 | place: USA:California | collected 2016-06-15
GGCTCCCAGAGGGCGAGCGTGCGGCTCCGACCGAGATCGGACCGCCTCAAAGGGGCCGCCGGCCGGCGCGCACAAACCATTCCCGCTGCAGACCGAACGTCGGTGCTACAGCATGTCGGGCGAGAACCGCCTGCAGGCGAGAGATCGAAAAGCCCGGCGAACTCCACGCACAGGAGCGGCTGAGTGGCTCGCGAAGCAGCCGGACCAGTTTTTTCGCTGATCGCCGTAGACGAAGCGGTAGTGCGTGTCGCCTTTCGGCTCTTCTGCGACAAACAGTGATCGTTGCCGCCGTCGTTCCAAAGCGACTGTGATTTCGAAGCGGCACCAATGATCGCGCTGCCGTCGAGGTCGACGCTCGAGAGCGCGATGCCGAGCTCTCTTGCTGGCTCAGCATGTTGACGCCGACACCGACCGCTGTCCCAACAAGCGTAAGCAGCATCACCGCGAGTGCGAGCACGAGCCGCTTGGGCGCACGGCGCGAGCGGCCAAATCTTGCGGCTCCGCGGTACAACGTCAGTCCAACTCGCCCTTTCGATGGGAACATCCGCAACAAGCTCGTCAAGCAACGTCGCCAACTCGTTCATGGGCGCGAGCCGGTTCCGCTCGCGGCGTAGAGGGAACAATCGCCCGGTTAGACTGGCATCGTCTGAGAGTCGATCATGGCGAAAAGGCTGCGCTGCTGCCTCCGGTCGCACCGTTGGGTGCAGAAGGTGCAAGCCGGACTCATCTACTACGAGTGTCGAGATTGCGGCAAATACCGCGATCCCATCCAGACCGGACTGCCGATCTTTTGGTTCTTCGACTAAGCGTTTGGCCACATCGAACCGCTTTTCCGCCAGAAGGCGACAGCCGCGCGCGAAGACGATTTGGTCGCGGAGACGGCTTGGTGTCACCAGGCGGAAGGGGAGCAAACCGGCTTTGCCGATTCAATTGGCGAAACGGCGTAGAGTCGCCCGATGACCAGCCTCATCGCAAAGATCCGCAAGTGGTTGAGGATCGGGAAGAAGCCTTAACCGATCTCACGCCGCATGCGGTGTAGGATGTTTTGAACTGGCCCTGCACTCAGGTTCCGGCCCGAGCCCGCAACCCACCAACGCGCGGTGCGCGCGAGGCGAGGAGCTTCAGGCGAACGGAGTTCGCGTGCGGGGCCAGACTCTTGCTTGAGCGACTCGCGTACGCCACGAGCGGCACGGGACCCAATGGCATACAGATCCTGTGGGGTGCGCAAATTCGGTTTCGGTGTGGGCGGGTGCGTTTGACATCCACACTGCAGAATTGAATATCGGCGCGCGCGCGCGCGTGAGGCTATGAATGCTTCTGGTCATCGGGCTGGACGCAGCGGCACCTTCGAACGTGGTCGGGTGGCCGGCTGTCCGTCCCGTAGAGTCGATCGGCCGCCGTCGCCCCTTCGGGAGGAGCCGTTCGTGTTCGTGTCGCTTTGCTACCTCGTCCTTCGTCGTGCGCTGCAGCTGGCCGCACTTCGCCTCCGCTCGAGCGAGTTCAAGAAACGAGAGATCATCGTGCTCCGCCACGAGCTCAGCGTCTTACGACGCCAAGTCGCACTGCCTGAGCTGAGGGCCCGCCAATCGGATCTTCCTCGCTGGTGCCAGCCGTCTTCTCCCGCGAGCGAGTTGGCGCTCGGAGGGGGCGCTCGCTCGTCCTCGTGGGCCGACTTCTCGTGGCCCCAAATCGGCGCAGCCGGCCTCCTAGGCAGAGGCCTTTCTCGGGCCGCGGACCGAATGTTCGCACCCCGCAGGGCGATCCCTGAGTCATCTCACGCGGCCGCTGCGCCCTCCTCTAACTCGCTCGAGTGGCGATCGACGCGCGTCTTCGGCGGCCAGCGCGGCGTTGACGGCCGCGTGCGGTGGCGACGAGGTCGGTCGTATGCTGGAACTGATCGTGCCGGCGCGCGCCGCGGGAACGATCTCGAACAGGGAGGAGGCGCCCGAGCTTGTCAGATCCCTTTCGGAGGCGCTTCGGCGAGACGGCTGAGCTCGTCGGGGAGCAGCACGACCGCCGCGCGGCAGCGACGCGGGAGCGTCTGCGCCGACTGCTGACCCTTACCGGCGAGCAGCGCGCGCTTGATGTCGGTACCGGCGCCGGCGCGTTCACGGGCGCGCTCGCGCCGCTCGTGCGCGAGGTGATCGGCGTCGACGTCGTCCCCGAGTTTCCCGACGAGGGCCGCAAGCGGGCGCCGGCGAACGTCGAGCTCGTCGAGGCAGACGCGACCGCGCTTCCGTACGAGCTCGGCTCGTTCGACCTCGTCTGCACGGCGCGGACACTGCATCACGTCCCGCGACCGGAGCTCCTGCTCGCCGAGATGAACCGGGTGCTGCGGCCGGGCGGCACGATGCTCGTCGTCGACCAACTCGCGCCGGTCGACTCGCTCGCGGCGATCGAGCTCAACCGGTTCGAGCGCGCCCGAGACCCGACGACGACGCGGATCCTCGCCGACGTCGATCTCCGCGGCCTCTTCGACGCGAACGGCCTCGTCTTGCGGCACGCGGAGATCGTCCCCGAGGAACGCGACCTCGACCGTTGCTTCGATTTGGCCGGCCGCCACGGCGACGAGCGCGAGCGGGCGCGTGCGCCCCGCGAAACGAGCACCGAGATCGGCTGGTACGTCCTCCACAAACCCGGCCTCCAGTAGGAGCCCGATGCCGGTCGCGCGGACGCGCGACAGCACCCCGTAGGTCGGAAAGCACCTGGGGGGCTGCGCCCCCGCCGTCACCTGCTCGGGCTGGTACTCACACACCACCGCCGGCAGCACCTGCTAAACAGCCCAGCCAACGGCACAAGCACACATGAGTGCGATCGCGACCTAGCCGGACAACGGCTCGACGGTCGCGTCGACCAAGTCGTCGCGCCTGTCGCCCTTTGGCTCATCCGCGACAACCAGCGCCTGCCGGGCCCGTTGCTTCTCGGCGCACCCGCCCCACCGGGTGGCTGCGCAAACGGCTGCTCCTCGGCGAGGACCTTATTCAACCAGCTCGGCGGGAACGCTGTTTGTCTGCGCCCAGATCCCTAGGTAAGCGCGAATTAGGTCGCGCTCTTCGTCGTGCGTGGACGCGGGGCGCAGGAGATAGCCAGGACCCCGAGCTGCGTCTGATCGCCGAACGCGAAGGCGCGGTTCCCGGCGAGGTCGCGCCGCTCGAGATGTTGCGCGCGGCGCTGCACGCAACGAAGGCGAGCGGCCAGCCCGACTGGGCCGCCCGCCTCTCCGCCGTGCGAGCGCTCGCGGCGCTGGCGCCCGACGAGGGTGAGCCCGAAACGGCGCAGCAGCCGACGACGCCGACGATCGTCATCTGCGACCTGCCGCCGGGCGCTAACCCAGTCCTGCACCGTCCCGCCAGCGGAGCAGCCGAAGCCCCGGCGACCGCCGCCCCGGAAACACCGTCCGAGCAGGCAATCCCGGACTCTCGCGTCTTCCAGTACCTATCCTCCGACGGGAACAGCGAAACGATCGGGATGTGGTCTCCCGCCGCTCGCGGCGACTTCGTCAAGGCCGTGATCTCCATAACGGCCGATCCTGAGACGTCCGAGCGCTGGCGGGCCGAGCTCGCCGCCGGCAAGCTCCCACAGACCAACGAGAACGACACCTAACACCCCCTTCACTTGTCGCGTATCCAACAGAAGGCGACGGGTGCCGGGGCGGGAGGCGCCGCGCATCACTTCGGGATCAGCGATGTGTGGCTCAGAGAGATCGATCGCTATTTGACCCCGCAGGCCCCGGCACAGTGGGACGGTCATCTAGAGGGCCGAGGAAATCGGCGGCGAGATCGGCCGTCCGGCGTAGGAGATTGCGGAGGTCGGAGATACGCTCGAATGTACGCGGAGCCGGCCGGCCTCCACAACTCTCCCACGATCGGCGATCATCATGAGGTGCGGCGTACCCGCGCCGGAGGTCTACGACGTCGGGGGCAGCGACTTCGTCGACGGTGGGCTGAGTCGCGCGCTCGTTGTCGCGAACGTCGTCGTGGGAGAGGGGCCAAAGTCGTTCGCCTCGTCCGGTGGGCGATCGCACTCTTCGTCATCGGGCTGGTCGCGGCGCTCGTCTTTCGTTCATGGGTCGCCGCCCAGACGCGCACAGTGATTGTGCTCTCGCGCACATCGAACACTCCCCTGGTCGGCTGGCTGGTCGGCGTCGTAACAGACGAGCCGCGGGCCGAGGACACGATGATCGCCGGGCAGCCGACCACGCTTGTCCGCCCTGGCGCCGGCCGGTCCTGGCGGGCGGTCGTGTTCGTCAACGGCGTGACGCGCCTTGGACGTCATCATCCTGACGTCGAGCGGCTCGCGCGCGCGCTCGCCCGCGCGGGCTATCTCGTCGCCGTGCCCGATCCGCCGGGATTGCGGCAAGGCACGCTGACGCTACGAACGCTCGTCGCGACGACCGAGGTGGTGCGTGCCGTCGCCGAGAGGCCGGACGTCCGCGGCGAGCGCGTCACACTGTTCGGCGTCTCGGTCGGCGCGAGTCTCGCGCTGCTGGCGGCGGAGCAACCCTCGCTCGCAGGCCGCATCCGCGCGGTGGCCGGCCTCGCGCCGTACACGGATCTCGCGCATGTCGTTCGGCTGACCACGACCGCGGTCTATATGAAGCACGGACAGTTCGAGCGCTACCGCACGAAACCTTTCGCGGCTCTCGTGATCGCACGCTCGCTGGCCGCGGCGCTTACGCCTGGGCGCGACCGCACGCTCCTGCTCGCGCGGCTCCAGGCGGTTCCCGACGACGCACCGGATCCGCTCGCGCCGCTGCGCACGCTGCACAAATCGCGCCTGCGCCCGCCGGCCCACGCCCTTGTGCGGCTGCTCGTGAACCGCGATCCTGCTCGCTTCGACTCCCTCTACGCCGCGCTGCCGCAGCGCATCCGCCTCGCTGCCACGCTGCTCTCACCGATCAGCGCGGCCGCCCGCTTACAGACTCGCGTCCTGATCGCATCCGCACCGCACGACAAGTACTTCCCGCCCGATGAGACGCGCGCGCTTGCACACCGGGCGCCGCACGTCGCACTCACGGTGACCCCGACGCTCCAACATGCAATCCCACACTTCTCCATCGGAGATCTCGCCGGACTGTTCCGCTTCGACGCATTCCTCGTCCGGGTGCTGCGGTTAGCGGGATAGGTCGAATCCAGACTGGATACTCGTCTTCGTTCTTTCGGCCGACCACCTTTCCGGCTTCGCCGTCTGGGCGGTGAGTTACGCGCTGGCACCGCGTCAGGCGAGGAACATGGCGACGAACCCGCGAAAGCCTCCCGCTACGCCGACTGAACCGGCTTGGCTTGGCAAACGACGACGATCGTCCTACGCGAACGAACGCCCCCGCCGCGATTGATCTGCTGTCGCCTTCTGGCGGAAACGCGACACGCCTGTCATGGGACAGACGTTCGCACCGTCGCAGGTTCATAGCGTGGGCGGGATTTGGACACATTTCCCCGACCGCTTCGCCTACCGCTTTACCGAGGTTCGGCTGCTGGAACGGCGATGAACCTGTCCCCCCTCACCCTCGTCGCCGCGCACGCCACACGCGCAGGCGTGCGCTCCAACTTCGGCCTCGCCGGATCCCGTGACGCTGACCGAGTCGCACCCGCTTCATTAGGTGGTAGCGCCGTGGTTGGCAAACTCGGCGGCCGGTTCGCGCTGTCGCGGACGCGCCGCTGCCTCTTCCGGTGCCCAGTCAAGTGCCGGGTCTGCGAGCATGGCGGCTTGGGCACGCTGATCGCCTACCAAGCGCCCGCGACCTAACCAACTGTCATCTGAAAAGCGTGACGCGACGCCAGGTCCGCCCGGCATCTCTCGTCTCGAAGAGCGCGGTTTCGGACTGGCTCCGGTAGCGCGCCACCACCCAAGCAACACGACCATCCGCGGCACTCACCTTCGTTACCGCGCAGACGCGCGGCGACAATCCGTGCGGGATCACGGTATGCCAGCGGCGTCCCGCATCGTTGGTTACCTGGACAAGAGCCTTGCGGCGTCCGGCGACGACCCACCAGACGCGCGGGCTTGCCACGCTCGCCGGCCAGAACGCCGGCCAGGGGACAAGCTTCGGCCGCAGCGGGCAGCGATCGATCCGGCGGAGCGACCGCAGCGACCACGAGCGCCCACCATCGTCGGAGGCCGAGAACGCGACCGCGCTCGAAGTTCCCCGTCCGAGCGTCGCCGCGACGGCTCCCATCCTTCCGACAAAGCGCGGCAGGTCGTAGCTGCGCGCGTCTCGCGGGTACGGGGCGGGAATCGTGCCGCGGCGCCAATGACGGCCGCCGTCGGCTGAGGCGAACACATCTGCCCCACACCGCGCCATCCACCCAGCCGCTCGTGAGACGAACTCGATCGGCGCCAGGCACGGAAGCGAGGGGGAGCCCAGGCCAGAGCCGAGACGAGTCCAGGTGCGGCCGCCGTCATCGGTGCGCAGGAGCTCGCCTCCGGGCCCGTTCGGGCTGACCGGCTCCATCCAGCCCCGCTTGGTGTCGCTGAAGCTCAGATAGGTCGGGCCGCCACCACAGCTATGCGTCGCCGGCCTGCCCAGAGAGCGCCAGGAGCGGCCACCGTCGCTCGTCCGGTACAGGTAAACGGCCGCCTCGGCGCAGTTGTAGGCGGCGACCCAACCATGTCGCCGATCGATGAACGCCACGTCATCGATCGCGTTCGCGTGCAGCCCCTTCGGCGTCACGTTGCGCCAGCGCCCGCTGTCGTACACGAAGAGACCAATCCTCGTACGCGCTGTGTCGCCCCGTTCGACAGTCCTGTAGGCGACGGCGTAGCCAAACGCAGGCGACAGGAGCCGCGTCGGGCCAACCGCAAAGCTGGTCTTGATCGCAACCGAACCGCCGCCCGCGAAACCCGTCGCGACGACACTCCCAAGCACGCCGACGGTAAGCGCGACCGCCCCTGCCAAACGAGACATCCCAGCGTCCATCGTTCGACAGTATCGGCATCGATCTCCTGCCGCCGCTGGCCCTCCGCGCGGAGTCGCCGGAACCCATAAATCGCCTGAGAGCCTGCACGCGCAGGCGTGCGCTCAACCTTCGGCCAGCCTCCAGCGCTAACGCTCACGGAGTCGCATCGGCTGGCCCGCAACCGCCGCTCGGGAACTGCGGAGCGACCGACGGCCTGGCCATCGCGAAGCATTGGGTTTCCCAGAGCGTCTCATGGCCGCCCGAGAATCTCGCGAGCATTTCAACCCATCGACGGCTGAGACGGCACTCCGATCGAGCTCCAAGGATGAGGGGGCTCCACGCGCTGGCCCCAAAAAACAGCCCGATTGAGGCTCTCGAAGTTCGGTTTCACGAGCACCCCCTGATTTGGCTCTAGGACTGGCTTTGCGGTCAATCTGACCGTAGTCAGCCGTAGTCGTGCAACCCGCAAACCTGTTTTCTTAACAGGCAACGGCGGAGCCAGGGTTGGCAAGAGCCGAAGCGCGACAGTGCGCCGCCCGACCCTCTCCCCGCGAAACCTTGAAACCTTGCTCCGAACCGGCGGACAACGACATCGCGGCCCCCGACCCCCTCCCCGCGAAACCTCGTCCGACAGGACCCGCACGACACCAGAAGTTCTTGTCGCCTTTCCGCCAAAGTGCGACAGCTAGACGCTCCTGCCTTGTCTGCGGCCCGCATGTTCGTGCCCAGTACCGCCCACTGGACTCGGTGGGATGGGACGCGTACCTTTATCCGTAGACCTTCTCGGTGCACGACTTCGAGCCGATCACCGGCCGCATCCACCAGCCGCCCCGTCGCATCAGACGTTCCAGAGGGCAGGAACTTCGTGATCTGCTCGTTCTGTCCGCGCAAGCTCGACTTCGACCGCTCGCGGTGCCGATCCCGTATCACCACTCGAATCTCCAGTCGGAGGAGATGATCTCTTACGTCTCCGGCAAGTTCGGCTCGCGCAAGGGCGTCGACGTCGGCTCGATCACGTTGCATCCTTCCGGCTTGCCGCACGGTCCGCAGCCCGGCTGCGCGGAGAAGTCGATCGGCACGTACAAGACGCACGTGCTCGCCGTAATGTGCGACACCTTCTATCCGCTGAAGCCGACGAAGTTTCGCGAAGGAGCTGGACGACGGCAAGTACGCATACTCCTGGTACGAGAACGCCCAGGACGGCTAGGCCGCCGAGGAAGCATCTGTGGACGGCGACGCGAGCGGCGCGGGCCTCACGTCTCACCTGTAGGCGCTCTGCTCACCGCTTGCGCCCCTGTTCCATAACTGCGCTACGTCCCCCGGGACGAGCTCGTCCCGATCATCGTCGAGAGTCGCGATCGGCGAGTATTGGGGCGTGATCCGGGAACTCCGGGAGGCAGACGCGGCGGCGGTCGCGCGGCTGGAGATCGCCGTCAACCCGCACCAGGTCGTGACGCCGCGGACGATCCGGTACCTCGCCACCCGTGAGAACGAGCGAAAGCGACGGCGCGACTGGATCGCGGAGATCGACGGTGAGATCGTTGGCTGTGCCCAGGCCGAGTGGCCGGTGCCGACGCGCGACAAGGGCCGTTTCTGGATCGGCGTCCATCCCGAGCGGCGCCGGCGCGGGATCGGCGGCGAGCTCTACACGACGGCCCAGGGTTACCTCGTCGCCGAAGGCGCCGTACGGTTGCGCACGTGGGTCGACGGCGACCCCGCAGGAGAGAGTTTCGTTCAAGAGCTTGGCTTCACGCCCGGCAGCCTTGACACGGTTTCCGAGGTCGACCCGCGCGGCATCGACGTCTCGGACCTACCGCGGCTGGAGGAGCGTGGATTTCGCTTGGCCTGCCTCGGCGAAGTGCGCTGGCGTGTCCACGACCTCTACGAGATCTGGGCGGCCGCAGTGCGTGACATGCCGAGCGAGCATCCCGAGACCGACCTGGACTTCGAGAGCTGGCAGCGCGACGACCTCGAGCACCCCGATCTCTCGGACGAGGGCAGCTTCGTCGCTCTCGCGGGAGAGCGGCCGGTCTCGCTTGCGTTCCTCACGGTCGATCCCGGGCGGCGGCTCGCCTACAACCAGATGACGGCGACGCTGCCGGATTACCGCCGCCGCGATCTCGCGCTCATGGTCAAGCTCGCGTCGGCGCGGTGGGCAGCGGAGGCCGGGATCGAGCGCCTGCTGACCGAGAACGACGAGGAGAACGTCGGCATGCTCGCTATCAACGAGCGGCTCGGCTACCGGCCCCTCTACGATCAGCGCGGCTGGGTCGTCGAGTTGGAGTTCCCTTCGGCGGTGCCCGACGAGGGCGCCCGGAGCGACGAGAGCAAGCGATCTTCCTCTGTGTAGTCGAAGAGCTCGGGCGCAGGCTTGACCTCGCACTTCTATGCGAGAGAAAAGTTGCACAGCCGCAGATCGTCGATCGGCAACGGAGAGGGGCGAGACGGATTGAGCGCGCGGGCCGTCTGCTAGCGGCCGTGCCGGTAGGGGAGACGCCGAAGTGCAAGGCGACGAGGGCGGCTGCGAGCCCACCGCGATCAGCAAGCCCCCGAGACCGACCCAGGTGCGTCGGCTGCTTCCCAAGGCGATCACCAGGCCGCCGACTAACGCGACTAGCAGGCCGATTTCTGTGATTCGCCGCGTGGCCGCGTAGTGGAAGGTCGTCGCGAGTATCGACGCGGATCTTCTCCTTCCGCAACCGTCAGCACAAGTTCGACCCGACAGGCAAGAAAAGGAGGCATCGTCTAAACCGCAGTGCCCCGGGTTCGGTGGAGCCGCTTTTCTTGACTCAGGCGGCCGCTTTGGTTGTTTGAAGTAGTTCATATTCGATCGGTGTTCGCATGGGGGTATCTGAGGTGTGCCGTTGCGACCGTGCCATCGTTCACTTTCGACGGGCCCTGGGAGCCGGGTCCCACGCCGTGCCACCCACCCTCGCGCCAGATCCCTCATGTTGCTTATGTAGGCAACGACAAGGACGCGTAAACGGCTTGCGCTGGGTCCGTGGGGGCAAGCAACGAGATCGCCGTCAGACCCCCTCCCCGTGAAACATCGAAACGTAGTCGATGCCGGCGGTCGACGATCGCCGTCCGACCCTCCCCCCAGCGAAACGTCGAAACGTAGGCCACGGCCCTCGAGATCGTCGTCGTGCTCCCGCCGCTGTCGCGTTTTGGCGGAAAGGCGACAAGA
>WNGF01020873.1_pt1 | contig 10083 bp, 7 predicted proteins | sample 5400641 | NCBI WGS metagenome assembly WNGF01 (sample SAMN13153371, study PRJNA577476) | soil metagenome | isolation source: 80 cm soil or saprolite under grassland replicate 2 | place: USA:California | collected 2016-06-15
TCAAACCCAATAGCAGGGATAAGCCATATTTCCATAAAAAAAGTTGGCTGTAGAATAGTATAATTCATCTTACTTTCCATAAGTTGCTTTTCCACTTTACGCTTGGCTGTTTGTAATGGAAATTCTTCTGACATGGCACTGAAAGAAATAAAAATAAATTGATTTACACCTGCATTATTTGCAGCTTCAACTACATTGAGTTGACCGGTATTGTCTACGCTTTCAATAGAGTCTCCTTCCTGACGTGAGAATGTTGAAGATGCAGTTGAAATAACTGCATCCACTTCCTTGAAAGCATAATTCAAAGAAGCAACATCTTTTATATCACCTGTCACAGTTTCTACACCCATTTGTTTAAGGGCATGAACCTTTGTGGGATCAGAAGAGGTGCGAACCAATCCTTTTACTTTTCTTTTAGCAGCTATTAACTGACGGCAGATTTCCATGCCTAAGAAGCCGGTGGCTCCTACAACTATCACAGGTAAATTTTTTGAATTTTCCATTGTGGTTTATTTAGAAATAATAATTTTTAAAAACTTAGAAACTGTTTAAAGATACTTTCAAAAAAGAGAAGTACAGAACGCAGATTGTCATGATTGTTAGGATAGTGCAAATAAAATCATGAAAAATCCTGATGATCCGCTCAATCTGCGTTCTATTTTTTTTATTCTTTTATTATCCTTGCGATAAGAAGACTATAAGTCAAAAGCCTTTCCCAAATTAAACTGAACCGGTTTGTTTATATAATATAAATTACGGGCAGCTAATCTCATAAACGGGATCTCTTAGAATTGTAATGTTTCCATCCGCATCAACCTTAATATAATAGGTATCGGTGAGTATAAAACTATTACCACCACCGGGTGTAGTGGCACGAACATGATGTACTAATTTAGTTGTAAATACACCGTTGGAAAAATAACTTTCTTGTGAATTATATGTTGCCGATAAAACATACTCCGTGCCACTTTCTCCTACTGTCTTAAACCCTTGAACATTTATATGAAAGATTATTGTTGACTTGGTACCATTATATATACCATGAAAGTTAATTAGCCGATCCCAGGTTGTAGCAGTCATTTGTTCGTTCGTGCAGGGATTGTAAAATTGTTCACCGTCTAAATTTTGTCTAAAGACATCGTGGAATTCAAAAGCACCTCCGCTGCTACTTGCGTTTGCTTGCGACTGGCTTTTCGCCAATGCCTGGTCTTTAGATAATGTTATACCTTCTTTTTTGCAGGAACCTATCATTAAGAAGCCAATTACTGTGAAGAAAAAAATCTTGTTCATGATTTTAATTTTATTGCCTGCCTGTCGGCAGACAGGATTAACAGATTTTGTTTTGATTGTAAGAATGAGTGCCAACTACCGGCACTCAGTAGAGGAAGCATCTCTTTTTACAGTATACTCCGTTGTACAGAAATTATAAGTGTAAGTAAGTTTCATTGTAAAAATGAAGTTATTGTCTGCATTGGCAGAAGTAATTTTAAAAGTTTCAGATACATTGAAAGTGAGTGTACAACCATCATAGCTAATAATTTGCCTGGAACTTATATTATCCTTTACCTGGTACTCACTACCTGTTGTTTCACCCACACCTTTTACACCTTGCAAATTGATATGAAATTCATCTTTTGAAGTATTGGTTTGCGGATCATAAACTCCATGCCCGAAAACATGACAAATACCGGACAATTTAACTAATTCATTTGTACAGGCGTTACTTATTACCTCACCATCCAATGAAACATAATTCTGAATATTATATGGCTGCGCATTCACTGTGGAAGCATTTGTTTGAGACTGGCTTTTCGCCAATGCCTGGTCTTTAGATGATGTTGCCCCTTCTTTTTTGCAAGAGCTTATTGTTAAGAAGGCAATTGCTGTGAAGAAAAAAATCTTTTTCATGATTTTAATTTTTAGTGATTAACAGATTTGTTTTGGTTGCAAGACCATTGATTAATCTTGCAGAAACAAAGCTATAGCGCAGATGAAGCGAACGGAAGTTAGATTGAGCAAGTTGGGCAGAAATGGAGTTCGCCTGGTTATCTTAAATGAGTAAGTTGTGTGTAATAACAAATATTTGCAATAACAGAGTTGAAGAAGAATGAACTGCTATAAGGCAATAAATTTTTTGTGATGAATGAGGATACAACATTCGATCACTCATAAATCCAGGATACGATAGGCAAATGAACTGAATGGATGGGACAGGTGTTATACGCTTTGAGACTTTGGGAGGGTAGAGCACCTTTACTTTGCGTTACACGTGCATGGTGCCCAATAAAAAAGCCGCATCTGATTGAGCGGCTTAAATTTTAAGGTGTTTTAGAAAACTTTGATTTATGGTAAGGATTTAAAACAATTTTATTTGATTGGTATTTTTTTCATTACACGTAATATGTATCCTGAGGAGATTCTTATCGCTGTATATCTTTTACTGTTTTTTACAATCACATAGTATATAATGCGGCCACCACTATCCATAAATATCAGCGCATCTGTAATCGTGCAACCGGCATATCTTTTTTTAATACTTTTTAAAATGTCTTCCGGTAAATCTTTTTCATTAAGCCCGTAGCTTAAACCAGCAAGACCATATTCTGTAATATAATAAACTGAAATTTCGTGACCGTTAAACTTAACTAAACTTTTGTTGTAATCGCCCCTCTGTGCTAATTCTGTTTTGCCGTAATTATTAATTAAAACTTTGAATATGTTGAGCGCAGCAACATCGGCATTAATTCCCTGAGCATAAGTCATCGCAATTAGTGCAGCTATAAACCCAATTGTTAGAATTATCTTTTTCATTGTTTGCGCTTTGTCCCTAAAGATCAATTTTTAAGATGCAACAAATAAGTGTGTGTTTATTGGTTTATTTTAGGAAACATTCTGGAAAAAATGTATGCACGGCCGTTTGCTATCCGAAGAGCAAGATTAGTTTTGCCCTTCCTTACTTGTACGTAGTGACAAACGTCACCGTTTGCTTCAATAAACCACATCGCATCAATAATTGTCCAGTTACCGTATTTCTTACTAATGGCGTCTGACATTTCCTTTGGTAACTCGCTTTGTGTGGCACGAATACCAAAACCAATCAATGTGTTGTCCGTGAAATAATAGGCAGATACACGTTTGCCGTTGAAACTAAATGATGCCTGGCTATAATCGTTTGTACTTGTCCATTGTAGCTGAGGTGAATAATTAAGTGCTATTTGAAGATCATAGAGCAATTTTGCGTCTCTGTTTCCGCCTGCGAAAGAGGCTGTGCTTAGTGCAACTAATAAAGCAGTTGCGAGGATTATCTTTTTCATTTTTTTAAATTTAATTATTAACAGATTTTGTTTTGCTGCAAGACTTGCAGAAACAAAGCTATACCGCTGAGAAAGCGTTTAAAAGTGAGATTGAGTATGTGGGATGGAAAGCATGTTTGCCTGTTTATACCGAATGAGTAAGCTGTGTAATAGCAGAATTAAATAGCAGAATCAGAATAACCTATAAAACTGTTTTGGAAATGGTTTTTTACTGCTGAAAACGATATGATGTACAAATTATTCAGTTTACACGAAATCACATGAAGGAGATTGCCACGCATGATAGCCAACACACAAAACTATTTATCGGGCTCGCAATGACGGCTTCCTGGTTGAATCAGCAACTGAAGCTGTAGCTTTATAGGGTGTTTGGTATAAAACTAAAACCTGATAATATGAATCACTTACCAACTTTGCCGGGTTGCAGTTTTTTCAATAGCATTTCTTTGCGATTGCGGGAAACATCAATGGTTGAGCCATCGCTCATAATTAAATAACCACCTTCTCCTTTAACGTATTTTTCTACTTCATTAAGATTAATAAGATTGGATGACGTAATTTCTGTAAAAGAATTTCGATTTGCTGAGGAAGCGGATGTTGCATGTGCTGTATCGCTTTTTGTACCGCCTTTTGCAACTCTTCACGTTCAATGGGCTTTAATAAATAATCAAGCGCACTAAATTGAATGGCTTTAATGGCATACTGATCATAGCTGGTGGTAAAGATCAGTTGAAAATTTATTTCCGGTAATTTTTCGAGTAACTCAAATCCATTCATGTGCGGCATTTCGATATCTAAAAAAAGTATCTGCGGCGGATGTTCCTCTATGCTCTTTAAAGCAGCAGATGCGGAATAACATATATCCAGCACTTTTACAGCGGGGCAATAACGCTGAAGCAAAGTTGCTAAGGATTCACAACAGAGTGGTTCATCGTCAACAATGGTTGCTGTAATCATTGAATATTTTTTTAGAATTATTGACTTAGATTGAAAATCATTATAAATAAAGTAAGTTGTTATTTACTTTTTGTCTCTTAAGTAACAAATTCTTTTCTGTACTTTTTTCTTGATAAAAAAGTACCAAAAAATCAAGAAAGAAAAGATATACAGCACTTTTCTTTCTTGCGCCTTGATTGAGGTTTTGTACTGCTGTGACTTCAGCTGCTGAGCTTTGATGATTAATTCAAAGATCGATGTAGCCGCTGCAGCTTGGGTAGATCAACTCTATATTATTTATATATATCGCAAGTCATGCAATAGTTTCCGTTAAATCCCTGCAATGCATTTTGAGGATCACTCTTGTGCCGGCAGCGTTGCCTTTATCGTCTGTAATATCTTCAATATTAAAAGAGGTTTGTGCCTCTATGTCCTGGTTAAGCAGGGCTAACCGTTCTTTGGTTATCTGCAGACCCATTGATTTTTGTTTTTCTGCTGATTTGCTTTTAATCATAGCAGCTTTATTTCTGCCAATGCCATTATCAGTAATTATACAGGTCAATATTTTTTTCTTTAAGCTTAATAAAATTTCAAGATGTCCCTCACCTTGTTTATGCATCAATCCATGCCAGATGGCATTTTCGGCGAATGGCTGTAACAGCACTGGAGGAATGAAAATATTTTCCGGATCAATTTCATTTTTAAAACTAATGTTGTAATTAAAAGAATACTGGAAACGTAATCTTTCCATTTCGAGATAAAGCCTCAGCATTTCCAATTCATCTTCGAGGGTGATAAATGGTTTTTTAGAATTAGTAAGCACCATGCGGATAAGCCTCGAAAATTTTGTGAGATAATCGGATGCCGGTTCGCTTTCATTTTTTAAAATAAACCCGTTGATGGAACTAAGACAGTTAAAAATAAAATGAGGATTCATTTGTGCACGAAGCGCCTGCATTTCAAGTTCCACAGTTTTATGCCGCAAATCGGCTAATTGTTTTTCTTTTTCAGAACGTTCCAACTGCGAACGAAATTTTTGGTATATACGCCAACGAATAATTCCATAAAAAATAGCAGCCGCACAAAAAATCGCTGTTATCCTGAACCACCAGGTGCCCCACCAGGGCGGAGTAATAATAACAGCAATGAATTTCTCTGTCCATATACCGTTACTATTATCTGCCTTTACACGGAATGTATATTTACCAGGCGGAACGTTGAAGTAGTAGGCTCTTTGCTCCGAACCCGCCTCACGCCAGGTATCATCATAGTTTTCCAACATATAGAGATCGCGATTACCCTGTGGATTGCTATAATCAAAAGCAGCAAACTCGAAGGAGAAAATATTTTGATCATAGTGTAATTGAATCTTGTTTGCACCTAAAAGCGACTCTGTTATGGGAGCTTGCTTTCCCGATTTTGCTACCTGATCCGTCAAGCGTAAAGAAGTAATTACAATCTCCAGAGGTTTTGCATTCTTGCCTAGTTGATCAGGTAAGAAAGCAAAATAACCTGTCTCATCACCAAAGTACAATTTGCCTTGCGGTCCTTTGTGACAATAGGTTAAAACTAAATTGTTCACATTCACCCCGTAATATGTCCCGTATGTACTGCTTTCGTGACGTTGCGTATTTAGTTTTATTAATCCGTGTGTAAAACATATCCATAGATTTCTTTGGTTATCCTCCACCATGCTTTTCACTTCGGTTATATCAGTAGAGGAACTTACATCGACAAAACGGGTAAACGCGTCGGACATACGGTTATATAGATAAAGCCCATCATTCGTTCCTACCCAAAGGTCGCCCTGCGCATCTTCGCAAAGGCCGAGAATACTTTTGTATTCCAGGTAATCTTTAAATTTTCCGTTTTGTGGGTTCAGCACATACAAGCCCGCCCAAGAGCCTACCCACAATTTTTCCTGCCTGTCTTTTAGAATGTAGGTAATGTTATTCTTACCAGGGAAGGTATCCTTTGGATGAAAAAAATACGATGTAAATGCACCTGTTTTACGATCCATCGAGTTCAACCCCCATGTTGTTGCTATCCAAAGTTTTGCTTGTGCATCTTCGTATATAAAATTAACATCTTGACTGCTTAAACTGCTGCTGTTTTTAGGATCGTTGGGGTAATGGGTAAAAGTTTCGTTATCCTTATTTAACAGATCTAATCCGCCATGTGTTCCTAACCAAATATTGCCTTGACGATCTTTGAAAATGTATTGTATAAAATTATTACCCACGGAAGCCGGGTTAAGAGGATCGTGTGTGTATCGCTTTATATTTCCTGTAGTAACGTCTTTACGAAAAAGTCCTGCCCCTGTACCGATCCAAAGAATACTCGTTTCCTCCAGGAACGATTCAACATAGGCACCCGGAGAAGCGTAATGGGGAATGTTCCATCGAAAGGGATCTGTGTTATATAAGCCATCCCATGTGCTTATCCAAATAACCCCTTCTCTTGAAGAATACATTTCCCAGGCTCCAATTCTATGCGAGGTATCCGCATCACTCTTTGCTTCATAATGTGAAACCAGTCTGGTTTTAGGATCGTACCGGTTAAGCCCTCCCTCAAATGTTCCAATCCAAATGGCTCCGGTAACATCTTCCTTAATAAAAGTAATGTGATCATCTGCCTCATTGACTATTTTTTTTTGTGGAGGACGGCTAAGTTTTTCGGGATGTGCAGGATCATATAAATGCCGTTCAAATTTTCCCGTTGCACGATCCATTGTATGTAATCCATCACCGGCAGTGCCCACCCAAAAAATACCACTGCGGTCTTCACAGATTGCCGTTACTCTATTGTCTATGAGACTATGTGGATTGTTAGGCTCATTCAAATAACGGACAAACTTTCCGGTTTTACGGTCAAGCCTGTTAAGCCCTCCTTGTTTACCTGATGGATTGTCTGCATGAAAAACGCCTCCCGTGCCCACCCAAATAATACCTGACCGATCTTCGTAAACGATGCGGACATCATCTTCGCTAAGGCTTGCCGGATCATCAGGATCATGTTTGTACCTGATAAATTTGCCCGTCTTTTTATCCAGGAGATTTAAGCCCCGGCTAGTTCCTATCCACAGATATCCTTCATGATCTTCTGTTATCGTATAAATCGTATCACTACTTATGCTTGACGCATCATTGTTACTATGCGGGTAATGTGTAAAAATACCTGTTTGTGGGTCTAACTTATTTAACCCCTGCCGGAAACCACCCACCCAGATAAAACCACTTTTATCTGCGAAAACAGAAATGAGACTTTCTCCGGCCAGAGAATTGGGATTTGAAGGGTTGTTCTTATATATGGTAAATTCATAGCCATTATAGCGATACAACACTCGTCCTGAGGCGAACCACATATATCCCAAAGTATCCTGGGTAATACTTGTAGTAAAGACAAAAGGAGATTCTTTTGGTGGCGTAACCTTTGTAAACGAGATATTTTGTGGAAAAACAGGTAATGGACCGGATAGCAAAAGCACAAGAGATAATAGATATAGTCCTGCAATTCTATATAAGTATCGACTGAAAAGCAAGTTCCTCTTATTCAATCGGAACACATCGTTTGCTATGAATAATATTTTTTTGAAGCTGTCTATTTTAAATCTTGCAGAATATTGTTGTAATAATGCGCATAAAAGAAATAAAACGAACAATATGGGTACCTGCGCATTCATGAAATAAATTATCTGCTAGGTAAAAGCTGAAATCTTTGCAGAAGATGTATCAAAATTATAAAGGACATCGCGCTTATATTTTCTTGTCTAAAGATAAGCAAAAGATATTTGGCTTTAAAACAGATGCTGCAGTAAATCGTTTGCACATTTTAAAGTTTTATCGCAAATAATATTAAGCTGTTGTAATAAACATACCGTGGGATCTCCGCTATGCCCATGGCTTTGCTGTGAATACCCCGCCGAGACACAAAAGAAAGTTCCATCAATTGCGGTGGAACTTTTGCTTTGTTAATTGAGCCGTTTGCTTATGCCATTAGCAATCACTGGCAGTAGGTTTCATGGCTTTCGTCTCTTATAACAGTAACATTCCCATCGGCATCAACCTTAATGTAATAAGTATCTTTAATTATAAAATTATTCTTACTACCTTCTGTGATTCCACGGTCAAAATGTTCTAATTTGGTTGTAAATACGCCATTGGAAAAATAACTTTCCTGGTGATTGTATGATCCGGATACAGTATACTCCCTTCCACTTTCGCCTACCATCTTAGCACCATCTTGAAAATTTCCATGAACAGTTATTGTTGATTGGTTAGCGTTATATACACCATGAACGTTAATTAGTAAATTCCCCGATATAAAAGTTACTACTTCATTCGTACATGGATTGTAAAGGCTTACACCTACATAACTTACTGTAAAGACATCACTAAATGGCACAGCACCTCCGCTGCTACTTGCGTTTGTTTGTGACTGGCTTTTCGCCAGTGCCTGGTCTTCAGATAATGTTGTACTTTCTTTTTTGCAGGAACTTAGAATTAAGAAGGCAATTGCTGTGAATAAAAAAATCTTTTTCATTGTAATAAGTTTTAGCGATTAACAGATTTTGTTTTTGGCTTGCAGAAACAAAGCTATACTGCGGACAATGTGTTTACCAGCTACATTGAGCAAGTTGGGCAGAAGTGATGTTGACTTGGTTATCTTAAATGAGTAAGTTGTGTAATGGCATTTGAGGAATAAAATGGGGTTGACAAAAAGAGTTTATTATTTTCACTGAATAATGATCACTGCATTGAATTTTTTGTCGCAATTGAATGAAGAATTGTGTTGCCTTAATTTAATGAAGCATAGAAAAATTTTCGAGATTAATTTTTTTAAATTTTTAATCCTTTATGACAACATCTCAAAAAATAAATTCATTTTTAATTGTTACAGCCATTATTATTTCCGGATTCTGTTGGTACTTGGCCTGTGATCTTTCAGGAAACTACTGGTATTTACTTTGGGTTGCACCTATTCCCGCTTTGCTTCTTTCATTTCATGTTTCAGCCAGGCAGGCATTTGTTTTTGCCTTTGCTGCATATTTAATTGGACGCTTAAGCTGGCTTTCCTACTTATTGATAGTGATCCCCGTTCCATTAGCAATTCTCTTCACTATTTTATTGCCATTGATATTTGCGTTTATAATTCTGTTAGCAAGAAAAATTGTATTGCTTAAACAAAATGCTTTTTCGGCATTTGCATTTCCTGTTTTATGGTCACTGTTTGAATTTCTTCTTTTTAAATTTTCTCCCGACGGCACAGCCGGAAGCATTGCTTATACTCAATCCAATTTTCTTCCCATCGTTCAAATCGCTTCTGTAACGGGAATTTTGAGTATAACTTTTTTAGTTACACTTTTTCCTTCTGCCGTTGCAGTTGCAATTTATTATCGCGACAACAAAAAAATGATAGATCCTTTATCGATTATTTTTTGTCTTATTGTTATTCCAATAATATTTGGCGTAATAAGAATAAATGGAGAATCATCTAATCAGAATGCGATAACGGTGGGTCTTGCAACTGTTGATGAAAAATTTCATTCGGAAACAAACAACCCAAAATTCGAAGATGAAGTGCATGTTGCAAAGTTATATGCAGAGCAGGTTACAAAATTGGCAAAACAAGGTGCGCAGGTTGTTGTGCTGCCTGAAAAAATAGTTAATGTAGCTTTTGAATTTGCTTTCCCCGTTAAAAGTACAATTGCAAATGCAGCAACAAATAACCACGTAACAATCGTTACCGGTTACACGCACTTTAATGAGGGTATGAAACAGAATATGGCTCTGGCAATTTCGCAGGAAGGAAGATTGCTGGCCGATTATCAAAA
>WNGF01011053.1_pt1 | contig 10081 bp, 9 predicted proteins | sample 5400641 | NCBI WGS metagenome assembly WNGF01 (sample SAMN13153371, study PRJNA577476) | soil metagenome | isolation source: 80 cm soil or saprolite under grassland replicate 2 | place: USA:California | collected 2016-06-15
GCGCGCCGGCGCGCGGCACTGCGGCGCGGAGCATCGCCCACACGCCGGCGCGCCGGCCCGCCGCGGCGGCCAGCGCGGCGTGGGTGATCGCCCCCTGCGCGACCGCGGCGAGTGCGGCCGCGACGACGAGCCCGGCGAGGACGATGCTCGCGCCGGGCAGGTACGCCGCGCGCCCGAACGCCGTCACGTCGGCGGGCGACACGGGCGCGAGCGCGTCCGCGAGCCCGGCCGCGACGAGGAGCGGCAGGACGGCGAGAAGGGCGAGGACGCCGAACCGGCCGAGCTCCCGCCACCACAGGGCAAAGGTGCGGGAGAGGAGCTGCATCCTGGCTACAGCTTGACCTGGACCTCGTAGCGCCGGTTCTTCGCCTTCTTCGCGGGCGTGTCGTCGGGCTTCTCGATCGGCTGATCCGACCCCATCCCGATCGACTCGATGTCTGCCGCGGGGACCCCCTTCGTGACGAGCTGCTTCACCATCACCGCCGCGCGGTCGGCCGAGAGCGCCTTGTTCTTCTCGGCGGACCCGGACGAGTCGGTATGGCCCGAGACGACGAACTTGAAGTTCTGGACGCCCGAGGCGTTCAGCTTCTTCTTCGCGTCGATGAGCGACTTCGCGAGCCGCTGGCTCTTCGAATCGCAGCCCTTCTCGAGCTCGGCCGTCCCGCTCTTGAACGAGCACTGGTTCTTGCGCCCCTCCTCGAGGAGCCGCTTGTTGACCTCCTTCTCGACCTTGCTGGTGGCAGAGGTGCCGGCGGCCTTCTTGGCGACGTCCCAGGGATTCGCGGCGCGGCCGGTGACGGGGAAGAGAGCGACGAGCGCGACGGCGAGCAGGGTGCGGTGCATGCGGTGACCTCCCGTAAAAGGTGCGCGGATATTCCGTCACCCCCGCCGCGGGGGCAAGCGTTCCCGTGCAGCCGCCGCCGTGGGGGAGATCGGGTCCCGGCCGATCGGGCGGGCGCCGCGCACGCCCACCCTGGTCTGCACGATCGCGGGCCCCCGCGGCGCGCGGCGCGGGGCCAGGCGCCCTCCCGCAGGCCGCCGTGCGTGCGCACCGTTCACGCGTCCAGGAGGACGACCGACATGGCGCAGATGGTGTCAAAGACGACGACTGATCACGAGACGATCCGCAGGTGGGCGGAGGAGCGCGGCGGCTGGCCCGCCGAGGTGGAAGCGACCGCCCGCGAGGGGCAGACCGGCATCATCCGGATCGACTTCCCGGGGTACGCGGGCGAGGGCTCGCTGCGGCGGATCTCCTGGGACGACTGGTTCGAGAAGTTCGACGAGGCCGGCCTCGCACTCGTGTACGAGGACGAGACCGCGGGCGGGCAGCGCTCCAACTTCAACAAGCTCGTCGCGCGCGAGACCGCCGCGGCGCGCGCCCAGGGGCGGCGGACGTCTCGGCGGGCGGAGCGGGGCGGCCGCGCGGCCGCTCGCGGCGGCGGCCGGAGCGCCGCGTCGCGCGGGGCGGGCACCGGCTCTCGGAGCGGCGCGCGCGCGTCGCGGGGCGGCACGCGCGGGAAGTCCCGCACCTCGCGCACGTCCGGCGCGTCTCGGACCTCGGGGACCACCGCACGCGGAGCTGCGCGCGCGACGTCTCGCGGCGGGGGGCGCCGTCAGGCGGCGCCGGCCCAGGCCGCGCGCACCACCGGCGGGCGCGGCGCGTCCACACGCGGCGCGTCCACACGCGGCGCGTCCGCACGCGGGGGCCGCAAGGCGGGCGCGAAGGGGCGCTCGGGCGGGTCCTCGTCGCGCCGCGGCGGCCGCGGGTCGCGGTAGGAGCCTTTCCGACTGATGGCCGCGACCGCGACTCGGCGGTCGGGGTCGCGGTCGCGCAGACCCGCAGCGAAGCCGGCCGGGGCGCTGCGGCGCCGCATCGCGGAGGCGCCCGGCGCTCCGCGATCCTACGCGCGCGGCTCTCGCTGCCGCGTTTGCGCCGCGAGGATGTTCGAACGCGCGCAGGCGCTTTAGCGCTCTGCGCGCGGAGTTCCGCAGCGGCGCCGTGGCTGCTCTCGTCGCGCGCGACGATCGCAGCGCTGGCGCCGGAGCGCCTGCGGCGATGCGGCGTCTCCGGCCGGCGGCAGCGGCTCAGTCCAGCCCCCTCTCCCCGGCCCTCTCCCCCGCTTCGCGGGGGCGAGGGAGAAATGCTGCCCCGTCTCACGCCCTGAGCGCGACGCGGGGTCTCCGGCCGGCGGCAGCGGCTCGTTCGAGCGAAGCGACGCGAAGCCCGAGCCGTCGAGGTCGAAGTCGAGGTCGAGGTCGAGGTCCACGTCCACGACCACGACCACGACCACGACCACGACCACGACCACGACCACGACCACGTCCACGTCCACGTCGCGGTGAGCTTACGCGTACCGCCGCACCATCCGGGCGCAGAACTCGGCGAACTCCTCCGGCTGGGCCGGCGGGCTCGTGTGGTGCGCCTTCAACCCGCGGTGCTCCGGCGTGAAGCAGAACGTGACCGTCACGTCGAACGGCTCGAGCGCGTGCATCTGGCGGTCGAACCACGCCTCCCAGCCCGGTCGGAAGCTGTCGGCCCAGGAGAGGCCGGTGCGGAGCTGCCGCACGCCGAGCTCGCGGAGCCAGCGCACGCCCGCGTCGAGCCGGGGGTCCTCGAAGTGGAACCACTGGCAGATGCCGAGCGCAGGGGTGAGCCGCGCGAACTTCTTGAGTGCGAGCTTCGGGGTTCCGTCCTCGCGCACGAGCCCCATGTAGAAGTGGCGGTAATAGGACGAGCCCTCCGCCTCGCGGTGGCGCGTCGTCGCCGGCCACGCCTTCGGGAGGTCGAACAGGCTGTACCAGTGGACGCGCGGCGCGCGGCCGGCGAGCAGCTCCGCGGTACGCCCGAGCCCCCACTCCTGCACCTCCTCCGCCCCGAACGAGGAGACGCCCACCTCCGAGATCCAGACGGGATGGCGGGCGACGGCGGCGATCTCGGCGAGCCGCAGCGGCCAATCGTCGATCTGCCAGTGATTCCAGTCGAGCGGGAAGCCGTGGACCGCGATGGCGTCCACCTCGTCGAGCCCGCCGTGGCCGTCGAGGAGCCGGATGAAGTTCGCGTCGATCGGCGAGGTTCCGCCGAGGACGCGGGTGAGCTTCGGCCGCTCCGCCCGGACCGCCGCGCCGGCGAGCCGCGCGAGCGCCGCGAACCGGCGCCACTCCGGATCGAGGGTGAAGTCCCAGTGGGACAGGTTGTTCGGCTCGTTCCACAGCATCACCGCCTCGATCACGCGCTCACCTCCGGGGTGCCGCCGGATGCACGGGACCGGCGAGGGGGTCGGGCTCGGCGAGCCGGCACACGTAGACCTCGGTGCCGGGGACGGGGTGCGGGGCGAACCCGGCGGATCGGAGCATCGCCTCCGCACAGGCGCGGTTCGGGATCCACCAGTTCGTCTCGTCTGCCGCATAGCGGCGCTCGACGAAGTGCAGCTTCGGCCACGCGGGGTGATCGAAGACGTCGCGCTCGGAGAACGGGTAGTCGGGTTCGGCGGGGAACCGGCCCTCGCCGCCGCGCAGCATGCTCTGGAAGACGAACACGTCCTTCGCGACGTGAGCGCGGACGAGGTCGAGCGCGAGGAGCGGGTGGCGCAGGTGGTAGAGGACGCCCATGAAGAGGACCACGTCGAACTTCTCCCCGAGCGCCCCGACGTCGTAGACGGATAGCTCGCGGAGCTCGAGCTCGAGGCCCGCGATCTCGGCGGCGAGCCGCGCCTGGGCGAGGTAGCGCGGGTCGAAGTCCACGGCGACGACGCGCGCGGCGCCACGCCGCTTCATCTCGAGGGAGAAGAACCCCGCGTTGCAGCCGAGGTCGAGCACGGTCTTCCCGCGCAGGTCCTCGGGGAGCGCCGGCGCGATGGCGCGCCACACCGGCCCCGGGTAGTCGCCGAGGAAGTGGTCGGGCGCGGTCCAGACGCCCCCGAGGTCGATGTTGTGGAACCACTGTCCGAGCGCGCGGACGCGCGCTTCGATCTCGCTCGCCGTCATGGCACCCCCGCGGTGGCCGCCGCGTCCCCGGCCCGGGCGCGCAGGAGCGCGAGCGCCTCGTGCCACCCGTGCAGCGTCCCCACGTCTACGTATGCCTGCCCCGCCCGGACCGCGCGCGCCCTGCCGCCCGTGGCGATCCAGGCATTGACGAGCGTCCCGAGGTAGACGTCGCGCTCCCCGCGCGCGCACCACAGCGCGTGCAGCTCGCCGAAGACGTCCCCCCGAACCTGGAAGCCGCCCCAGATCCACTCCGTCGCCGGGTGCTCCGCCTTCACCTGGATCTCGCGCACCGAGCCGTCCGGCGCGTGGACGACCGCGTCGAACAGCGCGGGGCGCGCGACCGGGAAGAGGAGGAACGACAGCCCGGTCGCAGGGAGCGCGCAAAACCCGTCCTCGGGAAACCAGACCGTGTCCGGGAGGCCGACGAGGAGCTCGTCCTGCGGCGAGACGAACGGGAGGGCGCGGAAGAGCGCGTCGCAGAGCCCCGCCGGCCGCGGCTGGACCGCGTAGCAGATCCGCGCGCCCCGGACCTCGCCGCCGAAGTACTCGACGATGTCGGACTTGCCGGGCGAGATGACGAAGCACAGGCGGGTCGCGCCCCCGGCGATCATGCGGTCCACGAGGTACTCCGCGACCGCGCGCGGACGTGGGGTCCCGTCGACGAGGCAGCTCCCGACCGGCAGGAGCTCCTTCGAGAAGGCGAGCGGCTGGATCCGGCTCCCCGCGCCGGCCGCCGGAACGATCCCCCAGATCACCCGGCGCCCTCCCGGTCGTCGCCCCGGTGCTCGATCGTCCACCGGTGCTCGAAGTCGCGCTCGTCGTCCGGCCCGCGGAGCGGCGCTTCCGCGTGGACCGGCCCGTACTCCCAGTCCTCGTCGCGCCCGAGGTCGCGATCGAGCTGCGCGGCGCTCGCGTCGCCCCACTCCGGCCCGTGGGGCCCCGCGCCCCGCGCGGCCGCCTCGCAGAACGCGACGAGCTGGCGCGCGCGCACCGCGGCCGTGTGGTCTGCGAGCGTCCGGTCGCGGGCGCGGCGGCCGATCCAGGCGAGCTCCTCGCGCGGCGCCGCCACGGCCTCGACCGCCTCGTCCGCGCTGCGCGCGACGAGGATCTCCTCGCCGGGCTCGAAGAACGAGTCGAGCCCGTCGAACCAGTCGGAGAGGACCGGGACGCCGCACGCCGCCGCCTCGAACAGGCGCGGCGAGGGGCAGTGGCCGAGCGCCGCCATCTCCGGTCGCGTGACGTTCACGGTGAGCGGGGACGAGCAGAAGAAGGAGGGGTGGAGGGAGGGCTCGAGGTGGCGGACGTACCGGAGGTTCGGGCGCCACGGGAAGTCGTCCCCGTACATCGAGCCGCCGAGGACGAACGTCCGCTCCGGCATGCGCGCCGCGGGCGCGAGGAAGAGCCGCTCGAGCCCCATCTGCCGTCCAGCCGCGAACGTTCCGAGGTACGAGAGGTCGCCGCGAAACGGCGCCGACGACGCGCTCGGGCGGTGGACGTCTGGGTCGACCGAGCCGGGGAGCGGCGCGGCCCGGCGCGCGCCGAGCCGATCGCGCAGCAGCGCGAGCGCCCCACCGCCGGCGAACGAGAGCGTGAGGTCGTAGTCCGCGAGCCCCCGCTCGCCGATCCAGGCGACGGGCTCGCTCGCGGCGAGCCGCGCGGCGGTGACCCCCGGATCGAGGTCGTAGAAGACCTTGAGCCGGGCGCGGGAGCCGAGCACGAGGTCCGCCGCCAGGAGCGCGTCGGGGCAGTACGACGTGACCATCGCGACGTCCGCATCGTCGAGCGCGCGCCGCGCCTCGGGCCGGACGTCGTCGAGCTCGCGATAGATCCGGAGCGTGCCGCCCACGAGCGCCGCCGCGTCTCGGTGCGCCGCGTACCAGGGCTGGTCCTTCTCGAGGAAGACGAGGTCGTGCCCGAGCGAGGCGAGCGCCCGGGCGAGCCCTCGCCAGAGCGTGGCGTGTCCGTTCCCCCACGTCGAGCTCGCGGTCAGACCGAAGACGACGAAGCGCATCAACCCACGAACGTGGGTCCGCCGGGGCACACCTGCGACCCCCGGGCAGGCGGGCGCACGCGCGTCACGGGCCCTGCGGGCGCTTCCAGTTCGTGAGGAGGAACTCCTCCTCGACGGGCGTGAGATCGAAGCGGGCGCCCGCCTCGCCCACGGCCTTCACGCGATCGAGCTTCGGCTCCTCGCGCGCGCGCTCGTCGAGCCAGCGCAGCGCGCGCCGGAGCCCCTCGCCGTGGGGGACGACTCCACCGCCTTCCGCCATGATCGCCTCCTGCCCGTCGGGACATGCCCGCGCGTGCGGCGCCGATCATCGCCCGTTCGGGGCTCGGTCGGTCGGGGTTTCTCGCCTCGCCCTACCCGAGCCACGCGATCGCCGCGCCGGCGGTCCCCGCGACGACGAGCGCGAGCTGCGCGCCGACGACGCGCCGGCCGAACTGCCAGCCGCCGGCGACGGTCGCCATGATGCCCTTCACGATCGTGTTCGACACGGTCCCGAAGAAGATCGTCGTCGCCGCGATGCGGTGCGAGAGCGCGCCGCCGTCGCTCGCGAGCTTCGCCATCGAGAGCGTGATCGCGTCGACGTCGGTCGAGCCGGCGACGATGCCGGCGGCGTACGTGCCGGCCGTGCCGAGGTACGTGCTCGCCGCCTTCGAGCCGAGCAGGATCACCGCGAACAGCAGGGCGAACTCGAGCGCGGCGCCGAGATCGAACGGGTTCGAGAAGGCGATCTCCTGGGCGCCGGGCCTCGCGCGGCCGGAGCGGAGCCACAGGGCGAGACAGGCGGCGAGGCCCCCCGCCGTCGCGAGCCCCATCGGGTAGGCGACCTCGTTCCGCAGCGCCGGGTTCACGACGGCGACGATGACGAACACGCGGACGAACATGACCGTGGAGGCGAGCACCACCGCGAACGCGGCGGACTCCGCGAGCTCCGGCCGCTCCCTCGCGCGGCGCGCCATCGAGAGCGTCACCGCGGTCGAGGAGACGAGGCCGCCCATGATCCCGGTGAGCCCGAGCCCGCGCCGGGGCCCGAACAGCCGGATGGCCGCGTAGCCCGCGAAGGAGAGCCCCGAGATGAGCACCATCAGCACGCCGATCTGGAACGGGTTCAGGACGTCGAGCGGGCCGTAGACGCGGTCGGGCAGGAGCGGCAGGACGACCACCGCGACGATGAGGAACTTCAGGGTGCCCGCGCCGTCTTCGGTCGAGATTCGCCGCGCGAGCGGGTGCAGCATCGGCTTCGCGGAGAGGAGGAAGGTCGCGACCACCGCGATGGAGGAGACCGCGAAGATCTTCTGCTTCGGGTCGAGCACCTCGTGCGTCAGCGCGAGGACGCCGAGCAGGAAGGAGAGCAGGAACGCCGCCTCGGAGGTGATCCCGCGGTGGACGTCGCGCCAGACCTCGCCCGCGTAGTTGAGCGCGAGGAGGACGACGAGCGCGCCGAACGGGATGATCACCGCCATGACCCCGAGCTCGCGCGCCGCGAGCATCGACGCCCCGCCGACGAGGGCGAGGAGCGGGTGCGTCCGCGCGCCGCCGAGGAAGGAGAGGCGCGACTCGTCCGACGGCTTCGACCGCTCGCGCTCGAGCCCGATGAGGAGCCCCGCCGTGGCGGCGAGCCCGAGCGACGCGAACGGCTCGTAGGGATCCACCGGCCGATCCTACGCGCACCGCGCGCGGGCGCGAGGATCTGGCGCGCGGCGATATCGGTCTACGACAGCAGGAGGCCGATCGCGGCGGGGTCGGCGGGCTTCGCGACGTGCGCGTCGAAGCCCGCCTGCGCGGCGCGCTCGCGGTCCTCCGGCTGCGCGTAGCCGCTCACCGCCACGAGCTTCGTGCGGGCGAGGGTCGGGTCCGCGCGGATGACGCGGGCGACCTCGTACCCGTCCATGCCGGGTAGCCCGATGTCGCACAGGATCACGTCGGGGTGGTGATCGTGCGCACGGACGATGGCGGTGGGGCCGTCGTGGACCGCCTCGGCCGAGTGGCCGAGGAAGGCGACGACGTCGCAGAGCGACTCGGCGGCGTCGACGTTGTCGTCGACGACGAGCACCTTGCGACCGCCTTCCGCCGGGCGCTCGCGCTCCCGCGCCGCCGCCTCGGCGCCGCGCCCCGACGCGAGCGGCAGTCGGACGACCAGCTCCGCACCGGATCCCGCGCCCCCGCTCCGCGCCTCGACCGAGCCGCCGTGCAGCTCCGCGAGCCCCTTCACGAGCGGGAGCCCGAGCCCGAGGCCGCCGCCGGAGCGCGCGAGGCTCCGCTCGCCCTGCACGAACGGCTCGAACACGCGGCCAAGGATCCCGGCGTCGATCCCGACGCCCGTGTCGTGCACGCGGAGCACCGCCTCCGCCCGCTTGACGCCGAGCGACAGCGTCACCTTCCCGTCGCGCGGCGTGAACTTCGCGGAGTTGTGGAGCAAGTTCCCGAGGAGCTGCGCGAGCCGCGTCGCGTCGCCGTCCACCGGGACGGGCTCGTCCGGCACCGAGACCTCGAGGTCCACGCCGGCCGAGCCGAGAACGAGCCGGTGGTCCTCGCCGACGCGCCGGACGAGCTCGGCGAGGTCGAGCCGGGTGCGGTGGAGCTCGATCTGCCCGCGGGCGATGCGCGACACGTCGAGCAGGTCGTCCACCATCCGGGCGAGATGGCCGACCTGCCGCGCGATCACGTCGCGGGCGCGGCGCGCGCCGTCGGAGGCGGGATCGGCGCGCTCGAGCAGGAACACCGCGCTGCGGATCGGCGCGAGCGGGTTGCGCAGCTCGTGCGAGAGCATCGCGAGGTACTCGTCCTTGCGCCGATCGGCCTCGCGCAGCGCCTCGAAGGCGCGCTTGCGCTCGGTGACGTCGCGGATCGTGACCGTCACGAGGCGCCGCCCCTCGGCGGAGACGAGCGGCACCGCCGAGTAGATGCCGACCCAGCGCCGGCCGCTCTCGCGGTCAAGGACCGAGAGCTCGACGTCGTGGACCGCCTCGCCGCGCAGCGCGCGGCCGAGCGGGCGCTCGTCCGGCCCCACGGGGCTGCCGTCCGGGAGGCGCGCGTCGTAGCGAGCGAGGTACTCGGAGAGCGTCATCGAGCACCCGCCGTCGAGGCAGCCGTGGAGCTGGCGGCCCGTCGGGTTCATCGAGAGGACGTTCCCCGCGTCGTCGAAGATGACGACCGCCTCGTCGACCGCGTCGATGACGTCGCGCAGCTCGGCGTGACCGAGCGGCTCGGCGCCATGCGCGCCCTCTCGCCCCTCCTCGAGCCCCTTGTCGCTGCTCCGGCGCCCGCCGCGCACCTCGTGCTCCCTCGTGGGGGTTGACGACTCCCGCAAATCTAGCCCTCCAAAGCGAGACCGCCCGCCGGTCCGGAGACCGACGGGCGGCGAGGCTGCACGAGCGCGGGGTCTCGCGGCGAGGTGACCTAGCGGCTGTCCGCCAGGCTCGGCACCGGCGCGCCGCTCGCAGCGGCCGCCTTCTTCGGCACGCCCGCGACCGGGCCCGCGCCGTAGTCGTAGCCGAGCACGCCCATCTCCCCGAGGTCCAAGCCAGCGACCTCGTCCTCGGCGGAGATCCGGTTCCCGACGATCTTGCCGACGACGTAGAAGGCGAGCGCGGCGACCGGCGCGACCCACGCGATGTTCGCGAGGACGCCGATCACCGAGGCGACGAGCTGGCCCTTGTCGCCGTAGAAGAGGCCGGTGACGCCGTACGCGACGCCGTTCAGGCCCTGCCCGTACGTTCCGTTCGAGAAGAGGCCGAGGGCGATGATGCCCCAGGCGCCGTTCACGCCATGCACGGCCGAGGCGCCGACCGGGTCGTCGATCTTGAGCTTCGTGTCGATGAACACCGCGGCGACGATGACGAGGACGCCGGCGATCGCGCCGATGACCGCGGCCGCCCACGCCGAGACGAAGGCGCACGGCGCCGTGATGGCGACGAGGCCGGCGAGCATCCCGTTCGCGAGCCAGGACGGATCCGCCTTGCCCCACCTCGCCTTCACGTACAGGTACGCGGCGAACGCGCCGGTGGCGCTGGCAAGCATCGTGTTCGTCGCGACGATCGCGAGGCGCGTGTCCATGCCGGCGAGCGTCGAGCCGGCGTTGAACCCGAACCA
>WNGF01011658.1_pt1 | contig 10078 bp, 9 predicted proteins | sample 5400641 | NCBI WGS metagenome assembly WNGF01 (sample SAMN13153371, study PRJNA577476) | soil metagenome | isolation source: 80 cm soil or saprolite under grassland replicate 2 | place: USA:California | collected 2016-06-15
AGGGCGGCGTCCCCTCCCGGTAGGAGAGCTCGAAATCGCGGCGCGGCGGATCTGCCATCGTCCTTACTTGCCTCGCCGGCGCGCCCGGCGCAAGCGGACGATCGAACGGCCCCTTCGACTACGCGCCGCCTGCGGCGGCGCACCGCTCAGGGTGAGCGGAGGGAGCGCGCCGCCGCTTTGCCGCAGGGGGTCCTCAGGTGCTAGGTTCCCGCGCCGATGTTCCCCTCCCTCGGTCCGACGGCGCGGGCGACCGGCCAGCGTTTCCCGGCGCTCCTCTGGGCGCTCCTCCACGTCCCGATCGTCCTCTGGCTCTTCGCGCCGGGGATCGCCGCCGCGGTGCGGGCGACGCCGGAGGCCTATCGGGTCTGGCTCTGGCCTACCTTCCTGCCCCAGGCGACCCTCATCGCGTTCGCGTCGTTCGTCCTCGCGCTGCCGTTCTCGCTCTCGGCGCGCGCCTACCGGTACGCCGCCCCCGCCGCCGCGGCGCTCGTCACCGCGGTGATGGCGCTCGACGCGAGCATCTATCGGTCGGTCGGCTTTCACCTGAACGGCTTCTTCTTCCGCGTCCTGCTCCAGCCGAACGCGCTCGCCGAGGCCGGCGTGCCGGTGCGCGACGTCGCCCTGTTCCTCGCGGCGGTTCGGGGGTCCGGCGATCTTCGCCGCCTCGACGGTCCTGCCGCTCCAGCCGCCGGTGCGCATGGGCACCATCGCCCGGAAGGTGTTCGGGAAGCGGACGAACGTCGATCCGTTCGCCGGCACCGCCGCGTCGAAGCGGCTCCCGGCGGGGATCGCGCCGGACCAGATCCGGCTCGGGCGCACGCCGGACGTCCTCTTCGTCATCGCGGAGAGCCTCCCCGCCGCACACCTCTCGGCGGAGACGATGCCGAATCTCTGGCGGCGCGCCCAGGACGGCGCGCTCTTCGAGCGCCACTACGCGGCGGCGAGCTCGACGAACTACTCGCTCTTCACCCTCATGTACGGGCTGCAGGCCCAGAAGCTCGAGGGCGTCGTGGGGGCGGGCCGCCGGCCGGTGCTCTTCCCGGCGCTCGCGGCGGGCGGCTACCAGGTGAAGGTGCTCGCCGCCTCCTGCGTGGATTGGATGGACCTCAAGGACACCGTCTTCGGCGGCATCCCGGTCGACGACCTCAAGACCTGGTGCGACGACGTGACGCCGCCGAACCGGGACGCCGCGATGATCGCCGCCGCCGACGCGTTCACCGCGCAGGCCGATCCGGGGCGCCCGGTGTTCCTGTTCCTCTTCTTCTTCGGGACCCACTTCAACTACTTCCACGACGAGGTGGACCGGATCGCGCTCCCGGAGTGGGACGGCGCCGACGCGCTCAAGGCGACTGCGGCGCCCGGCGCGGAGATCGAGAACCGCGCCCGGAACGCCGCGCACAAGGTCGACCGGGTCCTCGACGGCTTCCTAGCGCGGTTCGAGCAGCGCCGCGGCCGGACGCCGCTCGTCGTCTTCACCGGAGATCACGGGGAGGAGTTCCGCCAGAAGGGACACATCGGGCACGGGTCGGCGGTCACGAGCGAGCAGATCCACGTGCCGGCCGTCTGGCTCGGCCCGGGCGTCCCGAAGGGCCGCTTCGACGCCCCGACGAGCCACGCCGACATCGTCCCGACCCTGCTCGCGCTGCTCGGCGACGATCACTCGCCCGCGCTCTACTCCGACGGCCAGCCGATGTTCACGGCACCGCACGACCGCTTCGTCACCTCGACGGTGGGCTGGGAGCCGCGCTACGCGGCGATCGGCAAGGACCTCAAGGTCATGATGTACGCGGGGCTCGGCACCGCGGACATCACGGATCCGCTCGACCGGCCGATCCCCGACGGTCCGGAACGGATGGCGCGCAGCGCCGGCAGGATCCTGCGCGCGCTCCGCGGCGAGGCGCAGGACTCCGCCCAGGCGGCGGCGCAGCCGGCGCGGTAGCGCGCGCGTTCCCTGGTTCACGACGAGATGGCGCGCGTCGAGATCGAGCTCCCGGCGACCTTCCTCTTCGAGATCGAGATCCCGATCCGGATCTCCGACGTGAACTACGCCGGTCACCTCGGCAACGACGCGGTCCTCTCGATCGCGCAGGAGGCACGGATCCGGTTCCTCGCCGCGCACGGGTGGGGCGAGCTCGACGTCGACGGCGTCGGGATCCTCATGGTGGACGCGGCCGTCGTCTACCGCGCGGAGGGGCGGCACGGCGTGACCCTCCGCGTCCGGCTCGCGGCGGCGGACGTCCGGAGCCGCGGCCTCGACCTCGTCTACGCGATGGCCGACGCCGCCACCGGCGAGGAGATCGCGCGCGTGAAGACCGGGATCGTCTTCTTCGACTACCGCGCGCGGAAGGTCGTCTCGATGCCGGCCCGCTTCCGCGAGGCGCTCGGGGTCTGATGGGCGCTGCTCGGTTGGACTGGATCCCGTGAACGAGCCCGCGCCCGAGCCCGCGCCCGAAACAGCCGGGCTCGGACTCGGGCTCGTTCACGGGATCGGGGCTCACGCCAACTGGGCACCGCCATGAGGCCCCCGTCAGCCCGCGACGAGGACCGTCCCGGCGCTGCCCGGGTCGAGGACGGCGCGCACGAGGTCGCCCTCGCCGAGCTTCCCCACGATGACGACGGACTTCGCGCCGCCCTGGAGGACGTCGAACGACTCCTCCAGCTTCGGGATCATGCCGCCCGAGACGGTCCCGTCCCGCACCATCCGCTCGAACTCGGAACGGGTGATGCGAGGGATGCGGCTCGCCGGATCGTTCACGTCGCGGAGCACGCCGGGCGTGGAGGTGACGAGGACGAGCGCATCGGCCGCGAGCGCGCCCGCGAGCTGGCTCGCGACCGTGTCGCCGTTGATGTTGAGCGCCTGTCCGGCGCGATCGCAGCCGAGGCAGGCGAGGACCGGCACGTAGCGGCGCTCGAAGATGTCGCCGAGGAGCGGCAGGTTGAAGCCGGTGACGTCCCCGACGAGACCGAGGTCGACGGGCTCCGTCCCCGCCCCCTGCATCCGCCTCGGCGGCCGGCGCGTGGCCTGGATGACATGGCCGCTCGCGCCGTGGAGGCCGACGGGCATGACGCCGTTCGCGAGCAGCCGCGCACAGAGATCCATGTTGAGCTGGCCCGCGACGACGTACTTCATCACCTCGAGCGTCGCCGGATCGGTGACGCGCCGCCCCGCCACCATGCGCGTCTCGAGGCCGAGCGCCTTCTGGAGGGCGGTCGCCTGCGGCCCGCCGCCGTGCACGACGGCGACGCGATGCCAGCCGTCCACGAGCGTGCGCAGGTCCCGCGCGACGACGTCGAGGTCGGGCGAGTGGACGATCTCGCCTCCGAGCTTCAGGACGATGGTCTTCATGGCGGCCACGGGCCCGGGTCCGCGAGCGAGGCCATCTCGTCGAGGCCGAGCATGAGGTTCATGTTCTGGATCGCCTGCCCCGCGCCGCCCTTCACGAGGTTGTCCGTCGCGCCGAGGAGCGTCACGGTGCGGTGGCCCTCGCGCGCCGGCCCGGCGACCACGCCGACCTCGGCGAAGTTGGAGCCCGACACCGCCGCGACCTCCGGCAGCCGCCGCCGCGGGACGCGCACGAACGGCTCGCCCGCGTACGCGTCGCGGGTGAGCCGCTCGAGCCGCTGCTGGTCGAACGCCTCGGGCAGCTCGACGAACGCGGTGACGAGGATGCCTCGGCCGAGCGGCGCCGAGACCGGGACGAAGCGCAGGGCGAGGTCGCGCGCGCCCGCCGCGGCGAGGGTCTCCTCGATCTCGGGGACGTGCTGGTGCTCGAGCGGCTTGTAGGCGCGGAGGTTCCCCGCCCGGACCGGGTGATGGGTGCCGGCCGACGGCGCCGCCCCCGAGCCCGACGAACCGGTGATCCCCTGCACGTGGACGATCCCCTCGAGGAGCCCCGCGCGCGCGAGCGGCAGGAGCGCGAGCTCGATGGTCGTCGCGAAGCAGCCCGGTGAGGAGACGAGGCGCGCCGGACGGATCGCCTCGCGGTTCTGCTCGGGGAGGCCGTAGACGAAGCGCGGGAGGAGCTCGGGGCACGGGTGGGTGTGGCCGTAGAAGCGCGCGTACGAGGCCGCGCTCTTCAGGCGAAAGTCGCCGCTCATGTCGACGACGCGGACACCGCACGCGGCCAGCTCGGGGACCTTCGTCGCCGAGACGCCGTGCGGCAGCGCGAGCAGCACCACGTCCACGCCGCGAGCGGCCTCGGCGGGCGGGATCCCCTCGAAGCGCAGCTCGGTGCGTCCCTCGAGGGCCGGGTCGGCGGCGGAGAGGGGCTCGCCGACGAGGTCGATCGAGGCGACGCGCACGAGCTCCACCTCGGGGTGGATGAGCAGGCGCCGGACGAGCTCGGCACCGCCGTAGCCGGACCCGCCGACGACCGCGGCGCGGTAGCGCTTGCCCGAGCCCATGCGCGGCCCTTATACCGGGACGGCCCTCGCCCTGCCAGCGCGCGCACCCGCGCGGCGGCGCACCCGGAGGTGGAGGATGGCGTCCGGCTCGATCGATGACGCGCTCGCCTGGCTCGCCGCCGAGCGCAGCGCGATGGAGGACCTCCTGCGGGTCCTCGTGGAGCGGAACTCGTTCACGGGGAACGCCGCCGGCGTTACCTGGGTCGTCGGAGCGCTCGATGCCGCGCTGCGCAGGCTCGACGAGAGCGGCGTCAGCTCCTCCACGTCAGGCCCCCTCTCCTGCGAGTGGATCGAGAGCCCGCGCTTCGGGCCTCACCTGTTCTTCCGCAACGCCGTCCCGGGCGCGCCGGTGTTCCTCGTGGGCCACGCGGACACCGTCTTCCCGCCCGGCACGTTCGAGGGGTTCCGCCGCGAGGGGGACCGCGCCACCGGCCCCGGCGCGTTCGACATGAAGGGCGGGCTCGTGGTTGTGCGCTTCGCGCTCGCAGCGGCGGCGCGCGCCGGTCTCCTCGAGCGCGTGCCGGTGGCGGGCCTGATCGTCTCGGACGAGGAGGTGGGCTCGCCCGAGTCGCAGCCGCTCCTCGGCGAGCGGGCGCGGGGCGCCTCCTGCGCGCTCGTGTTCGAGTCCGGCCGGCCGGGAGACCTCGTCGTCACGCGGCGCAAGGGGGTCGCGTCGCTCCGGGCGGAGGCGCACGGGATCGCCGCGCACGCCGGGAACGAGCCGGAGAAAGGGAAGAGCGCGATCTGGTCGCTGGCGCGCTTCGTCGATCGTGCCCAGGCGCTCTCGGACCCCGCTCGCGGGACGTCCGTGAACGTCGGCACGATCCGGGGCGGCACCTCGAAGAACACCGTCCCCGAGCACGCGGAGTGCGAGGTCGACCTCCGCTTCGAGAGCGTCGCGGCGCGCGACGCGCTCGAGGCCGCCCTCGAGGCGGCGGCGCGCGACGCGGCGCTGCCGGGGACTCGCATCGCGCTCTCGCGCGGCGCGAGGCGCGCGCCGCTCGAGCGCAGCGTCGCCTCCGCGGCGCTCGCCGCCGAGTACGGCGCCTGCCAGCGCGAGTGCGGCCTCGGCGCGGGGGAGGCCCCTCTCGCCGGCGGCGGCTCCGACGCGTGCACGACCGCCGCCGCCGGCGTCCCCTCGATCGACGGGCTCGGGCCGCGCGGCGCGGGCTACCACACCTCGCGGGAGGAGGTGGACCTCGGCTCGCTCGTGCCGAAGGCGCAGGCGCTGCTGCGGTTCCTGGCGAGGCGGTGATCCCGCGCGAGCGTCACTCCTCGACCCCCGCGTTTCCCCAGCACGCGAGGATCCGCGCGCCGGCTGCGCTGCGATCCCGGGGTCCCGCCGCATAGCGACCCAGCGTGAACCGCGGGCCGCGCGCCGGGAGCTGACCGAAGGACGGATCGACCGGCACCCACGCGCCGCCCACGCGGATCTCGGCCCACGCATGCCAGACGAAGGCACCGCCGTCCCATGCGACGCCGACCGCGGTCCGTCCAGCGAGCCCGTCGGCTCGTGCCGCGGCGAGGTAGGCGGCCGTCTTCTCGCGGCAGCTCTCGCCGGCGGCGCGGGGCGGCGGGAGCCCGGCAGCGGCCACGGCGGGCGTGGGGTCGAGGGGGACGCCGCAGAACGCCCGCGCCTTCCGGGGGTCGGCCGGCCCGGCGACCCTCGTCCCGGCGAGCCGCGGCGCGTGCGCCGGAACCAGGGCGGCCGCGTCGCGCACGAAACGGAACCGCCCCTCCACGTGGATCGCCCCCGGGAAGCCGTCCGCCCCCGGCACGATGAGCTCGTGGATCCCGTCGGCGTCCGCGACCGCGCGCCCGGTCGCGTCGCGCCGGACGCAGGCGCTCACCTCGCCGTCGCCGTCCTCCTCGAAGAACGGGACACACCGCTCGGCGCCGCCGAGCGATTCCGCCGCGAGGACGATCTCCAGCAGCGCCGCCGGCACCGCGCCGGCGATGCCGGCGCGCTCCCGCACCTCGCCGCCGCGCCCGACCGCGAGCCGCCCCCCGCGCCAGCGCCCGTCGCGATCCACCTCCACCTCGACGCGGCGCCGCTCGATCTCCCCGCCCGACTCCGCAGGGAGGCGGAGGCGCGACTCGTACGTCGCGGCGCACATCTCGCCGCTGCAGGCAATCCTCAGCTCGGCGACCCCGATCGCCTCGCCGGCGAGCTCCGCACGATACCGGACGCCGCCCTGGGGGAGCGCCGCGAGCGAGAGCGACAGGGCGGCGAGTGCGGACGCGATCACTGCTCCCCCGCGGCGGCGCGCGCGCCGCGGCGCCGCCGCAGCCAGATCACCGTGCCGGTGATCACGCCGACGCCGAGGGCGACCCACGCGAGCGACGTGTAGCGCTCGACGAGCGCGACGAGCTCCTCGACGTTCCGGGCGAGGAAGGCGCCGGCGCCGAGGAGGACTCCGTTCCAGAGCGCCGCGGAGAGGCCGCCGAGCAGCAGCACCTTCCAGAGCGGGATCCCCGCTGCGCCCGCGGCGAGGAACACGAACGCGCGGACACCGGGCAGGAAGCGGTTCGCGACGAGGAGGAGGCCGCCCCAGCGGCGGTAGCTCGCCTCGAAGCGGGCGAGTCGCTCCGCGCCGAGCCCGCCGCGGCGGGCGGCGCGCCGTTCGAGCCGCCGTCCGAGCGCAGCACCGACCCGGTGGTCGACCCACGCCCCGGCGACGCCGCCCGCGGTGACTGCCGCGAACGCCGCCGCCCAGGAGAGGTGGCCGTGGACGGCGTACCACGCGCCGAGCACGACGAGGAGGTCTCCCGGGAACGGCGGGAACACGTACTCAACGAAGGTCGCGAAGAAGAGGATCGCGGGGGCGAGATCCCCCGTCCGCGAGACGGCGTCGCCGAGCGCGCCGGCGAGGCGCTGGAGGGGGGTCACCGGCGGGGATGTTACCGGACCCCGCCGGCGGCGTCAGGGTCAGGGTCAGGGCCGGGGATTGTTCCGCAGGCCCTCAGGGCACGGTGCGGGTACGCCGGCCGCGCAGCGCCCCGAACACGTAGAGCGCGAGCGCGGCGACGAGGAGCACGTGGATCGCCGCGGCGGTGACCTTGAACGCGAGGAGCACGATCCAGAGGAGCAGCAGCACCGAAGCGAGGAGCCAGAGCATGTTCCCTCCTTCACTCGAAGCTCGCGACGGCTCGAGTGGCGCGCACGCCATGCACCCGGGCGCCCGGGCGGATGACCGCGATCCGTGCGAGCCCCCGCCGTGCGAACGGCAGACCGGGCGTCCCGCTTGTGCGACTTGCGCGCAGGGCGTCCACCCGGCGGGGCGCACGAAAGGGGACCGGGCATCCCGCGTCATGTATCTTCCGCGCCGCGTGCAACGCCGTTCGGCCGCCGTGCTCACGATCGCCCTCGCGCTCCTCTGGCTCGCGATCGGCTACGCCAACGTGGTTCGCGGCGTGGCCCACGCGGGCGCGGACTACCGGTTCTGGGCGTTCCAGCACCACTGCTACTCCGACGTGATCGCGCTGCACGGCGATCGCTACCTGGGCGGCGGCCGGCCCTTGCCGTACCTCGAAGACCGGATCGAGTACCCGGTGCTCCTCGGCCTCGCGCTGTGGCTGCCGTCGTTCGCGCCCGGAGGTCCGTCGAGCGCGCGCGCACACTTCACCGCGACGTACCTGCTCCTCTCGGCGTGCCTGGGGGTCGCGCTCCTCGCGCTCTTCCGGATGCCGGGCGCTGCGCCGTGGTGGCTCGGGGCGACTCCGGCGCTCGTCTACTTCGCGGGGCTGAACTGGGACCTCCTCCCCATCGCGCTGCTCGCGCTCGCCGCGCTCGCGCTCTCCGCCCGCCGCCCCGCTGCCTCCGGGGCAGCGGTCGCGCTCGGGATCTCGGCGAAGCTCTTCCCGCTCGTCCTCGTCCCGCCCGCCGCGGCCCTCCTCGCCTCGCGCCCGCCGCGCCGCGACCTGCTCCGCTTCCTCGGCGCGCTCGCCGGCGTCCTCGTCGCGGTGAACCTCCCGGTCGCGCTCGCCGCCTTCGACGCGTGGAGCTGGTTCGTCCGCTTCAACGCGGGGCGCGGCGCGGAGAACTCCCTCTGGGACGCGCTGCGGGTGCGCGGTCCGCTCCTCGAGCTCGTCTCGGCGGGGCCGCTCGTCCTGGCGGCGGCGCTCGGCGGGTTCGCGACGGCGCGAGCGGTCCGGTCCGGCGCCGACGGCGATCGCGCGGCGCGGCTCGCGGTCGCGCTCGCGCTCGTCGTGTGGATCGCCACGAACAAGATCTGGAGCCCGCAGTACGCGCTCTACGGGTTCCTCGCCGGCGCGCTCGCCGCCGCCCCCCTTCCGCTGTTCCTCCTCCTCTCGGCCGTCTCCGCCCTCGACTTCCACCTCGCGTTCGAGGTGCGGGCACGGCGCTGGGATCCCGCCTTCCGTGACGGGGTCTGGCACCCCGTGAACGTGCTGCGGAGCGTGCTCTGGCTCGTCCTCGCGGCCTGGATCGCCCGGGAGCTCTGGCGCGCCCGGGCGCGTTCCGCCTCGTCGCACGTCAGTAGTCGCGCGACCACATGAGGCTCGCGCCGCCCGTTCCTGCGGTCCCCCAGCGCGACTCGAGCATCCAGCGCGGCGTGATCTGGTACTCGAGCCGGAACTCGTCCTCGTTCTCGAACTTGGTGGGGTCGGCGTCGAAGCGACGCACGTAGCCGAGGTAGACCTTGTCACCCACGTACTGCCCGGCCCGGAACTGTCCCGAGTCGAGCGACACGGTGGCGAGCGGGAGCTTGTCCTGCACGAGCGTGCGAAACGCCTCGGTCGCGAGCGCACCGAGCGCGGCCTTCCCCGCCTCCTCGCCCGTGAGCGTGCTCGCGCTCCCGCCGCCGGGCCTGAGCTCGGTCCGCCCGGTCGCGAGCAGCATCGCGATCTGCCCCTGCTCCATCTCCGGCTTCGACGAGAGATGGACCTCTGGCTTCCTCACCGGCCCCACCACCGTGGCGGTCACGTCCGCGGCGGGGTTGTGGTACATCGCCTCGACGTCGAGGAGCGCCGCCTCGGCCGGACCGCCGGTGAACTGCACCTTCCCGCGCTCGATCTTGAAGTTCCGTCCACCGATCGGCTCGACGTTTCCGCGCACCACCTCGACCGTCCCCTCCGGATAGCCCTCCTCGCCGCTCAGCTCGTAGCGGACGTCGGCCTTCAGCTCGACGTCCATCTTCGGGCTGTCGCTCTTCACGAACAGGTTGCGCGGCACGATGACGTGGAGGCGGAGCGCGAACGCGTCCGCCGCGCCAGGTGTTGGCGGGGGTCGCGCCGCCGCCGTCTCCTTCTTCTTCTCGGATCGCCGCCCCACCACGATGTCCTTGCGCGGATCGAGTGACTGGAGCGCGCGGGGCGTCTTCTTCGGCAGCCGGACGACGCCGTGTGGGACCGTCAGCTCGACCGCGAGCTCGCCTCCGTGCCAGGTCCCGCTCGCGTCGGCGGCGACGTCGATGGTGGCGAGGTCCATTCCGGCGCGCGCCACGGTGAACGACTCCGCCGTGAGCCGTCCCGACAGGCGGGCGGTCTCGGAGCGCATGCCCCGCAGCGCGACGTTCGCGGACAGGCGCCCCTTCCCGCGGCGCGCGTCGAGCCGCGAGACCTCGACGACGTCGTCGCTCACGCGCGCCTCGATCGCGACGTCCGTCCACTCTCCCAGCTCGGTGACGGCGAGCCGGCCGCCCGACACGCGCAG
>WNGF01027312.1_pt1 | contig 10078 bp, 8 predicted proteins | sample 5400641 | NCBI WGS metagenome assembly WNGF01 (sample SAMN13153371, study PRJNA577476) | soil metagenome | isolation source: 80 cm soil or saprolite under grassland replicate 2 | place: USA:California | collected 2016-06-15
CATCCAGATAACCATATTCCCGCAAGCGCGCGATCACCGTTTCAACGATAGCCTTATTGGAGCAACGCTCCGATAACCTTTCGCGCAGCTCCGCAATCGAGCGCGGCTTGGCAGCCAGGAGCTTTACTGCACGTTGAAATGCGCGCGCGCGTAACTGCTCGGGTGTCGAACGGGGCTGACTTGCACTCTCGGATCCTGAACGTTGTCTCGGCATGGTGATATTCAATCACATAGTTGTTGCTTGGCAGGAGCGGGGGTAAACCCACCTTCCCAACCTGTGAGATTCTATCAGTGTTCGGCCATCGGCCCAGTTTGAAAGGCTTTCAACCTTATACAGCAATCAGCGCCGAAGCCTCGCAGGTTGGGAAGGTGGGTTCACCCCCGCTCTTTTGTTGCCGAATCGCCAACCGCTAATTAAGAATCTAGAATACAGACATGGATGGTGTGTTAATTGTTGACAAGCCGCCGGGGCTAACTTCGCACGACGTGGTAGCGCAAGTGCGGCACATTCTTCACGAGCGACGTGTGGGCCACACCGGAACGCTGGACCCTTTTGCGACTGGCGTGCTGGTGACACTCATTGGTCGCGCGACGCGCCTGGCGCAGTTTCTCAGTGGATTGGAAAAAGAATATGAGGCGGTGATTCGCCTGGGCTACGCCACCGATACGGGCGACATCACGGGAAAGCCTGTTCGCAAAAGCGAGGAGGAGTCGATACCCGAAGGCGAACCAACCGGCAATCGCGAACAGAGCTGGAGCAAAGAAGAAATTGAGGCTGCACTCAAAAGTTTACGCGGCGAGATCGAGCAGGTGCCGCCGATGTATTCCGCGAAAAAACAGGGGGGCCGCAAGCTGTACGAACTGGCGCGGCGCGGCGAAGAGGTGGAACGAAAGCCCGTGCGGGTTTGCATCTATGAACTTGAACCGATCAACCTGGCCAGCAAGCCAATGGCTGAATTGGTGAAAGATAACCACGACGGCACGTTTGACCTTGAAGTGCGCGTGGCATGTTCGGCTGGAACTTACATTCGTACACTGGCGGAAGATTTTGGCAAGCGCCTGGGTGTAGGCGCGCATCTCGCAGAGTTGCGCCGCACACGGGTGGGGGATTTCCCGGTTGAAGATGCGAAGACGCTCGAGCAGTTGAAACTGCATCTTGCCGAGGAATCGCTGGGGCAAATTGTGTATCCACCGGATGAAGCCCTGGCGCGATTGCCTGCTGTTGACTTGAGCGCCGACGACATACGCAAAGTGCGAAACGGTTTGTCTGTCAAAATTTCGCAAACAACCTGGAGCGACGGAGAGCTCGTGAGGATTCGCGATGAGCAGGGGAACCTGATTGCCGTTGCCGACTTCAACGCCGCGGAAGAGTCGCTGCATGCGAGCGTAGTAATCGCTACTGACAACTCATGAAAAAGCGTTACTGGATCGGAGCAATCTCGGCATCTGCTTTGGGGGCGTTTGTGGCAGCTAAGTTTCTGCTACGTCCCGGCGATGTCGAATGGGAAGAGAACCGCGAAGCTGTTTTTCACGCTGACTACTCCCGTTTTATTGAAGTCGACGGGGTGCGCGTGCATTATCAGGAAGTTGGTGAAGCCAAGGCGCCACCGATGATTCTGATTCATGGTTTCGCGGCATCAAATCTCGTTTGGAGCAAGGTATTTCTGGAACTTGCCGCGGCCGGCTTCAGAGTGATCGCACCTGACCTACCCGGCTATGGCTATTCAGGTAAACCTCGTGAACTCGATTACACCATCGCGCGACAAGCCGAAATAGTGGTCAGTTTCATGGAGGGACTGGGAATCGATCGCGCCGTATTAGTTGGCAGTTCCTATGGCGCCGCAATCGCTGCAACGATTGCACTCGATCAGCCGACGATGGTGGAAAAACTAATACTGGTGGGCGCGGTCACAAACAATAAGCCGACGCGGTATTTGTTGATGCGCCTGTTCAGCTCACCAATCATTGGAGACATTCTTTCACCGCTGGTGGTTGGCTCGCGGCTCCTGCTGCGGCTAAGGATGAAGCGTGTTTATGACCGGCATTCGTGGGTGCTGGATGAGAGAAGAGTTGACGCACGCCATCTTCCCTTGCGGACGAGAGGCGCGCATCGGGCGGTCATTCGCACGGTGCGGCGCTGGGATGCGGAAAGAGTTTCGCGCGACGCACATCTGCTCGCGCAACCTACACTCTTAATTTGGGGAGACACCGATCGCGAAGTGCCGCTGAGGGATGGTGAACGGCTGCATGAGGAAATTCTTGAGTCGCGTCTGGTAATCTTTCGCGAGTGTGGCCACCTTCCTCAGGAAGAGTATCCACAAGGTTTTACAAAACTGGTTTCAGACTTCTGCGCTTGAGCTAGGTTTTCCGCAGATACACAGATTACACAGATCTAAAAAGGCCTTAGGGACGTAGGCACTTGCGCCGCAAAACAACTGCAGAACGTTTCCCTGTGGTCTTATCTGCGAAATCTGTGGATGCTATTCCGGAATCATCATCAACTCTCATTCTCACTCTGGGGCAAATCGTTCTCAAGCCATATTTAGTGCTTTACCCACAGATGGATCGCGCCGGACACGCCAGATTTTTGAATCGAGATAATAGTGAATGAAGGCGTAGCCCCAGAGAAACGAAATGCCGAGCTGCGTTGCAAATGACTGGGCGGCCGCAACGCCATCGGCGTTTTTCAAACTGACGTAGCCGAGAATCTGTCTTGGCCCCTGATAGATCAGTCCAAAGAGAATTCCGAAGGCGATGTAATAAGGAAGCCGGCGGCTGATCAGTTCGGCGGCGCCGTATTTCGCGTGAAGCTCAGGGTTTGTCCCTGAGTTGCCCTCCCTAATGGTCGGGGTTCCGCCGCGGACTCCCGCGGCAGCGCTGTACTTCTTGTTATGAAACCAGATAAGGCGATGATATTGCAGGTTGTGGTAGATCGTCAGAATAGCAACGATTGCGATCGGTTTGTGCGGCATTGGTGTCAGCAGCACGATCCAATGCATCGGAATTGCGGCAGCGAGCAATAGATATTTTGGAACATCAAGAGACTCGCCCGTGAGCGCGCGTTGCATCTGTCTTCCCAGCCATGCAATTGCCAGAACCACTGTGCCGACCAGAAGAATCGTGGCCAGCGCATTAACTCCCGATTGCAAGGGGTTGGGCACACGAGCAATCGCTTCCGGATCACGTGCGATGAAGGCGACGAAGGGGTAATTGAAGGCGAACAGCAACAGCAGACGATCCAGCGCATTATCAACCGGTGCGAGATCGTTATTCTTCTTTTTGTAGAGCACCATGAAGCCGTAGTGCTGTTTCACCAGATGGTAGTAGGCCCAGAGCGCGGCGACAAAAAAGAAAATGAGAGCAGCACCTGCGAAAACCATCACCGGCCCAACTACGAAGAACAACAATGATCCCCAAAGCAGACGGCCACGATTCTTCCTCTCGGTGCGATCGAAATAGGTTCGCGAGAATGTTCCAAAGACGTGTGGAGCATCGATGAGTATCGCCCAGACCGCCACCATTGGCACCAGCGGAAGTATGCCTTTCACGTAGAGGATAAGCAGCAGGTAGCTCGAGGAAACAGAGCCGATCAGCCAGATCAGATCGTCGCGCGCGCTTATTATCCAGCGCATGGATATCGCGCTGTCCCAAGACTTGCTAATTACACCGGCAGATGTAGCCATAGTTGAAAACGAGCGGCCGCGAGACTAGGATTCTACCATCGACGTAAACGTACGCAGAAGCAGGAAGGTCTACGCTCATGTCCAATGAAGACGCTACCTTCAATCAGCTGAAGCTCATGTTTCAGGCACATCCCTGGCACGGCATAGCTGCGGGAGATGAAGCTCCTGAAACCGTTAACGCTTACATAGAAATAGTCCCCACCGATGCGGTCAAGTATGAACTGGACAAACACTCGGGTCATCTGCACGTCGACCGGCCACAGCGATTTTCATCGATGTGCCCTTCGCTCTACGGGTTCATTCCGCAAACTTTTTGTGGTGAAGAGGTGGCGAAACTCTGCGCCGAACGCACCGGAGCCTGTGACATCAAGGGTGATGGCGATCCGATGGACATCTGCGTGCTCACCGAAAAAACGTTTGCCCAGGGCAATTTTTTTCTGCAAGCAAAACCAATTGGCGGCCTCAGAATGATCGATGGCGAGCAGGCCGACGACAAGATTATCGCCGTGCTCGAAGCCGACCTCGCGTACGGTCATATCAATGACATTGACGAGTGTCCCAAGGCTCTCGTCGATCGCCTCAAGCATTATTTTTTAAGTTACAAACAGTTTCCGGGCGACGCGGCGCGGCGCGTTGAGATTGTGGATGTTTATGATCGAGGAGAGGCGTTGGATGTCATCACGCGAAGCATGAATGATTACCGTAAGCGGTTCGCCGATCCCGAGAATCGAACGACATAACCTGGCGGTCGTTTTGAATTGAGACCGGGATCTGAAACTGCAGATGCTAAAGAACAAAACGCAACCTGAGTTGAATGATAACACTCGATAGATACCACTCCGGTTCGCATTGTTGACTTAAGCGTTTCTGATCGTTTCTTCGATGCCGCAGCGTGGGCAGGTAAGCCCATGGCGGGATGAATCGGTCCAAGTGGCGAGCGCCAGTCCCGACGGTTCGCTTTCTTTCTTTTCCGGATCAGGGTGACTGAAAAAGCCTGCGCGAACTGTGGGGTGTTGGTGTTTCGCTTCGGTGTCCGCGGCACTGCAATGTTTGCCAACCATAACCGAGGTTGAAGAAGTGGTTGGTTTGATCCATGGAGAAAAGAGGTCAGAAGTCAGAAGACAGAAGACAGAAGTCAGAGATTGAATTCTGACTCCTGAATTCTGTCTCCTGTCTTCTGCTTTATCGCCGAAGGATTCCGCGGTTCGCGGGAGCCGTCAGGCGCACCGGCACGGTTGTCCGGCGACCGTTGCGAAAGACCTGGACTTGAATCGTGTCTCCCACCTGATGCTTGTCAAGAGTTCGGTACAGATCGTCGCTGTTCGCGACCTTCTCGTTATCTATACCGACGATGATATCTCCGATTTCAAAATCCCCATTCTCGGTTTGGGTTACGCCACGCAGTCCGGCATTCGCAGCAGCTTCGCCAGGCGCAACTTGCAGAATGATCACACCCTCGGAGATTGGCAGGTCAAGTTGATTCTTAAGTGCCTCAACATCGCGTGTGCCAATTCCCAGTTTGGGCCGGCTTACTTCGCCTGACCGTACCAACTGCGGCACGATGCGCTTGGCAATGTTGACCGGCACCGCAAAACCGACCCCCGCCGAAGCTCCGGAGGGAGAAAGGATCTGCGAGTTGATTCCGATCATGCGTCCGCGCGAGTCGAGCAGTGGGCCGCCGGAGTTACCCGGGTTAATGGATGCATCCGTTTGAATCGCGCCTTCGATGGGCCGTCCATTGCGGGCTCGTATCGGACGTTGCAAGCCGCTAATGACCCCGGTAGTAAGCGTTCGATCCAAACCGAACGGATTGCCAATCGCCAACACCTTTTGCCCGACCTCAAGTTTATCCGAGTCACCAAGAGAAATGACGGTCAAAGGCTCCCGGGGCCTTTCGAGCAATTTGATGACGGCCAGGTCGGTGTCCGGGTCGCCGCCCACCAGTTTTGCCGCGTAGTTTTTCTGCCCGCCAAAACTGACAGCCAGTTTCTGCGCGCCCTCGATGACGTGGTAGTTGGTAAGGATATTGCCGTCCTGATCGATTACCGATCCGGACCCGGAACCCTCTTGCGGCTCGACGAAACCGAAAAAGTCGCGCGCGTAGGACGTTGAGTGGACATTAACAACGCCGGGTGAAAGCGTGCGATAGATTTCGATGTTGTTTTGTTCGTCGGTAGCGACGGCTGGATCCGTAAGACCCTTCGGCGTTGTTTCGCTGAACGCAGAACCGGAAGGCTGGAATCGATTCGACAGTCGATCTATTACCGCAATCGTGCCGGCGGCAAAGATTGCCGAAAGCAAGGCAACGGCAAGTATTTGACGTGCTGAAATTCTAAACATGGCTTTCTTCTCGCTTGATGTGTGGTTGGTAAAACTCATTTATATGGAACCCCTATAGGATGCCCGGCGTCCCGGCGTAGTTGTTTGGTCCCCCCGGAACCTATCGCGTAGTGGCCGCTGCTAAATTTAGGACGCCGCGAGCCGCCGTGCAAGCCCTGAAGCGCCATGAACCGGACAGACTCTTTCCGCTATTTTCTGATACGTTTATAGAGTCACACTGTTTCGGTTTTCTCGCTGTCAGCCACGACAACAGCGCCGGCCAATGAGATCAAGGTAGATCTGGAAATTTTGGACTCAGGAGAAGGAAGCGATGAACGCTTTTGGCAAGCTCACGAAATAAGTGAGTACGGTAACCGGAGCGTGCCATCCCAGCGCCGAAAAGCCTGTCACAACGTGCACCAGCATCAGGGCGAGGTAGATGGCCAGTACGACTTTCATTCCGCGCCGGGCCATGGGAAGTTCTGCAAACCGGTACAGGGTATAAGCGGACAACGCGCCGATGGCAAGTTTGAATGAAAGAAAGGAGTTCTCGCTGTGGTTTAGCAGACTTGCCATTATGCTGTTTCCCTCAGTGGCCACATTCAGGCGCACCCACAGAATAGTCAGCTGCGCATCAAGCCAATTCATTGCGAACAATAAAATTGCTTTTGAAAGTGCCCCCACGCGGCTCCTCAGGAAACATTGTTAAACTTCGATCCCTAATTACGCCAGAACCTCCGAAGCCAAGCGGCCTGGAGGTCCTGTCGTATACGGGAGGAACGAGACTCGTACCGTTGTACTAGGGAGAAACTCACAATGAGATTCTCGTTCCCGAAATCCCGGGTAGGACCTGGCTTACCAAATTTCGTTGTTCCGAACTAGGCCGCGTATTATAAAGCGTATCCGGCAAAAGTCGAAGAGATGGAGCGCAAACCGTTAGTTTGCGGCGAATGCGGATCAGATACCAAGACTAACAACGCGCAAACTAACAGTTTGCGTCACGAGGATTGAATCGCAGACAGTTAGAGTCAGAAGCAGATGACGACTTCAATCGCCCAGGCAATCTTGCAGGGAGCACACAGGCTGCGACAGGCTGATATGCCCGAACCACGTCGGGAAGCGGGATCCTTGATGGCCTTTGCGATTGGCAGAGATCGTTCTTTCATCCTGAGTCATGGAGAAGACGCGATTGACAACGAGCAACTCAAGCAGTTTTATGACTTTCTCGAGCGGCGCGCGCAAAGAGAGCCGTTGCAATACATCACTGGGCACCAGGAGTTTTTTGGGCTCGACTTTGAAGTGAGTGGTGACGTGTTGATTCCCAGACCCGAGACGGAATTGCTTGTTGAAACCGCGCTAAAGCTTGCCGGCCCGCGCGACGGGGCGAGGTTCATTTGTGACGTCGGCACCGGCTCAGGATGTATTGCTATCTCATTGCTTCATGAGCTTCGCGAAACTCCTGGCACGCGGGCTATCGCAATTGATATCTCGCCGGCGGCGGTGGCCATTGCAAAACGAAATGCTACACGTCACTCAGTCGATAAGCGAATTGATTTTCTTATCTCCGATTGCTTCGCGGCTTTGAATCCACAAGATTCGAAGCAATCATCATTCGATTTGATTGTCTCCAATCCACCTTATGTCGCGGAACCCGCACTGGCAGGTTTACAGAGAGAGGTGCGTGATTTTGAGCCGCGAATGGCGCTGGCGGCTGGTCCTGATGGCCTGGCGATTATTCGCCGGCTACTGCTCGCGGCCGGAAGTTTTTTGAAAACAGGCGGACACCTGTTATTTGAGATTGGATTCGATCAAGGCGCGACGGTGGACCAACTCATCGATCGAGATCGCTGGAGACTTTTGGAGATTCATGAAGATTTGCAAGGCATTCCTCGAACTGTTGCTTTACAGAAGCACTCGTAGTAAAAGACTTACTAATCCCCAGGCCAATTACCACGAATGCGCACAGCCCACGGCGTATGGTGTTGGACAGTAACCTTGTCGAACCGCAAGCGAAACCATAAGGAGACAGACGACATGAATAAGTTGCTAAGCCGCGCCCTGTTGGCTGTGATAATGACGTGTGTGGTGAGTGTGACGGCCCTTTCTCAAAAACAGAAATCGGACGATTCGCTGGCCTGTCGGGATAATTGGCAGAGCGACAGATTGGTGAGTCACTGCGAAATTAAAGAACAGACGCTGCCCGCGACGGATGGCACAATTGCCGTGGACGGCCGGGTAAACGGCGGCGTGTCGGTTAAGGGCTGGGATCGAAATGAGATTCTGATGCGGGCACGAATTCAAACTGCAGCGCCTTCTGAGGCAGAGGCCAACGATCTTTTCCGGCAGGTCACCATAAAAACTACAGACTCGAAAATTTTTGCTTCCGGTCCGCCCAATCGCACTGACCACTGGTGGAGCGTTAGCTATGAAGTCTTCGTGCCGCGCCGTTCCAACTTGTCTTTGAAAACAAACAATGGAGGTATCTCGATTGACGACGTGAATGGACGGCTGGAGTTTAGCGCGCTCAATGGCGGCGTTAATTTGAGACGTGTTGGCGGAACCGTTCGTGGCGGAACGACCAATGGTGGACTGAATGTGGAATTGAGTGGCGAGCGCTGGGATGGCGAAGCTTTGGACGTAAAGACAACCAATGGCGGTGTTTCGATGTTTATTCCCGAAAACTATTCGGCGCATTTGGAGACGGGTACTGTCAACGGGCACCTAAGCATAGATTTTCCGGTAACTGTGCAGGGAAAGATTACCCGCGAGGTTGCGGTGAATCTTGGAGCCGGCGGTGCAACCATTAGGGCAATGACTACAAATGGCGGGGTGAGAATTAAACGAGGCGAAGGTCTACGATTCTAAACCAGGGCCAGAGCTTATTTTGAACGCGGCGACTTCCGGGCTCGTCGCGTTCTTTTTTTGGTCCATCGCTTTAACCTTTCCGCGTTTTAATCTAATCTGTTCTCGTCGTGGACAAATTTCGCATAACCGGCGGTCAGGCGCTTAGTGGTCGTGTTTCGATAAGTGGCGCCAAAAACTCCGCGCTGCCCTGCATGGCGGCGGCTTTGCTCAGTCCGGAAACCGTCACGCTGCACAATCTTCCTTACGTGCGCGACATTATTACGCAGCGTCGCCTGCTCGAAGACCTCGGCGCCACCGTGCTTATGCCTGAGCTGCGGACCCACAAAATATCCGCCAGCAACATTGAACTGTTTGAAGCACCCTATGAACTGGTGAGAACGATGCGCGCCTCCGTGCTGGCTTTGGGCCCGTTGCTGGCGCGTTTTGGCAAAGCCAAAGTTTCGCTGCCGGGCGGATGTGCCATCGGCACGCGTCCGATAGATTTGCACCTCATGGCCTTCGAGAAGCTGGGCGCCGAAGTGAAGCTCGAAGCGGGCAACGTCATCGCGCGCGCACCCCGAGGAGGCCGCTTGCTTGGCGGGGAAATCCATTTCGATAAAGTCACGGTAACCGGCACCGAAAACGTGATGATGGCCGCAACGTTGGCACGCGGCCTTACAATACTGCACAACGCCGCCTGCGAACCCGAAATCAGCGATCTGGCGGCGCTGCTCAATAAGATGGGCGCTCGAGTGCGCGGGGCGGGAACGAGCACGATCGAGATTGAGGGAGTTGAAGAATTGGGCAGTGCGCAACACACGATCATTCCTGATCGAATCGAAACGGGAACTTTCATCGCCGCTGCTGCAATAACAAAAGGTGAGCTGGAAATTAAGGACTGCGAGCCCCGGCATCTTTCTGCCGTGATCGATAAGTTTCGGGAGGTCGGTGTAGAGATCGAGGAAATCAATCCCAGCACCCTTCACGTGTGCTGTCCAAAATCATTAACGGCGAAGGACGTTACGACCCAACCTTATCCGAAGTTTCCAACTGACATGCAGGCGCAATACATGGCCCTGATGACTCAGGCCGGAGGAGGGGCTGTTATTGAAGAAACAGTTTTCGAAAACCGTTTCATGCACGCGTCAGAATTACAGCGAATGGGCGCGCGCATCTCAATCGACGGTCATAGCGCGTCAGTCACGGGGCCGACTCCACTGACAGGCGCCCCG
>WNGF01011062.1_pt1 | contig 10076 bp, 5 predicted proteins | sample 5400641 | NCBI WGS metagenome assembly WNGF01 (sample SAMN13153371, study PRJNA577476) | soil metagenome | isolation source: 80 cm soil or saprolite under grassland replicate 2 | place: USA:California | collected 2016-06-15
ACGACGTCTGCGTTTTTGCGCGAAAACCAAACGTCTACGGCTCGGTATTCCGATTCGAGGGCCAAACGACTGTGTTTGCACCTCACTTGGGCGGACCCTGCTACCGGTGCCTTTTTCCGGAGCCGCCTCCACCAGACGCAGTCCCAAACTGCGCGCAAGCGGGCGTGCTCGGTGTTTTGCCGGGGATTATCGGCATGCTGCAAGCGATTGAGACGATCAAGCTGGTTGTGGGCATCGGCGAGCCCTTGATTGGACGTCTGCTTCATTTCGACGCGCTCAAGGTTAAATTTCGAGAGCTTAACCTGCGACGCGATGCTCAATGTCCCGTTTGTGGCGAAAACCCGACAATCTTTTCGCCGATTGACTACGACCAGTTTTGCGGTGTGCGGGAGGATGAGACGATTCCTGCAATGTCCGCGCACGAGCTGAAGCGGAGGATGGATGCGCGCGAAGCATTCGAGCTAATCGATGTGCGGGAACCATTCGAATACGAGATCGCGCGGATCGATGGCGCGAAGTTGATTCCACTGGGAGAAATCGCTGAGCGGGCGGACGAACTGCAACGCGAGCAGACGATCGTTGTCCATTGCCACAGCGGCCAGCGCAGCGCCGAAGCGGTGCGACTGCTGCAGCAGCGCGGTTTTACCAACGTTTACAATCTCAACGGCGGCATCGATGCGTGGTCAGACGAGATCGATCCCAGCGTGCCGAAATATTAAATCCATCTCTGTGGTCGAGACCGCGCGGGTGAAGCTTCGTGTCCGTTTAGCGCCAAAGGCGCTATTTCATGGAAGCCTGGGGCATCGCCCCAGGAATTCGAATCGCCGTGTAAACGAAGCGCTGAAGGCGCGCTTCAATTGGGTGCGTCGATCAAACGCGTGCTGGCGTCGAATCGCGCTTTCAGCGCTGGGGCCTTTGAATTGTACCATTAATCCTGGGGCGCTGCCCCAGGCTGTCCATGATGTGACGCGCCTTTGGCGCTAAAGACGTACGAAGCCCGGTGTTAATGAAATTATTTCACCACGGCAGCCAGTTGCTTAGCGCTGGGGACACCGTGCCATTGAGCTAACAATTCCCCATTGCGCCCGAACACGAAGACGCAAAAATCCGTTGCCCCTGCCGGCTCGCCCAACTGCGACGACCCGCTTCCATCGAAGTCAGTTACGGTAAAGATGTCTGTCCGCGCGTCGCGCGCGATTTTTTTCGCGTCGTATCGTGTCTGAAGTCGCCTCGCCTCTTCGTTGACGCGATGCCGCACGAATGCTGTCGCGATCCTGCGCCCGATCGTAATGTGCCTCCTGATGAAACGAATAATCGTAATCATCCTGTAATCCGGGTTGCCCAGACAATAATCGGGCACGCGGTCGCCCACGGCGCGCGCCTTTTCCCAATCGGCAGTTGTGGCGAGCACCAACACAGTCACGTGTCCATCAGCGGTGGAAAGTTTGTTGCCATTAATATCGACAAAATCGAGTGAATAGATTGCTCCGCTTGAAAGTGCCCCGCGCAAAAGCGCAGTGGAAAGAAAAAGCGCAAAGGCCGCAAAGAAAAAGAATTGAGGTGCGCGCCGGTTCACAAGCGAGAATAAATTAGACAATAAGTGATTCAATGAATTAGCGATTAAAGAAGTGCAATCACGGCTCGAAAGAATAAAAGAATTGCAGGATCGCACGAAACGCTTTGCCGTCGCTGTTGTGCGGTTTTTCTCGCGATTGCCACAAACCGAAGCCGCAAGCGTGATTGGGCGTCAACTACTCCGTGCAGGTACGTCCGTTGCGGCAAACTACCGGGCGGCTTGTCGTGCTCAATCCGCCGCGGATGTCATTTCGAAGATTAGCATCGTCCTGGAGGAAACCGTTTTGGCTCGAATTGCTCGTGGATGCAGACATCATCGAATCACCCTTGACACCACGGCTCACTGCCGAATGTCATCAACTTCTCAAGATATTCTCGGCGTCACTCGCCACCGCAAAAGCTAATCGCTAATTCACTGAATCGTTAATTCGTTAAATGATGAAACATTATCGCATCGTGATCGCTTGGGTTTGCTTGTTGCTCTTTTTCGCTTGTGGTCTGGGTGCGTGCGATCGGATCGGGACTTCCCGCTACGCGCAGTTGATGCAGGATGCAGACAGCAAATCAGCCAACGGAGATTTTGCGCGCGCGATCAACTTGTACGAAGCCGCACTCGATGACAGCCCGCGTTGCGCTGAGATCCACTACAAACTGGCTCTTCTTTATGACGACAAATTGAACGATCCTGTCAGTGCGCTCCACCATTTCAAACGGTATCTCGCGTTAAGTCCAAACGGCCCTCACGCGAACGAGGTCAAAAAGTCGATAAAACATGACGAAATCGCCGCGCTGACAGCGCTGTCCGGAGATTCCGTTATCCCGCGATCGGAAGCGGCCCAGCTGCGCAACGAAAATCTAAATCTGCGCAAAGAGCTTGAAGCGCGCGCCGGATCTTTGCGGAGTGCACCGGAGAAATCACAGGCAAATGACGCAAGCTCAAAGAACACCGCCGCGAAGAAGGCAGACCGAACCTATGTTGTGCAGTCGGGCGACACACTCTTCTCTATTTCGCGAAAATTTTATAAATCATCCAAGCATTGGAAAAAGATTCTGGAGGCAAACAGAAAAAATATCCGCGACCCGAAAAAGCTTACGGTCGGTGAGACGCTGGTTATTCCGTAGTATCACTCCCCGTTGTAGTCGGGATCGGTGATCCCGTCTGTATTTAGCGCCAACGGCGCCCTGTTATTTTAGCCTGGGGCATCGCCCCAGGAAATTTGAGTGTCCCCTTCGAAATAAGCGCTGAAAGCGCGATTCAAGCCTTAGGGCTTGGCTGGAGATGAATCGCGCCTTCAGCGCTGGCGGTTCTGGTTTCCCGAAATCCTGGGGCGTTGCCCCAGGCTTCAGTTTGAATACGCGCCTGTGGCGCTAAACAAGTACTTGATCCCGGCGGCCGAGGTGGACCGGCCACAGGCCGGTGGCTACAACGTTTATTAAACCGCTCTAGAACTTTACTACGACCGCGACCGCGCCGCCAACATTGGCTACCTGATAATCGAAAACGCTGTGATTAGACTGGCTTAGTCCAAACGTGCTTACAGCGCTCGCCGTAAGAAATTTGTTCACGCGATAATTTGCGGTGAGCGCAAGAATTTCGTTGACGTCATCCCGACCTCCCTCCCAATACTGCCGGACCACGATGGTACCCACAGCGTTGACGAAAAAAGAACGTGTGAGAATCGCCGAATAACCCAGATAGATCCCATAATCGTTTCGGCGCGCCGAAATCGCATTTATATTAGGTGGCTGCCCGGACTCCTCGGCTGCGGCGCTGATATTCGCGTACGCGCCCAAAGAGAGCTGTTGCGCGCGACTCAAGCGAAAAGGAATTTCCGGGTTTACAATGAAGGCGTGGTTTTGAAAGAACGCAGAGAAGCTGTTTTTCTTCGTCAACCGATTGTAATCGTACTCGACGCGCAAAAGCAGATTATGCCACTGCGGCACGAGGTATCTGAAGCCGGCTTCAACATCAAAGCTTCCGAAGTTGAAGTCGGTGAACCGCTCGTAATAAAACAACTGCTCGCGGACATCGATCAGTCCGTACAAGTTGGGCGTAATCCGCGGCTCGTAGAAAGCAGCAGCAGCCGGCGCCACGACAAAGTCGCTCTGCTCATTGTTACGGGTGAGTGCAACATTTGATGTCCAATAAAACGGCACGCCGGCCGAGATGGTGAACGGTTGATACCCCTCCACTCTTTTGAGAATCTGTTGCTCGCCGAGATCGGCATCGCCAGGCGCGGCCACCACGTTACCGCCTTCGACGCCGCTGGGAGGCACAGTCGGAGGAAAAGCCGATGGCGCCTGTTCGCGCGCCAACTGCGCCTGATTCGCACTCTGCGCGGAACCTTCGTTGGCCAGAATAAAACAGAGCGCGCACAAGATCGCGACGAACCCGGTTCGATAAGGACTAAGGCAGGGCTTCACGCGCACGACCCTTTTTTTAGGCCGCCCGTTTCATACCTCAAGCCATTAATCTGGTTAGCGATCTCTAAATGCATGTTGGAATCTCCAGCGACCCGGTTCTGGTCACAAAATCCGCCGGCCACGAACGGGCATCGTGCTGCGGTCGCGCATCTCCTGGATTAGGATTCGACGTTCTCCTCTCGGCAGACCATTCATATTGATTCGACTGAGATTTCTCAGATTCGTGGTGTTCCTGGAATCGGAAATCGTGATCCTGCCATCAGGACCGACGACAGCTCCATCAAGTAGCGCCAGCAACTCCGCCGTGTTGCTGACGTTGATTGTGCCCCCGGTGATATTGCCGCGTCTCGCGGACGAGGGCGGAGGGGCGCCAAACGGCGGCGCCTGGTTGAGCGGCAGAGGATTGTTCGCGCCGGCACCGGCGAACGTGCCGGTGGTAGTGCCATTGCCGCCGAAGCCCGTGTAATTGGCGTTAGTCGTGTAAACCTCGGCCGGAGTCGCGCCGCCAATCGTCACCACGACGCCGTCGAGAATGTTGATGGTATTTGCGGCCAGAATTTTTGCGGCCGTGCCGCCGAGCGTGACGTTAGAAAGGAAATTGAGCTCGCCGTTGCTGCCGTTCGCGTAAAGTTTCAACGTGGTATCAGCCGAGAGCATGCCGCCGCCGATATTGACCACGCCGTTGGTGCCGAGCGCACCGACCTTGAGCACATCTGCGTGACCGCTGGCATTATTGAATGTGATCGTTCCGTTTCCATCGATGTAGGTCAGGAACTGCGTGCCGGCATTATAATTGCCGCCGTTAATATTGATCGCCGCGGACGCTGCCCCATCGCTGCCGTAGATCGCAACCGTCGCGTCATTGGTGACGCTGGCGCTGCCCGAAACGTTCATATTGACGGTGGCGGCCCCGCTGATTGTTCCGCCCGTGTTATCGATCTGAGCGACGAAAGAATTCGCAGTAATGTTTCCTGCGGTTAGATCGATCGTGGCATCCGAGCCAATCGTCCCACCGTCATTCCTGATTGAAAAGATTGCGAGGTCCTGGGTGGTGAGATCGCCGGTGAGGTTGACGGCGATGTTGGCACCGGAGCCAATCGTACCCCCATCCTGGTTGCTGATCCTTGCCACGAAAATACTAGGATTGGCCGGATCCCCCATGGCGGAAATATTGACAGCGTTAATATTGATCGAGGCAGCCGAGCCGATGGTTCCTGTCTCATTGTGGATGGTTGTAAAGAAACCGTCACCCCCCGCGGAAATATTGCCTGCCTCCAGGTTAATCGCGGCATCTCCACCGATCGTACCCTCAGCGGTATTAATATTGCCATTAACAATAGAGAGCTGAAAGAAACCACCGGTGGATATGTTGGCCGCGCTCACGTTGACCATCGCATCCCCGTCAATCGCACCACCGCCGCTCCCGTTGCCGTTGTCGCCATTAAAGGTGCGGGCAAGCAAATCGCCCGTGGCACTGAAATCTCCTCCCGTGGTAACGTCGAGGATTGCATTTCCGCTGATGTGGCCACCGCCGTAGTTGAAGATTTGGGCATCAAGGGCGCCGCCGGTGGAAATGGTGCCCGCGCTTACATTGATCGTGGCGTCACCGCCAATGAAACCACCGGGAGACCCGGCAACGACGCTTTCGTTGAGAATTTCAAAGTCCGCTGCGCCTCCGCTGGTAAGAGCACTAGCGATATTGAGATTGATCGCAGCATTTCCGCTGATACTTCCGCCCGTACCGCTGCCCGAGCCGGCGTCGCGGTTGAAAATCGATACATCGAGAATCCCGCCGGTCATAAGGCTGCTAGCGCTAATGTTCAGTGTAGCATCCGTTCCGATGGAACCAGCGCCCGGTCCGGGAGCGGTAGCAGCGCGATGGTTAAGGATTCGTGCAGTGAAATCGGTCCCAATTGAAATATTTGCGGCGCTGATGTCCAGAGTGGCAGCCAGTCCGATCGAGCCACCGGGCATACCGTTACTAGACTGGTTTTGATCATTAATAATATCAAACTCCGCACTGGCCTGAGTGGTGAGATTGCCGGCGAGATTGAAACTGAGGGTGGCGTTGGAATCAATCAGGCCACCGTTTCTGTTGTTGATCGCGACAAACAACGAACCCGCGGTCACGTTCAGGTTGGTGGCGCTGACTTGGAGGGTTGCGTCGCCGTGGATTGTTCCACCAAAGGGACTCCCGGCACTCATAACCCCGACGCCAGAGTCGTTGAGGAGCTCGATATCCGCAGCGGTGGAGAACATTGGGATATCGGTACCAGTGACTGTCACGCCGTGCGTAACATTGAAATTGAGTAGAGCGTTACCGTCGATGGTGCCACCTCTGTCGCTAAGAAAGACGCTCAGATTTCCGCCGATAGACGCGGCATCAGCGTGAAAATTGAGGGTGGCATCGCCGCCGATGAATGATCTAGTGGTGTTACCGGCCGTGTCGTCATAGCGAGTGGAGAGTGCGACCGAGAGACTTGCCGTATTTCCAAGAAAATCCGTCCCATTCTCCATAGTTGTGACAGCGCCGGCTATGTCTATCGTGAGGCTAACTCCAGAATCAATCATACCGCCTCCGCGATTGTTGATGGCGATACTGGCGAAGTCTGCGGTGAGGTTTCCTCCAGTCGTGAGAGAAAGGTTTCCTCCGGTGCCGATATGGCCGGCAGGGTTGGCCGTTTCATTGTAGTTCTCAACGAGAAGACTAAACTCTCCCCCAGTAGAGATGCTCCCGTTCGTTATAACCGTTATGTTGCCGCCGTTGGCTATCGTCCCAGCGGTATTCTGGACTGTAAACGCAGCGTCACCGCTCGCTGTGAGGTCGCCACCGGTCGTGAGAGAAATATTTCCGCCGGTGCCGATCTGGCCGCCATTGTTATTGACCGAGGCAGCAAGCGATCCCCCGACAGCAATATTTCCATCCTCAGCAATTGAAATATTGCCTGCGGCCGTCCGAGCAGAGAAGTCCCCGCCGAGAATCAGATCCGTTCCCGCATTGAACGTGATATTTCGACCCGCATAGAGAATCAAATCGGTCGTGCCGACGATTGGTGACGTGAGCGTTAGATCTCCGTTCGTTCCCCGCGCGTAAAAGAAAAGCGTCGGGATATCTTGAAACGTAATCTCGGACCCGAGGTTGATCGAACCGTCTTGCGAGGCGAGGAGCAAGGCGTCAAGGCCACTGAAAGTGAGCGTGCCACCGGGCAAACCGGAGGTGATATCACCGACGCTGATCAACGCCAGGTTCGTCACGCCGCCATTGCTCAGATCAATGGTCGGATTACCGGCCAATACTAGTGATGTGAACTTGAAGGCAGCGCCCGGGAAATGGCCCGCGTTGTTGAAGTGGGTGTCAAAGTCGAGGGCGGTATCGACGGCTGAGGTGGAACCGAACGCCCAAACGGAGAAAGCTCCGTCATCCGTCGAGCCGCGATAAATTTTGCCATAATCAGTCACGCCATTCGTGGTGATCGAGGGATCGGTCGTAATGGTCGTGCCGCTCGTTATGAGGTACGGATTCGGCGAAGCGATCGTTGATGGTGTCCCAAACTTGGTCGGCGTTGGTGCCGGAGTTATTGTCGGGGACGGAGTCGGCGTTTCACTTCGCACTTCAACAACAGCCGGATTTGCGTTGGCGCTCTGATCGGTCACATCGAACACATCGATCAAGTTTTTGGCGAGCGGTTGAGTAGTTGTCCCAGCTAACTGCTGTTCCGCGAGCTGCTGGTCCACGACCGCGAGAATCAGCGGCAAGTTCGCCAGGGGCGGAAAATCCAAGATCAGCGGCGACGTCTCAAGGACCAGTTTCACATCGAATTTTTCCGGATTTGAGATGCGCCCGTTTTCGGCGGTCACCATCTCGCCGCCGTGCACGGTCACAGCTTTTTCAGGGTGACCGCGCGGATAAATAGAACCGATCCCTTCGAGGACCATAAATTTTGTCGGCGGACCCGTCGCAAGAAGGGCCGTCCCGCCCGTAACAGAAACGGTGATAGCTGTTGTGTTGGCCCTGACTGGAGCTGCTTTGGGGGGAACCTGGAGAAGAATCGCGCCCTGGGTCAACTCTGCTTGACGCGCTCCGGCCGTAAAACTGAAGATCGTGTTCGCGCCGAGCCGCGTGATAGTGAGATCGTTAAAAGTCAGTTCCGTGCGCGATTCGACTCCGGTGCGCACCGCCGAGCCGAAGATCACCTTATCATTCACCACTGCGGGACGAGGCGCGGCATGCGCTTCCAACAACCGCACGTCCTGAATTACCTGCGACACGCGTGCCTCCTGCAATGGCACCGCAGCCGCTCCAGCGGCAACGAAAGACAAGGATATCCAAAACGGTGCCCTCCGTCCGCCGCTAAAAATTTTCGACAAAACTTTTTTCATATGAACTCCATTACTGTGATGTGCGAGCCGCTTCCGGGCCCGGGTCTGGCGTTGGTTGTCTCGCCGCTGGCGCCGCAGTTGTGCGACCCCGATCAACGAACGAGACGCGTGTTCCGCCGCCGAAAATGACAAGGTTGGTGTCGATCAAAGTCTTTTTCGTTTTCTCTTGCTGCTGTTTCTGGCTTTCCGCCACGATCAATTTCTCACTGCGCAACGGCGGGAGATCGACAATGAATCGACTGGTCTTTACAAAACGGGAAATATCGAAGTCCACGGGATCGCTGACGGCTGCGTCTGGGTTGCCCATTACCAATTGGCCTGGGCCAACCAGAACCGAATCGCCAAGATGCCCGGGCCGGTACAATCGGCCTGTGCCTTCCAACACCAGAAATTTACAAACGCCGGGGTGATATTCGATCATGGTGGTTGTCCCCGTGATCGCCGCCGCGGCGCTGCCCGCATGAATCTTCACGCCATTCGCACTCTTCGGGGCCTGAACCAGGACCGCCCCTTCACCCAGGCTCAAATCGTGCGTCCCGTTTTTGAAGCTAAACGCGGTGTTGGCCGCGAGCCGCACAACCGTTTCATCTGGAAAAGTCAGCTCAGCGCGTGAGGAGCTGCTCGTTCGCACGATGGTTCCTTCCTGAACGATATCGTTAACCGACGCTGGGCGCGCGGTCGTCGTGGGATGCAGCAATTGCACGTGATTGTTTACCCGGGTGATGCGCGCTTCCTTGACTGAAGCTGCAGTCGCTTCGTTTGGAAACCGGTTCGTCAGGCACGCCGTGCTGGTCACCAGAGCGAGAAGCTGAAGCTGTCGATTGATGCGCACGTTAGCCCATTATCGCCTTAATTTTCGGCGAGCTTTTTGAGGCCTGGCTTTGGTGACGTCAAGCCTTTTTTATAAAATGAACTAAAAAAGTGTCCGCGCCCTGGCCGTGCAACCAATGGCATTGCACGTTACGCGAAACCCGAATCGTTAAGCACTGAGGGTGCACCCCACTATCTCTCTACGGAAATTTCGGGATGGAGTTGTAGAAAAACCTTTAAGAAGCGAAAGGTTTTCTAGGGGGCGGATAGGTAGCCGCGCTCTTGCCGCTAGACGCGGAGCAACTGCTGTTGCCATGGAACCAGCAACGCTGCAGCGCGCGTGCTGTCGGTCGCGGTGGCCTCCAGCGTGCTACGTGGCGCAATGAATGATGGCTCCAAGCCGAGCTCTTCAGCTGATTTGTCACGCCGGCGTCGCAGCTCGTCTGCGCGCCGCACTGTCTCGGCAGTTGGCCGAGTTCCAAAGCGCCGACGAATTACCGGCCATTCCGATTCAGGCGTTGCCAATGCGACTCCGGCTGCCTCCCGAAACGTGTGACGCCGCCGGTGCGAAAAATGTTCGTAATCAGGCACGCTTCCTGAAGCAAAACTGACCGCAGCGTTCAAAAGCTTTTCATTCTGTAAGATGTGAAATGGCGGGCGATCTGCCATCTCCGCTTCTCTTTCGCGCCATTGCCAAAGTGCCCGAAGCACTGCAGCGGCACGCCCCTGAAGCGCGCCAGATCCAGGGATGCGCCAAGGCTCGTCCCGCTGGCGGACGCGCGCGACAGTTGCCTGCTCAATGGCGCGTTGACACGATTGCCGCAACCAATCCCGGCGCTGGAGCCGATCCAGTTCGGCTTCCAATTTTTCGGCAAGCGACACCAGAT
>WNGF01017201.1_pt1 | contig 10072 bp, 12 predicted proteins | sample 5400641 | NCBI WGS metagenome assembly WNGF01 (sample SAMN13153371, study PRJNA577476) | soil metagenome | isolation source: 80 cm soil or saprolite under grassland replicate 2 | place: USA:California | collected 2016-06-15
CGCCGCACTTGCGGCAGGTGATGTCCATGCGTGCCTTCTTTCTCCGACGCGCGAGCGGGAGGACAGCCCCAAGGTGAGGCGTCTACCGCTGACGCCGAGGCTTTGGTTGACGGGCAGGGGCGCGGCCGCCTTGCACAGCTGGGATGGCGCCCCTGCTCCGAGGGGGCCGGTCTCGACGGTCCCCCGCCAGGCAGTGCCGGGGTCCCGGCGCCGGAAAGGCCGCCCGCAGGGCGTCCCGAAGGGACGGGAGTACCGGACCGAGCGAAAGCGAGGGAGGAACGGACCGGCCTTGCAGGGCCCGGGGTGGCACTAGGCTGGAGGACGCAGGCAGGCGGGAAGGGTGGGATGCAAGGCGGTCACCGGCTGGTTTGGCCCCGTCGACGAGACCAGGGGGAACGTCGGCCGGTTGCCCTTACAGGCGCTGGCCTTGGACCAAACCAAGCGGCGGCTGGAGCACGTCGTCGTCGCCGACCTGGGCCCAGACGCGCTCAAACCCTGGCCGCTGCTTGGTTTGGACACCACCGGGGCTGACCACGAGCACGTGTTCCTTGGTAGGCGCGCTGACGCCCCGGGGACGAAGGACCGCGCGGTGCACATGGCGGTTGCTCGCTACCGCAATCCCAGCACCGTCCGCACGGCGGCGCAGTTCCCCGAGAACCGCGGTCTCTGTGCCGCATGCGAGCTCACGCACTGAGCGCCACGCGCGCCCCGGCCGGCCAGGGTCGCTGGAGCTGAGTGGAAACACGCGCCGCACCTCGTAGAGGGCATAGTCGCAGACGGCCAAGGCGGCCTCGAGGCTGGTGAGCGCAGCGTGGTTTCCGTCGGCCGTGACCAACGCGTGGACGCTGCGGCTGCCGAACAGCGCCATGTTCGGGTTGAGTGCCATGCTGGTGAGCTCCAGCAGCATGGCCTGGACGGCGGCGTCGGGGAACCGCCGGTAGCGCGCCAGCAACGCGGGCAGCGCGGCGTGGTTGGCGGCGAAGGGGCAATAGACGCAGGCGCTCTTCGGCCAGGGTTCGCCCACCAGGTCCAGCAGGTACTGCTCGCATCGGGCGCGGTCCCAGCCCCAGGCGACCAAGGGGTATTCGGACAGACGGCTCGTCGTCGAATACGAGCGGTCACGCTGGATCCTTGCGGCTTCGGCGAGGTTGAAGCCCATGACGTGCCGGAACGGCCGACCGCCCAGTTCTCCGGCGATCCAGGCGTCAAGGACGAAGCCCTTGAATTTGAGGCTGCACAGGCGGCGACCGCTGGCCACCTGCGGGGTGGTCCCAGCGGCTGCCAGTTCCGAGGACAGCCGGTACACGCCACCGACCGTGAGGATGATCGCGTCGCTGAGGTCGAAGTCGCGACTGGTGGGGTCCTCAAGCCAGCGCAACAGGATCGCGGTGCTCTCACACCCCATCCCGTAGCTCAAGACGACGCGGCCGGGAGCATGAGCGACCATGCCGATGTCTCCTCCTCCTAGGGCGGGACGGGACTGCTGTGGTGCCGGCGCCTTGGACGGGCACACGGGATCCCGGGACCTGCGACAGGCCGGCGCGCACGTAGGCGGTCGGGGTGGTTGGCGGTCAGCTGACGTGGATGCCGCCGTGGGTGCTGCCGCCACGCAGGAACTCCACCCACTCGACCCACCAGCCGAGCAGCTCGCCGGTGGCGGGATGCCGGCCAACCTCCGGGGCGTAGCGCAGGGCGGCGCGAAGCTCCTCCGGGCTGACCAGCCAGCCTTCGCTGCTCCTGAACTTGTGCGCGGGGATCACCGCGGCGCCACACCGGTCGCGCAGGTAGGCGTCCAGGGCCAGGTCATAGGCGGCCCCGTCGGGGTGCGCCGCACGGGTGGGGGCGACCGACCCGGGGACGTCGACGACCATACCCGCGTGGAGCATGACCGCAAGGCACGGGCTCATGCGCGCGGAGCCCATCGAAAAGCCGCTGCGATTGGCCCGCTCGAATGCCTCCCAGGCGGCCTCGTAGCGCTGTCCCAGCGCGATCACGCGGGGGTCGGGGCTGGTCGGGTCGTCCACGTCCACGCCGAGGCGGCGCAGGCGCTCGTCGTCTTCGTCGACCTGCGCCATGACCCGCCGGAACGTCTGGGATGCCTGCTCCACATCAGCGGGGATCTCCATCCAGCCGATGCTGAGACCCATGGGGCGCACTCCCTTCTGGCTGACTCGGCCGATGGCGGCTTTGCGTGGCCCGCCGCTCCCTTACGGGACAGTGGCGGGGCCCCGGGCGCCGGAGGGGCCGCCCGCAGGGCGTCCCGAAGGGACGGGAGTACCGGACCGAGCACAAGCGAGGGAGGAACGGACCGGCCTTGCAGGCGCCGGGGTGGCACTAGGCTGGGGCGAGCCGGCGGGAGGATGGATGCTGCTGCCGGATGCCTGCCGGACCGCGATTCCTGCGGAATCGGGCTTGCAGGGAAAGACGGCGGCAGGAGCGCATGGTGACAGGCGTGGCCCAAAAGCAGGCGCACGGCACACACCAGCGAGGCCCCGGCGTCCCGCCGGGGCCTCGGATGCTGCCGGCTAGAACGGCGGCTCGTCGTTGAACTGCCCGCTCGTCGACGGGCCAGCGCTGGTCCTGCTGATCCGCTGGATCTTGGCGGTGGCCCACTTCAGGCTCGGGCCGACCTCGTCGGCGTCGATCTCCGTGACCGAGCGCTTGTCGCCCTCCTGGGTCTCCCATGAGCGCGTCTTGAGCCGGCCGACCACGATGCAGCGGGTGCCCTTCTGCAGCGACTCGGCCACATGCTCGGCTGAGTCCCGGCGGAGCTCGGGGTCGTCGGTGAGGTTCCCGACGACGGTGACGAAGGTGTCCATGGCGCCCTCCCTGGGGCTTGGGTGTGGTTGCGAGGCCAGGCCGCATGGCCGAGCACGCTGGCGCGCAGGGGGCCGGGGCAAAGTTGTGGTCGGAATGGGACGAGTGCCGGCGCAGCCGGCTCCTCGCCGACCAGAACTTTGGAGGAGCCCAGGGCGATGTCGACTGGATCGACTTCCGGCGCAGCCGGTCCGCTCGACGTCGCCCTGGGATGCCCTTTGCGCGCCAGCGCGGCCATGCAAGGGTGTGGCTCGCCAACCAGCACACCGAGCCCGGTCGGAGGGCGCGTGCGACACGGTCTCGGCGGGACGAGCCGGTCGGTGACGGCGGGACGCCGGCGACCAAGCCAGCGGGACGAGTCGGGTCGTCACGGTCTTCAAGCGACATCCTCCGTGGGCGGGGTCTCCTCCGTGGCGGGTTGGCAGACGGGGCAGCGACGCCGGAGCCCGGCCCGCTCCGCGGCCTCTTGGTCGCGGCGGCAGGCGAACTCATAGCCGCAGTCGGGGCAGCTCGCGATCCACCAGCCGTGCAGCAGGTGCATGGCCAGCCGGGAGGTGCGATCGGGGTCCATGAGGGTCTCCTTCAGGTCGGGGGCAAGGCCTGCCGGTCGCCGGAGCGGCAGCGCCCAAGGGCCGGTGCGGGAAACCCAGCTGCAGGCTGCCGCGCAGCGGCGCGAGTGCCGCACCGAAGGGAGGACGCAGCGGGCTTGGAGGCGCCGGGACAGGAGGGAGGCTCGGTAGGCCGGCAGGCGCGCAGCGGCTGGAAGCGCCACGCGGGGCCCACGGCACGCCGAGGCCACCCCCTGAGGGGGAGGGGGTGGCCCTGACCCAGGAGGCCTAGTAGCCGCGCTTGTCCATGAGCCGCTCGAGAGCGGCTTGCATCCGATCTGCGGCGAGCTCGTTGTCGATGTGGCTGTCGGTCGCCTCGTGCTCGGCGACGACCTCGCTAGCCTGCTCGACGTCAACGTCCGCGCTCCACCAGCAGTCGGGGCAGAACACGTGCGCCTCGTCCTGGTTGCCGGTGATACTCGCGGTGGTGGCGACCATCGCGGCCTCCTTGGCCTGGAGCGGATCTCCGTGACCCGCCGGGTGCCACCTCCCGTAGTGCCGGGTCCCCGGCGCCGGAAAGGCCGCCCGCAGGGCGTCCCGAAGGGACGGGAGTACCGGACCGAGCACAAGCGAGGGAGGAACGGACCGGCCTTGCAGGCGCCGGGGTGGCACTAGGCTGGAGGGACCCGGCGGGACGGCCAAGACTGCCGGCCGTAGGCCGGCACCGCTCGGCGCGACGCGCCGCCCCATCGGCTGGAACCGCGTCGCCAGCGGCGATTGTTGCGGAACCGGCCGGTGCGTTCGATGCGGAGGCCCTGACAGCGCGCAGGCAAGGGGACCAGGGAAGGGATGGCGCACCTATGCCTGCTGAGCGGCGGAGCAGGTCGACGGTGGTTGTTCGACCGTCGGCCGGTCCTGGTCGGGGTGTGGACCTTTGGTCAGGTGTCGGCGGTCAGCTCGGGCCAGGCGCCGTCGTCGAAGCGACAGATGAACTCGGTGTGGGTGGCTGGTGGGTCGTCGACCCGCCAGACGTCCACGGACAAGGGCTGCTCAGGCATGCTGCGATAGCCGGTGACGTGGTACCTGCCGACGCGGAGCAGGACGACGCCGGTGGTTTGGCGGAGCCATCGCGCGAGGGGGCACTCCTTGATGTCATCCTTGACGCCTCGCACGCCGTACACGTGCATGCATCGGGCGATCACATCGGCGGAGTGGGCGCCGAGGCGCTCCAACTCCGCCATGACCGCGTTGGCCGTCTCCAACTCCGCCTCCGTCGCGTTCGCGTCCAACGACCAAGTGCCATGTACAAGGTTCACTGCCGCCTCCTCAATGGTGGAAGATGCGGATACGAATGCGTGAGATGCATGCGCCGCTCGCCTTGCCTTCGACGACGAGGTGTCCGCGCACCCTGACGTCCGCTGAACCCTGGGCAGGGCGCGCCGGGAAGCAACGGCACGCCCTTGCCCTGCTGCGTGGCGAGTCGCGTCGCCGACAGTGCTACGCCGTGGCTTGCACCTGAAGCCCGTCGGCCAAGGCGCGGATCTCACGCTCCGGATAGCGGCGGTGGCCACCAAGGGTCCGAAGGAACGGCAGCTTGCCCTCCTTCGCCCAACGCGAGACGGTCTTGGGCGACACGTGCAGGATGTCAGCAACCTCCGCGGTGCGAAGGTACGGCTCGGTGGTGGCGGTGGTGGGCATGTGAGCCTCCTTGCTGCTCGGGCGAGGAACTCGGTGCGGAGCCTGGTGAAGCGCACCGACGTGACTGATAGGAACATCCCCACCCAACCGTCGGGGGGATTGGACTGGTGCTGCTGCACCGTCCAGGCCCCAACGCGACGCCGGGGCCTGGACGGGCCTGGCTGCAGCTACCCCTGCGAGGCCGCAGCGGGCACCGCAGTGGCCACCGCGGGCTGCTCGGCTGCCGCCTTGGCAGGGTCGGCGACCTGACCCTGGGCGTCCATGGCCTGGTTGGCCAGGGCGTCGGCGCGGCGGTTCTCCTCGCGCGGGACCTGCGTGAAACGGACCTGCTCGAACCCCTCCGCGACGCCGCGGGCCTTCGCCCACAGCGACTGCAACGCGGCGGTCTTGACCTGCCAAGCGCCGCTGAGCTGGCGGATCACCAGCTGCGAGTCGGCCCGGACCTCCACCTGGCGGACGCCAAGCGAGCGGGCCCGCTCCAGCCCGGCGATCACCGCGCTGTACTCGGCGACGTTGTTGGTCGCCCAGCCGATCGGCTCGGCCAGCTCGGCCAGGACCTTGCCGGCCGCGTCGGTCACGACGACGCCGTAGCCGGCCGGGCCGGGGTTGCCCCGGGCGCCGCCGTCGGCCCAAACCACAACCTCGGTCACCGGCTCGGCCGCGTCGGCGGGCGCCTCGGTGGCCTGGGCGGGGGGCTCGGGCTGGGCGGCGGCCTCGGCCGGCTCGGCCTTGGTGGCGGAACGCTCGTCGCCGTTGGTCCGGGCACGACTGTGGTCGGCGAGCTCCTTGAAATCGATGAAGTGGAGCTGACCGGCGACGACCTGCAGCCGGGAGCGCTTACCCTCCTGGGTCTCCCAGACGCGCTGCTGCAGGCGGCCCGTCACGCCGACCCGGAGGCCCTTCGCGAGGTACCTCACGGCGAGCCTGGCCAGCTCGTCCCAGGCGACGACGTCGACGAAGTCAGCGTCCGAGCGTTGTTGCCCTGGGCGCTTTGGGCGCCCGACGGCGACGCGGAGCATAGTGACGTCGCCGCCGCTGCCGGTGGCGTAGGGCTTGGGGTCGTCGGCCAGTCGGCCGGTGATGGTGACGACGTTGAGGTCCATGGCGCCCTCCTGGGCTGTGGGCGGGCCCTGGTGACCCGCTGGGTGACCCCTTGGCAGTGCCGGGGTCCCCGGGCCCGGAAAGGCCGCCGCAGGCGTCCCGAAGGGACGGGAGTACCGGACCGAGCGAAAGCGAGGGAGGAACGGACCGGCCTTGCAGGGGCCGGGGTGGCACTAGACTGGGGCGACCCGGCGGGACGGCAGGAACCTGCCGGCCGCAGGCCGGCACCGCTCGGCGCGCAGCGCCGCCCTGCCGCGGAGCCACGCCGGCAACGGTGATCCGGCGGAATCCGGTACGGCGTCCGGGTGCCGGCGTCAGCCTCGCTGCGCACGAGCGCCATCCGCTGCCGCGATCGACCCCGACGGCGCGACGCATGGCTTCCGAGACGCCCGCGCGGAAGCGTCAAGGGGCCTTGGTCGCGCCGTCTTCGACGCTGACGCTTTCGGCGTCCCAGAGGTCCGTGGCCAGCACCACAAGTTCATGGCCTCGGTCGAGGACGTAGCAGCGGACGCGGCCGTCGCGGTAGTTGGCCTGGATGCCATACAGACCGTAGGGGGCGAGGTCCCAGTTGCGGTAGGAGATAATGTCTACGCGCGGCAATTCCAGCCGACAGATGATCGCCTGAATGGCGAGGCCAGGACTCATGGGAAGTCGGTCGGGCGGCTCCTGCCACGTCATCCGCTCGATGACGTCCTGGACCAACGCAACGGTCATGGGGCGGCCATCTTCGCTACGGTCGCGGTGGATCTCAGCCATGACGGCAAGACCCTGTTGCGTCCACGTGCGCTGGGCTCCGGTCACTGGGCAGGCCTTTCTGTCTGGACGCTCAGCTGGAGGTGCGGGCTCTGAGGGCAAGCCCAAGGGGCGATGGGAGGACCGGCCCGTCGATACCCGGCCCGGTCCGGCCTGCCGCGGGCGCCGCCGTCGGCTCAGACGAGCTCGTCGGCTGCCAGCTCAGCTTCGTCGGCGGCATACGGCGCGGCCTCGGCCTGGGCGGCCTGGACGGCGGCGATGAGCGCGTGGGCCCCAGCCGGGTCCAGGTCAACGCCCGGCGTGTGCACGGCCACGGTGCCGTACCGGGTGGCGAAGACCTCGACGACGGCCCCGTCCGGCGCCGCAATCCTGTGGACGTTGGTGCCGTGGAGCGGGTGGCGGTTGGTGGTGTGGGACATGGCGACCTCCTTGGCTGCAAGCGGGCCTTGTGACCCGCCGGGTAACACTCCTGGAGTGCCGGGCCCCCGGTCCCGGAAAGGCCGCGCAGGCGTCCCGCAGGGACGGGAGTACCGGACCGAGCGCAGCGAGGGAGGAACGGACCGGCCTTGCAGGGGCCGGGGTGGCACTAGGCTGGAGGGACCCGGCGGGACAGAAGGTGTCCCTGGCCGCGGGCCAGTGCTACTCGTTGACGGCGGCGCGGCCAGCCACGACGGCGGCAGCGGTCGCCGGGGGTCGCCGGGGCACACGCTAGGCGAGAGCTGCGGGCTGGACGAGCACGTCTGGTCAGTGCACGTCGAGCCCAACCACCTGGGCGGATGTCAGGCCGAGCCCGCGCTTCCCGGCGGGGTGGGCGAGGGGCCTTGGGCGTTGATCGCCTGGTTCGCCAGCCGGTCGGCGTGCCGGTTGCGCTCCCTGGGCACCTGCTCGAAGGTCACCTGGTCGAAGGCGGCGACCAGGCGGGTGGCCTCGGTCCACAGCGACTGCAGCGCCGGATGCTTGACCCTCCAGTTCCCGCGGAGCTGCTGGACCAGCAGCTGCGAGGCGGCGCACACCCGCACCTGGCGGGCGCCGAGCGCGCGGGCGCGTTCCAGTCCGGCCAGGACGGCCCGGTACTCGGCCATGTTGTTGGTCGCCCAGCCGATGTATTGCGAGATCTCGGCGAGGACGGTGCCGTCGGGTCGGGTGACGACCGCGCCGATGCCGGCCGGTCCGGGGTTGCCGAGCGCCCCGCCATCGACCCAGACGGCCATGATCGCCTCGGCGCCTGGGGGGCTTGGCTGCGCCGCCGAGGTCTCCGTCACGGCGTCGGCGGGTGGCTGCGCGGCGTGGGCGTGGGCCGGCGAGCTACCGACAGGCATGTCCGACGTGGCGATGGTGTCGTGCACCTTCGGTCCGGCAACCACCGACTGTGCGGCCTCGGCCGCGGAATCCTGTAGCGCGGCCACGAGCGCGTGGACCCCGGCCTGGTGCAAGTCGACGCACGGCGCGTGCACCTCGACGGTGCCGTTCGGGGTGGCGAAGACCTCGATCACCGCGCCGTTGGGCGCCGTGACGTAGTGAACGCGCGTGCCGTGAAGCCCGTGGACGGTGCGGGGGTGCGGCATCGTGCCTCCTCGGCGGCGAGCGGGCCCCGGTGGCCCGCCAGGTGACCGTCGTGGAGTGCCGGGAGCCCCGGGCCCGGAAAGGCCGCCCGCAGGGCGTCGCGCAAGCGACGGGAGTACCGGACCGAGCCAAAGCGAGGGGAGGACGGACCGGCCTTGCAGGGCCCGGGGTGGCACTAGACTCACAGGGACCGGGCGGGGCGAAAGCCATGTGCTGGCCTGCGGCCAGCACCGCTTGGCGCGCAGCGCCGCTGTCCTGCCGGGCGGCAGCGTCCCCTTGGTTTCTGCGGAATTGGGGCTGGGGTGCCGCAGGGCATGGTCGTCGGGCAGGCGACCTGCCCGTGGCTTGAACCGTCTGGAACATCAGCCGCGCGTCACGCCTGCTGCTTCGCGCCCGGCGGGCCGGTGCTGCGGCGAACGGTCCCCTACCCAGTCGCTGCTAGTGGATCCCTTCGGGGATCCTGGACCGCACGAGGTCGGTCTTGACCGCGACGGCTGGTCGGTGGTCGACGAAGTACAGCCAAACGAGGCCGGTCCCGTCCGACTGCTCCGTCTCAACTACCGTGTCGACGGTCAACCACTGGTCGTCAACCACGACCTGCCACAGTGGCTGGATGGAACTGGCAGGCCGATAGTCCTCGGTGGTGCCCTCGGTGCTCATGTTCCCAATCGTACCGTCACCGAGGCTCATGTGTTGCACCTCGCTTCCTGGGGGTGGCAAGCCTGGCGAGGATGATGTCGGCGTGGCGGCGCTGAGGTGACGGCCAACCAGCAGCCACGATCAGGGTCGCGTAGTGATTCCAGTGCTCCCCCACTCGCCCGGCCGGGCGCGGCCCGCTGACAAGCCATCGGCCGCGGACACCGCTGGGCGCGCAGCGCCGCTCCCGACCGCCGGCCAGTCTGGGCTTGCCGATGGCGGATCGACAAGCCCCCTGGCCGGTTGGTCAGGTCCGCTGCGCCGGTTGCGGCGGCCTACGGCTCCCTTGGCGGTGCGGGTGGTGGCAGCTCCTGGCCGGTGGCGACGAGGGCCGAGCCGATGATGTCCCGCGCGCGGGACCGCAGCCGCATGCTCCGCGGGACGCTGGGAGGCGGCGGGTCGATGTCGGCGACGCCGAGCGCGACCAGCGGGTCCAGGAACACCGCGGCGACGGCGCGGACCAGCGCCTCGCCGTCGGGCAGCCCAAGCCGATCCACCAGCGCGGCGGTGAAGTCGGCAAGCTCGACCTCAGCCTGGTCGCGAAGGTCGAACAGCAGGCGCAGCACCCTCCCGCGGGCGTCCCACAGGCCCTGCGCCACCGGGTCAGCGGCGTCGCCGAGCAGGTGAGCCCACGGCATGCGGGTGCACCAGGCGGCATAGACCAGACCGGCGCGAAGGTCGGGGTCGAGCTGCCGCCAGGGAAAGCGCAAGGTGGTTGCCTCCAGGCGCTCGTCACGATCGCGCAACAGCCCAACCGCCTCGGCCAGGCCGCGCAGCAGCTCGATCGCGGCCAGCTCGCGCGGCCCCGGTTCGGGTGCGTCGCCCAACGCGAGGGCATCGGCGACGAGCTGGGCGTCGGCGGCGACGAGGCGGCCCTGGCGGTCGAGCGCCAGCCC
>WNGF01012466.1_pt1 | contig 10071 bp, 8 predicted proteins | sample 5400641 | NCBI WGS metagenome assembly WNGF01 (sample SAMN13153371, study PRJNA577476) | soil metagenome | isolation source: 80 cm soil or saprolite under grassland replicate 2 | place: USA:California | collected 2016-06-15
AGCACATTCGTCTGCATCATGAATTCCCAGTCTTCATCTTTTGCCTGGGCAACCGGGTCGAGCCCTTTCGCGCCGCCGGCATTGTTGATGAGCACGTCAAGTTTGTCGGTGTGCGCGCGCGTCCACGCGACGAAATCATTCACGCTTTTCGTCTGCGCCACGTCGAGCGCATGGACATGAGCGTCGCGCGCGCCGGCTTTCTTCGCCTCCGCGGCGACGGCTTCGAGGCGGTCAACCAGCCGCGCGCCGAGCAGAAGTTTTGAGCCCTGGCGTCCGAAGGCGCAGGCTGCCGCCGCGCCGAAACCGCTGGAAGCGCCGGTAATGAGCACCCATTTGTCGGTCAGATTCGTTGGCATGAGCGCCTTTTACCGGAGCAGCGGCGTGAAAGCAAAGGGAGAGTTGGAGATGGTGCGCGATAGAGGGTTCGAACCTCTGACCCCTTCCGTGTCAAGGAAGTGCTCTACCACTGAGCTAACCGCGCGACGCAGGCCGAAAGACCTCTGAGAACCGTTGGTTTTCATGGTCTTTTCGCGACTTATAGCGCGTCGGAAAATGCTCCATTCCCTGCCCGCTTTCAAGCGCAAATCACGCGCAGTTGGAAGAATTATCAGAAGGGACCTTGTTGGACCTCAATCAAACTTGTGTCGTCTGCGGACTCCATCGAAAACCGTGCTGTCACTGTAACCGAGGTGGCCGTGTATGGTGCAGCGTAGGAAGACGGCGTTGGTGTCGTCAACTTGCATCCCTGGTGCGAGAATCTCGTAGGTGCAATTCTGTGGTGTGAAAGCTGACCAATCGGAAGTGCGCGCACGCCGAGAGGCTACGCAGGACAAAATCTTGGGTGTCGCCACCTCATTGCTCATGCAAGTGAAATTCGCAGGCATGACTCCACCGTGGTCCTCTGCCCACAGCCGAGCTGCAAGGCAAATGGAAATGACTGAACTGGCACAGCCGCGTGACTCCGCCCGCTTCTTCGCTGCGGAGGCCGTGACACTGAAAGCGAGCGCCGCCAAAACAATGAGTGCAACGGCTGAAACAAGAATGATGCGTCGTTTGCCCATGGCGTCGCCGCGGGCTTGCCCGCGATTCGTTCAAGCGCATGTTTCGGCTTCCTAATCACCAATCCTTCAACTGCTCAATACTTGTCAGATTCTGTACTCTCTTTGTAATCTTCCCGTCCTCGACCAGCGCAATCGTCGGAAGAAAGGTGATGCCGAAGCGTCGCACCTCGTCTCGATCAACTGTCGCATCCAGAATGCAGAGGTCGAACTTTTGGGTATCGAGCTTCCTCAGCTCTGGCGCGGAGACCGCCCAGACACCCGCCCATGATGCGGTGAAGGCAACGACAAGCTTTTTGCCCCCTCTGTAGTCTCCGACAGCGCCAGTGTAGGTCGCGAACGACTTGTCCACGGGCTTGGGTTTGCGGAGCACCAAGAACAGAACCATGCTCACAACGCAAAGAACCGCGATGGCCAAAATGATCTTCACGGTTGCTCCGCCGAACATCCAAGGTGAGCGACCGTCACCGAACGGCCCACACGCGGCAATCGGGGGCATTCATGAACGGCCTGTTAAGCATCGGGTCGCGGAATTGCCGCTCACCGCTCCCGCGGCAGAAGCCTCAAGGCGTTCTCGCGATACATCTTTTTCAAGACTTTCTCCGGCAGCGCCCAGGCGTGCATGGGCCAATGGTACTTTGAAAAATAGGCGGGATAGAAATGTTCGTCGGCCGTTTCGAGCAGGCGGAACGTGACTCGATACATTTCCGGCTGAGGATTCATGTCGGTGCCGTAAAGCAGCCGGTTCTGATAACGCTGGAAGAATTGCGACACCGCCCGCGGGATCGGCGAAAGCTCGGCGTAACGCGCCCCGATGTCGGCGTAGAGATTTGAATGCTGGTCCAGCATCGCACCGAGGCGGTTGAGGTCCGAACAGCAGTTCGCCAGATGACACGCGATGAAGATCGTGAGCGGATGCTTTTTCACCGCGCGCTCGAGCGTATCGACGACTTCGTCGTGCGACAGGACGCCCGGTCCGCTCGCCACCCGCCATTTCCATGCGTTCATCAAACCGTCGTTGGTCTGGTCCATCGGCTCGTACATCCATTTGTCTTCGCCCACATGGATGTTGACGGCCAGGTGGAGTTCGGCGCATTTGGCGAGAATCGGGTCCATGCGCGAGTCGTCGATGTGCATGCCCAGGGCATTCGTCGTCGCACCGAGACCGCGGCCCTTGTCACTGAGTTCGCCCACGCCCGTGGCGCCGGCCTGGCAACACCGCTCGAGCTCAGCCACGGCGGCCGGGCCAAAGCCGGGACGATCGAATCCGGTGTAATCGATGCCGCACCAGACGAGGAAACGCTTCGGATACTTGCGGTATTTGGCCAGAACGGCGTCAAACCTGGCGCCGGTGCTGCCGGAGAGAATGACGGTTTTTTCGAGACCGACTGCGTCCATGGTCTGAACCCAGCGATCGACATCGGCGCCCGTGGGAGCGTAGTCGTGTGAATGCATGTCGATCACCGGATACCGCGCTGTTTCCACGCGCGTTTCGGGTATTTTGAAGATGGAGCGCGGTTTGTAATCCTGGAGCAGGATTTCCTCGGGAGGCGTTTGGGCCGCGGCAATGAGCGCGAGGCTGCCGGCGGCCAGAACGGCACTGCGGCCGAAGGATTGGCGGAGGGATAAACAAGTCATTGCGTGATCGTAGTGTCGGCGACCGCGCGCCGGAAATCGAACGACCGACGAATGGTGTCTGTGTTCCCGGCCCTTCGCCGTATATCAGCGGCTTTGCGCGGACGAAGATTTCATCGCGCGGACACGGACTTGCAAGCCCGAATTTGTCCGAAGTCAGCCGTCACAGGGGAGCGTGAAATAAAAGGTGGCTCCCTCATTGAGCTTGCCCTCGGCCCATGTCCGGCCGCCGTGACGATGCACAATCCGGCGCACGTTTGCCAGACCGATGCCGGTGCCTTCGAATTCGTCAGCCACGTGGAGCCGCTGGAAGACTCCGAAAAGTTTGTTGGCATATTTCATGTCAAAGCCCGCGCCGTTGTCCTGCACGGAGAATTGCCACTCCTGGGCAAGGCTCTTTGGGCAGCGAATTCGGATGCTGGCTCGCTCCTTCGGACGCGTGTATTTGACCGCGTTCGAAATCAGGTTGACCCAGACCTGCCTGAGCATCGAACGGTCCCCGGAGACCGTTGGCAACGGGTCAATTTCCCATTCGATCTCCCGGCCTTCCGTCTCGCGCCGGACTTCCTTGACGACTTCTTTGATCAGCTCGTCCATGTTGACCTGTGTTTTCTTCATGGCCATGCGCCCCATCCGGGAAAAGTCCAGCAGATTATCAATCAGCCTGCCCATTTGCCTCGCCGATTCGGCGATGACTTCCAGGTGTTGCCGGCCCTTGCCGTTCAAGGCAGGCAGAGCCTCGTCGCGCAATATTTCAACAAAACCGCCGATGTGACGCAACGGCGCGCGCAAATCGTGGGATACCGAATAGGAAAAGGCCTCCAACTCTTTGTTCGCCGCTTCCAGTTGAGCCGTCCGCTCGGTGACGCGTTGTTCCAGCTCTTCGTTCAGCTTTTTGATTTCCTGTTCCGCCTGTTTGTATCCGGCCAAAACCTGGGTGAGTTCGGCCGTGCGTTGTTTCACTCGCAGTTCCAATTGTTCGTTTGCTTTCTGGAGGGCGCCTTCCGCCCCGCGACGGCGCGTGTTCTCGCGCAGCAGAAGCGCGAAGACCCATACCAGGGTGGCGAATCCGGCCACCGAACCCACCACGGCAACCTGTTTGGTCTCCCGAAGATTGGCCTCCGCGGCGGCCTGCCGCGTTCTCAGAAGCTCGCGCTCGACCGCGTCCATTTGCGCAATCGAGGTCCGAATATTCTCCATGACATGCTGGCCTTCTTCGGTCAGTTTGAGCTGCGCTTCCGGATCCATTCCTTTTCTCAATTGGAACTCGATGCTTTGGGCATAGATGGCAAAACGATGCTGGATCAGCGGCCGCAGAGCGTCGCACGTCTGTTGCTGTTGTCGATTGTCTGCGGTCAGACCGCGGAGATTACTGAATGCCAGGCTTACCTTGTCCACCGCGTTGCTGTAATGCGCAAGGTAACGTTCGCGACCGGTCATAATAAAACCCCGCCGCGCTGTCTCGGAATCGGTCAAACGCAAGATCAATTCGTTGATGTCGGCCAGCACCGCGTGGGTGTGCGCCACCCGCAGCGTCGTTTCGGCCTGATTCGCCGTGCTGCGATAGAACAACGCTCCAATCGCGAACAAAAGCGCCAACGCCAAAGCGAATGCGACGATGATTTTTCGGTCGAATGAGCTGTTCACGCTTAATCCTCCGCGGCCGGTGACCAAAGCGGAATTGTCAAAATCAGGTGTGATCCATCACAAACATCGGACACATATTAAGCGAAGCGTTTGAGGCCGTCAAAAAAAAGCGCCGGCCCGGCCCGGCCCGTATCCCGCGGCGGGTTGTCCGGATCGATCTCCCGAACCGCCCGCCCTGTTGGGGGCACGCCCATCGACGTCAAGCGCGGTTGCCGATTCAGTGTTCGCCAAACCAGACCCAAAGGATTAAGGTCGCTGGCCGACCGCATCCCATTTGCCAGAGCCCATGACATCCGCCGGCCACGAAAATTTCCAGGACTCGGTCAACGCTCTGCTGGCGAGTTTTCTTGGCTGGGCCCTCGACGCGTTCGACTTCTTCGTTCTTGTCTTTGTGATCCCGACCGTGGCGGAAGAGTTCCACGTTGGTGTGCCCGAAATTGCGGAGTGCATCACGGTGACACTCGCCTTCCGACCGGTGGGCGCCTTCATATTCGGCCTGCTGGCGGATCGTTATGGCCGGCGACTGCCGCTGATGATCAATCTGGTGTTTTACTCGCTGATCGAAGTCCTGTCCGGCCTGGCGCCGGATTACACGACGTTCCTTGTTTTGCGCGCGCTATTCGGCATCGGCATGGGCGGAGAGTGGGGCGTCGGCGCATCGCTGGCGATGGAAAAAGTACCCCCAAAATGGCGGGGCGTCCTCTCCGGCATCCTGCAGGAAGGTTACGCGGTCGGCTACCTTCTGGCGGCCTGCTGTTACTTTTTTGTTTTTCCCAAGTGGGGATGGAGGCCGATGTTTTACCTGGGTGGCGTACCCGCGCTGCTGGCGCTCTTTGTTCGATACAAAGTCAAAGAGTCCGCGGTCTGGCAGAAGACGCGATCGGCGGGTTGGAAGGACCTCGGGCGGGCGATTCTCTCCAACTGGAAGCTCTTCATATACCTGACGGCGTTGATGATGATGATGAACTTCGCTTCCCATGGAACCCAGGACATGTATCCGACGTTTCTCAAGCTTGAGCGCGGGTTTTCTCCCCGGCAGGTCGCTGTGATCGCTGTGATCTACAACATTGGCGCGCTGGGCGGCGGCATTGTGTTTGGACTGTTTTCGGACCGTTTCGGCCGGCGCCGGGGCATGGTAACGGCCTTTGTGCTGGCGATCCTGATGATTCCGCTTTGGGCCTTTGCGCCGAACACGCCGTTGCTGATCCTCGGCGCGTTTCTCATGCAATTCATGGTGCAAGGCGCGTGGGGCGTTATCCCCGCGCATATCACTGAACTGTCACCCGATTCGGTGCGCGGTTTTTTGCCCGGGTTCGCCTATCAATGCGGCGTTTTGCTTGCCGGTCGCGTCGCTTATCTGGAAGCCGTCTTCTCCAGAACGTTGAACTATTCCAGCGCCATGGCCCTGACCGCTTTGACGGTTTTCATCCTCGGCATTGCCGCGGTCGCGCTTGGGCGGGAGAAGAAAGGGGCGCAATTCGGCGGCCAAACAACCGGCGCTACGGCCCCAACCGACCATCAACCGCCTTGACCGCGCGCTGATGATTCGCCGTCCGCGGGCGCAACCGGGTCGCCGGCGAAGCGGGCAATGTCTCCATGAAATCGAGCTGCGGCTGTTTGATCTGTGCCAGGCATTTGTTGCAAATCCCATGGCTTAGCAGCGTCCCTTTGCCGCCAATCTTTTTGTTGCACCAGGCGCAGACGATTTTCATTTTGTGCTGTTGAGATCCTTCTTTCCGCTCCAGTAAACCTTCCTGACCGATGGAATCAGGTTCCCCGATTTGGCCAGCAAAGCCCGTACCGCGGCTCCGCAACCATCGCTCACCTCCGGTTGGTCTTGTCCGCTGCCAGCGCCTCCCGTTTGCATTGCCTCGATTCACCGGACACTCCGAGGCCCTGCAAACCCGAGCAAACAATAACTTCCGGTTTCGTGTCGTTCCGACTTTTTGGGTCCCCTTCTCGACTCCGCTCAGCTCATCCAACGGCCAGTCACCAATCCAGCATTTGGACAGCGCGGTTTAAAACAGGACATCTCACCCATTGGCGGATCAACGCTTTTGTAACGCCTGCCTGATCACCTGGTTGACGTTGACGAAGCCCTTTTCAATTCGTTTGGCTTGGATGTAATGGATGTAACCGCCTATCTTTTTCAGGGTTGCCTGAAACGACTTGCACCGCCTACGATTGATTGATTATGGACGCACCACCGATCAAGGTGTTGCTGGTCGAGGATGATCCGGACCATGCCGATTCGTTGCGGGAGCTCGTGCGCGAAACGCCTCATTTTCAGTTGACGCGCGCCGGGCGGATCGAGGAGGCGCTGCGACAGCTCGAGAGCGGCGGCTTCGACGTGGTAGTGCTCGACCTGACGTTGCCGGGCCGGAAGGGTCTGGCCGGCTATCACAAGCTCCGCATGGCAGTTCCCGCTATTCCCGTCGTCGTGCTGATCGGTCCTGACGATGAAGCGCTCGCCTTTCAGGCGGTGCGGGAAGGCGCGCAGGAGTACCTGGTCAAGAGCGAATTTGACGACAGGACGCTCTGGCGCGTCCTCCGTTACGCGATCGAGCGGAAGCGGGCCGAGGAGGAGTTGCGGCAGAGCGCGGAGTTTTTCAGGCTCATTTCGGCAGGCGTCACGGACCTGATCGCGGTGATCGATCGAGATGGCAAACGCCTCTACAACAGTCCTTCCTACCAGAACAGCATTGGCAGCGCGGCGAATTTGCAGGGAACAAATTCGTTTCACGAGATCCACCCCGAGGACAAGGAGAAAATCAAACAGCTCTTCCAGGGAACCATCGCGACCGGAGTCGGCCAACGGTCCGAGTATCGCATGCTGCTTGCGGACGGAAGCATACGTCACATCGAATCGCAGGGTAGCGTGATCAAAGACGCCAGCGGCCGGACGAGCCGGGTGGTAGTGGTCTCGCGGGACATCACCGAACGGAAACAACAAATGGAAACGCTGGAGAAGGCGCTTTGCGATCTTCACCGGGCACACCAGGAATTGAAAGCGACGCAGACGCGACTGGTCGAGTCGGAAAGGCTCGAAGCGGTCAGCACCTTTGCGGGCGGCATCGCCCACGAAGTAAAAAACCCGCTGCAAACGATCCTCCTGGGTGTGGACTTTTTGAAGAACAGCCTGACCAACGCCGGCGAAGACGCGCGGATGGTCCTCGACGAGATGGACAACGCCGCCCGCCGGGCCGACGCCGTCGTCCGCGGTCTGGTCGAGTTCACCGCCCAACGCAAGCGCCACATGAAAGCGCAGGATTTGAGCGTGATCGTCGAACAGGTGTTGCGCTCGGTCGAAAGCGAACTGGCCGGCAAATCCATCACGCTGGTCAAGGAACTGGCCACGGACCTGCCGCCCGTCCGACTGGACTTGAAAACGATGAAGCACGTTTTCCTCAACCTGTTGACCAGCGCGATTGTAGCGATGCCCGACGGCGGCCATCTTTCTGTCAGAACGTATTTCCGACGACTGACGGACGGCCAGCAGGGGAGCCGCCGTACGCGGGGCCAGTCGAAGGCGGGCGACACGTTCGTCACGGTCGAAATTGAGGACGACGGCGCGGGGGTTATCGAGAGCAAGCTGGCCGGCAAGCCGAACCGCACCTTCGGGACGGAAATGATTCGCAAGGGCGCGGTGGATTTGATGGTGCTGAAAAAAGTGGTCGAATTATATGGCGGGACCATTCACATAACCAACCGCATGACTGGGGGAGTCAAGGTGCTCATCATGTTCAAGGCGGTAAGCAAGGAATGATTATGATCAAAAGACGGATTCTTCTCATCGATGACGAGCCGGGCATCACGCGGCTGTTGAAACTGAACCTCGAACAGACCGGGCGCTACGAAGTGCGCGAGGAAAATTCCGGCAAGCGCGGACTGGAGGCCGCGCGGGAGTTCAAGCCAGACCTGATTCTGCTTGATGTCATGATGCCCGGAATGGGCGGCGGCGAAATCGCGGCCGGCATCAAGCGAGACCCTGACTTGAAGGATATACCGATCATTTTTTTGACCGCCGCGGTGAAGAAGGAGGAACTCGGCGCGTCGGTCGGCAAGATCGGCGGCCGCATTTATGTTGCCAAGCCGCTGGACGTGAGGGGCGTGTTGCACCTCATTGAGAGGACACTCGGAAAGAAAGGCGGGACTACCGCATAAGCAGCTCCGCCCGACGCGCTTTTTCTCCGTAATGTCCGGGTCGATCACCGGGATGGACTAACGCTGTTGTCTTCGCGGCATGAAAGTCAACGCGGCCATGTCCAGGCAGTGGGGAGGAGCAGTGCGCCGTCACCGAATTGCAGGTCCAGCACGCTTGACTTCTCGAAGTGGATTCATTGTAGCGTGGCATTTGGATAAATGAGCGGTGGCCCTGATGTTGAAAACGTAATGGCCAACTCGCACATCTTCTGGCCCACTTCTTTTGCGCTACGACGAAGCAAATCGCAAAGATGCTTCTCCGGCGCTCCCTGACCGATGGGTCCCCGTGGAAGAAAGGTGAATCCGCTTCTGATCTCCGCGACAAAAGAATGATCCGACCGGATCATTCTTTTGTCGCGTGGTTTGGGCTCACCGATTTTCCAGGCGAGCGGGTTCCGCCTTCGGCAGGGGCGGCAAAAGCAAAAGGCGGCGGTCAAGGACCGCCGCCGGCGTTCCAGGCTGGGGTAGCGTTTAGTTGTTGGGGTTGATATCGTTCCAGGAATAAACGACGTATTGCTGGATGGGGAAACGGCGAGCCAGGCTTTCATCGTAGTGGAAGTGGAAATGGCCGGTCATGGTTACCGTCCTGATGACGGCGGCGCCGACAAAATCGTAGTTGCCACTGCCGCTGCCGCCCAGTTTGAAATCGGCGTAAGGGGCATAGATGACACCCGTGAAGGTGGAATTGCCGCCGAAACTCAGAGTGGTGTTGCTGTTCAATCCCCAATAGATAAACTCCCGTCAGCGCCGCTGAAGTTGAACGAGGATTCCACCAGCACCCGCGCGGCGCCGACCACCAGCACCGTGCCTTTGAAGTCCTTGATCCGATAGTCCGCGGAAAAAAGAACATAGTCGTAAAAGTTGCCGCTGCCCGCAGGGTACTCCGTCTTGGCGGCGGTGGGTGTCCGCGCGTTCGTGCTGAAATCCCTTGGAATCTTCGCGTCCGGAATGTCCACGTTGGCGTCGTCCGACACCCAGCCCGGCTCGATACCGTTGTTGTAGGTGACCCAGTCCTTGTCGCCAATGGCGCCGTTGGAGCCGACGGCGACGCTGCCTCCGGGTCCGGTGGAGACGTGACCGCGGATGTCCGCGTTGCCGACATTGATCGAGTCCACGATGCCCAGGTTGGTGGCCACGTCGCCCTTGTCTGCGGATTTGCTGGCGTCGTATTTGCCGCCGGTGCCGCTCTTTTTCGGATCGGTTGAATCGAAGCTGTCGGTGGCAATATTGTTGCCGTTGAGGTCGATCATCCCCTTGGCCAGCATGGCGTAATTGAGGGGGGACTGCCTGCTATAGGAGGTGGCGAGATTGGCCGGCGCAGGCGCGTAGCCAAACGACTCGATGGTCGCCCGATCGGGCCCTCCCACCACCGGCGGCTTGATGCCCACGTCATAGGAATAACCGCTGCCCAGATCGCCGGTCTTGTGCCAAAATCCATCGACATTGTTGACCCATCCGCCCGTCACCAGGTTGGTCGTGCCGTAATAGTAGAGGGCGGTCAACGCCTCTTCCACGCCGGCTTCGGTCG
>WNGF01020934.1_pt1 | contig 10071 bp, 11 predicted proteins | sample 5400641 | NCBI WGS metagenome assembly WNGF01 (sample SAMN13153371, study PRJNA577476) | soil metagenome | isolation source: 80 cm soil or saprolite under grassland replicate 2 | place: USA:California | collected 2016-06-15
CACATGCCCACCGCCGGAGCTACTACGACGATGCCTCCCGGACTGCCATATCCTCCATCCACCGAACTTGATGCCACGGTGTCATCTTCGGTGAGGCAACAACCTGCGGCCGGGTGACATTCTCCGCTGAGGCAATTGGGTCGGACACCCTAATCGTCTCTCAACAGACGATCATCGTTTGTCAACCAGCCAGATCGACCCCGCGTCTGAAACTGTGCCAGTCATGGATAGATTTTTCCTGCGTCTTACGTCCAATATCAGCTGAGGTAAATCCAGCTTCCGATAAACAGCTTCAGCAACTTCAAGCTCTGGTGATTGTGCCTTGACCCATGCTTGGCCCAGGACCTGCTGAGCTTCCTCAACGTCGATCACAAAGGAATGATCCTTGTACGCATGTACAAGCGTGTTGGCCACCGCCTCGGGTGAGTTCGGAAGTCACTTGGCCTTATTCGCTAGCAGGCGCTCCGCATATTGCTGAGTCGATTGAGTAATCCGATCGTAGTAGCCAATCTGCTGTACGCTTACTGCTCGCTGGAGGTATTGCGCCCACATGGAACTACTGCCGGGAAAGTCCTGGGATAGTGACGCAATGGTACGCAGCGCGTCGCGAACGCCGAGCGCAGGGAGCCCTCCTAATTGGGTGTCAATTGGACCAAGCTCGCCCAAAGGTCCCATATGAATCTCGTCTGCCCCGAGACACATCAGTGTTGCTGCTGATTTTGCCATCCTAGGCACTGCAACAACAAGCTTCTTATTTGCGAATTGCTTGCAAAGCTTGCTCATCTGGTACGCTGGCTCAGCACTACCGCCATAACTTACCAGTATCAGCAGAATGTCGCGCGACTTTTGGGCATTTCCTTCCGATAGCGCGTTGTAGATTCTGTCTGAGTGCCATGAATTAATCGAGTCGAACAGATCGATAAGCGCGAGAACAAAGTATCTCTTGGTCAGCTTCACCAGTTCGGGTATCCGTAAGATATCGGCCGCAAGAACATCCTTTATCTCACGATCATCACCAGTCATGAGCGTGTTCATGTAGGACGCAAAAGACGGCTCCTCTATGCCCTCGCCCGCAGTTTCAGTAGCGGCAGCTTTGTCGTGTTCGGGCGGCGCCTCTGGCTCCGGGGCGGCCTCGCCGTCATCTGGGCGGTTTCTGTCTTGCCCTATCAATACCTTTGCGACTCCTCGGCTACGGGCCATCACCTACCCCACGACGATGCATGTTAAGCGTTGGATCAGCACCAATGCCCGCGTATTGGGCCGCAGCGCGAGCACCTCTGAGATGCGCGCACCGGTCGCCCAGAGGACGCGTAGGAGCAGACGATCGCGCTCGCAGCTCGCCGCGGCGATGACCGCGCGCACCTCCTCGGGCGAGAGTCCCTCGGGTGGCTGCCAATGCTTGCTGCTCGCGGATCGTACAGAACGCGACTGGCGACTCGAATCGGACAGTTCGCGTGAGCTTCGCACGGCCAGCGAGCGCGTGGTCACGTTTGACTCAGCGCGCGGCATCGGCGGTTATCGTACACAAGGCAGTTTTGTCCGATTCGTAATGCGGTGCTGCTAGGACGAGCGCTGCGCTGATCCGTGCGGGAAGCGTGGCATCCGCTACCTCATACGGGATGTCGGGATCCGTGCAAGGGTTGAGCACGTCCAGCCGCACCGTTTCCGCCATGACACCGCGGGGCGCCTGGTCGAGTCGACTGACCTGCCTACAGTGGCGGCGTGGTTAGGCTACGAGAGACTCGATACCGTGCGCATCTACAGTCAACCACACGAGGCCCCGCTGGAGCGGGCCGCCATCGCTCTGGAGGCTCACTGACTTGTGCGTCACTGGGGCCAACTGCGGAGGTCGTAGAACCGAATTGATTGGAACGCCGACAGCACACACGATCGAGAGGCGAGTGCAGTGGCAACGCATTGCCCAGGCTGAATAGGTCACGCGGCACACTTCCTATCGCTTATCATCCGGCCCTTTTACGAGGAATGTCGTGAGAGTAAGTGACCTCGAAGCACCGCAGGAACTCGTCGATGCTTGGAAACGCGATTTGACCGACCTAACCGCGGTCCAAACCGCAGCGGCGGAGGCAGGAATTCTGACGGGACGGCGAAACATGCTTGTGGTCGCTCCAACATCCAGCGGCAAGACATTGATTGGGGAGATGGCGGCCGCGCAAATCGCCATGACGGGGCAACGGCATGTTTTTGTTTCTGTCCCGATGAAATCGCTTGCAGAGGAGCATTACTTCCGGCTGCGCGAGCGCTACGGCGATTTGATGAACGTTGTGATCTCTACGGGTGACAAACTCGAACATGACGAAGACATCCGGCACGGATACTTCGATCTGGCGGTGCTCACCTATGAGAAACTTGCCGCACTGATTGTCCAGGTGCCGGGGCTACTCACAAGATGCGGTTGTGTCGTAATCGACGAGGGCCAGATGATCGCCGACAAACAGAGAGGTACCGACCTCGAGGTACTTGTTACGGAGATCCTGCTCGCTCCTTCGAAGCCTCGGCTGATAGTTCTATCGGCATCTCTTGACGAGCTGAATAGGCTGGACAAATGGCTTAACGCGCAGGTTGTCATGAACTCCGAGCGACCTGTCCCGCTGAATCAGGCCGTATGCTCGGCTCAGTCTGGTATCGCACTCGTCCTGAAAGCGAATGGCGAACGGGTTCAAGCAGAAATGGCCGAGCCGTGCGCAGATACGGAAATGTTGGCCGTTCGGCTTGCCCTCAAGCATGCGGAGGCCGGACGTCAGGTAGTAGTTTTCCGTACGGCGGTATCGAAGACGCGGAGCATGGCTCACATGCTCGCGGGCCAGCGCACAGCTCGGGGCGTTCGCGTCAGTTTGAATGAGCTCCTGCTCGCGCTCGAAGATGCCGATGTCGTGAAGGAGCTAGCCGATTTGTTCGCGAGTGGCGTGGCGTTCCATAACGCAGACTTGAGTGCGGACGAACGGCGGGTAGTCGAGGGGGCATTTCGGTCAGGTGTCGTGCGGATTCTCGTTTCGACGACTACGCTCGCCATGGGTGTGAATATGCCTGCGGACGTGGTTATCGTTGCGGATGTGGAGCGACCGGTTCCGGAAGTGGGTGGCAGTTGGAGACAGGAGCCAATTGCGGTCGCGGAGTATCGCAACTCCGCCGGCCGCGCCGGGCGGCTGAATCTTCGGACCGAAGGCCTCGCGATTCTGCTTGCTCGAGACGATTTGCGCCGAGCTCAACTATTCCGGCATTACCTGCTGGGTCCTGTCGAACCCATCGAGAGCCAGATTCCGAGGGCGCCGTTACACGATCTTGTGTTCCGGCTGCTTGCGGGCCAGGTTGCAAGAAGTGAGGACGCGCTTGTCGATTTCGTGTGCGCAACGTACGCCTACTTGAGCTTTTATCAAAACGAGGGCGGGCCTGAGACGGTCCGTTCGGCAGTTGCCGAGGCGGTAGGTGCAGCCGTGTCATCGAGACTTGTTGTCGACCGTCACGGGGAGTTACTCGCCACGCGGACCGCACATGTGTTGGCGGGCTCGGGCGTTGGCTTGAGCACAGCCATCGGACTGAACAATGTGGTCGGCCGACTTAGTGACGGTGAGATCCACGCGGCCGACGTGGTGTACGAGATAGCGAGATGCCCGGAGAGTGGAAATCGTCCGTACGCCGCGCGAAACCGGATGCACACGCGATGGGATTTTAGGGGCGTTAGACATGCGCATGAGTCACCGCTTGGTGAGGCGATTGACGCCTTCGTTCAGTCCGAATCCGAGCAGCAAGCACTTGAGCAGACCATGTGCCTTCTCAGATGGATGAACGGTGATGACACGCGTACGCTGCAGACCGACTTCCACATGAGTCGTGAACGACTTCGCGGGATGGGAGGCAGCGCTGCTTGGTTACTTCAGACTCTAGCCGCCGCTGCGCAAGCTCAAGGCGCCGATAAGGCGCAAGTTCGATTTGTTCAAGACCTTGCGCTCAAAGCGCAGCATGGGCTCCCGTCTGCAATGGCCACATTGGCAGCGTTGAGGCCTCCCGGTGTCTCTCGAGAGGCTTTGATGCGATTGCACCACCTGGGCATCACATCGCCGGATGACTTATTGGAGGCCGATCCAATATCGCTGCAAGAAGCCCTCTCGCCCGCATTGGCGCAGGCGTTCAAGGAAGCGATCCAGCGCGAAACAGTTGCGTCGCTTCGGCGAAAACACTCTGGGCACCTTCATGCGGCTGGTGAAGTTGGCGTCGCACCGACGCTCATTGAAGCTCTGTACACAGCGACAGGCCCGGCCTTAGAAGAGGCAGTTCGCGATGCCTTTATTACCGCAGGTCTACATGCAGTACGTCTATTGCACCAGCCACATGGTGAGGAAGACATTCAGGTTGCAACGGAAACAGGCACCGTAGTGGTGTCGGCGACAGGATCGCAAGACGACAGCAAGCCGATCAGGTGGACAAAGGCTGAGGACGTTATGGGACAAGGGGCTGGGCTGAACCCGGTGAATTGCGTATGCGTCGGACGTCCGCGGTTTGAATCTCTTGCGGAGAAGAATGCAAATGCCATCGCGAGAGAGGGTGGGGACCGGAAGATTCTGCTTATGCCTACTGACGTGCTGGCGGAAGCCGTGATCCGATGCAGCCGTGGAGATATGACGACGGTCGAGTTCGGCGATCTGGTGGCGACGCGAAAAGGGGTACTCACGGTGGACGATCTGCCCAGCCATACCGGCGCAGAAGAACCAGTCGTCTGAACGGATTAGCTCACATGGCTGGCGAGCAGCAAAGTCGACGAAAGCTGGACCGCAGTGCCGAGTTCATCTCTCGATGCCGAGGAGGAGGCTTGGCGAATCTTGTTGCCGAAGGTTAGATGCGGCTATCGGACGGCTGGCTAGCTGTGGACGAGACGCGCCCAGTTCGGCTAGCTTATCAACGGCCAGTGGAAGTTGGCTCTCCGGCAAATCCAAATCCGGTGACGGCCTGGCGGACTACAGGTCGGACGGTGAGGGCAGTCGCGCGGCCGGCCAGAAGTGACATGGTTTACGCGTATTCTTGCACTCGGCAAACCGAAGTCGTACCGGAGCGACTCGGCCCAAAGTGGAAGGCAAACTGGAAACCGTGTTCCAGTGAGAGGAAGTGCGGATTCCCTTTCACCCACGCGACGAGTCTATTGACATTCAACTGACAAGCACGTGGAAGGCGAGCGAGTCAGGGAAATGGGCGCTACCCGAGGCTTTACTGCCGGCAGATCTTTATGCGAGCGCGCTCGGATGACCGCCCGGCGCTTTCTACGCGGTGTGGGTGCGGATAACGCCCTGATTCGTCGGTGAACACCTGCACTCGGAAACCAGCATGTGATGAATCGGGGCGTTGGTGGACCAGGCGTTGCAATCTAAGGACCTGCGAAACGCGACGTCGTGGCAGTCCGAGCGAAGGATGGTTGGAGGTGCGGAGGCAGCAGGCCCCAAGGTTGTTTCGCTTTGGAGTGGTCCGGGAGGCGCGGCCTTTGCGAAGAGCACATCGGAGCGATGCCGCGCGGACGCGGCAACCTGCGGGTCTACAATCTGGACCCAGCGTCGAATGCAAGCGATGACAGAATTCGCACATCCTCGCTGATGTTGGAGTTCCACAGGGTGCTACAGGACCGCGGCGAACGCGTGCCGGGGACAATCACGCCGCCCCTGGTGAGTTGACCAGCTGATCCGCTCCAACTCCCTGACTTCCGTGGATCGTGGACCGCCCTGGGACACCGGTCCTCCTCACACCTTCGGTGGATCGTCACCGCCACGGGACACCGGTGCTCGTGGATTTCGCCCTCGGCTGATTCAGCGTGACGCAGCTAGTCCGCCGACCCCCCGCGACTGCGACCCAGCTTCGGTCGAGCTGGATCGCTTCGCGTAGATGTAGAGCGCGCCGGCTCAGCCAACCTTGTGCAGCCCAGTCCCGTTCAGCACATAAGCCAGGGATACACTGTCAGCATCTGTCTGCGCCAACTCGACAAGCGCCGTCCCCGCAATCTCTGGGCTGAGCATCGGGAACGGCTGCGCGCGGAGGAAATCCTCCACCGAGAGGCCGGCGCGACCCGCGTACGCCTGCACTGCCGGCCGGCCAACGCCGGTCATCGGTGCGAACTGGGGCAGTACCGTGGCAAAGCTAATGCCGAGATCGGCGCGCGCCGCCTCGTCCTGGGCGTAGCCGGTTATGAAGCCCTGAGTGGCCTTGGCCCCGGCGTACCCGCCGCTGAGCGGTGACCCGTTGGCATTCAGCGCGGCACCGCTGCTGATCACGACCACTCTGCTGCCGGGCCGCAGCGGCTTCAGCAGAGACTCGCGCAGCCACTGGAACGTGATCCGGACATCGGTCTCCCAGTTGACGGAGAACGTCTCCCACGTCTGGTGCTGCAGCGGACGCATGTATGGGAGTGCGCCGGCCACCAGAATGATGATCTCCGGCTCGTATCGGTCGAGGAGGCTGGCTGCCACTGTCGCGTCGCCGGCATCGGCGACCTCGAGCTGGATGGTGGCAGACCCGTTGGCCCGCTCGGGAAACGCCAGGCGTTGGAACACACACCGAAGCACTCGAATTGGGGTAACAACCCCAGGTGAGCGAAGCGGACTTCGGTCTGGTCGCCCTTTTCGGCGATGTCAAAGCTGAGCGTCGTGCCCACCCACTCGGTCTGGTCCTCAACAAAGTTCATGTGGTTCTCCAGGACGAGCCACACGACCTTTTCGTTCGGGATGCGCTCGATGACCCTGAGCTTGGAGTAGTGGACGTCCTGGACGCGATACGTGAATTCGTCGCCGACATTGGCATGACTACCCTCGACGTCTTCGCCCCACCATCCACGAACGTTGTTGATGGCCTCGAAAACTTTCACAGGGGATTGGTCGACGACAAATGAAGTGGTGAAGTCGTTCATGGTTCTGTTCTCCTTTTGACTCTGCGCGTGACTGTCTTAAAGGTGATGGCTTGGCTATGCGGCGGCCTGTGCGTGTACGAAGGCCGCATACTCGTGGACCAGCGCCTTCGCCATTCCCCCGTGCCAGCTCTCGGCCAGGACCTCCGACGTGGGATCTGGGAAGATCTCCTCGTCGCCCTTCTCCACTCCGTCAAAAATGGCTCGTGCAACTGACTCCGGAGAGGCCTTTGTAATATCGAAGCCACGGGTCATGTCGGTGTCTGTGGGCCCGGTCAGGACGGCGTGGACCTTCACCCCGCGGCTTGCCAGAAGAGCACGCAGTGATTGGGTCAGGTTGAACGCTGCTGCCTTTGAGACGGCATAGGCAGGAGTGATCGGAAGTGGGGCCATGGCCATCATCGACACGTTGTTGACGATCGCTCCGCCGGAGCGAATCAGCATCGGCAGAAAAGCCTGAGTGACGCCGTACGTCCCGAAGAGGTTGACGGCGAGGTGCTGTTCGAGCACCGAGCGATCGCTCAAGTCGTCGTAGAGAGCGACGCCGGCGTTGTTGATCAGAATGTCAAGAGACTCAACTGTCTCGACAGCCGCCTCAATCTGGGCGGTGTTGGTCACGTCCAGCATCAGCGGGGTGACGCGCTCGTCCGGGTGGGCGAAGGGGTGGCGTGTACCGGCGTACACCCGCTTCGCACCTCTGCTCAATGCTTCCTCGACCAGGGCCCGTCCAATGCCGCGATTGGCGCCGGTGACCAGAACTGCTTTGCCTTCGATTGTCATGAGACACTCCCAATACGTTGCGGACCCTCCGTGGATCGCGGACAGCCCGGAAATCTGTGTACGTCCGCGGTCGGTGCACTCGGCGCGGTCACCAAGAGAGATCCAGTCGCGTCGCGAAATCCAACGGTCCCGCCGGATCTCGCCGGCGGCCCACCGGCTCGCCAGGACTGCGCCGCATGCCCGCGCCCGGGCTCGTGCCGGTCGTGAATAGAGAGATCACCACGACGCGCGTTGGATTTCGGCGCGTCAGCGGATCTCTGTTGGTAGAGGGCGGTCAGGTCGCACTCGGACACCGGAATCGAAAGGACGACGCAATGAACTTTGAGACACAAAGTCTCAACGCCGAGTACCGTCTCGCCGTGGCGTCGCCACGTACACCTGGTCGGGGCATCAAGCAATCTGCATGACTGCTGCGGTCCCGAGGAACCCCGTCGTGCACCTCGAGTTGCATACCGCCGACCTGGCCCGCGCCCGCGCTTTCTATGCGACGCTATGCGGCTGGCGCGCAGAGCAGATCGAGATCGTGAACGGTTCGTACCTCGCGCTCGAGCTCGGCAACAATCTCGGAGGTGGAATCGTTGAGTGCGGCACCCAGCACGCGATCTGGCTGCCTTACGTCGAGGTCGCCCAGATCGACACGGCCACCCATCTGGCGCGACAACTCGGAGCCTCCTTGCTCCTCGAGCCTCGGGAGGGCCCGGCGGGCTGGCGGAGCGTGATCACGACGCCCGAGGTCGGCCAAGTCGCGCTCTGGCAGCAGAAAGGCTGGCAGTAGTGGACGACAGCGAAGAAACGCTGCTCGAGGCAGCCCGTCGCGGCGACGAAGGCGCGTTCAGCCAACTGGTCGTCCCACATCTTCCGGCGCTGCAGGCCCACTGTTATCGGATGCTCGGCTCGGTTCAGGACGCCGAGGACGCGCTCCAGGAAGCGCTGCTGAACGCGTGGCGAGCGCTGCCCCGATTCGAAGCCCGCAGCTCGCTCAAATCCTGGCTCTACAGGATCGCCACCAACGCCTGCCTGAAGGCGATCGAGCGACGGCCCAAGCGGGTGCTTCCAGTCGACTACGGTCCCGCGGCCGACCCTCACGATCCGCTGGCGCAACCACTCGTCGAGTCCATCTGGCTGGAGCCCTACCCAGATATGGGCCTCGAACTCGAGGATCGACTCCCGTCTCCCGATGCCCGTTACGAGCAGCGCGAGAGCGTCGAGCTCGCGTTCGTCGCCGCCCTGCAACACATCCCCGGCAGGCAGCGCGCGGTTCTGATCCTCCGCGACGTACTCGGCTTCTCGGCAAAAGAGGTGGCCGCCACACTCGAGATGACTCCGGCCGCGGTCGACACGGCGCTCCAGCGCGCGCACAAGACTGTCGACGACCGACTGCCCGCACGAAGCCAGCAAGCCACCCTGCATGCACTCGGAGACGAGCGGCTGCGCGAGATCGTTGACTGCTTCGTCGACGCCTGGGAACGGGCGGACGTCGGCTCCGTGGTCGCCATGCTCGCCCACGATGCAACGATCACGATGCCACCCAGACCGACGTGGTACCGGGGCCAAGATGCGGTCGCGAGCTTCCTACGTGCCGTCGCGCTCGCCGCCGACAAGCGCTGGAGACTCCTGCCCGTCAACGCCAATGGGCAGCCGGCGTTCGGTGAGTATCTATGGAACGAGAGGACGCAAAACTTCGTCGCGGAGGCGGTGACGGTGCTCACCATTGCAGACAACCTGATCGCCGACATTACGTCGTTCCGACGCCCAGACCTCTTCGCGCAGTTCGGACTACCAGACCACGTGGAGCCGTAACCGCGCGCGCCTGGCGCGGCCGTTGCACGGACTCCAGTTGGGCTCGACCGCCCGATCAGACTGGAGCGGCCGCTGTCGACAATGGTGGCAGACCCGTGACGTTGCGGCGACCCAGGCGGCGGAGCTGGCGAAGCGAGAGGGAATGCAGCATCACTGACAGCGGCACCCCGAAGGCAGGAATCAGCACCAGCGGAAACGCCGCCACGAGATCCACGCGATCTGGGACGATCTGCAGCCCGCCAGGTGTAGTCAGCCCATTCAGCGTGACGGCATCCACGAGGTCCAGGATGCCGAGCACGTTCGAGGCAACCGCTACGCCGCGTGCGCCACGCGCTGGTGATGCAAGTAGCAGGGCCACCGGCAGCGCCAGCAGACCGACGAGCGTATCGCCAGCTCCGGCGGGGACCGCGGAGATGGCTGGCAGGTTTTCGGCGAGCCAGCCGGTCAGAAAAGGCGCTGCCGAAAACGCGATAGACCTGCAGGCCGACGAGCCAGGACGGCGGCGTTGCGTCGAGCATCTGGCCGATGGTGTTGGAGTTCAAGAGAATGGGGAGACCGATCAGCAGCGGAGCGGGGAGAATTCGGCCCTGGAA
>WNGF01012210.1_pt1 | contig 10070 bp, 10 predicted proteins | sample 5400641 | NCBI WGS metagenome assembly WNGF01 (sample SAMN13153371, study PRJNA577476) | soil metagenome | isolation source: 80 cm soil or saprolite under grassland replicate 2 | place: USA:California | collected 2016-06-15
CATAAATCAGCTTCTCTTTTATTAAGCGATTAACAATAGCCGACACCGTTCCGGGCTGTAGACCCGTGGCCTTCACGATGTCTGCACGCGATATAGGTTGGCGCTCACGTATCAGATGCAGAAAAATCGTCTGGTTTATGTCCCGCAAATCGCGCACACCGATCATTTTCAAATTTTGCGTGCCGTGCCGTTTCATCTGAGACCAGCCTTCTTTTTCCAAAAACTACTGCGCCCCGATTGTGCCACCTTCCGCTAAAACAAAGCTATCGTTTTCGAATCCAAAGGTAAGGATTTGTTCAAAGAACGAATGCGATAAGCGCTCTCATAGCTTCTTCTCTGCTAGAATATTCTCCCGAATAGATATAGCAAAACCTCCAAAGTTGAATCTGCGCAGGTGAGCTAACAGTGAGGCGACGGTCGGACGTAGCAAAGACAAACCATTCTTGCGTTTTATGGGGGGGCGATTATGTACGTAATCACGGGAGCAACTGGCAATACTGGAAGTATCCTTGCAAGGACACTGTTGGGCCTAAATCAGAAAGTCCGGGTGATCGGTAGAAGGGCTGATCGCCTGGAACCTTTCACCGCCGAGGGTGCCGAGTCGTCTGTTTGTGACGTGACCGACGCAGCCGCGCTGACGAAGGCGTTCTCTGGAGCACGCGCAGTTTACGTGATGATTCCATCCAGCATGATTAGCAAGGACTATCGCGCCGATCAAGATCGGGTCACTAATGCGATAGCCCAGGCAATCGAGCAAGCAGGGGTTAAATATGCGGTCTCGCTCAGTAGCGTTGGGGCGGATAAGCCGGAGGGAACTGGTCCGGTCGCCGGACTGCATTATCTGGAACAGACCCTTAACCGAATTCCTGAGCTGAACGTCCTGCACCTGCGGGCTGGTTATTTTATGGACCTAACCTTCACTGGTAAGCAAGCGCGCGAGCTGCTCGGACAGCGAGACATAAGCATGAGCGAAGTGGCCACAATTATTGGCAGCGCAATCGGCAAGTCCGATCTTAAGTATGTCCAATTACCGGATGAGCAAATTCGAACAGCGTTAACGCAGATGGGAATATCCTTGAATGTCGCGAATCTAATCCTTGAAATGTCTGCTGCTCTAAACTCCGGTCATATGAGAGCGTTGGAGGAACGTTCGCCAGAGAACACCACGCCAACTTCTTACGAGTCATTTGTGGCTGAGGAATTTGTTTCTCGTTATCGAGGCAAGTCTACTGGTGCATAAAGTCGCATTTAGCCGGCGTCGCGTTTTTGTACATCCAACGTCTGGTTGAGGTTGACTGGTTGGCTTAACGCGCCTCCAGGATTTTGGAGATCTGCAATAGCGGCAGGGAATTCAGGTGCTGTCAATTGTCAAGAGAATTGTGCTGGTCACTGTGATCTCAGCACGGCTTTTCTGGATACTGCCAGAGTGTGAGGCCCAGAATAGAGCTCCCGCGGAGTACGACTACTACTCTCTCGCAGTAACCTCCATTCTTAACTCTGCAGCGGAGGTATCCAAACTTCCAGACGTGCCGCAGAGAGTCAAACTTTTGATTAACGCTGCAAGGATTTTACCAGCCTCTCAGCACGACGACGCGGTTCGCCTGCTTGAAGTGGCCCTGCGCGACGTTAAAGAGTGGGGCTACGAGGACAAGGCGAGCTGGTACCAGCGACATACGGCGGCAACATTGCGTAATGAGGTTCTAGCCCTCTATGCGCGAGTGGATCCAGAAAAGGCCACGGCCCAGCAGAAGGAGTTTCAAGCGGAGGTTGAATCAACCGCCAGTAACACCGGCGCAACTTCGCTTAAGACTGACAAATGGTTTACTCAGTTCAGTAATCGGCGAACAACTGTTGACCAGGCCGCTAAGATCGCTCTTTCCCTTGCCGAAACCGATCCTGATAAAGCATTGGCACTTATCATCCAGAGTCTTCAGGGAGGAATCGTCTCCGACGTCTTGATTGAGATCGTTCAGAAGCTGGCTGCGAACGGAAACCGCGCGTTTCTTACCAAACTCGAAATTGGTATCGGTGAGGCCCTGGCAGCGAATGTTACGCTCGACCCTTTTAGCCTGAGTTATTCGAGCGCTCTCCTGCAAGCCGACAAGGACATGCCGGCTGTGACGAGGAGCGCATTTGTCAGCTTCTTCATGGGCTCGCTTCAGTCATGGTCTAACCTTGTTCGAGACGCAAGCGGAAACGGCGGGCTCGATTCGTCTTACATAAATATTGCGTTCACTGTGTTCTCTACAAGTGTTCGGCCCGCTCTTTTGCAGTATGCGCGTGTACAACTGCCTCTCTTTGATTCGATTATGGATCAAGTGGCCCCGTTTGTTCCGGAAAAAACCAAGTCGCAGGTTAAGGCGTTTCAGCCCGAGACATTTTCAGACCCAAGGGACAGGCTCAATGACATCCTGAAGGATCCTGCTCCTGAGAAGCGCGACCTCCGCCTTGTTCGTCTTGTATCTGAGCTACTACGGAATGAATCAGGAGACTTTCAGAAAAATCTTGACCTGGCTTTGGACGCGATCAGCGGCTTCACCGATCCTGATGCCAAATCAGCTTTCACAGATCTCTTAACGATTACTCGCATAAACGTGCTCGTGAAACAGAAGAAGTTCATTGAAGCTCAACAGCTCGCTGGTTCGATCTCTTCAGTAGAGACGCGCGCGTGGGCGTTGCTCGCTTTGTCAAGAGTTGCGGCGAATGCAGATCGGGTTCTCGGTTTCGAGTTGATCAGCAACGCGCTGAAAGCCTTAGACACAGCATCACCATCCCCGCATAAAGTCGAACTGGCGATGATGGCCACTGCGATGTTGGCGAAGAATGATCCTCAACGAGCGTTCGATACATTGTCGAATGTGTCAAGGTATGCCAATTCGTCGGCTTCTAAAGTCGATCCGCCAACGAAGCCGCCATTCGCGTTTGGACTCAAAGCCGCGATTGGAGAAGCGCACACAGAGCTTGGTGTGTTTCCCGAAAGCCTGAGTGAATTGAAAGTTGATCCACCGCTGTCGATCCTTGCCACAACGGATTGGTTTCGCGCCAATCAGATTGTGAACGATATTTGCGAGCCTTCTCTACGCCTTCAACTAAAACTTCAACTTGCGGGAGCTGTTCTTGCTCAAGAGTCAAAGCGCAAGAGAAAGGAAGCGGCTCCGAAGTCATCCGGCAAGAGCTGACTCAATACCTTGCCTAACCAGAATGAGAATCTCAGATAAAACGCGCCGCTTTCTCGAACGCTCAGTCAACCTAGCGATAATCGTTGTTGCGATCATCGTAGTTCGAAATCTGATCTGGTTGAGATGGCAGCCCAAGCTAGAATTGGATCGGCCGATAGTTGGCAGCATAGTATCGCTCCCAGGTATCAAATGGGACGATGGAACCACTCTTCAGCTTGCCCTTCAAAAGGGATGCAGATACTGCGATGAGAGCGCGGCTTTCTATCGCAGGCTCCGCGATCAAAGATCCGCATCACAACCGCGCATGTTAGCGGTGGTACCAGGTGATAAGAACGAAGTGTCTCGCTATCTTTCGGAACGGGGCGTTCTCGTAGACGGGATAATCAACGTGTCCCTATCCGACATCAACGTGTCGGCCACGCCGACATTGCTTCTTGTCGATCGGTCCGGCAAAGTCAGGGACGTTTGGGTAGGAAAGCTTGATGAGCTAAAGAAAGCGAAGTGGCTCAGCGAATACTCGATTCGCGCTAACAACTTGCGCTGCTCCAGGCTTTATGAGGTATTGTCGACTTAACCTCATACCAACTCAAGGAGCCCAAGTCGCCTATGCCTGCTCAACATCAACCAAAGCCGGGTCTTGAGTTAAAGGATTTTAACCAGAAATGGCATCATCATATGAGAGCGTTGGAGGAACGTTCGCCAGAGAACACCACGCCAACTTCTTATGAGTCATTTGTGGGTGAGGAATTTGTTTCTCGCTATCGAGGCAAGTCTACTACTGCATAAAGTCGCATTTAGCCGGCGTCGCATTTTTGTACATCCAACTTCTGGTTGATAAAATATTAAACATCCAGGCTAAGCTGGCTTCTGTTAATTCATCCATTTCAAGATCGCTTCTGTCACTTCTTGAATCGTAAAAGTGGTCGTATGCGAACAGCCGAATGGATAAATCTGCTCTTCTTTTCCTTCTTCGTAATCGCCTCATGGCTGCGACCGCTGACAGGTCGCGCACGCATAGCGATAGCCGCAATCGGAGCAACAGGAATCGGTCTAATCGTAGCTGCACAATTTGCACACTGGCTTCTGCCATTCTTTACGGTCTCGGTAGCCCGTGACTGGCTACCAGCCGCACTAATGCCGATGGTGTATTGGCAGGCCGGCCGCTTCTCAAGCACGGTGAACGAGAGCTTTCAGAAAAGGCTTAAACGCATCGATGACAAGTTGCTAAGGCGTTGGATGCCGAACTTGACGGCGAAACCAAGTTACCGGTGGGTTGCCACCTCCCTCGAACTGGCCTATCTCTCATGTTATGCGTTAGTCCCACTGGGCCTCGGTGTCCTTTATCTTGCGCGCATGCGACAGCACACCCCTGAATACTGGTCGGTGGTGTTGTTTGCTACTTATCCATGCTATACCTTTACCGCTTTTGTACCGACGGTGCCGCCGCGTTTATTCGAGACGGCCTCAATGCAGCCAAGCACAGGCAAGATTCGCAGGCTAAACCTCTGGATCGTTCGCTGGTTGAGCATCAAGTTGAACACGTTTCCAAGCGCGCACGTCACAGCAACACTCGGAGCTTCACTCGTGCTGCTGCGTGTTGTGCCGACTGTTGGCTTGGCGTTCCTGTTGATCTCGATCGGCATTGCCCTTGGGGCAGTGCTGGGTCGGTATCACTACGCGGCTGACGTTCTTTTCGGAGCAGCACTCGCCGTTGCGGTATACACCCTGGAGCTTATGCTTTAACTAGAAGGCACTCAACGATGGATGGGAGAACCTTCACGTCACCTCCTGAGTCGCGAGTGAATTCCACTTCGATAGCAGCGAACAGCATCTGTCGGAAGATCAGTCTCGAACATCAGTCATAAGTTCATGATCCACGCAATACCCGTCTAACACCTTCCGCTGTTACCCCGAAAACGAGATGTGAAGCGAGCGCGTAGATGTGTGTAGAGACCGAATAAGCATTTGGGGCTTTGGACAGTCCGAGCAAAGGAACCATGCCTTCATCGACCACCAGCCAAAATGCCGCGCCGTAGGGCAGGCCAGCTCCCGCGGTAACTTCGGGAAGCAGTTCGGCTGTTACGCCATAAACAATGCCGCTTGTCGCGCCCACGGCGTAATGCACCGCGGGTCCCGCAATCTTCTTTTCACCAGGACTCAATCTATGATCAAAGATGATCTCCGAAAGGGCGGAAGCCGTCTTCACGGTGGCGTCGTCTTCGTTTTCAGTATCGGCGTGGGCTGTTTGATTGAGTGATTGTTCAGCCTTCAAGTTAGACTGTTGCAGAGCATGTTCGCTGGAATTCTTCTTTTTAGTTGAAGCTTTGTTGGACGATAAGCCAAGCCAGACATCCTGAAAACGATCCATGACCCACGATGCGACGAGGCCCGCGACCAGCCCTGCCAACGCGCCTTTCCAAACGTTCGGTTCGGAATGATCACCCGCCACAGTTCTTTCATCCCCTGGTTTCTAATAGAGACTTCTCAGTAGCTCGCACAAACTTTCCTCCAAAGCAAGTATTCAAAAGCGACACATATAGCGAAGATTCGCGAGCATCTCCCACCTGCCCCATCATTTTCGCCCTAAGTGTAGCAAGCGCGCGAACAAGCCTTTCTTTTTCGGCTTCCGCTCTTCAGGCTGCTTCTGCTGGGGCGCGCTCGATGCTCGGGATTCGAGCGAAGGCTTCGAGTCGGTTCTGGCCGTGCCGTGCGATCGACGTGGTTCGACTGATGGCTTGGATTTCGCATTGTCGAAGTTCTCAGTCGGCGTCGTCTTACGAATCTTGTAATAGTCGGGTATGTGAGCGACCAATCCATAACGTGGCGTGGTCTTCGAATAACCGGCGACCAACTGTTGGTTATAGTGATCGATTGAAAAATCGAAAGGGTCTTTTGGATTGGCATCGATGATCTTCAGATCTGCGTTCGTCATTGTTAATTTGCCGAACCGGAGCAGGCCGCCGCGGTAGTAAAGGTAGTTGCCACCCGACCGCGAATTAGCAAGTTGAGCAATTTCTGCCTCAGACAAGGTCTTGCTGCCACCAAAAACCAGGATCACCTCGTCGCCGACAATCTGAACGGCGATGACTTTGCCACGAATCATCGGCGGTGGAGTCATGTGCTCTGGATCCAGAATGAGGTCATTGTCATCGACTTTCAGTCCGCGTGCTTCTCTGGCTTTGATTACCTCGTCCAGTTCTACTCCGATTAGGTGCATGAATCCCTTGACCGGAAGGCCGCCAGTCTTGATCGACGTCGGATGAATTCGAATCTTGCCATCTGGCGTAGCACTCAAATTTCCCGTTATCTCGAAAGGCAGATCCAGAAGTTTGTGCACCCTTCCAGTCGCCTTGAGCTGATTTCCCTCGATTTTAAAGTGAAAGTTTTTGAGCGGCGCGCCAGGATAAGCAAACACATAGCTATTCATTAGGTTCGCCAAAATATCCATGCGAACGCCGATGACCGCCGAATCAATTTTAAGAATGAATGATCGCTTGTCATCAAATACCGGCGGCGTGGATTTGTATCTCCTGAGCAGCGAGCCACGAATGGTCCTGATGCGATAAACAACGAGGTCGTCGGCGTGAAAGTCGACATTCTTCATCAGCTCTCTGGTCAGGCCTTTCGATGATGGCGGCGGAGGAGCGGGCTCGGGATTCTCGGTGTAACTGGGCGGCTCGGTCTTATTCTCCTGCTTCTCTTTCTCCTGCTGCGCGTTCGCGTTCTGAGATTTCGAGTTATAGTCATTCGCAGTAACTGGCGGCGAGACATTCTGCGGCTGAGCGCCTTGTTCGGTAGACTCGCTTTTAGCGCTCATTTTGCAACCAATCACTCCGAGTGCCAGCGCTATCGATAAAACAAATAATAATGACTTTGACTTCATTGCATTCCCCCCCTTTTACATTGGCGACAGAGGCCCCCAACCTCGCAGCTGTCAACTACAACTCGCCCGTGACACACAGAGCGAGATTGCCTGATCATGAATCTAATACAGGCGGCGTCCGAAAACTTCCGCAATGCGTCCTCTCTGTGTCTATCGTGTTACGAGCGCTAGACGGCATCTTCATTTCGGAGCCGGTAGAGTATGTGCCTCCTATCTCTTCAGGCTTCGCACATAGGCAACGAGCGAATTGATCTGGGCCTCTGATAATTTCTTTCCCCATGCCGGCATCTTGCCTTTGCCGTTGGAGATAGAATTAAAAAGACTGCCTATGAATGTCGATTTCACTATAGCCTTAGTGGCATGAGGTCAGTACCACCTCGCGGTAGCGGGTGGGTGTTAGATTCGCAATTGGACACAGCGGCATATCGAGCATTGCGGCCCTGAAATCGCCTGCTGGCAGTCGGAACCCACCCGCTACCGCGAGGTGGTACTGACCTCATGTCACTGCGACGAACGATGATCAGCGTTCGCTAATCGTGCTGCTAGTCAAACTGCATCAGTACTCGTCCAACTAGACAGTTTCACTCCTCCCTCGTTAACATCTAAGCTTGAAAAACCTTCACACCTTTTCGATCACGAGCGCGCTGTTCTTAGATCCAAAGCCGATGCAATTGCATAGTGCGACGCGAACATCCGCTTCGCGCGCTTCATTGGGAACATAATCAAGATCGCAATCAGGATCGGGTTCATCGAGATTGATCGTCGGGGGTATTACACCCGTATACATCGCACACAGCGCAGCACCCAGGCCGGCGGCGCCGCTGGCTCCCTGAGGATGGCCCAGTTGGGATTTCGTCGCCGACATGGGAATTCGGTGCGAGTTGCAGTTAAGCGCGAGCTTGAGCGCATTCGTTTCTATCCGATCATTCAGGACGGTCGAGGTGCCGTGAAGATTCACGTAGTCGATTTCACCCGGCCCAACGCCGGCATCTTCCATCGCCAGCGACATCGCCCGCGCGGGTTCGTCGCCACCTTCCTGAAGACGAACGCGATGATAAGCATCGCAGGTCGAGCCGTAACCAGTGACCTCGGCGTAAATGTTTGCGCCGCGCTTGTTTGCGCATTCGAATTTTTCCAGCACGTAAATCCACGCGCCCTCACCCAGCACCATACCCGAGCGGTTACGCGTGAACGGCCGCGAGGCCCGATGCGGTTCATCGTTCCACTCGGTCGTCAGTACAGTTAGCAAATCGAATCCGGCTAAGATGCCCGGCGCGAGCGGCGCGTCTACGCCACCAGCGATCATCACATCCTGACGGCCCAGCGCGATGTGCTGAGCGGCGTAGGCGATTGCATCTGTCGAACTCGTGCAACCTGTCGAAATAACATGTGACAGACCTCGTAAACCGAATGCCATTGACAGCTCGCTTGAAAGACTGCCGTGAGTTGACGAGGGGATAGTGTAAAGGCTGGCTTTGCAAGTTGGACCAAGGTACCAGTATTTGTACTGCTGCTCGGTGAAGGCCAGCCCTCCGCCACCCGTACCCAACACGACACCGATCCGTTGGTTTTGTTCCAGTGAAAGTTCATCAGGGGAAATTCCTGCATCTTTAAGGGCTTCGCGAGTGGCAGCGAGTGCTAACGGGACGGTACGTGGCACATGTTTACGATCCTTCACATTCAGTTGTGCTTGCCAGTCGAACTTGCGAACTTCAGCCGCAATCTTTACGGGAGAGTTGGAAACGTCAAAAGAATCAATGCGGCGCACTCCGCTTTCACCGCGCTGCAATCCGGACCAGAATGCCTTACGCCCGATACCAATCGGCGTGACACATCCCATGCCGGTGATTACTACGCGTTGGAGTTGTTTGCGGCCGTCTAACATTGTCATTAATACTTGTTAGCAACGATGTCGAACATAAGTTTCAGTTTGTCCCGGACGCGAATGGTGCCGTGCATTGCCGAAGTTGCCTCGACTTTATAGTCGCTGCGATTGAACTCGACCTCGCCGCGGGCACGTAGACTAGTGGTGCCGTCGAGAGTTACGTCAGCAGGAATGGTGATGTGACGGGTCACGCCATGAAGCGTCAAGTCGCCACCAATCTTCGCTTCGTAATGACCGTCTTCCTTCAGCTTGCCGGTCACATCGGTGCTCTTAAACACGATGTCCGGATACTTCACCGGTTCGAGAACGATCTCATTGAGCTCTTTGTTGATGATCTTCTTCTGAGGAGGCGTAAAGATTGGACGAGTCTCTTCAACCGATGCGGCGCGAATTGTAAGCAGCAACGAAGCAGGAGTAACTGCGGTTGGTGTAAGTTCCACATCGCCGGAGAAATCGCTCGGTCTGACGAAGTGATCATGTCCTTTGAACCAGAGCACACCACCGGAGAATGCACGTACCATAAGGTCGCTTCGCTTGGGATCAATTCGATAGTGCATTGTTGCAGCTGGCCTGCCACCAAGCGTCGTCAAACCAAGCGCCATTTGGTTTGCGCCAGCCATTCGCGCCAGGGCCTGCACGTACCGAGCATTTTGAGTTCGGGCGACGATGCCAAACGACAACTGATAACCAATTGCGCCCATGATAATCAGGACGCATACTGCTACTACAATGATTAATTTTAAGGTCCTCATGTTCTCACCTCTTGCCGAATGGGAATCCCCTTCTGTGTTCAACCCTCTCAGTCCACGACTGATGGTCCACCACGGATTGCTTGATCCAGTGAGTAGCGGTTGTATGCGAAAGCCCATAACAGTACAAAATTCACAAGGCCATACTGAACGTTGTGCGCAACAGTCGGGAATTCGCCAAGCATGACCGTACCGAACGTCAGAGCCGCGAGAAGGAGGCCGGATAAAGAAAGCGCGGCGGTTGTGAACAAGCCCAACACAATCAGCGCACCAATGATTGTTTCTGCAAAGGGCAACATGTATGCGAATGGTTGCACTAGCACAGCTGGAAGTTTGCCGGAAAATTGTTGGAGCATGTTCCCGGCAAAATTTCC
>WNGF01017818.1_pt1 | contig 10070 bp, 8 predicted proteins | sample 5400641 | NCBI WGS metagenome assembly WNGF01 (sample SAMN13153371, study PRJNA577476) | soil metagenome | isolation source: 80 cm soil or saprolite under grassland replicate 2 | place: USA:California | collected 2016-06-15
CGGTCGCTGAAGTTTCTCCGGCAGGCCCTGGGCGTGACGTCTTTCTCCCTCGATCCCTATCAGATCGGCTATGAGAACGAAGAGGCGATCGCCTCGGGGGCCTTCTGGTTCTATCGCAAGCTCGGCTTCCGCTCGACGGACCGGCAACTACGCGCGCTGACTGCTCGCGAAGAAGCGAAGCTCGCCGCCGACTCGGCTTACCGGACGCCCTCCCCGGTTCTCCGGCGCCTGGCAGCCCACAACCTGCTCTATGAAGTCGAGAGCTCCGGCAATCCAAAATCGAGGATCCAAAATCCAAAATCGGACTGGGACCGATTTCACGTTCGTAACATCGCCCTTGCCGTTGTTCGCCGGATGGCGCGGGAGTTCGGAGGAGATGCAGCGAGAATCCGGTCGGCCTCGCAGATGCGAGTCGCAGAGGCCCTCGGCGCCGCTGCGAGACGATGGTCCGCAGACGAACGCCGGGTCTTCGCGGACCTCGCTCCCGTGCTCGACCTGATCCCCGACCTGTCTCGCTGGCCGAAAGGGGAGAGAGACGCCGTCGCGGAGGTCGTCCGGGCCAAGGCGGGCCGGCTCGAGTCCCGCTACCTGCGCCTCATGCAGCGGCACGCTCGTCTGCGCGAAGCGCTCCTCCATCTCGGCTCACGCTGATCCATTCCTTCCGAGAAGGAGCGGTTGAGGGCGCGCCAGATGACGGCCTCCACCGCCTCGACAACCTTCCGTCCGTCAGGATCTCTGGCCGACCTCGAGGGGCCGGCCAGAGAGATCGGGACTTCGCCTCAGGGGTTTTGGTCTCTTTCAGCCTTCGGAGTGCGCAGGTTTTGCTCGGGTGTGCCTCGGTTTGCCGCCAGACGTGTCACACTGGACGTCACGCCCGCACCAATGATCAGGAGATCAGCGATCTTGAGCCGAAGGTTGAAATCCAGGGCAGACCGGATTCTCTCGGTTCGCCCCTCGGGGATAAACCTCTACTTCGGCAATGGGGGGCGACTTCAAGCTGCCAATACCTCGCCATCTACCAAGTCCGACGCTGCTGCCCCTTCAGCGTCGCAATGTAAGTCATTTCATCAGAGGAGGTTACGCGCTTGGTCTGCGAGGCAAGCGTCTACGGGTACGATTCTTGGTAACCTTAGCCATACCACACTAGCCATACCACACTGTGAACGGCGAAACGCGACGAGCCTTGCTCCGTCCAGGAGACCCAACTTGGGAAAAATGTGCTCGACACCAGAATCGCTCGACGACAAGGTTTGTCGCCCACATGTTCCTGTGCGACCGATGCGCTGGGCGGCTGGAGCACGAGTCGTTCAACGACCGCCCGCCGCTCTTCGAGGGACTCCCGGTCGAGGGCTACTGCGGCCTATGTAACGAGAGAACGGAGACGAGGCTCCGTCAGTGGTTTATCTGCCCGATCTGCCTGAATGTCGTTCTCAGCTACCCGAAGGGGTTGGCCGCGAGCAAATACGTTCACGAGTTCTGGGCTCGCGAGGTTCGTCCAGAGTTCCCAGATCTGATTCTCGAGGAGCTGGACGCAGTGAAGCTGGAGCCCTTCATTCCTGGCAGTCGAACGAAGAAGAACAAGGGCATTGTCGTTCAAGAACTTGACTATCGTGTCGTCCACGTAACCGGCGAGCACTTGTTTCAAATCGAACTGAAAGCGGGCCCTGCGTCAATCGACGCGATGACCGAGTTTCAGCTTGACGTGAACGATTTCAACGACATCGCGAGCGGCTGTAACCGATGTTCATTGCCAGCGTATGTCTTCCACGTTCAGATCAATGACGACTACCTGCCGCCGACCCGTCGCAGTGTAGCGACGAACCTGTGGTGGACGGACGTCTGGGCGCTCGCCGGAGCCCGCAAGGACATCCGGCAACGTCGAGACGAGGACAAGCGAGCCGGATATTACCAACCGGGAGTTTTTAGGCCGAGAGCGACGTTTCCCGACGAACTACGCAGGGAGGGCTACCGATCCTTGACCGCGCGGCTTCGAGACGCGAAGATTCCTCTCATCTGAACGTCCAGCTTCATCGTATACTTTCGTCCGATGCTTGTAGATCGCGTTGATCTGGTTCGGCTTGACGCCGGCCGCAGGCTCGATTCCGTCCGCCAAGCCGAACTTGGTCAGTTCATGACGCCGGCCGCAACCGCTAGGCTTATGGCGTCGATGTTCGAGGCTCGCGGCGAGAGAATTCGGCTGCTCGACGCCGGGGCTGGCGTCGGTTCGCTCACGGCTGCGTGGGTCGACGAAGTTTGCCGACGCACAAGGAAGCCGAAGGCGGTCGAATTGGTCGCCTACGAACTGGACGACGATCTAGCCGCTCGGCTGGGCGAGACGCTGACGAGCTGCGAACACACCTGCCGCTCGGTCGGTATCTCTTGTGCGACCGAGCTTCGCCGTGAAGACTTCATCGAGGCTGGTATTCGGATGCTTCTCCCCGGTTTTTTCAATCCTCGGGTAGAGCTCTTCGACTGCGCGATACTGAACCCGCCTTATCGGAAGATTCATGCGGGTTCGAAGGAACGAGGACTTCTCCGGCAAATCGGAGTTGAGACAAGCAACCTGTATACGGGCTTTCTCTCCATCGTGATCAAGCTCCTCGCATCGGGCGGCGAAATCGTCGCAATCACGCCAAGGAGCTTCTGCAATGGACCATACTTCAAGCCTTTCCGTTCGCTGCTACTCGACACGGTCAACCTCCGGCGTCTACATGTCTTCGAGTCTCGGACGAATGCCTTTCGTGAGGACGCCGTTCTTCAGGAGAACATCATTGTCCACGGAGTCCGTGAGGAGGGGTCTGGCGCAACGGTCGTCGTCTCGTCGAGCACGGGCGCCGAAAACGATCACGTAAGCTATCGCGAGGTTCCTTATGTCGAAGTGGTTCGGCCAAGGGAGGCAGAACGGTTCATCTACTTAGCCGCGGACGAGGTTCAAGGACAGGTCGCGTCCCGCATGTCGAACCTAGCTACCACTCTCGAGGACCTTAACTTAGCGGTGTCGACCGGTCGAGTTGTCGACTTCCGAGCTACACACTTTCTGCGTCAGAGCCCGGGTTCCGACACTATTCCACTGATCTATCCGACACACTTCGACCGCGGCTTCGTCCGGTGGCCGAAGAAGACGAGAAAGCCGAATGCGCTGGCAGCGCTGGCGGGCGTCGCAGAGCTACTAGTGCCAAACGAGACTTACGTGCTCGTGAAGCGGTTCTCAGCAAAGGAGGAGCGACGCCGTGTCGTGGCTGCCATCTACGACGCGAAGCGGATAGACGCGAGGCATGTCGGGTTCGAGAATCACTTGAATTACTTCCATCGGAACGGTCGCGGGCTGCCGGATACCCTGGCCCGAGGGCTGGCCGTCTTCTTGAACTCGACGGTGCTCGATCTATTCTTCCGCCAGTTCAACGGCCATACCCAGGTCAACGCAACCGATCTTCGGAGTCTCAGATATCCGACGGAGGAGCAGCTTCTACGCCTCGGTGAACGCTTGACCGAGGGTTTCCCTGACCAGGATGAAATCGACCAGATTGTGGACGAGGAGCTATTCGGCGAACACGGAGGAGTTGACCCGGTGACGACTACGAAGAAGGTTCAGGATGCCCTATCAATCCTGCGAGCCCTGGGCTTCCCACGGTCGCAGATCAATGAGCGGTCTGCTCTTACGCTGCTCTCGCTCCTCGATCTGAAGTCGAGCACTCCATGGTCGAAGGCTCGCGATCCATTGATGGGCATCACGCCCATGATGACATTCTTCAGTGAACACTACGGGAAGAGATATCAGCCGAACACTCGCGAGACGGTTCGTCGCCAGACGGTTCACCAATTCCTTGACGCTGGGCTCGTTGTCATTAATCCCGACAAGCCTTCACGACCGACCAATAGCCCTCAGTGCGTCTACCAGGTCGAAGCCGGCGCCCTTGAACTTCTTCGGACCTACGGCTCCTATGAATGGGAAAAGAGTGTTAAGACCTATCTTGCATCCGTGCAGACGTTAGAGCAGCGATACGCTCGCGAACGCGCGATGAAGCGTATTCCGGTGACCCTGGATGGCGGAAAGAGGATCAGCCTGTCGCCGGGTGGGCAGAACGTTCTGATCGAACAGATTCTCGAGGAGTTCTGTTCAAGGTATACGCCCGGCGGGCATATGATCTACGTGGGAGACACGGACGAGAAGTTCGCCTATTTCGACGAGCAGCTTCTCCGGCAACTCGGTGTCCAGATAGAAGCCCACGGCAAGATGCCAGACGTTGTTGTCTATCAGAAGGATAAGAAGTGGTTGGTGCTGATTGAAGTCGTTACCAGCCACGGCCCTGTCGACGGCAAGAGGCGTGGCGAACTGAAGAAACTGTTCAAGGACTCGAAAGCCGGTCTGGTTTTCGTAACCGCGTTCCTCGACCGACGGGCGATGGTCCGTTTCCTAGGAGACATTTCGTGGGAGACGGAGGTCTGGGTCGCCGACGCACCGGACCATCTCATTCACTTCAATGGCGAGCGGTTTCTGGGGCCGTACGAGTGATGGGCGATGGAAGGCGCGGGTCTTTAAGTTCCGCTAGGCTTGCCCGACCAGCGCCCGGCCAGTCTTCGCGGCCGGGTACCAGACAGCGCGCGCTCGGCTACCCAACCTGCTTAGCGCTAAGGCGCCAGCCCGACTTGACGAGGTCTGCCAGAACCTTGTACGAGACGAAAGGATGCCGGTGGTGGACTATCGCGTAGTAGCGATATTCGAGTACGAGCACGTCGAAGTGGTCCCGCAGCTCCTCGGGCAGTCGTTCACGCTCCACCTGATAGCCGAGGCTCTTGGTGGGCAAGTCATCCTTCATCATGGCAGGCTACTCCTTCGGTTATCCTGGGCGCGGGATTCTTGACGCCATGTCGCCAAGCGAGGGCTGGCGACTGCCGATTTCCGTATCTCGTCCATGCCCGCCCATTTTCCCAAAGCCTGAATTAGCCGCTTTTCACCTTAAACGCGTTGGTCAGCATGGCCGACATGACCTCGCCGGTGGTCGAATCAAGGATCTCGTACGTGAAGATGTGCATACCTCCTCGCCCCGCCCATTGAATCTCGTCGAAGAACTGAGCTTCGCGTCGGAATCCGAATGGCTCAGCCGAGATGTCGTATTTTGCCTTGATCTGCCTGGGATCTGCCACCAACGCATGATGCTTGGTGAAGCAGAATCGCCATTCCCCGAAAAGGTCATCTTCACCCATCTGTAGCCGCAGGAAATTACCGCTTAGGCCCATTGGGTGCGATACTCCAATGAAGGCGCCGCCAGTCAGTCTCCCTCCAATGAGCTGAACGGTCTCCGGACCTCGAGAGAAGAAGGTCAGGGCTATCCCTAGGCGGTTCGGTAGAAGGTACAGACGCCGCTGGTCGTGGCCGGTTTGAATCTCGATCTTCGGCCCTTGCGTCTTCGAGTTGAATTCCATCACAACTTCGTCGAGTCGGCCAACGAGTTGTTCGCGTGAATACCTGTAGAGCTCTGCCAGGCGTTCCGCACGCTCTCCCTTCTCGGCAAGCGCTAGGGCTCGCCTTTCCTCCTCCTGCTGCTGTCGGAATGCGGCCTCCAGAGCTGGCTCAAGGGGGAATCGGTTGTTCTCCTCCGCTGCCACGCCAGAAAGACGATCAAGTACCTCATTCCATTCGGGCCGTTCCTGCGGGCGCTTATTGGTCATCCTTATGACGATCTGCGCAAGATCCCTGCTGACATCGGGCCGAAGTGTCCTCAAGTCTGCGAGGCTGCCGAAAAGGTGCGCCTTCCGCCATTCGTGCCAGTCGGACAAGTCTTTCACGGAGGTAGTAAGCGGATGCTGCAAGGTCAGGATCTCGCCGAATATGAGCCCAGCTGAATAGATATCAAGCTTGTAGGTGTTCTTGCTGCCTTCCCAGCCTTCGGGAGCCATGTACCGGATATGCTGGCCACCCTTAAACGTACGGCTCCGGGTCTGCTCCTCGATAAGCTTCGATATCCCGAGATCGCTTATCTTTAGCCGCTCGCCATCGAGGAGGATGTTGTCGGGTTTGATATCACGGTGGATCAGCCGCGCGTTGATTGCCTTCGCACCCTGTGCGATGTCGGTCATCATCCGAATCGCCCGCTCGAGAGGAACAGGCGCGCCGGCGCTTCGTTGGGCATCGAGCAGCGACTTCAGGGTGCCGCCTGGGACGAACTCCATCATCAAATATGGTCCGATATCCGGTGGTCCATCCCTTTCGACATGGACGACCCTGACAACGTTGGGATGTACGATTTGAGTTGCGACAGCCGCCTCATTGAGGAGCGCCGTGCGTGCCTCCAGGTCTTCCAACCCTTCGATGGGCAGGAGCTTGGCGGCCAAGACTCGGCCAGACTGCTGCCCTACCGCCGAGTAGACCTCACCGAATGCTCCGCGGCCCAGCACGTCAGAGAGAACGAACTTCTCCGAGTCTGGTCCTGTAATGGTCAGTCCACGTCTAAGGCCCGGCATTGTTTGGAATCAGAGGATACTCCCCGCATGCGCCGCCGCAGCCACGGAGCGCGCTATTATAACCGCCCATGCACTCGCCCTTCGGACCCACTCCATTCCCGCCCGGGTCGCGGCGACGTGTTCCTCGTTGTAGACGAGGATCTCCGCCATGATCGCAGCCCGCCCTGCGGGGGTCCGAGGTTTCGATGGCCTCGATATAGCGGCAGATGGCCCAGGCTCCGTCGGTTTCCGAAAGCTTCCGGGTGAAGCCGACGTGCTTCTCGATGACCTTCAGGCTCAGGCTTGGCAGCGGGAAGACGAAGGATTCGCCAACTACGCCGAGCGGAGGCCTCCGATCCACCGCTGTGTCATCAACGAGGTATCTTCTTGGGGAAAAGCCACGCAGCTGTTGGGACGGCATTCTCCAAGGCCTGGCGGGCTTGGCCAGCAACCTCGGGCCTGAGTTTGCCGTCAGCCGCGAATAGCGCGAAGAACCGGCCCCACGACCCAGTCGGGTGCGGAACTCCTAGAACGGTGCGGCTCGGCTCAAGGTAGGCAAGCGCCTTATAGGCTTCCGCTCCTACTCCAATGACGGGCCAATCTGGGGGCACGGCATGCAGTTCGCGCTGGAAGACTCCAGGCAGAGACTCTGACCTACGAGAGGCTGACCGCATAGCCTCACTTGACATTGATCGATTGCGTGACGTGTTTCCCGTCTTGTTCCAAATGAAATTCAAGCGTGCCAAGCTGGCCGACCCGGCGGTGGTAATCGAAGTCTTCAACGCTTAAAGATAGGGCTAGTCCAAGCCACAAATAGACGCGCTGCCCATGAGGAACCCAGACATCATCTTTTTCGTATTCGTGACCGCGCTTGAGCCCAACCTTGGCTTCAAACGGGTGCTGCACCTGTACGCCACTCGACCCGGGCGTCCATGTGGGGGCAGATACATGAAGGACGCCACCGCTGTCATTCCTCAGGGTCGCCCACAATTTCTTCTTGTACGTGACGCCAGAATCTTCAGTGGCGTCCTTAAGCTCTACCCCTAGAAGCGTAAGCAGGCTGGAAGATCGGGACGATGACTGCACGGCGCGAATAACGATCAGGATGCCGAGAGCAAAGACGCCGAGATGCAGCCAGCCCGATGAAGCGTCTGGCATAATCATCTTGCGGAGAATGGGCGGCACGCCCGTGAGCAATTCCCTGACTTCTTTGATTCGACCCAGCCAGTCGAGAATCCCAATTCCGACCATGATCGCGGCGCCGATACGGCCCTCTTTGGACCGGCGTACCGCTTCCAATAGCCGCCTGAACATCGCGGCAGAACACTATCACGGTGTATAATCACGGACAGCTTAATACCAACCTCCCGAGATTCGGCTGATGCTAAAGTCTGAATATCGCAACATCGCTGATCACGAGGTCCTGGAGATTCAAACAGCGAAATCCTACCGCCCCTACGACCGACTCATCCTCCGCGACTCGAAAGGTAAGAGAATCTGGACCGTCCTGGCGTGCGAGCGTGCCGACCAGGGATGGACCGTCACCGGGATACGCTGCCCACCCGGCTGTCGGACCCATCGCCGGCACCGGTGAGAGAATACAGTCACCAATCCTTCCGGATACCCCTTCTTGCCGTTTGCCTTGCCGTCCGCGGGCTTCGAGGTGTCCCGAGAAGATTGAGATAGCCATGCTTGGCCTTCGGGGTCTTCGCGGGGCTTCCTCGCCGCAGGCGTGCACCGACGGAGGCGTTGACGGTCGCAGGACTCTCGTTGCAGCGGAAACGGCACACCGGCTCGGATCCAGCTTCCACGGGCGCCGTGACGACCAACGCAACCGAGGACCTGTTCCTGGCGGCCATCACGATTGACAGTGCCGACAGTGTCACGGCGGCCAGCAACAGTTTCACTCTGGAGCAGAACTTCGTCATCGGGTCGTCAAACGGAAGGGAGACCTTCGCCTCGGCCGATCGGAAGGGGAGCCCGTCCAGCAACAGCACGACATTCACGCACCGGAACAACACCTGGCGCGCTCAGATCGCAGCCTTCCGGAAGGCGCCCTGACCGAGCGGTTACGCGGGTCAGCGGTCGAAGACGGTGGGGAAGTGCTCCTCGACGATGGGCTGCCGACACGGCGGAGGCTCCGATCCTCTCCAGGTCTGCCTGGTTGCGCACGTCGCTCATCTCCCACAGCTCTCGCACGGGTTAGGTTATGGCCTGTCGAATCGTTACAGGCTGCTGCTGACCCAACCAGGATTCATGGGCCCATCGCCGCGACGACGGTCAATATCGAGACCCGGGCGATCGGTGCCAAGAAAGCGGGGGAGCGGGGCCTTTCCGCCTGCTCCCCCGCGCGTCACTGCTCAGTGGCCTTCGCCCCACTTGAACAGCTTCAGATCGATGGCGTTGCCCATCGCCTGGTAGCCGGCGTCGTTCGGGTGCAGGTGGTCGCCGCTGTCGTAGAGCGGCAGGAGCGACAGCGGGTTATTCGGGTCGCGTGTGACCGCGTCGAAGTCGATGACCGCGTCGTACGCCCCGCTGGTGCGGATCCACGCGTTGACCGCCTGGCGCTTGGCCTCGCCCGCCGCCGAGTAGTAGCCCGGGATGGTCGTAACGGCAAACGGCGTCAATGTAGCGCCGTAGATCTTGAGCCCGCGCGCATGCGCCCGCTCGATGAGCTGCTGGTGGCCGGCGATGATCTCGTCGGCGGTCACGACTTCAAAACCCAACCCCCCAAAGCCGATGTCGTTGATGCCCTCCAGCACGATCACGTACGTCACGCCGGTCTGAACGAGCACATCCCGGTCGAAGCGGGCCAGCGCGTTGGCGCCGATGATGTCATGCAGGATTCGGTTACCGGCGATCCCTTCGTCCAGCACGCCCATCTTGTGATTGCCCGGCTGAGCGATCAGCCGCCGGGCGAGTTGGTTCGGCCACCGGTTGTTGGTATCCGGGGTAGACGCCGTGCCGTCCGTGATGGAATCGCCGAGCGCGACGATGACCCCGGTCTGCTTTGAGGTCGTCACCTCCACGCCCGCCAGCCAGAACCACGCCTGCGTCGTCGAGTCAACCGGCATGACGGCGCTCGCCGTGAAATCCCCCAACGGGGAGATATAGGACGTCTGAAACGCCGCGAAGTGCCACGTCGCAGGCCCGGTGCTTTCGGGCACGAAAATGCTTACCGCCAGGTCGCCGAGCTCGGGCACGTCAAGCTCGACCGGATCGCTCAGGACGACGGCGCTGGCTGGTATGGTGATGGCCGGCGATCCGCTGAAGGTCAGCGTTCGATCCGACCCCGGCACGATCGCCGCGCCCGCGTCGCGGAGGGCAATGTGCGCCGCGCCGATGACCAGGGCGCTGGCCCCGAACGTGGACAGCCGCACGCGCACCTGATCGCCGCCGACACTGGTGTGCACGATCTGGCGCAGGGTCTGACCGTTGAACCCGGGGTTCGTAATTCCGAAGCCGGCGTCCGGCGCGTGCAGAGCCGTGCTCCAGGTGCCGACCCACTGCTGGTTGCCTTGGTTGCCGCTGGGGCCGTTGGCGGCCAGCGCGGCTGGATCGGTCGCGAGGCCGACGACGGCGAGCGCCATCGCCGCGACGGCGGTCAGTGACAGCCGGCGGAGACTCGA
>WNGF01018636.1_pt1 | contig 10070 bp, 10 predicted proteins | sample 5400641 | NCBI WGS metagenome assembly WNGF01 (sample SAMN13153371, study PRJNA577476) | soil metagenome | isolation source: 80 cm soil or saprolite under grassland replicate 2 | place: USA:California | collected 2016-06-15
GCCCAGAGCGTCGTGCTGAGCGCCACGACCAGCGCCAGACCGGCCGCAACGCTAGCCGCCTGGAGCTGGGGGCGCACCATCCTCACTCGCGTCCACCAGGGCCGGGCCCGTTCTCTACTGCCCAGCCGGGCCGCGACGAGGACGCGCTGCTTCAAGTCGCGCGGCGGCTCGTGCTGAGCAAAGCCGAGCGCCAGGGCGCCGGCGGCCTCCTGATAGGCCAGCTGCTCGGCGGCGCAGCTCTGGCAGGTCGCCAGGTGCTCTTCGAGCTCATCGCGCTCATCGACCTCGAGCGAGTCGAGCGAATACGCGGCTAAGAGGTCGCGTGCCTCGTCGCAGATCACGGCTGCGCGGACCTCATCTCAGCCAGCTCCAACGAAGCCCGCAACTTTTGCATGGCCAGTCGAAGGCGGGTCTTGATCGTGCCGAGCGGCTCCCCGAGCAAAGCGGCAATCTCCGCTTGCGTCATGCCGCGAACGTACGCCAGCTCGACGGCCAGGCGCTGCGGCTGGGGAAGCGTCCTGACGGCTCGGACGACAGCCTCGCCCGTCAGGCTGGCCAGCAGCGCCTCCTCTGGATCGAGCGCCACGCGTCCCTGCTCGGCGAAGCGATGGTCGGAGCTGTAGCGCAGCTCCAGGCGTCGGCGACGCAGCCGGTCGACGGCCCGATGGTGGGCCACGCCCAGCAGCCACGAGAGCAGACGGCCACGTGACGGCAGATAGCTGTCGGGGCGTTGCCACAGCTTGAGGAACGTCTCCTGGACGATCTCCTCGGCCGCTTCCTGGTCGGCGAGCATCTTGAGGCCGAGCGAGAAAAGCGCGCGCGCGTGTCGCTCGTACAGGACCTCAAGGGCTCGAACGTCCTGCCGCTGAAGACGATCGACCAGCGATTCGTCGGAGACGGCCGTGACATCCTCGACCTGGTGCATCATCGACGCGCCTGGGCCTCGCTCGAACCGAACGTTGGCGGGAGTATACCCGCGCCCCCGGCGGCCGTCCAAAGCGCACACAAGCGTCGACATCTCGTGGACTATACGCGGGAACGAGTCACGCGGATTGCTCGGTAATGCATGCCTGACGCGCGAGGACATTCCGGTGGCGAGCGCTTGGGGCGCGCGGCGCGGTAGCCAGCCGTCTTCGCAGGGGCGCGATTCATCGCCCCCTGGTGAGGAGAGGGCGCGATGAATCGCGCCCCTACCATCTTCGTCCCCGTGGTCCCGACTTCGTCGGGACTCATAGCTTCGCTCAGTATGCCGACCCGTTCAGGATGACAATGGAGGCGCCCGGCGCACCTGGACCAGATTGGTGTGATAAGTCGAGTTGTCCCCCAGGTCGGTCAGGTAATCCGGGGTGGTCCAGTTGACGTTGCGGCCGTTGGGGCTGTGTTTCTGCCAGTGGACGACCTCACTGACCGCGACGCCAGGCGGAACGGTGTCGCCGACCCGTGCCAGCAGGCGGCACGAGCCGCGCTCGTTGAACACCTCTACCCAGTCGCCCTCCGACACCCCGCGGGCCGACGCATCGCGCGGATTGAGCTGGACATCCGGCCCGCCGGCCATCTGCCGGAACGACTCGAGATTCGCGAAGCTCGATCCGATGAAATGCTGCTCCTTGGGGGTCAGCAGCTTGAGCGGGTAGCGCGCGAACAGCGCGGGCGTCGCCTCCGGGCTCTCGAGCTCCGCCACCCAGTCGGGCAGCGGGTCGTGGCCGTCGGCCGCAAGGGTCGTCGAGTACAGCTCCAGCTTACCCGACGGGGTCGGGAAATGACCGTTGGCGAACGGCACGTGCGGACGAGTGGAGGTGGTCAGCCGTACGGCGGGCTCCTCCACCAGCCGCTCCCAGGTCACCCCTCCCAGATACGGATTGGGCGTCTGGAGCAGCTCTCTGATGATCTCCTCGCCCGACGCGTACAGGCAGGGCTCCGTGAAGCCCATTCGCTCCGCCAGGGCCTGGTACAGCTCCAGGTTCGAGCGGCACTCGCCCGGGGGCGCCACGGCCGGCAGGTTCAAGCGGAGGTACAGCGACCAGTACGACAGGTGCAGGTCGAGCTGCTCGAGCTGCATCGTGGCCGGCAGGACGATGTCGGCATAGTCGACGGTGTCGGTCGGAAAGACCTCATGCACGACGGTGAACAGATCGTCGCGCAGCAGGCCGCGCACCATCTTGGCCTGGCTCTGGCCGACGGCGGCCGGGTTCCCGTTCACCACCAGCAGCGACTTGATCGACGGGTCTGCCGAGAGCAACGCCTCGCCGACCTGGTTGATGCTGATGGTTCGCGGCGTGCCGCGGCGCAGCTCGGAGTCGTGTCCGAGCAGCTCCGGGTCCCAGATCACATAGCGGTTGTTGTAGAGGAAGCCGCCCCCGGGGACGCCGTATTGCCCGGCCACCGCCGCCAGGCACAGCAGGGCGCGCATCGTCTGTCCGCCGTTGGTGTGCCGCTGCAGGCCGGGTGCTGTCGTCAGCAGGCCTGGTTTGTGGGTCCCGTAGAAGAGCGCCAGCTCGCGGATAGCATCGGGAGGCAGGCGCGTGATCCGCGCGACCCTGGACGGTGGGTAGCGCAGCGCGCGCTGGCGGAGCGCCTCGGCTCCGATCGTCCGCTCCTCCAAGAACGTGGCGTCGTCCAGCCCCTCGTCGAAGAGGACGTGGATCATGGACAGAGCCAGCGCCGCGTCAGTCCCCGGATACGGCGCCAGGTGCTGGTCGGCGAATCGGACCGTCTCGGTCACCCGCGAGTCGACCACGACGACCTGGGCGCCGTTCCGCCTGGCCTCCTGCAAGAGCGGTATGCAGTGCGGGTTCGTGGCCGCCGGGTTGTAGCCCCATATCAAGATCAGGCGGGCATTGGGGATGTCCTCCGGGTCGCTCCCAAACGAGCCACCGAGGGTGGCTTTCATCGCGGCGTGACCAGCCTCCGAGCAGATCCCACGGTCCAGGATAGAGGCGCCCAGGCGATTGAGGAAGCGCCGCTCCGCGGCGGCCCGATTCACGACGCCCATCGTCCCCGAGTAGCCGTACGGCAGGATGGCCTGGGGGCCCCAGCGCTCGACGATCTCGTGCCAGCGAGCCGCGATCGTGTCGAGGGCCTCGTCCCAGTTGATGCGCTCGAACTGCCCCTCGCCCTTCGGCCCCAGCCGCCGGAGCGGGTAGGTCAGCCGGCTCGGATGGTTCAGCCGCTCAAGGTACTCGTTCCCCTTACGGCACAGCCAGCCGCGCGTGATCGGATGGTCCGGATCGCCCGACGTCCGCACGACCCGCCCGTCCTGGACCTCGGTCACGATCCCGCAGCTATCGGGGCAGTTGAGCGGGCAGACCGACTTGACGGGGGTCAGGGGTCGGGGATCAGGGGCCAGGGGACGTGGTGCTTGCCCACGCTCCTCGTGCACCGCCGCCTCACGCATCTCCTGATGATACCTTATAGGACTCCGTCGCCTCTGCTAGATTCCTGACCCCTGACCCCTGACCCCTATAATGGCCGCGTGGTTCCAAGAACGGCCGAGGTGGTGATTGTCGGAGCGGGCGCGGTGGGCTGCTCGATCGCCTATCACCTGGCCAAGCGCGGCCAGCGCGATATCGTCGTGATCGAGCGGGAGACCATCGGCTCGGGCTCGACCAGCAAGGCGGCGGGCGGGATTCGGGCCCAGTTCGCCAGCGAGGTGGAGATCCGCTTCTCGCTCGAGTCGATCGAGTTCTTCAAGCGGTTCACTGACGAGATGGGCGCCGAATGTGGCTACGTCCAGGAAGGCTACCTATTCATAGTGACCGACGAGCCGACGCTCGCCAGATATCGCCAGAACGTCGACTTCCAGAACCGTTTCGGGGTCCCCTCGCGCATCATCAGCCCACAAGACGCGCGCGCGCTGGCGCCGCAGCTGGAGATCGGGGATGTCCTCGCGGGCGTGTGGTGCCCGACCGACGGGCACGCGACTCCGAACGACGTCTGCATGGGGTACGCCGCGCGGGCTCGCGAGCTCGGGGCGCGGATCTTCGAGCAGATCGCCGTGACCGACATGCGCGCCAGCGGCGGCCGAGTTCGCCAGGTCGAGACCACGGACGGCACCGTCACCACTCCGCTGGTGGTGAACGCGGCTGGCCCGAACGCCGGGCCGGTCGCGCGAATGCTGGGCGTGGACATCCCCGTCTACCCCAGGCGTCGCCACATCTTCGTCACCGACGACTTCGACCTGATGCATCACCCGACGCCCCTGGTTATCGACACCGGGACGGGCTTCTACTGCCGCAGCGAGCAGCGGACCATCTTGATGAGCCCCGGCGACGTCGGCGAGGTCGCCGACTACACTGACGTGCCGGTCGATTGGAGCGTGCTGGAGGCGACCGTCGCAAAGGGTGTGCGCCGCTTCCCCGTCCTCGAGCACGCCCGCGTCCGGAGCGCCTGGGCGGGACTGCGGCCGTTGACGCCCGACCAGCACGCCATCGTGGACTGGCTGCCCGGGGCAGACGGCGTCTTGTGCGCGGTGGGTTTCGGCGGGCACGGCTTTCAGCACTCGCCCGCCACGGGCCGGTACGTATCCGAGTGGCTACTCGACGGGCGCCCGAGCATCGACCTGTCCGAGCTGAGCTTTGCGCGCTTCGACCAGCCCAGGCGATCTGGCGAGCTCGAATCCGAGCTCGCCGAGATCGACTGATGCCGACGAAGGGAGACGAGAACAGTGGACGCGGCTAAGGCGAGAGAATTCGTGGCCCGCAACCATCGAGCGGTACTGGCAACCATCAAGCGCGACGGGCGGCCCCAGATGTCGAACATCAGCTACCTGCTCGACGACGACGGGCTGATCAAGATCTCGGTGACCCGCGATCGGGCCAAGACCCGCAACGCCGTGCGCGACTCACGGGTCGTCCTGGCCGTCCAGGGCGACAACTGGTACCAGTACCTGGTAGTGGAGGGAACGGCCGAGATTCGCGATGGCGACGTGCTACCCGAGCTGCGACATGTTTACGAGCGCATCGCCGGTAAGCCGCATCCGAACTGGGCCGAGTTCGACGCGGCGATGGTCAGCGACGGCCGCGTCGTGCTGGCGATAACCATCGAGCGGATGTATCCGCTGAGCGGGTAAGCCGTGTGACGAGGTCTTGATCCGTGGCCTCGACGCACCCCACTACGCACGGTTTAGGCTAGGTCGAGATGCTCCTTGACTGCTTCCCGGACGGATTCGCGAAGGGAGGGGTCCTCCAGGTGACCAAAACGGCGTCCTATACGCCGCCTTGAGATGGTTCGGATTTGATGAGCCAGGATAATCGAGTCGAGCGGCTGGCCCGCTGCACCTTTGGGCAGAAGCATTTCTGACGGATACAGCCGCCGCTGAGTCGAGGTCAGAGGCAGCACGGTCACATTCGGGACGGCCTGGTTGAACTCCTCGTTACTCACGATCAGGACCGGCCGCCGGCCTCGCTGCTCTGAGCCTCGTACTGGGTCCAGATCCGCCTCCACAACGGCCCACTGGAGCGGTGCCATTAGCCTATTGCCCGACCCGTCTCGGCTTCGGCAGTAAGAAACGCAGCCTCGATCTCATCGATGTCCTTCAGGAAAAGCGGATCCCGGCTTGCGTCTTCCCAGGCTTGCTTGCGCGCCTGTCGCCGTCGCTCTTGCAGTTCTTTCACGAGAGCCCGCTCGACAAACGAGTTCTTGCTCGGGGCCTGACCGGCGGCTACGGCCTCATCGAGAGCTGCGAGCACCTCCTTTCGCAGGCTGAAGGTGACCTTCTTCGCACTGCTCGGCATCTGACCCTCCCAACTTTGGTGCCCGCCATGTATGGTACGTTTTACCTCCATTTCTAGCAACCATGATCTGAATCCATCACAAGGCCGAAGGAACACGCGCCTGCTCAGCGGCGGCCGGCCTCGATCAACGCGTCTACCTCCTCAAGTGTGGGGAGCGATGGCTGGGCTCCCCAGCGCGTCGCGGCCAGTGCGCCGGCGGCCGCCGCCAGGTCCAGTGCCGTCTCCAGGCCGAGTTCGGCCAGCGTGGCGGCTAGCGCCCCGAGGAACGCGTCGCCAGCGGCGGTCGAGTCCACGCTGTCGACGCGATACGGCGCCACGACGTGTTTGCCCGAGCGCCAGACGGCCAGAGCACCACGCTCTCCAAGCGTGAGCACAACCGTCTGCACTCCGAGATCGATGAGCGCGGTCGGATCCGACGAGCCGGCCGTCACGAGGTACAGCTCGCCCTCGTTCAGCACGGCGTAGCTGAGCCCCTCCAACAGCTCGTCGGGTAGCAGCGCGGCCGGACTCGGGTTAAGGAAGACCGGCACGCCGGCCGTGCGCGCAATCTGGGCAGCCCGAATCGTCGCCTCCAGCGGCACCTCGAGCTGCAGGACCAGCGCCTGGCTGCTCTGGATCATCGCTCGCGCCGCCTCGACATCGGTGGCACCAAGCTGCCAGTTGGCACCCGGGACCACGACGATCGTGTTGTCACCCGTGGCATCGACGGTGATTAGCGCGGTGCCGGTCGGCAGATCAACCCGACCGACGCCCGAGACGTCCACCCCAGCCCGACGAAGGTCGCTCAGCACCGCGTCACCGAAGTCGTCGCGGCCGACCTGTCCAACCAGCGCCACCTCGGCCCCCATACGCGCCGCGGCCAGGGCCTGGTTGGCGCCCTTGCCACCCCCAAAACGCTTGAAGTCGGCGCCGACGACGGTTTGCCCGCGCTCCGGCAGCTCCTTGGTCGCCACGACGAGGTCGAGGTTGATGCCCCCGACGACCGCCACGCGCGTCGCCATGCGACCCTCCCTAACAGGCCGAGCAGGGCGCATTATACGCAGCCTTGCGCCCAAGGCCGGGCTGGCCAGCCGTTACAATCAAGGATCGGAGGTGGCCAGGATGGCGACCACTCGAGTGCATCTGGAGTACGGCACTGCCGGCCTGGAAGTCGAGCTACCGGCTGAGCGGACCACGGTGATCGAGCCGCTCTTCCTGCCCAGCGTCCCCGATGAGGAGGCGGCGCTGCACAGGGCGCTGCGAGAGCCCATCGGATCGGCCCCGCTTCGCGAGCGCGTCCCGCGCGCGGCGCGCGCGGCCATCGTCGTCTGCGACATTACTCGTCCTGCCGGTCCTACTGGACGAGCTGAGCCATCTCGATCCGGCCAACGTAACCATTTTCGTCGCGACCGGGACCCACCGCCCGAACAGCCCGCAGGAGCTGAATCGAATGCTCGGGCCCGACGTTGCCCGAATGTACCGGGTGGTCAACCACGACGCCTTCGACCGCTCGGCCCACTGCCATCTTGGCGCCACCTCGTCCGGCGGCCCGATCTGGATCGACCGCGAGTTCCTCGAGCACGAGGTCAAGATCCTGACTGGCTTCATCGAGCCTCATTTCTTCGCCGGCTTCTCCGGCGGGCCAAAGATGGTCGCACCCGGCCTGGCAGCGCTCGAGACCACCCTTCACCTCCACGGCGCGCCGATGATCCGTCACCCCAGGGCCACCTGGGGGATCACCGAAGGGAATCCGATCCACGACGACGTCCGGGAGATCTCCAGGCTCGTCAAGCCAGATTTCACGCTCGACGTCACGATCAACCGCGCGCGCCAGATCACGTCCGTTTTCGCCGGCGAGCTGTTCGCGGCCCACCGCGCTGGGTGCGCCTTTGCGCGTCAGACGGCGATGTGCGCAGTGGACCGGCCCTTCGAGGTGGTGATCACGACTAACAGCGGCTACCCGCTGGACCTGAACCTCTACCAGTCAGTCAAGGGCATGTCGGCCGCCGCCCAGATCGTCCAGCCGGGCGGAGCGATCATCGCCGCGGCCGAGTGCTCGGACGGACTGCCCGACCACGGCAACTACAAGGACATCCTCAAAATGGGCGACTCACCCGAGGCGCTGCTCGAGCTGATCAACGGCCCAGACTTTCGGATGCACGATCAGTGGGAGGTCCAGGTCCAGGCCCAGATCCAGCAGAAGGCGCGCGTCCACCTGAAGACAAGCGGACTCAGCGAGCCCCAGGTCCGTGCCGCTCATCTCAAGCCGATCGGCGACGTGGCGGCGGCCGCGGAGCGGCTGTTAGTCGAGTATGGGCCCCAGGCCCGCCTGGCCGTCCTGCCCCAGGGCCCGCAGACGATCCCATACTTGGCGTAGGGGCGAGGGCGCAGCAAGCAGCGCCCCTACGGTCCCGCGCGTTGGTCGCGCGGCAGCCAGGCGTCCAGGCCAGCCTCCGTGCCGGCGGCCGGGACGTATTCCAGCGCTACGAAGCCCTCGTAGCCCGACTCGTCGATCGCGTTCAAGACGTTGGCGTAGTTGATCTCGCCCGTGCCCGGCTCGTGCCGTCCGGGCACGTCCGCGATCTGGATGTGGCCGATCTGGCCGACGTTCTTCCGGATCGTCTCGATGAGATTCCCTTCCATGATCTGCATGTGATAGACGTCGTACTGGTACTTGACGGCCGGACTGCCCACCTCGGCCACGATCTCGAACCCCAGCTTCGAGGTGTCGAGGAAATAGCCAGGGTTCTGGAGCGTGTTCAGGCCCTCGGACATCAAGAGGACGCCGGCCTCCTCGGCCAACGAGGCGGAGCGCTTCAAATTCTCCACCACCGTCGCCCGCGCCTGCGCGAAGCTGACGCCGGGCGGCACCTTTCCCGCCAGGGCATTCAGCCGCCTCGTCCCCAGCCGCCTGGCGACGGCGATCGCATCCCTGACGCTCTGTTGGAAGCGCTCCTTCCGAGCCGGATCGCACAGGTAGCCGCGCTCGCCGCCTGCGAAGTCGCCGGCATCCGTGTCGAAGAGGACCATCTCCAGTCCGTTCGCCTTCAGCTCCCGCTCGATGCCGTCGAGGTCGTAGTGGAAGGGAAAGAGCATCTCGACGTGGGTGAAGCCGGCTTCGGCCGCCCTGGCGAAGCGCTCCATCACGTCGTATTCGGCGAACATCAGCGTCAGGTTGGCCGCGCAGCGCATCGTGGTCCTCCGATCATCTGGTGATGGAGATGGCGCAGGTGGAGGGCTAGGACGCCGTTCGTGGGCTGATTCGCCACCTTCGAGGGCGGAGCGAAGCCAGGCCGTCGAAGGCGACTCGCCGATACCCACCCAGGAAGAAGGCGGCCAGGGTCACGGCGTAGATTGCCGTGTTGTAGACGAAGTGCAGATACACCACTGGGAACCAGTAGCCGAGGATGCCGGGCGTGCCATTGAGGCCGGTCTGAAGGTACTGCCACATCTTCACGAGGTGTTCGACGGTGTGGTAGCCCTGCAGAATGACTGCCAGGCACAGCAGCCCGAACGCGAGCGATGGGCCGCCGGCCTCGCTCTGGTTGCGGCGACATCCACCGTAGACGGCGGCCAGGAGGAACACGAAGGCGGCGTTGTAGACCATATGGACAGGCTCGAGGTCGAATCGGCTGCCCAGGACGCCGGCCCCGTTCGCTATGCCCAGCACGGTCCGCTGAAGAATCTGTACGATGTGCTCGAGCTCGTGGAAACCCTGGAGCAAGACGGCCTCGAGGAAGAGCAGGGCCGTGACCCGCGGCGTCAGTTCGAGCCCTCCCAGCCACCCGACCACCGGGCGCCAAGCTGGGCCGCCCCGAGCCTTCAGCGTCCAGCGGCGCCTTGTGGCGACTAGCCCGCTCACCGCGACCAGCCCGAACAGCGCCACCCCCTTCGGGCCGCCACCCTCAGCGAAGCTCTGAAGATAGCGCCCGCCGGCCATTGCAGCCGGCGGCGGTCCGCTGCCCGCGACGGTCCGCCAGGTGTTGAAGTCATCCGAGCAGCTCCAGGGTGATGGGTATCTCGACAGGTCATGCACGTTGGACACGTTTGGCAAGTCTGGCGCCAGATCGAACAACGGGTCGAGCGTCATCTCGTCGGGCGAGATGCGGGTGTAGAGCCGGGTGAGGTATGGATACTGCTGGAAAAGCAGCTTCGCGGTCTCATCGCTCGGCGGCCGCAGCGAGGAGGTCGGCCCGGCGAACTCCGTCACGAACGCCCGCCCGCCGGCCTCGTCGGCCGCCCGTGAGACCACCTGCAGGTAGTCGTTTCGCCCGAAAGGCGTGAAGGCGACTTCCGAGTCGGCGATGCGGATCGGCACGAAGTTGAGCGGCGCGGCCTGGGCGGTCGCGAATATCCAGA
>WNGF01025851.1_pt1 | contig 10067 bp, 9 predicted proteins | sample 5400641 | NCBI WGS metagenome assembly WNGF01 (sample SAMN13153371, study PRJNA577476) | soil metagenome | isolation source: 80 cm soil or saprolite under grassland replicate 2 | place: USA:California | collected 2016-06-15
TCGGTAGACGTCGCCGCCGAGAGTGACCGTGGTTCCGTGCACTTCGAAGGCGAGCAAATCGAAGACGCCATAGTAGGGGAGACCGAGAATCGCGATGCGTGCCTTGTCCGCGATCTCGAGCTCCGAAAGCGCCGGCTGCGCCTGCGCTCTCGCGATCGCGGTGAAGACGAGGAAACCGAGGAGCGTGAAAGTGGATCGGAGGGTCGGGGATCTCATGCTTTGCCTCTCTTCTGGAAGGACCAATTCCAGAAGGAAACGGAGAATTCCCCCGGCGTTCACGCGCGGTTCATCGCGGGGTCAGGTCACGAGTTCCCAGCAGTCATTAGAGCTGAACTCCTCGTGCCACTTTGCGCCGCAAAGTGGCAAGTGGAGACCTGACCCTCAATGTGGCAAGTGGAGACCTGACCCCAACCTCTTCTCGAGCTCGCTCATCCGTTTCTCCAGATCTTCCATCCGTTTGCGCATCCGCGAGAGGTCCTCGAAGTCCCCGAGGAGGGGATGCGCCTTGTCCAGATCGCGCATCACCCAGGCATGGCGGCGAAGGTGGTCCCCGAGGTCGCCGAGGTCGATCGATCGCTCGTGTCCTTTTCTCTCTTCGATCGTGACCGACAGCTTGCGTGAAGCGCGGCTTCGGACGACGTCGATCTGCACGGTCTCGCCCCCCTTCTTGCGGCCGACGGCGCGCGAGACCTCCCCGGCCCATCCGACGCGCTCGCCGTCCACCGCAGTGATCACGTCGCCGACCTCGAGTCCCGCCTTCGCGGCCGGCGTGCCGGCCTCGACGTCGGAGACGAGCACCCCCGCGCCCCGCGGGGCTCCGAAGTGAGCGCGCAGCTCCGGAGTGATCTCGAGCAGTCTCACCCCGAGGAATCCGCGCCGGCCGACATGCACGACGACGGGATCGTCTCCGTCGACGTCGATGTCCTCCTCGCCGAGCGTGACCACGACCTTCTTGTCGACGACCTCCTTCTTCAGGTCGCCTTCGCCCCGGGACGATCCGGCGGACGGAAGAAGAGCGAGAAGCGCGAGCAGAACGGCGTTGATGACGGAAGCGGTCATGCGGCAGTCCTCCGAAATGGAGGAGACGGACCTGCCGGGCAAAGGTTTCGCTCGCACCGGGCTCGGAACGCCCCGATAGAATGTGCGCGCCGGCGGCGGAGCCGGAGGAGGAACCGTGAAATCGAAGGCATTGCTGATGAGCCTCGTTGCGGCCGCGGTCGCGTCCCGGCTCGTGGCCGGCGAGGGGATGTGGATGCCGCAGCAGATCCCGCAGCTCGCTCCCGAGCTCGCGAAGATGGGCCTGAAGCTCGACCCCGCCCGGCTCGCGGACCTGACCGGGGACCCGATGGGCGCGATCGTTTCGCTCGGCGGCTGCAGCGCGTCGTTCGTATCGCCGCAGGGGTTGATCGTCACGAACCACCACTGCGTCTACAGCTATCTTCAGTTCAACTCGACCCCCCAGAAGGACCTGATCGAGAACGGGTTCCTCGCGAAGACGACCGGCGAGGAAATCCCCGCGGCGCCGGACGCACGTGTCTGGGTGACCACCTCGATCGAGGACGTCACCGATCGGGTGCTCCCGAAGTCGGGGGAGAAGCTCTCCGACCTCGACCGGTACACGCGCGTCGAGCGGCGCCGGAAGGAGCTCGTGCGCGACTGCGAGAAGGAAGGGGACGTGCGGTGCACGGTGCCCGCGTTCTTCGAGGGCTCGAAGTACTGGCGGATCAAGCAGCTCGAGATCCGCGACGTCCGGCTGGTCTACGCGCCGCCCCGCGGGATCGGAAACTACGGCGGCGAAGTTGACAACTGGATGTGGCCGCGCCACACCGGCGACTTCGGGTTCCTGCGCGCTTACGTCGGGCCGGGCGGGAAGCCGGCCGACTTCGCGAAAGAGAACGTTCCGTACCGGCCGAAGCACTTCCTCAAGGTCTCCACCGCGGACGTCGATCCCGGCGACTTAATGATGACGATCGGCTATCCCGGAAAGACGTTCCGCTACGAGCTCGCCGACGAAGTGCGCGAGGCGCAGGGGTTCGACCTGCCCACGTCGATCCGGTACCGCAAGGAGCTCATCCGAATCCTCGACGAAGCCGGCGGGTCGAACAGGGACGTCGCTCTCCGCAACGCGGCGAGAGTTCGAAGCCTCGAGAACTACCTGAAGAAGTACGAGGGGACGCTCGAGGCCTTCGAGAAGGCGAAGCTGATCGATCGGCGGGAGGCGGAAGAGAAGGAGCTGGCGGCGCTCGTCGCGAACAAGCCCGCCGCACGGCGCCGGCACGAAGAGGCCCTCGCGGAAATCGCTCGCCGGAATTCCGTCCAGATGAAGACGCGCGAGCGGGACACCGTCCTCGAGTGGCTGCTCGCGGCCTCGCCGATGCTTTCCCAGGCGAACACGCTCTGGCGCCTCTCGGGTGAGCGGCCGAAGAGCGACATCGAGCGGACGACGGGATACCAGGAGCGCGACTGGAAGAGGCTGAAGGCGGGCGTTGCCCGTGCCCAGCGCACGATCGAGCCGGGGAGCGACCGCGCGGGATTGCGCTACTTCTTGATGGAAGCTGCCGGGCTTCCGAAGGGGGAGCGAATTCCGGCCGTCGACGAAGCCCTGGCGTCGACCGGCGAGCGCGACACGGCGGCGGCCGTCGACAAGTTCCTCGACCGTCTCTACGGGTCCACGAAGCTCGCAGACGTCCGGGAGCGTTCGTCCATGTTCGGAGAATCCCGCGGAGAGCTCGAGGCGCGGAACGACGCGATGCTCGGCCTCGCGAAGGCGCTGCGCTCGACCCTCGACGAGAGGGAGAGACGGGACAACGAGGTCGCGGGGGCGATGCTGCGTCTTCGTCCGGAGTACGTTGCGCTGCTCCAGAAGCTGCGGAAGGGGCGCGTCTACCCCGACGCCAACGGGACGCTGCGCGTGTCTTTCGGGCAGGTGCAGGGCTATTCCCCGCGCGACTCGATTCAGTACGCGGCACAGACGACTCTGCGCGGGGTCGTGGAGAAGGAAAGGGGACAGGATCCATTCGATAGCCCTTCGGTCCTGCTCGCCGCCTCGCGCGGCAAGAAGCTCGGTCCGTACGTGGACCCGGAGTTGGGCGACGTGCCGGTGGACTTCCTGTCGGAGAGCGACATCACGAACGGCAGCTCCGGCTCGGCGACGCTGAACGCTTCGGGGGAGCTCGCCGGTCTCGCGTTCGACGGCAACTACGAGGCGATGGGCTCCGACTACCTCGTCATTCCGGAGGTGACCCGCACAATCCACGTCGACACGCGGTACATGCTCTGGGTGATGGACGCGGTCGACGGCGCCCACAACCTGATCCGCGAGATGGGGCTTCCGGTGCGCTTTTCGGGAGGGGCCTTGGCGACCCGGTCATCGGCAAACTGAATCTTCGCCCGCGGGCTTCGCTTCGCATTATCTTCGCATTGACGATCTATCGTGGGAGAAGCCGCACTGTCGCCACTCGTCGCCTGGGAGAGTTTCTACGTGATCATCGGCTCCTCCGCCGCGGCGCTCACAGGGCTGCAGTTCGTGGTGATTGCCCTGGTTGCGGAATCACGGACACGGAGCACTTCCCGGGAGATTGCTGCGTTTGGCACGCCGACGATCGTACATTTCTGCGCCGTCTTGCTCGTGTCGGCGATTCTGAGTGCACCCTGGCGCGCGCTCACGAACGCCGGCTTTGGCCCTTGACGCCTGCGGGGCGACCGGGGTGGTGTACGGGGTAATCGTCATTCGGCGGGCGCGGCGGCAGACGGGCTATACACCGGTGCTGGAGGACTGGCTCTGGCACGCGGTGTTTCCTCTCATTGCGTACGCCGTTCTCCTGGTGGCGGCGGTCGCGCTCCCGCGCGATCCTCCGGCGGTTCTCTTCGTGATCGGCGCGACGGCCCTTCTCCTCCTGTTCATCGGCATCCATAACGCGTGGGATACGGTTACGTACATCGCGGTCGAGCGGTGGAGGCACCGAAAGAACCCGGGGACAAGACGTAAAGCCGCCGTTGCCGGGGGGCCGGTAAGGGGCCGGCCCCCGGTCACGCGGCACGAGTTCGAAGTTCGGGCGCTCAGTCCGGAATGGGACCGTGGAGATCGGGCACGGACGTGGGAGTCGGGACCGGCGGGGGCGGGTCGTCCATCGTGCGGTACCCGCCGGTCAACTGCTTCCAAAGTCGGACAGCGAGACTCGGCTGAAATCCGCTCGCGGCCGCAGGACGGGAGACCCGGCGAGGAGCTCGGCCGGCCGGCCGGCTCGCGGGCGCGGCGGAGAGGAGAACCGAACAGAGCAGAGCCAGGGAAATCGCCCACAGGGTCCTTCTCACATCGACCTCCTTGACGGCTTGCGCCGTCGTGGAAGCGAATGGAGAGCGCTCTCTTAGCTTCCTCGGCTATGGAGTGGCTAAAGGCGGGGTGCGTTGGGACAGGGAATCGAGGAGACGAGCGCGAAAGCTAGCCGGACGCGGCCTTCAGGTTCTCCCGCAGCATTTCCTCGGCGCGCCGGCGCAGTTCCGCGACCGTCTCGAAATCGGGATTGCGGCCGGACAGCGCTTCCCCGAGCTGGCCCACGATGAAGGGATCGAGCGCGTCGCGTCGGTCGACCTCGGCTCGAAAGATCTCGAGCCGGTGACATGCGCGCGCAACGTCGCCGCTCCTTGCCCAGCTCTCGATCTCGTACAGCGACGAGGTGAGCGCATCTCCGACCTGGTGGAGGTCCTGGAAGAGCGCCCCCGCCTGCCCGAAGGCCTTCGCCGCCTCGGCGTAACGGCCGGCGGAGAACAGGAGGCTCGCGAGACCGTGTCGGGTGAACGCGAGAAGAGCTGGATACTTTTCCCGGGAGACCTTTTTCAGTGCCCGCGAGTACTCCCGGCGCGCTTCGGCGAGACGGCCGAGCTGCCCGAGGGACGTTCCGAGACTGTTGACGGCGGAAACGTAGTTCCTCCACAAGCCGTGGCTCTCGAAGACGGGCGTCACGGCTCGGAAACACACGATTGCTTCCTCGTCGCGGCCGAGCAATGAGAGCGCGATTCCCTCGGCGCCGCGTGCCCGGGCGATGGACTCTTCGAATCCGTAGGTCTCGAAGGTCCGGATCGCGCGACGGACCAGCAGGAGTCCTTCGGCGGGCTTCCCGGCGAACGAACGCCGCTGCGATTCGTGATACTCCGTCAGAGCGAGCCGGACCTCGTCCGGCGGGTCCGAGAAGTGGCGGTAGGCTGCTTCCAGATGCTGCCGTCCCCTGTCGAGCTCGCCGGTCCAGTTCGACGTCTGGCCTGCCAGGAGATGAGCCTGTCCGGCAAGCATGGCGAGTGGAACCATGGTCTCGGCTTCCGATGGCGAGCCAGGGACAGGCTCTGACTGGAGTCTCGCGAGAGCCTCGTCCGCGAATCGAAGGCACTGCGCCGGATCATCCACGAGCCGGCGACCCATCGCTTCGAGGCCATACAGAAGCAGATAGCGGGCGGTCGGGTCCGCGAAGGAGAGCCCGCGAAGGTGTTGAACGAGCTTCTCGGGCGGTCCGCTGGCGGCGGCCAGAAGGCTCGCGACTCCGTCTTGTCCCCGCTCCGAAGCCGCGAGCGCCCGGTCGGCGATCGCCGGGGTCACCCGCTCTCTCCTGCTCGCGAGGAAGTGCGGCCGTTTCTCGAACGGGTCGTCCCGCGGAAGCCCGAACGCTTCCTCGGCAGGCACCGACCCCGACAGCTGTTGCACGACTCGACGTGGCGCACGATCTCGCCCCGCTCCGTTTCTTCGGCTTCTCCCGCGGTGAAGCGCAGGAGAGCGAAACCGGTCGGATGGCTCACGTTCACGCCAGGCATCGTCGCAGCTTCTTCAAACAGCGATCAATCGTCTTCCACACGCCCGAGTAGGCCCGAGCGGTGACATCCGCCGCCTCCCGCAGGCTCCTCCCCTCGAAATAGTACGCGAGGAGGAGCTTGCGGCATCCGACCGAAATCTCTTCCAGGGCTTCCTGGAGGGCCAGGCGGGAATCGATCGTCGGAGAATCCCTCGATTCCCCCTGGGAAGCCCGCGGTTTAACCGGAGCGAAGACCAGACGGTCTGCGACGTTTCTCCGAAGGTAGCGGGAACAGCGCGCGTGAAATACGGTGAAGACGAACCCTTTCGGGCTCCGAACCAGACTCCGCTGCCGGAGGAGATCGAGAGCCGTTTCCTGGAGGAGGTCTTCCGCCGTGTCCCGATCGATACCGAATCGCACGCGCGCGTACCCCATGAGCCTGGAACGCTCATCGGGATCCTGCAGGACCGCCTCCACGACCGAACGCGCGGGGGACGGCGTTTCGAGCTCCATGCGCCGGGCCTCCGACCCTCGAGTCGACGATCCGTCTGCGAGCCGGTTGTTCTGCCGATTCTATCGCGGGATTTCCGAGAGATTTCCAGTATTGGGCGGATTCCCGGCGTGACCATTCCCTCCGGCCGGGTCGAGCGTGTGTCCCAAAAGCGGGGGTGTTCGGACACCTTGGAGAGAGAGGCCGAACCTGCCGGGCGGAGCCTCAACTGTGCGACCCGAGAAGGCGAAAGGAGAGGAGACCTGACCGCGGAAGTCCTCGTCGCTCTGCAGATCGTGATCATCGGGGTCTTCGCCTGGTCCGGCCTCCGAATCCTCAGGGCCAACGAGCGAACTCTGACCGAGATTCGGCACTTCCTCGAAGACCAGCGGAGACCGCGCGTCACCGTGGCTGTCGACGTGGAAGACCTTCCGCTCTTTCACCTCAGGATCGCCAACGACGGCCGCATGCCCGCCAGAGAGCTGCGGCTGACGATCTCGCGAGGCTTCGACAGCTTCGGGGATCCCGAGCAGAACCTGGCTCGGTCGGCCTCGTTCAATCAAGAGATCGCTTCTTTCGCTCCCGGCGCCGAGCTCTTCTTCCCGCTCGCGGAAGCATCGACCATCTTCGGCACCGTCGCCGATGGGATTTCCACACCGTCGAGGTTTTGGGTCACCGCGTCCTACCGTCATGGAGACGAAGTCGTCGAGGAAGCGACCGAAATCGACCTCGACGCCTACAAGGAGGCCGTTCCGAGGCCCAACCGTCTGGCCGCGGAAATCCGGAAGATCCGTGAATCGCTCGCCGCGATCCCGGAGGATCGCTCCCGGCGGCGTTGAAGTCCCCGCGGACCGCGGCGCGGGAACTGCGTCCCGAGGAAAGTGGCACGTCCCCGGCATAGATCGCCGGGAGGTGTCACATGCCCTACAAGAGCGTCTCGGATCTGCCTGAAGCTCAGGTCGATCAGTACTCGCCGCACCAGAAGAAGGCGTTCCTGGAAGCCTTCAACAACGCGTACGAGGAGTACGGCGGCGACGAGAGCCGCGCCTTCGCCCACTCGGCGGCGAAAAAAGCGGGGGGAATCGCTGCTCGGGGATCCGAGCCCGGGCCTCAGAGTCCGAGGAGAGCCGAGCGCTAGACGGCCGCCTCCGCCTCCGCCCGCTCGGTTACGAGTGGGTGCCGGTTCAAGAGCCGCGCGTAGTACACGAGATTCCTCGCCATGTTCTTCGCCATGTGGGGAGTCGCGTGGTTCCGAAGCCGTTTCTCGCGGTCCTGGCTCGGAGGATTGCCGACTTCGCCGACCCAGTAGGCCGCGCACTCGGGCGGCAGCGTGAAGCCCATGAACGTCAGCACCATCATGATCGACCCGAGCGTCGAGAGCGCCCCGTCTTCGCTCCCGGTGATCACGACCCCGGCGACTTTGTTGTAGAGGGCGCTGCGCCCGCTAGCGATGTACTCCTCGTCGAGGGAGTCGAGCCGCTCGATGACGCGCTGCATCAGACTGGATCGGCCGCCCCACCAGATCGGGGTCGCGAAAATCAAGGCTTCGGAAGCTTTGATCTTGCTCACGATCTCTGGCCAGTCGTCGTCGGGGCCCTCCCGAAAGCCGAGTCCCGTGGGGATCATGTGGTCCGCGAGCCGAATCATCTCTGCCTGGATGCCGTAAGGCTTCATGAAGTCGAGGACGAGCTGGACCACCTCTCCCGTGTTCGAGATCTCCGGTGAGCGTTTCAGTGACGCGTTCAGAACGAGCACCTTCAACGGACTCTCGGCCGGCGGCATCTCACATTCGCCGCACGGCTTGGTCTTGTACATGGAACCTCCTTCGTCTGGTGGTGCAAATTATCGTAATCGAGGAGGTTCGTCGCACGGCGGTCGCCTCGACGGCTCGGAGGAAACGACCGCTCAGCGGATCTCGCCCAGCCTCCCGCTCTGGAAGTCCTCGACGGCGGCGAGGAGCTCCGCGCGCGTGTTCATCACGAACGGTCCGTAACGCGCGACCGGCTCGTTCAGCGGGACGCCGCCGATGAGAAGGAGCCGCAGAGCCGAGCCCGGGGCGGCTTCGATGCGGACGGCGTCGCCGTCGCCCGCGAACCGCACCATCTCGTGCCTGCGCGCGGAGCGGTTGTTCGACCGAGCGCGTCTCCGGCGATGACCCGTGCGGTCACGCGACCGTCCTCGCTCTTCGCGACCGGGATTCCCGAGCCCGGAATCTCCTGATAGCGCGGCCGGACCATCTTGTCGCGCGCGGGCAGGTTCACCCAGAGCTGGAACCCGTGCATCCGCCCGCCGGTCGCCGCGAACGACGGTTCCGGCATCTCCGAGTGCACGACGCCCGAGCCGGCCGTCATCCACTGGACGTCTCCGGGGCGAAGCTTCCCGCGGTTGCCCTGCGAGTCCTTGTGCTCCATCGCGCCGGAAAGGAGATAGGTCACCGTCTCGAAGCCGCGATGCGGATGATCGGGCGCGCCCTTGGCCTCGCCCGGACCGAGGTCGGACGGACCCATCTCGGCGGTGAACGAGAAAACCGGCGCCCTCGTACGTTGCGATCGCCGGAATGACGTTCTGGACGGATCGGATCTTCATGAGAAATCTCCCGGCAGGAAAATACTCCACTTGCGTCGAAAGAGTTTCCGCCCACCGGTCTGTTACGATCCGCGCCGTGAAATCCGTGCGCTTCGCGGCATTCGCGGCCGGGTTGACTCTCGTTTCCGCGGCTTCCCACGAGGCCCTTCCGTGGGTGGACGACTACTCGCGAGCGGTCGCTCACGCACGCGCCAGAAACCTTCCCGTCTTCGTCGAGGCCTGGGCACCCTGGTGACACACGTGCCGCTCGATGAGGGCTTACGTCTTCACGGACAAAGCCCTCCGGCGGCGCGCCGGACAGTTCGTCTGGCTCTCCCTGGACGTCGAAAAAGCCCAGAACGCCGCATATAAGAAGCGATACGGCGTCGACGCCCTCCCGATGTTCTTCGTGCTCGATCCGAAGACGGAGAAGGCGGCGATACGTTGGGTCGGCGGCGCGACGGTGCCGCAGCTCCAGAAGATCCTCGCCGACGGTCGCGCGGCGCTGCGTGGAGGCGAGCGCGGTCTGGAAAATCCGCTCACCCGGGCCGACCGTCTTTACGGGGAGGGAAGCTATGAGAAGGCGGCGGCGGCTTACGAGCAGGCCCTCGCGGGTCTGCCGCCGGGCTCGAGCCGCTACCGCCGCGCCGTCGAGTCCCTCCTCTACGCGCTCCAGAAGACGGAAAAGTATTCGGACTGTGCCCGGACGGCCGAGGAAGCGTTTTCCAGTCTCGAGCGGTCTCCCTCGGCCGCGAACGTCTCGGCGACCGGACTGGACTGCGCATTGCAGATGCCCGATCAAGATCTGGGCCGTTCGAGCCGGATCGCCGCGCTGAAACGCGACTCGGAGCGGATCGTCGCGAAACCGCGGCCCGACATCGCCGCCGACGACGTCTCCGCGGTCTACGAGGTCCTCGCGGACGAGCGGGAACGGGCGAAGGACGAAGAGGGGAAGAAGAAGGTTCTCCGGGAGCGCGTGAGCTTCCTTGAGGGCGCCGCTGCCCGTGCGAAGTCGCCCGACGCGCGCGCGGTGTTCGACTCGCACCGGCTCGGCGCGTACCTGGATCTCGGCGAGCCGCAACGCGCGATCGGGATGCTCCAGGCGTCCGAGCGTGACCTGCCGGACGACTACAACCCCCCGGCGCGTCTCGCGGTCGCCTTCAGGGCGATGAAGAAGTACGACGAAGCCCTCGCCGCCTCGGACCGCGCGCTCGTGAAGGCTTACGGCCCCC
>WNGF01009737.1_pt2 | contig 10066 bp, 7 predicted proteins | sample 5400641 | NCBI WGS metagenome assembly WNGF01 (sample SAMN13153371, study PRJNA577476) | soil metagenome | isolation source: 80 cm soil or saprolite under grassland replicate 2 | place: USA:California | collected 2016-06-15
GGCGGGGGGGGCGGGGGGGGGATTCACCGTCCAGATCGACCAGGCGAGCGGCGCGATCCGCTCACTCACCGGTCCGGACGGCAAGGAGCGCGTCAAGCCATCCACGTGGTCGGGCTTGAATCAGCTGGTCTACGCTCGCGGCGGCGAACACAGCGCCCTGTGGACGTCCGGCAATCGCGACGACCTCAAGAATCCGCCGCAGCTCGAGCTGACGCAGGCAAAGCTCATCAGCTGCCGCCGCGAGAAGCTCCCCGGCATCGGTGTGCGGCTCGTCGTCGAGCGCGCGCTCGACGGCTTCCCGGTCATCACCTCGACTGTCACGCTGTATGACGAGCTGCCCTGGGTCGACATCGAGAACCGCATCGTCAAAACGGCGACCACGGCGAAGGAAGCGCTCTACGTCGCCTTCCCGTTTGCGTTCCTGAAGCCTGCCGTCGACGTCGAAGTGCCGCTGGGCCGCATGGGCGTCGAGCGCGATCAGCAGCCCGGCAGCTGCCGCGACTGGTTCTGCCACACGCACTGGGTGTGGATCCACGAAGGCACCGACGGCGTGCTGTGGAGCGGGCCCGACACGCCGCTGTTCACGCTCAACGACCTGTTTCGCGGCGCCTGGCGCCGCAGCATCGTCCCCGACGGCACGCTGTTCGCCTACGCGATGAACAACTACTGGCACACGAACTACGCGGCGTCACAAGGCGGCGCGGCGACGTTCCGGTTCAGGGTTTCGCTGCTGGCACCCGGCGACGCGGCGGAGCCCGTGCGCCGCGGGTGGGCTGCGTGTGATCCTTTGTACGTCAGCGCGTCGTACAGCAACGCAACGCCGGGCCCGTTGATCGCGAAGGATCGGGCGCTGTTCTACGCGGATAAGGGCGTGATGATCGTCGGCGCCAAGGCGGCGGACGATGGCGACGGCGTCGTCGTCAAGCTGCTCGATGTCGCGGGACAGGCGCGTGCGGTCGGCGTGTGGCCCGCGGCGTATGCGTTCAAGCTCGCGCGCCGCACCAACCTCGTCGAACAAAACGGTGACGCGATTCCAGTCAGCGGCGACGGACGAGCTTCCGTCGACCTCGGCGCGTGGGGTGTCGCTGCCGCGCGGCTCTTTACACCCGGCGAGGCTCCCTGAGAGAGTTTGCGCCGAAGGATGTTCCACTAAAAGACGACGTCCGAACGCTCGGCGCGCTGGTCGGGGACGTGCTACGCGAGCAGTGTGGTGACGCGTTCTTCCAGCTGGTGGAGCGCGCCCGGCACGCCGCGATCGGCGGCGCCGACGACGAGCTGCATGCGCTGGTAAAGGGTCTGCCGCCGCGCGATGCCGAGACGCTGGTCCGCGCGTTCTCGACCTACTTCGAGGTCGTCAATCTCGCCGAGCGGATTCACCGCATCCGGCGCCGCCGCGACTACCTGCGCAGCGCCAGCGATCCGCAGGAGGGGAGCCTCGAGGCGACGGTCCTGCGGCTGGCGGCCGGCGGCGTCACGCCGGCCCAGATCGCCGCACTGCTGCAACGGCTGCGCGTGGAGCCGGTATTCACCGCCCACCCCACCGAGGCGACCCGGCGAACGCTGCTCGAAAAGGAGCAGGTGATCGGCCGGCTGCTCGTGGAGCGGCTCGATCCCTCTCGCACGCCCGATGAAGAGCGCGCCGCACTGGCGCAGATTCGCGAGGAAATCACCGGCGCGTGGCAGACCGATCCGCAGCCTTCCGCGCGCCCCTCCGTCATGGACGAGCTCGAGAATGTGCTCTTCTACCTGACGGACATCGTCTACCGCATCGTCCCGCCGTTCGCCGAGGAGCTCGAGCAGGCAGTGCACAAGGCGTACGACGTCCAGGTGCCCCCCCCCACGCGCCCGGTTTTGCGGTTTGGCTCCTGGGTCGGTGGGGACATGGACGGCAATCCCAACGTCGGGGCCGAGACGCTGCGCGAGGGGCTCGCTCGGCAGCGCGAGCTCGTGCTGGAGAACTATCGCCGGGAGGCGACGGAGCTGGCGCGCCGGCTGTCGCAATCGGGAGCCCTGACGGGCGTGAGCGACGCCGTGCGCGAGCGCGTCGCTGGCTATGGCGCCCGGTTCCCCCAGGCGCTGGCGGCGATCCCGGCGCGCTATCACGACATGCCGTACCGCGTGCTGTTTCGCCTGATCGCGGCGCGACTGGAGGCGACGCGGCGCGATACGCCGGATGGGTACCACGCTGCCGCCGAGCTCGAGCGTGATCTGGGGGTCGTCATCGCGAGTCTACGCGCGCACCGCGGCGAGCACGCGGGACTGTTCGGCGTGCAGCGGCTGCTGCGCCGTGTCGAGACGTTCGGGTTTCACCTGGCCACGACCGACGTGCGGCAACACTCGCATGTTCATCGCGCGGTGCTCGCGACGCTGCTCGGCGACCCGAACTGGGGCGACCGCATCATCAGCATGACGGAGGGAGCGGACGACGTCCTGGCCGTCCTGCTGCTCGCCCGCTGGGGTGGCTTCGCGCGCGGGCACGCGCCGCTCGATGTCGTGCCGCTCTTCGAGACCATTGCCGATCTCGAGGACGGTGCCCACATCATCCGTACGCTGCTCGACGATCCCTACTACCAGGCGCACCTCGCGGCGCGCAGCATGCAGCAGATGGTGATGATCGGGTACTCCGACAGCAACAAGGATGCGGGGATCGGGCTGTCGCGCTGGGCGTTGTATCGGGCGCAGGCTGGGATCGTCACGACGACGGACCGGTCAGGCATCGATCTCACCTTCTTCCACGGCCGCGGCGGCACCGTCAGCCGCGGCGGCGGCAAGATCACCAGCGCCATTCTCAGCGCTCCGGCGGGCACGGTCCGGGGGCGCTTCCGGATGACGGAGCAGGGCGAGGCGATCAATGCGAAGTACGGGCTGCGCGGCATCGCCCTGCGCACGCTCGAGCAGACGGTGAGCGCCGTGGCGCTCGCGACTGCGCTACCCCGCCAGGCGGATGTGCGAGAGCCCGGTTGGACGACCATCATGAACGACATCGCCCGGGAGAGCCGGGACGCCTACCGCGCGCTCGTGTATGACGACCGGCGGTTCGTGGAGTACTTTCGGCAGGCGACGCCTATCGACGTCATCCAGCGCATGGAAATTGGCAGCCGTCCGGCCGTACGCCCCAGTGAGCCAGGTGGTGTAATCGAGCAGCTGCGCGCGATTCCGTGGGTGTTCGCGTGGACGCAGAGCCGCCATCTCGTGCCCGGCTGGTACGGCATGGGGTCGGCGCTGGAAGACGCGACCGAGCGGTATGGCGCGGACGCGCTGAGCGAAATGCTCCGCGACTGGCCGTTTCTGCGGACACTGGTCGACGACGTGGAAATGGTGCTCGCCACGGCGGATCTCGCGATCGCGGCGCGCTACGCGCGGCTCGCCGGGGAACTCGGCGCATACTTCTTCCCCATTATTCGGGAGGAGTTCGATCGCACCGTAGCCCAGGTGCTCGCGCTGAAGGGCGAGCAGGCGCTGCTCGACTCCGACCCGGCGCTGCAGCGGTCGATTCTCTTGCGCAATCCGTACGTAGATCCGATGAGCCTGCTGCAGATCGATCTGCTGGAGCGGTGGCGCGCCGAGGGGCGGCCGGACAACGAAGTGTTCCGGGCGCTCCTGGCAAGCGTGCGCGGCATTGCGCAAGGGTTGCAGAGCACGGGCTGAGGGGTTTAACGTCGAGCCATGACTCAAGCGACGACACTCGGTGAGCTGCAGCGGACGGAGTGGGCCAGTCCCGCCCGCCGCCAGCGCACCGTCAAAGATGAAATGCGCGAGAACCTCATCTGCCTGCTCGAGAACGGCTCGCCAATGTTTCCGGGCATCGTGGGGTACGAAGAGACCGTCCTGCCGCAGCTCGTCAATGCGATTCTCTCGCGCCACAACTTCATTCTGCTCGGGCTCCGCGGCCAGGCGAAGAGCCGCATCCTGCGCCAGCTCGTCACGCTGCTCGACGAAGAGATCCCCATCATCGCGGGGAGCGAGGTCAATGACGATCCCTTCGATCCGATCTCGAAGTACGGCCGCGAGCTGATCGGCGAGCGGGGCGACGGCACGCCGATCGCCTGGCTGCCACGCGACGTGCGGTTCGTCGAAAAACTCGCCACGCCGGACGTGACGATCGCCGATATCATCGGCGACGTGGATCCGATCAAGGCGGCGCGCGGCGGGCATCTCCTGTCCGACGAGCTGACGATGCACTTCGGGCTGCTGCCGCGGGCCAATCGCGGCATCTTCGCGATCAACGAGCTGCCCGACCTCGCCGGCAAGATTCAGGTGGGCCTCTTCAACATCATGCAGGAAGGCGACGTCCAGATCAAAGGCTATCCCGTTCGACTGAACCTCGACGTGGCCCTGGTCTTCACGGCGAACCCGGAGGACTACACGGCTCGGGGAAAGATCATCACGCCGCTCAAGGACCGCATCGGCTCGGAAATCACGACGCATTATCCGCTGACTGTGGAGTTGGGGTCGGCCATTACGCAACAAGAGGCATGGGTAGACAGAAATGGCGGCCCGAGATCCATTCGTGTCCCCGATTTCATGGCGGAGCTGATCGAGCGGATCGCGTTCGAGGCGCGCGAGGACAAGCGCGTGGACCGCCGCAGCGGCGTGTCGCAGCGCCTGCCGATCAGCGTGCTCGACAACGTGCTGTCGAACGCCGAGCGCCGCACCATCGTGACGAAGGAGAAGCACGTCGTGCCGCGCATCTCCGACGTCTACGCCGCGTTGCCCGCGATCACCGGCAAGCTCGAGCTCGAGTACGAAGGCGAGCTGCAGGGCTCGGAAACGATCGCCAAAGACCTGATTCGGCGCGCGGCGGGCCGCACCTTCGAAGGCCGGGTGGGCGGCGCCAACGTGGACGACATCGTCCACTGGTTCGACGAAGGCGGCGCGCTCAAAGTGACGCCCGATGAACGCTCGGAGGCACTGCTCAAGGGCTTCACCGTCGTCCCCGGCCTGCTCGACCTGATCGACCAGGTCGGCCTGGCGGGAAAGAAGGATCCCGCCACGATGGTGTCGGCGTGTGAGCTGGTGCTGGAAGGGCTGGTTGCCGAGAAGCGCATCGCGCGCAGCGAAGAGCTCGGCTATGTGCGCGCGCGCTCGGAGCCAAAGCCACCATTTGGGAAGGGCCCGGCCGGGCCGGGAGCAGGACCCAACCTCTTCACCTGATCCCTTCCTCAATCTGGAGTCGCCATGGGCGAACTCGTCTTTGGGCTTGTACTCCTCGGCGTAGCCTTCTTCCTGCGACTTGGCGCGGCTACCGCCGAGCAGCAGCGTCTGCTCAACACGACCCTCACCCCCGAAGCGCTGACGCGCCAATACCTCGACGTGCTGCGCGACATGAAGTCCGGTAACAACCTCGTGATCCTGGTGCCGACGCAGGGCGGCATTCCGATCCTGAACATTGGAGATCTGCGACGAAATCTCCGCCAGCAGTAACCCCCGGCCTGAAGCCGCTCGTCACGATCACGCGGCAGTACGCGTCCGGCGGATCGGAGATCGCGCGCCTGATCGTCGAGCGTCTGGGGGGGGGATGGACGCTGATCGACAATGAGTTCGTCGATCAGGTGGCGCGCCTCGCGGGGTTGACGCATGACGAGGTGGCCCGGCGCGAGGAGCGCGCGCCCGGACTGCTCGAGCGCCTGGCGCGCACCCTCGCCGTCGCCTCACCCGAGATGTTCATCAGCACCGGAGAGACGCCGATCCCCCCGCCGGTCGAGACGGAGGAGGATACGCTGGTGACCATGACGGAGCGCGTGATCGCGGAAGCCGCCGCGGAAGGCCGGGTGGTGCTCGTCGGCCGCGGCGCGCAGGCGGTGCTGGCGACCCGTCCCAATGCGCTGCACGTCTACGTCATCGCGTCAAAGCCGTTCCGCAGGAAGGTCGCGGTCGAGCGTTTGGGAGTGGACCCGGCGAGCGTCGACAAGCTGCTCGACGAGACCGATCAGCACCGCGACGAGTACGTCAAGACGCACTACCGCCGCGACCGGCAGGACCTGACGCAGTACGATGTGGTGCTCAATGCTGAACGGCTGGGGTTTGAAGGTGCGGCAGCGGTGATCGTGGCGGAGATCAAGCGGCGGGGTTGGTAGGGGCACGACATGTCGTGCCCGTACATCACGTTTCCCGAATTTCCGGAACCACCCACGCAGCGATCATTACCGCGACAGCCACGATCGCCCCGCCCGCCGTGAGCGTCGCCGGCACGCCGACGTGCTCCGCGATGACCCCGAACAAAAACGCCCCGAACGGCGCCATCCCGACGAACACGAACGAGTAGAATCCCATGATGCGGCCCCGCAGGTGATCGGGGGCGGTCGTCTGCAGCAGCGTGTTCGAGATCGAGTTGTTGACGATCATGGCGCAGCCGGCGAGGGCCAGCAGCACCATCGCGAGCGCGAGTGAGCGCGAGGCGGCGAACAGCATCAGCAGCACGCCAAACGCGGTGCCGCCGACCAGCATGAGCCGTCCGCGCGCGCGCAGCCGTCCCGACGCGAGCGCGATCCCCAGCGCGCCGATCACCGCGCCGATCCCGATCGACGCCGTGAGCGCGCCGTAGCCCTCGGCGCCACGGTGCAGCACATCGCGCGCGAACACCGGCATCATCGCGATGTAGGGAAAGCCAAACACGCTCAGAATCGCGGTCAGGATCATCAATACGCGCGTTCGCCGCTCGGTCTTGAGGTAGCTGAGCACCTCGCGAAATCCGGTCCACGTCGAGGTTGGCTTCTCGGGCCGGGGATTGGGGGGCAGCCGCATCAGCAGCAGGCCGGCGATGACGGCGATGTAGCTCAGGCCGTTCAGGAAATAGCACCACGCGATGCCGAGGGCGCCGATCAGCAGCCCCGCGATCGCCGGGCCGATCACGCGCGCCCCGTTGAACAGCGACGAGTTCAGCGCGATCGCGTTCATCAGGTCGTCCTTGCCGACCATCTCGACGATGAACGACTGGCGCATCGGGATGTCGAACGCGCTGGCGATGCCGAGCAGGGTGGCGAGCAACAACACTTGCCATACCGCCACGACGTGCGTCCAGACGAGAATCGACACCGTGAACGCCTCGAGCATGAACGCCAGCTGCATGAAGACGATGACGCGGCGCTTGTCCACGCGATCGGCGACGACGCCCGCGTACAGGCTGAACAGCAGCACGCCCAGCGAGCTGAGCGCCGCCGTCAGTCCCACGTAGAAGGGGGAGTTGGTGAGGGTGAGAATCAGCCACCCCTCGCCCACGTTCTGCATCCAGGTGCCGATCAGGGAAATCCCCTGGCCGATGAAAAAGAGACGGAAGTTGCGGTGGGCGAAGGCACCCAATCCGTACCGTCGCGCGGCTTCGGTCATGGGACCGAAAGCTAGTCGCTGGCGGTAGAAACCTGTTCCACGATTCACGAGGATGCCGTCATGAACCGCATCTCCACATTTGCGAGCGCGGCGCTCCTGCTCTTCGCGGCGAGCGCGTGCTCAGATTCGCCTGTCACGCCTGCCCTCCAGCCCGCCCTGGTCCCGCGCGCCGACGGACTCTCCTGTACCGAAGCCGACGCTCAGCTGAGCTCCGGGGCGCTGTTCGAAGTCTGCGTGAGCCCCGCAACCTGGAACGGGGACATCGTGGTCTTCATTCCCGGTTATCACAATCCCGCAAGCGCTCCGGACCTGCCTGACGACCTCACCGAGTCGCCGATCTCGTTCCTGTTCATCCAGCTTGGCTATGCGTTCGCGACCACCAGCTTCCGCGGCAGCGGCCTGGTCGAGCCCGACACCTGGATCGGAGGGGACCTCCTCGAGCTGGTGGGGACGGCGAAGACCCTGCTCCACAACGCGACCGGCCGGAACACGCGCTTCGTCTACCAGACCGGCGGATCGCAAGGCGGGCTGGGCACCGTGATGGCCCTGGAACGCTACCCTGGCAGCTTCAGCGGCGGATTGGCCGCGTGCGGCCCCATCGGGGATTACCGCAAGCAGATCGACTACGTCGCCGACTTCCGGGTGGTCTTCGACTACACCTTTACGCCCGCGATCCCGGGATGGCCGGTGTGGGAGCAGCACCTGCCGACCGACCCCGGATTCATCGATCCGAGCACCTGGGGAGCGGCCGAGCAGAGCGCCGGCGCGGCGGTCGACGACCCCGCCAACGCCGCCCGGACTCAGCAGGTCCTGAACGTCACCCATGCCCCGATCGATCCGAACGATCCGCCCACGATCAAAGCAACCACGCTCGATCTCCTTTGGTACAGCTTCAACGGCACGAACGACGCGATGCTGAAACTGGGCGGCATGCCGTTCGGCAATGTCGGTCGGCTGTATAGCGGATCGTCCGACGACGTCGCGCTGAACACCGGGGTCGAGCGCTTCGAGGCGACGGCCGATCCGGCGCTCGTGGCGAAGCTGCAAACCTCCGGCAACCTGCGGCGACCGCTCGTGAGGATTCACACGACGGGCGACCCGATCGTGCCGATCTGGCACGAATCGCTGTACCGCAAGAAGCTGTCATTCTTGGGCAAGTTGCTGGACAATTCGATCACCATCGACCGGTACGGGCACTGCAACTTCACCGACGCCGAAGTCCTGGCCGCCTTTGCGGTGCTGGTCCTCAAGGTCACCGGTGTGAACCTGCTGGCCTCGAGCCGCGTCTTGCCGACGCCGCAGGCTCAGGCGGACTTCCTGCGCATCGCCCGGGAGAACGGAGCCAATCCCGTCGTGATGCGCTGATTGTCTCGGAGGAAGGCCTGCAGCGCCGCACCGATTCGGTCACCAGATTTGGGTGACAATGCAGTTGCGGTGCTCGGCCTTCCTCTTCGACCTGGACGGCGTGCTCGTCGATTCGCGCGCCGTGGTGGAGCGCGTGTGTCGCGAATGGGCGCGGCGCCACAGTCTCGATCCCGACAGAGTCCTGCGAATCGCCCACGGGCGCCGCACGCGCGACACGGTGAAGGCCGTGGCGCCCCATCTCGACATCGGCCGGGAGGTGGCGTGGCTGGACGCCGCCGAGCTCGCCGACGTCGAAGGCCTGCGTGAGGTGCCGGGCGTCCGCCAGTTCCTGGCGACCCTTCCGGCCGGCAGCTGGGCCGTCGTCACGTCCTGCGGGCGGGCCCTTGCCAGGCTGCGGCTGACGTCTGTCGGACTGCCGGTACCCGAGATCGTCGTGACCAGCGATGACGTGTCACACGGAAAGCCGGCACCGGACGGATATCAGCTCGGAGCGAAGCGTCTCGGTCAGGATACCGCGGCGTGCGTCGTGTTCGAGGACGCGCCCCCAGGCATCGCGGCAGGCAGGGCGGCCGGCGCCCCGGTGATCGCCCTGCGCACGACACACCCCGATGCGGATTTCAGCGGTGCCGCAGCGATAATCCCCGATTTCGCCGGCCTGCGTGCGCGTCGGGACCACGATGGTTACGTCGTTACGATCCGATGACGCTAGATTGGGAAGCGATGCGATCCACGACGTATAGCCGCTATGTCCCCGGCCTGCTCGAGACGCTCAACCTCCAGGCGCTGCTCGATCAGCTCGCCGATTTCCTGCTGCAATCGGGGTTCGCCGGCGGCCCCTACTCGCATCCCTTCTGGGGCGAATTCGGCGAGGAAGATCCCGACCGCTCGCTCGACGCGCTGCGCCAGGCCATCCTCCAGGCCCTCATGGATTCCGGGCAGCTCACGCCCGACATGCTCCACGTGCTGCGCGGCGACTCGACCGGCGACGCCCGCAAGGATGCCGAGCTCCAGAAACAACTCGCCGATCTGCTCGACCAGATCGTCCAGAAGCTGATCGACGAGGGGTACCTCAACCTGCAACAGGCGCCGAAGATGCCCGGTGCGCAGCAGCCGGTGCTCGGCCCCGGCGGCATGGCGAAAGAGGCGGCACAGCAGGTGCAGTTCAATCTCACCGACAAAGGCATCGATTTTCTCGGTTATCGCACGCTCAAGCACCTGCTGGGCAGCATCGGGAAATCGAGCTTCGGCGCGCACGACACGGAGCATCTGGCGACCGGCGTCGAGGCCGAGGCGGCGAGCAAGCGCTACGAGTACGGCGACACGCTCAATCTCGACGTCAACGCGACGCTGTCGCACGCGCTGAAGCGCGAAGGCC
>WNGF01011076.1_pt1 | contig 10065 bp, 10 predicted proteins | sample 5400641 | NCBI WGS metagenome assembly WNGF01 (sample SAMN13153371, study PRJNA577476) | soil metagenome | isolation source: 80 cm soil or saprolite under grassland replicate 2 | place: USA:California | collected 2016-06-15
AGTCTCCTCACGTGCTCGTCATGACCGCGACGCCCATCCCGCGCTCTCTCGCGTGGGCGATCTACGGCGAGCTGGACGTGTCGGTCCTGGACGAGAAGCCGCCCGGGAGGTCGGCGGTTGTGACCCGGGTGCGCGAGGAGAGCGCCCGGGAGCGCGTTTACCGCTTCGCGGCGGAGCGCGTGCGGGCGGGAGAGCGCGTCTACGTCGTGGTGCCCGCGATCACGGAGGGCCCCCGTGAGGTGGCGGCGACGCGCGAGACCGCGGAACGGATCGCCGCCGCCGCACCGGGTGTGACGATCGGGACGCTGCACGGCCGGATGCCCCCGGAAGAGCGATCGCGCGCCCTGGCGGATTTCGCGGCCGGCCGGATCGGAATCCTCGTCGCGACGACCGTCGTGGAAGTCGGCGTGGACGTTCCCGAGGCTACATTCATGGTGGTTGAAAATGCGGAAGTCTTCGGGCTCGCGCAGCTTCACCAGCTCCGCGGGCGGGTCGGCAGGAGCTCCCGTCCTTCCTGGTGCGCCCTCATCGTGGGAGAGCGGGCGGGCGAGGAGTCGAGGAGCCGTCTCTCCCTTCTCGAGAATACTTCCGATGGGTTTCTCATCGCGGAAAAGGACCTTGAGACCCGGGGACCGGGAGACCTCCTGGGCAGCCGTCAATCGGGTCTTCCTGCCATGCGCGTGGCCGATCCGGTCCGGGACCTGGGGCGGCTCGGCGAAGCCAGGCGCGAGGTCGCCCTGCGGCTGGGCCGAGGAGAGAAGATCGTCAGCGACCTATTCGGCTACCCCTGAGGAATCGGGTGATCGGGTGATCGAGCCATCGGGTGACGTCCCGGGGTCTTCAATCACCCGATCACCCGATCGCAGATCACCCGATTTTCAGTCGCCGCTGTGATATGGAATGCGGAGGAGACTTGAATTGAAGGTTCTTGTAACGGGGGGGACGGGGTTCGTCGGCACCCATGTCGTGAACGCGCTCCTGCGCCATGGCCATGCTGTGGCCGTGCTGGCGCGGGAGCCGGCGCGGGCGCACAACCGCTACAACAAGCCGGTGGAGATCGCGGTGGGAAACGTGCTCGATCGCGGGAATCTCGCGCGAGCGCTCGCCGGGCGCGAAGCGGTCGTTCATCTGGTCGGGATCATCGCCGAGAAGGGGAAGCAGACCTTCGACCGGATGCATCGGCAAGCGGCGGAGAACATCCTCGGGACGGCGCGCGCGGCGGGAGTCCGACGCCTTCTGCACATGAGCGCGATGGGGTCCGGGGAGGACTCGCCATCCGAATACGGGCGCACCAAGGCCGCGGGGGAGAAGGCCGTCTGCGATTCCGATCTGGACTGGACGGTTTTCCGCCCTTCGATCATCTTCGGGCCCGGAGACGGTTTCGTCACTCTCCTCGCGGGGATCATTCGCGGGAGCCCTTTCTTCATTCCGGTCATCGGCCCCGGGACCACACGGTTCATGCCGGTCTCCGTTTACGACGTGGCACGAGTCTTTGCCGAGTCGTTCGACAAGCCGGAGACCGTTGGGAAGGTCTTCGAGGTGGGCGGGCTGGAGACCTTCACCCTGAACGAGATCTATCGCGAGATCGCGGCCGCGGTCGGAAAACCCGGGAAGCCTCTCCTTCATCTTCCGCTCTGGTGGGGAAGGTTCCTGGCCGGACGCTTCGAGTGGCTGGCGCGGAAAGGCTGGATCGACGACCCCCCGCTGACCCGCGATCAGTTGAAGAGCCTCGAGCGGGACAATACCGCGGACAATTCGGAGACCGTTGCCGTCTTCGGCGGTGAGTGGCGCGAGTTCCGCTCCGGAATCCGCGAGTATCTCGACGGCTCCCGAAAGCACGACCCGAAGTTCGGCGTGGGGAGCGAGGCCGACATCGAGCCCGTTCGCGTCCTTCGCATCCAATGAGGAAGCGGGAGGGAAGGCCCTGCCGCCTCACAGGTCGGGGAAGGTCCGGCGATCAGAGCCCACAGACTCCCGCCGAGGAGTAGCTGTCGCCCGTGAAACTATCTCCGACCGCCAGATAGACGAAGAGCGGCCCTCCGGAGCCGGTGACGCCGGAAGCCGCCGAAACGCTGTGAGTCACATAGAAGTCGTCCTGCTTCTGGTCGGAGGCGACGTAAGTCGAGACCTGAGCGCGGGACGTGCCGAGCAGGAAAAGACAGAGGTCAGGAGCGACCACACCGACCATTTCACACCTTCCTCCTTTGGGGCGCCGGTGACAGGCGTGTCCGAGGAGAACGGTATGCAATGAAAACGAGGCTCGGCCCCGTCTTCAGGAAGAACTAATCGATTCAGCTCCCGGCGGTCGGGCCCTTGCGCAGGCGGATCATTCCGGAGTGGGTCTGCACGACGACCTTCGGACCTCCGCCGTTCAAGACCCCGGAGGCCCGCTGCGAGTCGCGCTGGCGGGTGACGGCGATCTCGGGAAAATCGGAACGGATCAGCGTTTCCTGTGGGTCGCCGCCTCGGACTTCGAGGGACACCTCGCCGCGGAAGTCCGAAGGAAGAGTCAACGTCACATCGCCTCCCGAATCGCGAATCGAGACGCCGGCCGTGACCTCACGCGTGACGATTGCCACGCGAACGTCTCCTCCTTCGGTCCGCGCCTGGACGCCTCCCTTGACCGACGGCAGGATGATGTCGCCTCCGCCCGTGCGGGCGCCCGCCGAAGCTCCGACTCTCTCGATGCGGATGTCGCCGCCCGAGGTCTCCACGGAGATCGAGCCGCTGACGGCCCCCGCGCGAATGTCGCCGGCCAGGGTCTGAGCCTTCAGGTCCCCGCCGACCGGGCCGACCTGGATGTCGCCGCCGGAGGTCTTCAGATCGGCCCCGGCTCCGGCCGAAGCAACGTGGATCTCACCCGAATTCGTCAGAATCTTCACGGTCCCGGTTACGCGCCCGATCTGGTACGACCCGCCGCCCGAGGTGGCGAGAAAGTCGCCGGAGACGTCTCCGTGAACGATCGGCTCCTCCGGCTCTCCCGGCGCCGGAGCGATCACAGCGCGGGGCAGGACGCGCACCATGGGCCTGGCAGTCCGGACAGGGATCTCGGGGACAGCCACCGCGAAGCGATGCCGCTCGGGCACCAGAGCCTTGGCCTCGGATTCCTTTGTTCCGCCGGCGAGCACGGCGATCGAGCCGTTGAGTGTCGAGAGGCGCAGCTTGCCGCCGCCCTGGCCGATCGATCCGCTGTAGCTGCGGTGGCTCTCGAAGACTTTCAGGCGCTTGAGCTGCCGCTTGACGTCGCGAAGCGAGTCCCGCACCTCGACGTCCACCTCTTTCATGGACTCTTCGATCTCCTTCCGGAGCGCCTCCACGTCCACCAGGACGTCGTCTCCGTCGTGCCGTACGATCACCCGCCGAGACCCGCGCGCGCGCGGCTCCGCGGAGGGCTCCGCCCTGCGCGGGGCCTCCGAGGCCTCCGGGGTTTCCGGCGCCTCGACCCTGGCGGGAAGCGGAAAGGTCGAGACGATCGTTCCGTTCATCGTCGAGGCGTCCAGATCGAACCGCGCGTTCCTGGCGAGCGTGAGGGTGATCGGGCCGTTGATCGTTTTCAGATTCATCGAGGCGCCGGGCGGGAGGGTCTGTGAGGAGACGTCCACCTTGCCGTTGACGCTCTGCGCCGTGATCGACGCGACGGCCCCGAGCGCCGTGACGGCGCCGTTGACGGTTTGAAGGTCGAGGGCTGCGTCCACACCTGCCTCGGCGCGCACATCGCCGTTGACCGTGTGCAGGATCGCGCGCACGCCTTTCGGGATCGCGACCTCGTAATGAGCCGTGATCTTGCAGTCTTCACATCGCGTTGTTCCCCGACTCGGTCTCCGCGTGTCGAAGGTCATGAAGCGGCCGTGATCGCCCCGGTGCCCGAAGGAAGAAGGCCATTCCGTCGTGAGCGTGTACTCCTCGTCTTTGCGAAGCTGCGTGACTCTCGTCTCGCGCAGCAGATCGTTGGCCTTCTCCTGAGTCGGGGCCGACGCCGTCATCGTCACGACCGCCGAGAGCTCCCGTCCCGGTTTCGCGACGATGTCGCCCGAGACGTTCTCGATCCGGAGGGTCGAGCCCGCGGTCATGGTGGCTTTGAAGTGCTCCGCCCGCTTCGCGACGGAAGCCGTCTCTTCCGCGCGCGCGAAGGCGGCGGCGAGAATGAGGAGAATTCCCAGAGCGAGCAGAACCCAGAGTCCGAGCCAGTCGGGGCGCTCCCTGCGGGGATCCCATCCACGCGATCGCGTGTTTTCGTTCATCATGGAGAGAGACGCTCCGCAGGCCGTCCGGTTACGCAAGTCAAAACTCCATCGCCTTCAGAGCCGAGGCGGCCTTGGTGCGCACGAAGCCGTTCTCCGCCGGATCGAAGGCCTTCGCGCGCAGAGACTCGATGGTGCGGGCATCCGGCGATTCCTTGGCCGCCGCGGCGAGAGCCTCGACCGCCACCAGCCGCACCGCCGGATTCTTGTCGGCGTTCAAGGCATCGAGGAAGGCGCTCCGGATCTCGGAGGTCATCGCGAAACTCGCCAGAGCGTCGGCCGCCTTCTTGCGGACACCCGGGTTGGGATCCTTGCGCAGCGTGGATGTCAAGGCCCGCACGATGTCTGGCGAGGTCGGGGCGACGCGCGATCCGTAGTGCGAGGAGACCTGCTCGATCGCCTGCGACTTCTCGCCCGCGGTTTGCGCGGAGCGGGACACCAGGTACGCGAGAAGTTTCGACATCGCAGGATCATCGGGGCGCCCGACGAATGCGCGTCGAGCCTCCAGGTCGAAGGACACGCCGATCCGGCCCTGAGCGTCGGGCGGAGTGTAGGAGACATTGGAGAGGCGGCCGCCCACCTCGATAGGAGAAGCAGCCTCCTTCGAAGGCTCGGCGGTCCCCGCCGCCGACACTCCCGCATGGCGCGCCGTTGAGAAGCCGCCCAGCGCTGCGAGCGCAAGGCCGGCGGCATAAGCCAGGACGCGCGCCCAGCGGGGCCGCGGCGGCCGGGGTCGGAATGTCCGGATCCGCTGGCGGAGCATCTCCTCCTCGAGGAGCGCGAGCGTCCGATCTCGAAACTCGGCCGTGACCGGGACGTCCGGGTCGTCGCCCAGCGACTGCCAGGTCTTCTCGATTCCAGCGATCTGGTCGCGGCAAGCCGCGCAGCCCTCCAGGTGTCTCGCCAGGTCGCGGCGGGCCGGCTCCTGCGCTTGCCCGAGAAGCTCGTCGATCGCGAGCGAGGTCAGTTCGCGGCATTCCATGAGGTTTCTCCTTCCGAAAACCGGCTCTTCAGGGTCTCGACGGCCCGGAAGATTCGTGTTTTGACGGCACCGACTGAGATCCCGAGCACGTCGGCGATCTGGGCGTAGGCCAGGCCGTGGTAACGCGCGAGGACCAGAGCCTCGCGCTGCTCCTCCGAGAGGACGGAAAGGGCGCGGCGCACGGCTTCCCGGCGCTGGCGATTTCCGAGAACAGTCTCGACGCCGTCCCCTTTGTGGACGGGCTCCGGGACCGCGTCGAGCGGCACGACGGTCGCCCGCCGGTCGCGGCGGCGGCGGTCGCGGCAGGCGTTGGCCGCGATGGCGAAGAGCCAGGAGGAGACTTCGGCCCGCCCGTCGTACTGGTGCGCCCGCGAGATCACCTTGACGAACACCTCCTGTGTTACCTCTTCCGCCGTGTTCCGGTCGGAGAGCAGCCGGGCGGCAAAACGAAGGAGAGCCGGCGCATAGCGCTCGAAAAGCTCGCCCGCGCCGCTCGTGTCGCCCCGGGCAACCCGCTTGAGCAGAGTCCGATCGGTCGGCCCTCCGGGTTCGGCGCTCTTCATCTTCCGACCGGCACGACAACAGGGGAGACGCCCGAGCTCGACAGAGGTTTCGCTGCGGTCATAAGACCGCCGCCAGGATGACTCGGACAAACTCAAACCCCTCAGTCGGAAAGGCGAGCATCCCGCCCTGCCCCCTTGACCGTATGATCTCCGAAAGGCGGTGTCTTCGGGTGGAGCGCTGACGGCGGGCGACACGATCGCCCATCGGATATCGGGAGAGAGAAAGAAGAAGGGCTCCTGGCTCGCCGCGCTTTCGTTGCGTCCGCCTGCGCGGGTTTCCATACACGCTCCGATATAGTTCTCGGCCGAGTGGACTCGCTCGCTTTCAAGATCGTCGATTTCGGAATCCAGCTCGCGGTCATCCTCTTCGCCATCTCCTTTCACGAGTCGGCCCACGCCTACGCGGCCTTGAAGTTCGGCGACCCGACCGCGCGAGACCTGGGAAGGATCAGCCTGAACCCGATCCGACACCTGGACCCGTTCGGCAGCGTGCTGCTTCCGCTCTTCATGTACATCATTTCTTCGGGCCGGATGATCTTCGGCGCGGCGAAACCCACGCCGGTGAACCTGGGCAACACCAGGAACCCACGGCTCGCGAACCTCGTCGTCTCCGCCGCGGGGCCGGTATCAAACTTCTTCCTTGCGGCCCTCGCCCTTCTGGCGCTGCTCGCCATCAAGCGCGCGAACCCGCACTCGATCATCGAGCTCTACCTGGCCACGGAGGGTCAGAGGTTCGTCCCGGGGGCGCTCGCTCCGATCAACTACATCCTGTATCTGTTTGCGCTCGTCAACGTGTTCCTGGGGGCCTTCAATCTGATTCCGATCCCGCCGCTCGACGGGAGCGGCGTTGTCATCTCGGTCTTCGGAGGATCCGTGGCCAGGGCCTATGCCGCGATGGCGCGTTTCGGATTCCTGATCCTTCTCGGCTTGCTGTACCTTGGGGCGCTCAACTGGATCTTCGGGCCGATCTACAGGATGATGAGGATCCTGATCTTCGGAGGACTCTGATGGCGGAGGAGCAGGACCGAGCCGAAAGTGCGCTTCCCCCCGTCGCGACCGCGGCATTCTCCGGACCGCTCGATCTTCTGCTGCACTTGATCCGGGTCAACCAGGTGTCGATCATCGATATCCCCATCGCGAAGATCACGGAGCAGTACACGGCCTATCTGGACGCGATGCAGGAGTTGGACCTCGACGTCGCATCCGAGTACGTGGCTCTGGCCGCCGAGCTCATCTACATCAAGTCTCGGATGCTCCTGCCGAGGCCGCCCGGGGCCCCGGAAGAGGATCCGCGGCAGGACCTCGCCCGTCGTCTCCTGGAATACGAGCGCTTCAAGAGGATGGCGGAGTCGCTGCACGAGATCGACTCGCTGCGGGCGGGCCTCTGGCCGCGGCCCGAGATGCAGCTCCCGAAGGATGGGGAGAACATCACGATGGAGGTCTCGCTCTTCGATCTGATCGAAGGCTTCCGCAGGGTCACGGAGCGGTACCAACTCGGGCACCCCGCGGCCCTGGAGATCCATCACCTGCGATTCTCCGTCCGCGCGAAGATGGAGGAGCTGCTCGCGCGCCTGGATCGAGAGCGCACGTTGTCCCTCCTCGAGTTCCTGGGCACGATGCGATACCGCGCCGAGGCGGTGACCGCCTTCCTCGCGACTCTGGAGCTCATCCGGCTCGGGGTCGTGCGGGTCTTCCAGCCGGTTCCCTTCGCGGAAATCCACGCCACACGCACGGACGTGCCGTTTTCCACCGAGCAGGTGCGCGATACTTACAGGTAGTTCTCAGTTATCAGTTGTCAGTTCTCAGTTCCGAATCGAGGAAAGTGGGGACAAGCTGAGAACTGAGAACTGATCGATGAACGACGATCTGGCGAATCAGCCCACGGACCCGGTTGAAGAACCTCAGCCGGAGCGGCCGAAGGAGACTCGGTGGACAAAGATCCGCGCGGGGCTCGAGGCTTTGCTCTTCTCCTCGCCGCGCCCGGTCCCGGAGAAGGACATCGAGGAGGCTCTCGAGGCGACTCGCGAGGCGGTCTCCGACGCCCTCGAATCGCTCCGCCAGGACGCGGAAAGACCCGATCGCGGAATCCGGCTGGAGCTGGTGGCCGGAGGATGGCGCTACGTCACGCGGCCGGAGTTCGATTCGATGCTGCGCAGGTATCACGAGGTGAGCGAACGCAGCCGCCTCTCCCTCGCGGCCCTGGAGACGCTGGCGATCATCGCCTACCGGCAGCCGATCACGCTGCCGGAGATCCAGGAGGTCCGCGGAGTGAACTCGGCGAGCGTCGTCAACACTCTCTTCGAGAAGAAACTCATCACGACGGCCGGCCGAAAGGCCGTCGTCGGAACGCCGTTTCTCTATCGCACAACGCCGGAGTTTCTGGTCCGGTTCGGCTTGAAAGAGCTCGAGGAGCTGCCCAAGCCCGAGGAGCTGGCCGAGGACATGGCTGCGACCGTGTCGGAGCCGCTACCGCCGGAACCGATGGCGGGGACGGTGAGGGCACGGGAATACGACGAGCACGATGAGGACGAAGATGAGGACGGCGAAGGTGAGGAGGATTGAAGCACGCGGGAGGGGAGGGAATACGGGTTCAGAAGATCCTGGCGCAGGCGGGGCTCGGATCCCGGCGCGAGGTGGAGGAATGGATTCGAGAAGGCCGCGTCTTCATCAATGGTCGCGTCGCAAAGCTGGGAGACAGGGCGGACCCGTGCAAGGACGCCGTGCGTCTGGATGAGAAGCGCGTTCACCTGCGCGTGGGCCCCAGGACCTACATCCTCGTCAACAAGCCCCGTGGCTTCGTCACGACCGTCTCGGATCCGGAGAGTCGCGACACGGTTCTGGATCTCCTGCCGGGCGGCCTGCGGCGGGGAATCAAGCCGGTCGGGCGGCTGGACGTGCAGACCGAGGGCCTGCTGCTTTTAACCGACGACGGGGACCTCGCGCAGGATCTCACGAGGCCCTCGACGGGGTGTCCCAAGGAGTACCGCGTCAAGGTTTCGGGAGAGCCGAACAAAAAGGACCTCGACCGGTTCAGGCGTGGCATTTCGCTCGAAGGGCGACGGACGCGCCCCTCCACGATCGAGCGGATTTCGACGACGGGCCGGGGCGCGGAAGGAAACACGTGGTTTCGCGTGATCCTCACGGAAGGGCGCAACCGGCAGATCCGCCGCATGTTCGAGCTGATCGGACACCCCGTGTCGAAGCTCAAGCGGATCGCCATTGGACCGGTCCGTGACGAGCGGCTGCCGACGGGAGCCTACCGGAGGTTGTCGCCGCACGAAGTGGAACTCCTCAAGAGGAGTCTTCGGCGGAGAGAGACGCCTGTGTCCAGACATGGGGAGCGCAAGCCCTGAGTTTGCCGGTCATCGTCGCCATCGATGGTCCTTCAGGCGCGGGGAAGTCCACGGTCGCGAAGATGCTCGCCTCGCGGCTCGACGTCCCCTACATCGACACCGGCGCCATGTATCGGGCGGTCGGCGTGGCCGCGCGAGAGCGCGGCATCGGACTCCCCATTACGGACGCCGCCAACGTCGAGCGTCTGGCGGAGTCACTCGCGATCGAGCTCGAGACCTTCGGAAAAGAGGTGCGAGTCTTCGTCAATGGCCGCGAGGTGACCGCCGCGATCCGCGAACCGGAGGTCTCGCGGTACGCCTCGGCGGTGTCCGCGGTTCCCGGGGTGCGCCGGCGTCTTGTGGCTCTGCAGCGCCGCCTCGCGGCCGAGAGGGGCGCAGTCTTGGAGGGCCGGGACATCGGCACCAAGGTTTTCCCCGACACTCCGCACAAGTTTTTTCTGACGGCGTCCCCGCAGGTCCGCGCCCGCCGCCGCGCCGCTGAACTTGCCTCGCGGGGCACGCCCCAGTCCTACGAGGACGTCCTGGCCGAGATGGAACGGCGCGACAGGGACGATCAAACCCGGAAGGACTCGCCCCTGACGCATGACGAGACCTATGTCGTCGTCGATTCGACGGGCCGCACAGCCGAGGATGTGGTCTCCGAGATCGAGCGCCGGGTGCGCGGCTCGGGTTGACTCAAGCTCCGCCGCCAACATAGAGTATTGTTTTGGCTCTCAAATACTTATGAGGGGGTAGTCCCTTTTCCATGACAGGAGAAAATGACAAAGGAGGTCGGCGAGCCGAACCCATGCAGACCGAAACCGAAGAGCAGGAGCTGACGGCCCAGGAGTACGAGCACCTGCTTGCCCAATACGAGAACTCCTTCAAAAACCTTCAGGAGGGTCAGATCATCCGGGGGCGCGTCCTGACCGTCACGCCTTCCGAGG
>WNGF01011078.1_pt1 | contig 10064 bp, 10 predicted proteins | sample 5400641 | NCBI WGS metagenome assembly WNGF01 (sample SAMN13153371, study PRJNA577476) | soil metagenome | isolation source: 80 cm soil or saprolite under grassland replicate 2 | place: USA:California | collected 2016-06-15
CGTCCTTGCGCAGGCGGAGCAGGTAGTTGATGACGACGAAGAAGTCCTCGGCGCTCATCGTCTTCTGCGTCACCGGCGAGTCGAGGTCGAGCTTGATGTTGAACTTGAAGCGGCCCACGCGCGAGAAGTCGTACTTGCGCGCGTCGAAGAACATCCCTTCGAACAGCGCCTTGGCCGACTCCAGGGTGGGAGGATCGCCCGGGCGCATGCGGCGGTAGATCTCGATGATGGCCGCCTCGAACGACTTCGACGTGTCCTTGCGGACGGTGTTGAGGAGGATGTCGCTGACCAGGTCCCACTCGGGGAAGATCACGTCGGCCTCAGCCACGCCGTGGCTGGCGAACTCCTCGGCCCAGTCGGCCGGAAGGCTCTCACTCGCCTCGAACAGCACCTCGCCGGTGTTGATGTCGACGACGTCGGAGAGGAAGACGGCCTTGTCCATCACCTTCGGGTCGATCTTGACCGTGGCCTCGTTCGTCTTCGTCAGGGCGTCGGCCATCTTCTGGTCGAGCTTCACGCCGCCGAAGACGGTGCGCACGGCGCGGCGGCCTCGCACGGAGTGGCGGTCCTTGGCCTCTTCCTGATCGAGCACGCGCTTGTCGAAGGTGAGCGTGACCTGCTCGTCCTTCAGACGGACCTTGATCGGCGTGTAGAACTGGCGAAGGATCTCTTCGTCCGTTGTCAGCCCGAGGGCGCGGAGGAAGACCGAGCCGAGGAACTTGCGCTTGCGGTCGATGCGGACGTAGAGGATGTTCTTCTGGTCGTACTCGAACTCCACCCAGGAGCCGCGGTACGGGATGATCTTGGCCAGGAACGTGTGCGCCGACTCCTTGGTGAAGAAGACGCCGGGGGAGCGGTGGAGCTGGCTGACGATGACGCGCTCGGTGCCGTTGATGATGAACGTGCCGTTCTCGGTCATCAGCGGGATGTCGCCGAAGAAGACTTCCTCTTCCTTGGCGTCGCGCATGTGCTTGACGCCGGTGTCGGGGTCCTTGTCATAGACGAAGAGGCGGAAGGTGACCTTCAGCGGGACGCTGTAGGTCATGCCGCGCTCCTGGCACTCCTCGACGGAGTACTTCATCTGCAGGTCGACGGGGTTGCCGCAGATGTCGCAGACCTCGACGCGGTTCTTGTTGATCACGCCGCACTTCTGGCAGTTGACGGTCTCTTCGTGGGGGTGGTCGGTGATGATCTTCGACCCGCAGTTCGCGCAGGTCATGCGCAGGTGCTCGAGGCCCTTGAGCTGGCCGCACTTGCACTCCCAGTTGCCGATGGCGAACTTCACGAAATCGAGGGAACAGGTCTCCCGGAAATCGCTGAAGGGGAAGACGCTCGTGAAGACCGACTGCAGGCCGGTGTCTTCGCGCTCCTCGGGGAGGAGATTCATCTGCAGGAACCGCTCGTACGAGCGCCGCTGAACGTCGATGAGGTTCGGCAGCGCCATGTACGACCGGATCTTGGAGAAGTCGTGGCGGACCGGCTCCTGCTTGGGCATGGCTCCGTTCATTCGGATGACTCCTTTGTTGTGGTGTCGTCGTCAGGCAGGGCCGCCAGCAGGCAACGCTGGAGGCTGATTGCGCGGGGTTGGAACCGTATGTGAGAAGGCCGCTCCCCCCTTCTCCGGTTCCGATGAATGCAGAATGCAGAATGCTGAATGCAGAATTAGCTAACGCGCGTTACGCGCTTCGTAATTCTGCATTCTGCATTCTGCATTTTGCATTTTTGACCACCTTCCGGGCGGAACCGCTGCGTCCGCCCGGAAGTGAAACAAAGCAACTACTTGACCGTCACCTTCGCGCCCGCGTCCTCGAACACCTTCTTGATCTTCGCGGCCTCATCCTTCGACACGCCTTCCTTCACGGTCTGCGGCGTGCCCTCGACGAGGTCCTTCGCTTCCTTGAGACCGAGCGAGGTGACCTCGCGGACGGCCTTGATCACGTTGATCTTCTTCTCGCCGATCTCGGTCAGGACGACGGCGAACTCCGTCTGCTCCTCGACGGGGGCGGCGGCGGCGGACGGCGCAGCCGCTGCCGCGGGGGCAGCCGCCGCGGCGGCGGAGACGCCGAAACGGTCCTCGAGGGCCTTCACCAGGTTGGCGAGGTCGAGCACCGTCATGGTCTCAATCTGCTTCACGAAATCATCGGTCGAAATAGCCATCTCAAGCCTCCAAAAGTTCTTTCTGTGTTAATTCGGTTGCCTCGGCGGTTCCGCCGCGCTGTTTCTGAATTTCATTGAGAAGGACCGCCAGGTTGCGCAGGTTGCCCTGCAGGACCGTGGCGAGCCCGCGAATCGGATGCTGCATCAGGTAGAGCAGCTTGGAAATCAACTGCTCGCGCGAGGGAAGGGTGGCGATCGAGGCGATCTGATTCGCCGGAACGACCTGCCCGGCCAGGAGCGCGCCCTTGAACTGCACCGCCGGGACGTCCTTGGCGAACTTGGTGAGCGCCTTCGCCAGGATCACGCCGTCGGTGGTGTTGTAGGCGACCGCCGTCGGACCTTTGAAGTACTCCTTGAGCTGCGTCAGCGGCGAGTCCTTCACCGCGATCAGCGCCAGCGTGTTCTTGACGACGACGTACTTCGAGCTCGCTTCCCGGACCTGCCTGCGCAGCTCGGTGACCTGCGGGACGGTGATCCCTTTGAACTCGAGCACGAACGCGTTCGTGGCGTTCGCGAGACCTTCGCTGAGCTCGGAGACCGCTGCTGCTTTTTCGTCGCGATTCATGCGTCCTCCTTACTCCGCCTTCGCCTCGGCGATGGCCGCATCGATCTGGATCGAGGGGCTCATCGTCGAAGAGATGTAGATCGACTTCACGTACTTCCCTTTTGCCGCGGGCGGCTTGGCCTTGCGCACGGCCTGGATCAGCGACGCGGCGTTCTCGCGAAGCTGGTCGGCGGAGAAGGCGATCTTTCCGACCGGGACGTGGATGATCGAGGTCTTGTCGACGCGGAACTCCACCTTGCCGGCCTTGATCTCCTGGAGCGCCTTGGCGACGTCGAACGTGACCGTGCCCGTCTTCGGGTTCGGCATCAGGCCTCGGGGACCGAGGACTTTGCCGAGCTTTCCGACCGAGCGCATCATGTCCGGCGTGGCGATGACGGCGTCGTAGTCCACCCATCCACCCTGGATCTTCTCCACCACTTCGTCGCCGCCGACGAAATCAGCGCCCGCTTCCGTAGCTTCGCGCTGCTTGTCGCCGTTGGCGATGACGAGCACGCGTTTCGACTGGCCGGTGCCGTGCGGTAGCACGGTCGTGCCGCGGACCATCTGGTCGGCGTGCTTCGGATCGACCCCCAGCAGCATCGACAGCTCCACCGTCTCGTTGAACTTGGCGTAGGCGATCTGCTTGAGCAGACCGAAGGCCTCGTCCAACTGGTACGGCCGCTGTTCGACCTTGCCGAGCGCCGAACGGTACTTCTTGCCGTGTTTGGCCATTTCACCTCCGTAGTGCAAGCGGCCCTCGCGGGCCTCCTACGTTGATCTTTGCCGCGGCCACGCGCCGCGGCACCTACTGAACTTCGATTCCCATCGAGCGCGCCGTGCCCTCGACGGTCTTGATGGCCGCCTCGAGCGATGCCGCGTTGAGGTCGGGCATCTTCGTGCGTGCGATCTCCTCGACCTGCTGCTTCGTCACATTGCCGACCTTGTTCTTGTTCGGAACCCCGGAGCCCTTCTGCAGGCCGGCGGCCTTGAGCAGGAGGATCGCCGCCGGCGGGGTCTTGGTGATGAAGGTGAAGGAGCGGTCGGAGAAGACCGTGACCACCACCGGGATGATCAGCCCCTGCTGGCCCTGCGTGCGGGCGTTGAAGGTCTTGCAGAACTCCATGATGTTCACGCCGTGCTGGCCGAGGGCCGGGCCCACGGGAGGGGCCGGAGTGGCCTGGCCGGCGGGGATCTGGAGTTTGATGTATCCGGTGACTTTCTTAGCCATGATTTCTTCCTAAATTTTTGAATGCAAAATGCAGAATGCAAAATGCAAAATTGATTTCGTGCTCATTTTGCATTCTGCATTTTGCATTTTGCATTTCATCGTTTCTGCGCTCCCGCTCCCTGCTCCTCGCTCGGATCGAACCGATTGACCTGCAGGAAATCGAGCTCCACCGGGGTCGACCTCCCAAAAATCGTCACCATCACCTTCAGGGTGCTGCGGTCCAGGTTCACCTCCTCCACCACGCCGGTGAAGTTCGTGAAGGGCCCGTCGATGATGCGGACGTGCTCGCCGTGCTCGTAGACGTGCTTCGGCTTCGGCTTCTCCTTCGTCGTCACGACCTGGGTGAGGATCTGTTCGACCTCTTCCTGCGTCAGCGGCGTCGGCTTCTTGCCGGTGCCGACGAAGCCGGTGACCTTGGGCGTGTTCTTCACCAGGTGCCAGGCGTCGTCGGACATGTCCATCTCGACGAGGATGTAGCCGGGGAAGAACTTGCGCTGGACCTCGCGCTTCTTGCCCCCCTTCATCTCCACGAGGGTCTCGGTCGGAATCTTGATCTCGCCGAACTTCTCGCGCATGCCGAGGGCGTCGATGCGCTGCTGCAGGTTCCCCTTCACCCGCTCCTCGAATCCGGAGTAGGTGTGGACGATGTACCACTGCTTGCTGCTGACTTCGGGCATCAGGTCGCCGCTCCAAAGTTATGGAAGAGCACGTCGATGAGCTTGAAGAAGATCAGATCGCAGCCCCACAGGTAGACCGCGAAGACGACGGTGGCCACGATCACGACCACGGTCGTGCCGACGACCTCGTTGCGGTTCGGCCAGGTGACCTTCTTCATCTCCGCGATGACGTTGTTCCACCCCTCGCGGGTGGCGGTGATCCACTCGCGGGGCTTCGCGATGACTGCGTTTTCCTTGTCCGATTCCATCAGGACTCCACTTGTGTCGTTCTGAGCTGGGCGGGGCTTGGTTGGCAGGCCAAGAGGGGCTCGAACCCCCAACCTGCGGTTTTGGAGACCGCTGCTCTACCAGTTGAGCTATTGGCCTGCAAGTGCCGCAAAAGCGTGCAAAAGCACGGCTTCGGCGACTTATTCCCGCCAGATCCTTCGCGCCTCACGGCGCTCAGGATGACCGCCGGCTTCCGCCGTCGGTCACTTCGTCTCCCGGTGAACCGTGTGCTTCCGATCGTGACGGCAGAACTTCTTCAGCTCCAGCTTCTCCGTCATCGTCTTCTTGTTCTTCGTCGTCGAATAGTTCCGACGTTTGCACTCGGTGCACTGAAGGGTGATGATTTCTCTTCCTGCGCGCGCCATGTCCGTTTCCTTCGAATTTCGGTGGAGCCCTCGACGAGATTTGAACTCGTGACCCCGTCCTTACCAAGGACGTGCTCTACCCCTGAGCTACGAGGGCCTTCCTAAGTTTGAGCACTTCGTTTTGGAGCGGGAGACGGGATTCGAACCCGCGACCAACAGCTTGGAAGGCTGTGACTCTACCAACTGAGTTACTCCCGCAACGAAGCTCTCAGCTCTTAGCTCTCGGCTCTCAGGAAGAACCGCCCGGTGGGCGGGCCTGAGAGCTGAGAGCTGACAGCTAAGAGCTGGTGGAGAGGGGAGGGTTCGAACCTCCGTAGGGCGCTAGGCCCGGCAGATTTACAGTCTGCTGCTTTTAACCGCTCAGCCACCTCTCCGCGAAACGCCGCTGCCTGACTGGAGCTGGCGACGGGACTCGAACCCGCGACCTGCTGATTACAAATCAGCTGCTCTACCAACTGAGCTATGCCAGCGCCGAACTGCTTGATTTCAAAGACACAACCAGCCTATGACCACTGAGCGGAGGATAGCCTAGCGGCGGAGGCCGAAGAACTGCGGGTTATAGCAGATGGCCAAACCGTTCGCAAGAGGGAGGTTATTTCATCGACTGCCGCCGCACTTCGTAGCACAAAACCGCGGCCGCGGCCGCCACGTTGAGCGAGTCGACGTGGCCGTGCATCGGGACTGTGACGACGCGGTCGCAATGCTCGGCGACGTTGCGCCGGATGCCTTTGCCTTCGTTGCCGAGGACCAGGGCGACCTTGCCGGTGAAGTCGATCGACGACGGCGCGTCGCCGCCCGCCGCCGCGGCATAGCGCCAGAAGCCCTTCTTCTCCAGCGCCTCGAGCGCGCGTGCGAGGTTCGTCACCTGCGCGACCGGCACCCACTCGCTCGCCCCAGCCGACGCCTTCACCGCCGCCGGCGTGAGGCCGACGCTCTCGTGCTGCGGGATGACCACGAGGTCGACGCCGAAGCCGTCCGCGACGCGGAGGATCGCGCCGAAGTTCTGCGGGTCGGTGATGCCGTCGAGGATGAGGACGAACGACGTCGCCTCGCGCTCGATGACGTCGTCGAAGTCGGCGTACATCCCTTCCGACATGTCGGCGACGACGCCGTTGTGCACGCCGCGGCCCGCCAGGCGGTCGATCTGCTCGCCCGTCAGTTGCCGCAGCGGCACGCCCGCCCGCTTCGCCTCGGCGACGGCGCGCTGCAGCTTGCCGCCGTGCTCGCGCGCCACGCCGACGTAGTGCACGCGGTCGGGGTGCGAGCGCAGCGCCTCGAGGACGGGGTTGAGGCCGTAAATGATCATGAGTGATGATTGCCTATCCGATGCGTGGCGACAATCGATGGCCGCTTATCCTGGTCCTCAGCGTCGCGACGCTTTCGGCCCTCGCCTGGGCGCCGCTCACGGCCGCGGACAGGACGTCAGACACGCCGTTCTACGAAACGCTGGCGCGGAACCTCGCGGCGGGGCGCGGCTTCGTCGCACCCGACCCGATCGCCGTGAGCGTGCCGGGGCCGCGGTCGCGCGCGGACGTTCCGTCGGCTGTGCGCACGCCGGGCTATCCGCTCTTTCTCGCGCTCTTCGTCCGCCTCGGCCTGGGGGCGGCGTGGATCGTCGCGGCGCAGGTGCTCTTCTTCGCGGCCAGCGCGATGCTGACAGCCGTGGCCGTGCGCGCGGCGACGCGCTCGGGGGCCATGGCCACGATCTCCGGCCTCATCGTGGCCACACATCTGCCGTCGATCGCCTTCACTCACTCGATGATGAGCGAGACGCTCTTCCTGATCGTGATGGCCGGCGGTTTCGTCCTGCTCTGGCGCGCGGGCGAGCGCGGCCGATGGCCCGACGTGGCCGGCGCCGCGGCGCTCTTCGCGATGGCGCCGCTGGTGCGGCCGATCGCCATCTTTCTCCCGCTCGTCTGCGGCGCGTATCTGCTGCTGAAGAAGCGTCCGGCGATCGCGGCGGCGTTCGTCCTCGTCACGATCGCGCCGGCCGCGCTTTGGATCGCGCGAAACGAGCGCGTGCAGCGGGTGCCGATGCTCGACGGCATCTCCAGCGAGAACGTTCTCTTCTATCGCGCCGCCGAGGTCGTCATCGTCCATGACCGCGGCGCGTGGTACGCGCTGTCGGCGATGCATCGCGAAAGCGATTTCTATTACCGCCTCGTCCACATCCGCCCGCGGCTCCTGGCGATGGCGCTCGACGAAATGCGCCGTGACGGCCTGGACCCCCTGCGCAGCACGTACGGCCAGCGCTGCGCCTACTACCGCCGGGTCGGCCTGCGCATCGTGCGCCAGCATGCCGGCGACAACGCGCTGCTGATGATCAACGGCGTAGCGCGCATGCTTCTCGACCAGTATTGGGAGGTCTGGTCCCATCAACACGACTATCGCGACGGTCTCGTGCTTTTCCTTCCCGTTTCGCTGTTGCTGCTCGCCGCGGCGCTGTACGGGCTCCCGGAGCTTTGGCGGATGAACCGATCGTTCGCGCTGCTGGCGCTCGCGTTCATCGTCTACTTCATCGTGTTGTCGGCGGAGCCGGCCACGGAGCCGCGTACGACGATTCCCTACGCGCCGATGTACGCCGCGCTCTCCGCGGCCGGCATCGTGCGCGCCAGACGGCTCGGCAGCAAAGGCCCTTCGTAGATGAAGCTCGTGTAGAGCTGCACGAGGTCCGCTCCCGCCGCCATCTTCGCCCGGACGTCGGCGGCGGTGAAGATGCCGCCGACGCCGATCAGCGGGTAGCCCCGGCCGACACGCGCGCGCACCTTGCCCAGGATCTCCGTCGACTTCGCCATCAACGGCGCGCCAGAGAGACCGCCTGCCGGGCGCACGCTGTGCGCCCCTACCGACGCGACCGACGCGACCGGTAGGGGCGCACAGCGTGCGCCCTCCACCTCGGCGGTCGTCGTGTTCGTGCAGATCATCCCGCTCGCGCGCTTCACGCAGACGTCGCAGATCTCCGCAAGCATGGCGTCGTCGATGTCCGGCGCGATCTTGACGAAGACGCGCTCGTGCTGCACGGCGTCGAGGATCCGCTCCAGATGCTCCGGCCGCTGCAGCTCGCGAAGGGAGGGCGTGTTGGGGGAGGAGACGTTGATCACGATCGCGTCGGCGTGCGGGCCGAGCTTCGCGGCGCAGGCGGCGTAGTCGTCGGGAGCGGCGTCGAGCGGCGTCTCCTTGTTCTTCCCGATGTTGACGAAAAGCGGAACGCCGTCGAAGGCGGCGATCCTCTCCGCCACCGCGTCCGCGCCGTCGTTGTTGAAGCCCATGCGATTGATGAGCGCGCGCTTTTCGGGATCACGGAAAAGCCGCGGTCGCGGATTGCCCGGCTGCGGCCGCGGCGTCACCGTGCCGACCTCGACGAAGCCGAAGCCGAGCGCGGCGAGGAACGGCATCATCAGCGCGTTCTTGTCGAAGCCGGCGGCGATGCCGATCGGCGTCGGAAACGTCAGCCCGAGAAGCTGCGTCGGGCGCGGCGGCGTGCGGCAGAGCGCCTCGATCGCGCGCAGCGCCAGCGGAATCCGCTGCAGCCGCATCATCTGCGCGGCGGCGAGCTCGTGCGCCGCCTCCGCGTCGAGCGCGAAGAGCATCTTGCGGATCAGGCGATACATCGCTCGACGCGCGCCAGCGGCGAGAGGACGCGCGAATCCGTTTCGCTGGCGCGGCGCAGTAGCGGGATAGCGCGGACGAGCTCCGGGCCGTGGTCCATGCCGGTGATGGCCAGGCGCAGCGGCATGAAGAGATTCTTTCCCTTCAGCCCCGTGGCCGCCTTCAATCGCTCGACCGTCGCGTGATACGACGACTCGTCCGACGGCGCGCCGTGCTCGCGCAGCTCCGCGGCGAGCGTCTCCGCGAACGCGCGGTCGATCGCCGGCGGCTCGTAGTTGAAGATGAAGAGGAGCGCGTCGAGGAACTGCGTCAGGCGGTGCACGCTCTTCTTGACGACCTCGATGCCCTCCTCGAGCCATGGCGTGTCGCCGCCGACGCGCGGCGCGACGAGCGGCCGCAGCTCCGCCGCGCTCATGGCGTGGATGTACTGCCCGTTCAGCCAGTCGAGCTTCTGCGGATCGAACACCGCGGGCGCCGGATTCACGCGGTCGAGCGAGAAGGTCTCGATCGCGTAGTCGCGCGAGAACACCTCGCGCCCGTCGGGCGACGACCAGCCGAGCATCGTCAGGTAGTTGACCATCGCGTCCGGGAGGTAGCCGTCCTCGGCGAACTGCGACACCGACGTCGCGCCGTGGCGCTTCGACAGCTTCGTCCGGTCCTGGCCGAGGATCAGCGAGACGTGGGCGAAGCGCGGCGTCTCCCAGCCAAGCGCGCGGTAGATCAACACTTGGCGATGCGTGTTCGTCAGGTGCTCCTCGGCGCGGATGACGTGCGTGATCTCCATCTCGTGATCGTCGACGACGACGGAGAAGTTGTACGTCGGCAGGCCGTCGGAGCGGACGACGATGAAGTCGCCGAGGGACTCCTTCCGCCACGTCACCTCGCCGCGGATCATGTCGTCGATCGTCACGTCGCCGTCGTCGGGCACGTGGAAGCGCAGCGCGAACGGCGTCCACATCGAGAGCTTCGTCGAGACCTGCTGCGGCGTCAGGCGCCAGCACGTGCCGTCGTAATGCGGCGGCCGCTGCTCGGCCTCGGCGCGGTGGCGCTTCAGCTCCAGCTCCTCCTCGGTACAGAAGCAGCGATAGGCGATGCCCTTCGCGAGCAGCTCCTGCGCGGCCGCGCCGTAGCGCTCGACGCGCTCCGACTGCCGGTATGGCGCGTACGGCCCGCCGACGTCGGGCCCTTCCTCCCACGGCAGGCCGAGCCAGCGGAGA
>WNGF01029773.1_pt2 | contig 10064 bp, 9 predicted proteins | sample 5400641 | NCBI WGS metagenome assembly WNGF01 (sample SAMN13153371, study PRJNA577476) | soil metagenome | isolation source: 80 cm soil or saprolite under grassland replicate 2 | place: USA:California | collected 2016-06-15
CGGCATCGGAGGTCTCCTCGCCCTCGTCATCGGGCCGTTGGTCGGCGCGATCTTGATTCTCCTGACGGACGCGCCCTTCGCATTGCTCAACGCCGTTTCGGGCCTGGTCTATGCGCTCGCCATGCCCTTCGTCGCACTCACGACGACCTATGTCTACTTCGATGCGCGCGTCCGGGGCGAGCTCGAGCCCGAAGGTGTCTCCGGGGTGCTTCCGGCCGAGATCCAGCTCGGGAGCACCGCCCCCTAGCGAACCGCACTGGTCTAGTCGAGGCTCTTCAGGAAGGCGAGGACGCGCTCCTTGAGCTGTGCAGCGGCTTGCTCGTCGTAGTCGTCGAGGCTGCTGTCGGCGAACAGGTGCCCGTCGCCCGGATACAGGAACAGCTCCGCGCCGTCGACCGTCTCCACGAGCTCCCGCGCGGCGGGGAGGTCTTCCTGCGCCCACTCGTCCCCCTCCATCATGTGGATCTGGAGTGGCACGTCCTTCGGCCAGGCGTCGCCGAACTCGGACGCCGGGAGGGCGGCCGAGAACAGGAGCGCGCCTTTGCCGCCCGGACGCGTCTGGGCGAGCTTCTGCGCCGGCATCACGCCGAGGGAGAAGCCTGCGTAGACGAGCTCGGAGGGCAAGTCTGCAGCGGCCTGCTCGCCACGCTCCAGAAGCGTCCCGAACCCAACCTCCTTCGCGTGGCCGACACCCTCGTCGAGCGAATCGAACGTCTTCCCGTCGTAGAGATCCGGGGTGTGAACGGTGTGCCCGTCCGCGCGCAGCTCGCCGGCGAACGCCAGGAACCCCGGTGTCTGCCCCTGCGCATGGTGGAAGAGCAAGACCTCGGCCACGACGGCGACTCTACACAGCGTCTGTCATCGGCGGTCGGTGGAAGTGCCTTCCCCGCCGAGCGGCGCACCGGGTTGACGAGGAGCGTAGATGAGACTCGAATCGGGCGAGCCTTCGCTCGTAGACTGGGGAGGACTTACTAACTAAAGTCTTCTAAAACCGTCTCAAAGCGCAAGGCCGTCACCGCTCACAACTTAGAAGGAGATGAAGTGCTGAGACATCGACCGATACCCGTCATCGCCGGCGTCATCGCGAGCGCCCTTGCCGCGCTCACAGGCGCCTCGGCCGCCCGCGCGGGCTACCTCAGCGTGGGAACGAGCAACACCTCCAACGCGACCACAATCTTGACCGGAAGCTCCTCGGGCGCGGAGCTCAGGGTGGTCGACACCAACGGTGGAGTGGCCACCTCCGGCGTGCTCGGCCTTCTGACCGCCACCTCGCCCACGTTCAATTCGACCGCCGTGCGAGGCCAGAACAATGCCACCAACGGGTTCGGCTGGGGCGTGTACGGCTCGCACGCCGGCTCCGGCACGGGCGTCTACGGCACCTCGGCCCGTGGGATCGGCGTGTATGGAAAGCACCTGGGCGCCACGGGAACGGCCCCGGCGGTGAGAGGCGAGTCGGCCTCCTCGGCAGGCGGTGCCTTCGCCGTATACGGTCTTTTGACCTCCACAGCCCCGGCCTACACGAACGCCGCCGTGCGCGGGCAGAACAACGCCGCCGGCCTCGACGGTTACGGCGTGTGGGGCTCGCAGGCGGGCGCGGGAACAGGTGTGTACGGCACCAGCTCAAGCGGTGACGGCGTCTCCGGCTTCGCCGCGAACGGCAACGGCGTGGTGGGCTCCGGCGGCGACGGTTACGGCGTTGCCGGCTACGGCAATTACTGGCCGGGGGTATACGGGAGCTCTAACGCCGAGGGCGTTGTCGGCGAGTCGCCGGGCAACGACGGCGTCGTCGGCCGCACCCACTCGTCGTATTCCGCAGGCGTCTCCGGCCATAACGACCACGCCGGCGGGGCCGGCGTGCTGGGGGACAATCCGAGCGGTATCGGAGTCCTTGCCACCGCGACAGGCGGCACGGGCGTCTACGCCCACGCAGCGACGGCTGGCTACTTCTGGGGCCCGGTGACCATCACCGGGACCTGCACCGGCTGCACGGGCCCGTCCGCTCTGCAGATCGACGACCCGCGCGACCCCGCACACAAGTACCTGCAGCACTCCTCGGTCGTCTCGTCGCAGCAACTGAATATCTACAGCGGCAACGTGACCACGGACGCGAAGGGCTTCGTCACGGTGAACATGCCGCGCTGGTTCCAGGCCCTGAACCGGAGCTTCCGCTACCAGCTCACCTCACTGAGCGGGCTGCAGCAGGTCGCGGTTGCGAGGGAGATGCATGACAACCGCTTCACGCTTCAGAGCCAGCGGCCGCACTCCAAGGTCTCCTGGCAGGTGACCGCGGTCCGCCACGACCGCTTCGCCAACGCCCACCCAATCCAGGTGGTCGTTCCCAAGGCGAAGAAAGATCAAGGCAAGTACCTGCACCCGGAGGTGTACGGCAAGCCCCGGTCGGCCGGAATCGGCTACCGGAAGCCTCCCAGGCTTCCAGCGAGGGCGCCCCGGAACAGGTAGTCCTCATCCCCGAACCTTGACGGCGTGGTCGGCGTGATGTCGAGTTTGGGTCGCACGTCGACCAGGCGCGGCTACGCCGCGGCTCGCGCGCTTTAGGCTGTCGCGGGCGGCTGAGACCGAAGCTCGGCCAGCAGGGCGCGCACGCGTTCGGCGTCCGGCAGGATGCCCTTCGCCTCGAATTCGCCGAGCGCTTGCCGAAGATGGAGCTCTGCGTCGTCTCTCCTTCCCGAGAGAATGAGCACTTCGGCGAGGTCGCATCTAACACGACCACGAGCCTCGAGCCAATCCGTGCTCTGGAGCATGTCGACGGCTTCATGAGCGAGCTGCTCCGCTCGCTCGAACTCCCCTCGCTGCGCGAGGACCTTGGCGGCGATGCCACGCCAACGTGCCTGCGGATCGAGATCGTCGGGCGCGGCGCCTTGGCGAGCCGCCAGCGCGTACTGCTCGGCTTCGTCGTACCGTGTCTGCCGATAGAGAGCCTCCGCAAGGTAGGGGCCGAGCGTGAACAGGTAACCGGTCTCGCCGAGGCCCTGGAGCGACTCGTAGCCCTCCCGAGTGACGCGCTCCGCCCCGACTGCATCGCCCGCGAGCAGCTCCACCGTGCCAGCCGCCATTGCGGTGCCCCCGGCATCCACGAGCCGGCCAAGCTGCCGAAGAGCATCGCGTCCCCGGGCCACGAGCTCGCGCCCCTCGCTCACCTCTCCGCGCATTGCCGAAAGCGTGCCGAGCCCGATGAGGGCAAATGCCTCGGCAGACGTGCCACCCGCGCTGTCCTCGATGATCTGCTGGCACCGAGGGATCCCGTCTTCGGCCGGAGTGGGGCCGAAGATCGTCATCATCGGCAGCCAGTGCAGGCTCTCGGCTTCAACCCGCACGGCACCGGCTCGTCGCGCGTACTCGATTGCCCGCTCGTTGGCCTCGATGGCCATTCCGGTTTCCCCGCGCCAGAGGAGGCCCATAGCTTCGGCAAGCGACGCTTGTGCGAGGCCGGTGTGGTCGCCGACCCGCTCGAATATCGGAATCGCGCGTTCTGCCTCTCCGAAGAGGACCGCCACTCGCCCGCCGGTATGGGCCGCCACCTGCGCGAGCCCAACGCGCGCGTGCGCCTCGAGCACTTCGTCGTCTCGCTCCCGAGCGCGGCTCGCCGCCTCGGACAGCGTCTCGTTCGCGGATTGGAGGTCACCCGCGTCGAAGAGCGCCGTCCCGAGGACCGGCAGGAGTGCAAGCCGCTCAAGGTCGTCCTCCTCGCGCAAAGACACCGCGCGCCCGAGCAGGTTGGCGGCCGCAGGGATTTCACCGCGGCCGGACGCTCTTCGTCCCGCCTCGGCGAGCCGCTGGGCAGCGCGGTCGCCCAGCTCACGCGAGGCGTCGTCCACCGGCCCGAGCTCGGCGCGGTACCGGTACGCCTGCTCGAGGTGGTAGCCGACGAGCTCGTCCCCCTCGAGGACGGCGCCGCGCGAGTCGATGTAGCTACCGAAGCGCTCGTGTAGGTCGGCACGCAGCTCCTTGCGGAGAAGCCCCCGCAGGCAGGAATCCAGGTCCGGCAGCAGGGCGTCGCTGGTCAGCTCGGCCAGCGAGTCCCGATCGAACTCCCGGCCAATCACCGACGCGCGCTCGATCGTCTGCCGCTCGTGGTCGGGGAGCCCGTCGAGCCGGGCGGCGATCAGTGCATGGATCGTGGGCGGGACAGCCACCTCTCCCGCCTCGTCGGGCCCGCCTTCCATGATCATCGCCAGCATCTGCTCGACGTAGAGCGGATTGCCGTCCGCGGTCTGGACGACGCGGCGCCGCATCTCGTCCGAGGGACGCGCGACCAGCAGCGTGTCGATCAGGGCTTCGCACTCGCTTTCGGCCAGCGGCTCGAGCAGAATCGTGGCCGCGTTGACCTTCCCGCCTCCCCACGCCTGCCGCGCCTCGAGCAGCTCAGGTCGCGCCAGGCACACGAGCAGGATGGGTGCATCGCGGCTCCAGTCGGCCACATTCTCGACGAGGTCAAGGAAGGTCGGCTCGGCCCAGTGCAGGTCGTCGAAGACGCAGACCAGCGGTCGCTCCCATGCCAGTCTCTCCAGAAACCGCCGCACCGCGAGAAACGTCTCCTCGGCCATTCCGGTCTCGAGAGCGGCCGTTAACTCCGCTTCGGCGCCTGCGCTGCGGTAGACCTCCACCAACGGCCAGTAGGTGATCCCCTCCCCGTAGGAGAGGCAGCGGCCGGACAGGACTCGCGCCTCGTCGAGGTCGGCCACGAGCTCGCCGGCGAGCCGCGACTTCCCAACCCCCGCAGAGCCAAGCACCGTGAACAGGTGGCAACGACGCTCGCGAACCGCACGCGCGTACACCTGGCGCAGCTGAGCCAGCTCGTCACCCCGGCCTACCATGGGAGCGTCCAGCCGTCGGGCGAACGCCGGGGCGTCCGCGAGCAAGTCGAGCAGCCGGTGGGCGGCGACAGGGTCCGACTTGCCCTTGGCGACGAGTGCCTCGACCGGCTCCGCCTGGATCGCGTCGCGGCACAGGGCATGCGTCTCCGCTCCGATCAGGATCTCGCCCGGCTTTGCCGCCTGCTCGAGCCGAGCGGCGACGTTGACGGCATCGCCGGTGACGAGAGCATCGCCTGAACCCGCGACGACCTCCCCGGTGTTGACCCCGATCCGCGCCTGCAGGCCCAGCGCTTCGAGGGCACCCCGCAACTCCAGCGCCGCGCGCGCAGCCCGCAGCGCATGCCGACCGAGCCTCGTCGAAGTACCGTGACTGAACCCGGCGTAACGCCTCCGGATCGAGGCTCTCCCCCCGGCTCGTGTATCCGGCCAGGTCGCAGAACAACACCGTCACCGTCTTCCGCTGCTCGCGCGGCCGCGCAGGCTCAACAAGTGGAGCGGCGCACTCGTTGCAGAACTTCGCGCCCTCCGAATTCTTCATTCCGCACTGCGGGCAGATCGCCATGCGCCGAGTGTACGGCCGACGACGCGCAATCGTCGGATCCGCGCTCCCACGCAAGTGGGTTTACCCCTTAGACAGCAAAAAGCCCCGTATTTACGGGTTCTTCAAGCGGATGATGGGACTCGAACCGGGTTCCCAGGACGCGAGGTCGGCAGGCATCCAGCCGCCCGTGTTGTTGAGCCAATCGACGTCGGCGGTGGTTGTTAAGCATCTCGCTCCTCAGTATCCGAGACTGGGATCGTCAGCAGTGTCTTGCTGGCCGTAGGCACGAACACGATCCGGTTCGCAAGAGCCGTGCCTCGGCCCTGAACGAAGCCCATCGCGTCGATCCCGTCCAGCTTGTCTGCGTTGGCGGCCTTGCCCGTCTTGGGCAGGAAGTAGGTGGAGTCGCGGCCGTCGAGCAGATCGGCGTTGAGAGATGGCACTCTCGTGGCCGAGTTGACCGTGAAGGGCGGATGGCCCGAGGCGACGTTCAGCCTGAGCGCGCTCGATGCCGTCGTCGTGTCCATGTTGGAGACGTTCAGCGCGGTTCCACCCGCAACAGGGGCGGACAGATACGTCGTTTTGCATCCGCGCTGTTCGACTTGCCGAGAATGAAGTTGCCGCCGGTTGCGGCCATGCCGACGCCGCCGAGAGCCGCGAAGAGCGCGACAAGGGCAATAAGCATGGCGGGAGATGGTTTACGCACGGTCGTGTTCCTTTCGCTCGCAGTGTCTGGCTTGAGGCGCTGAGTATCCGCCCGTTCGAGACGGCGGTCAAGGTGTCGACTAAGCGAAGTTCGAGGTTGCCGGGCTAGCCAACTGGGTGTCTCTTGCTCGACGGCGCACCTGCCGTGCCGGCGCGAGGCTCCATGAACTGACTAGAAGGCTGACAAACGGCTTCACCCGCGCTGGTGCCGCGCGCCTCAGAGCGCGAGAAAGCCCGCTGTTCGCAGCGGGTTCGTGAGGAGCGGATGATGGGACTCGAACCCACGATCTTCTGCATGGCAAGAGGGCCGGGAAGTGCTCAGGGTGCCCCATCTGCTGCGATTGCGGGGAGTTCGACCACGTTTTTCGGCCCCCTCGGGCAGCGGCTCACCCCCTCCGTTCCCAGCTGACGTTTCCACGACATTTCCAAGAGCCGCGTCCTGAGCGGCTCCTGGCCTGCTCGCCGTGGGCGGCCGCGTCCCACAGGTGCGAGTAGATGCGTTCAGAGCGTTCACGTCCAAATACCTGAACACAAATAGGTCGGCCGGATCATTGCCGCCCAGCCTGGATCGCGATACGAATTCGGAAGGCGTAGGTTTGAAAACGCCTCGCCCTAAACACTGCGGACATGAAAGGCGAGACAACACGAGAAGCGGCTGAAGCACCCTCGGTTCACGAGCGGACTGCGGCAACAGACGCTCAGCAATCCCGGAGCGAGCCGTCTCCGTTGAGGAAACCGTCAGGAGCGAGCGAGCCGTGCAAAGCCCCAGAGCGAGAGGGGGAGGTGAACGGTGAAGAAGATGCTACTCATCAGCGTGGCAATCCTTGCCCTGGCCGCGATCTCCGCGACCACGACTACGGCAGTGGGAGCACTCTGGTGGAACCGGATGAGCACGACCAGGGCGTGCATCAACAGGCACAGCGGCATGATCCACGTCCCTTCCGCGACGAGGGATGCCAAGCGCAAGTGCGACAAGAACGAGCTGTCGAAGATCAGGCTCGTCATCGTCAAGGGGCGCTAGGGGAAACTGGACTACACCGGCCCGGTTGACTAAGGGTGATACTCGTCAGCCGGGCCGGACCCCCCGATATGCGAGCCGTCCCAAGCGAGCGGCCCGAGAACGATCCGGATCGGCCTGGGCCTTCGCTCTGCTCATGCGTGGTGATGGCTCTCGTGCGCCCGAGGATGCTGCGCCTTCCCTGAGCGACCGGTCAAGACCCGGGGACTCTTCCCTGCGCGCACTCTCACGTTCACGCGGAAGGTTGGTCTTGACCCCTGCCGGAGCCAGAGGAGAACGGGGGGTCGGAGGCGCGCACCTGCCCCTCGCTGAGAGGAGCAGGAAGCGCCGCTCTGCCGTCTGCCGTCGGAGGCCCCGGAGGAGTACGCGCTTCGGACCAGGAGGGGCGCTCCCCACCCCGGAGCGGGGCGTCCCGCTTCCGGGAGGCTCACTGCGCCGCCTCCCGGTCGAAGCCGGTAACGGTGTCGTGGGCCTCGGAGAAGGGCGGGCGCGATCCCGATGGCCCATCGGGATACGCTCGCGCAACCTGGAAGTGCTTGCGAACGCTGTCCGAGGCTCCAGGGTGATCGGTCGGGGGAACCTGGTTCCTCCTCTCGACTGGGCGATGCCTGCGAGGCCGTTGCCCGCTGGCGGGCGCGCCCCCTCAGGCCCCGCGGGCCAGCCTCGCCCGCTCAGGAGACAGCCGCAGAGCGGCCCCGCCCTCTCACATTTCCAAGACGTTTCCAAACGGGCTCTCCCGCGGCTCGGGCGGGGAGCGAAGGGAAAGGAAAAACCCCGCCTGAGCGGGGCTTTTCTTGGAGCGGATGATGGGATTCGAACCCACGACCTTCTGCATGGCAAGGCGGTGTCGCGAGGCGACTCGAACCGCCAGGAAGCGACAAACGGCTTAGCTCCGCCCTTCCGGGTCGGATCTCAACGACTCGAACTGCCACGAACTGACACGCAAGGCTGACCAAAAGGCTGACCAACCGTGCGACCCCTCTCCCCTTCGAGGTGGCGGTGCGCACCCATCGCCTGCGAAGGAATTCTCAAAGGAAGTCCTGAGTGGCGCTCTCGATTGTGCGCTCCGCCGTTGCTAGCAGACTGCCCATAACTCTGGGCGCCTGACAGTAAGCGAGCTCGATTAGGATCGCTTAGGGCCGATGGCTCGGTCGGCGAATCTCGTCGCCGCCGCACGCGCGCACGCCGTGCGTGATCCGCGCGTGCTCGAGGCTATCGCCGCCGTCCCGCGGGCTCAGTTCGTACCGCCTTCGCTTGCCGCGCATGCCTACGACGACGAGCCGCTGCCGATCCCGCACGGCCAAGTGACGACGCAGCCTTCCCTCGTCGCGCAAGTGGTAGAGGCGCTCGAACTCTCGGCCTCTGACCGCGTGCTCGAGATCGGCACCGGCTTCGGCTGGCAGACCGCACTGCTCGCCCGACTCGCCGCCGAGGTCTGGAGCGTCGAGCGCTGGCAGGACCTCGCGCGCACGGCTCGCTCGCACCTCGTCCGCCACGGCAGCAAGAACGCGAAGGTGGTCGTCGGAGACGGGAGCGGCGGGCTTCCCAAGCACGCCCGGTACAACGCGATCCTCATAGCGGCCGCGTTCCCAGACGTGCCGGGGCCGCTCGTTGACCAGCTCGCCGACCGTGGCCGGCTCGTCCAGCCCATCGCGCTCGGCGGCGCGGACGAGGTCGTGCAGTTCCAGAAACGCGGCGGCGTCCTCGAGCGGACCCGCCGCGTCACCGGCGCGCACTTCGTGCGACTCTACGGCGAGCACGGCTTCGTGGCGTGAAACTCGCCCTGGCAGGTGACACCATGCTGGGCCGCGGCGTCGCCGATCGTCTCGCCGACAACCCACGGCATAGGCTGTTGGCGCCGGAACTCATCGAGGTCATCCGCGAGGCGGATCTGTTCGTGCTCAATCTCGAGTCCTGCATCTCCGCACGTGGCGACCCGATGCCCGGTCGTGTGTTCCACTTCCGCGCGCCGCCGTGGGCAGCTGAGGCACTGGCGCGGCTCGGCGTTCACTGCGTCACTCTGGCGAACAATCACGCGCTCGACTTCGGACCCGATGCCCTGCTCGACACGCTTACGCACCTCGATGCCGCCGGCATCCGTGCCGTCGGCGCAGGCACGGACAGCGAACGCGCGCGAGCGCCCGTCGAGCTCGACGCGGGTCGCTTTCGCCTCGCCGTGGTCGCGTTCTCGGACCACGCCAGCGAGTACGCGGCCGCCGCGAATCGACCCGGAATCGCCTTCGCCGACCTGCAACGTCCTCTGCCGGAGTGGCTGACCCGGGTCCCGGACGCAGACGCGATCCTCGTCACGCCGCACTGGGGTCCGAACATGACGAGCGAGCCTCCGGAGTACGTCCGTCGAGCCGCGCATGTCATCGTCGATTCAGGTGCGACGCTCGTCGCCGGCCACTCAGCTCATGTCTTCCACGGCGTCGCGCCGCACGTTCTGTACGACCTCGGCGACTTCGTCGACGACTATCACGTCGACCCCCGGCTGCGCAACGATCTCGGCTTGCTCTTCCTCGTGGATCTCGCCGGCAATCGCCTGGAAGCAATCCCGCTGAAGCTCGAGTTCGCGCACACGGGTCTTGCGAGCGACGCCGACGCTGCCTGGATTGCGCGACGCTTTGCCGCGGCGAGCGCCGCATTCGGCACCGACGTCACCGAGCAGAACGGCCGTCTGGTGGCGTCCTGGCGCTAGCGCGCGGGCAAGCCGGCGAGGCCCGCGCGATCGGCAACAGCGATGATTGGCCCAGAAAGGAGGAGCGATGGCAGATGTGACGCGTCTCCTCGAGGAAAGCGGGATCGACTTCGACGTGCTCGAGCATGCGCACACAGAGCGGGCGGCCGACGAGGCCGCCGCGCTCGGCATCGGACCAGTGGAGGTCGCGAAGACGCTCGTCTTGGTCGCGCCGGGCGGCAACGTGCGCGCCGTGCTCGCGGCCTCGGAGCGGATCGACCTGCG
>WNGF01011079.1_pt1 | contig 10063 bp, 10 predicted proteins | sample 5400641 | NCBI WGS metagenome assembly WNGF01 (sample SAMN13153371, study PRJNA577476) | soil metagenome | isolation source: 80 cm soil or saprolite under grassland replicate 2 | place: USA:California | collected 2016-06-15
GCATTGGAGCGACCTTGCTCGATTTGCACGACCCTGCAAGGATCATTGGCCAGCTGAAAGAGCCGCTCTTAAGACCGGAAGGGAACGAAAGGGAAGGCTACGTTCCTAATGTCGTTTATTCCTGTGGGGCACTCGTCCATAACGGGCAATTCATCCTGCCTTATGGCGTTAGCGATACGGCTTCGAGCATTGTCAGAATAGAATTAAGAGAGCTTTTGACTGCCCTTACCTAAAGATACCGCCTCCCTGACGCCGCCGTTTACTAATCAATTTATTTGCTCAATCGGCGGTTGGGTCTGTTTGTTCGGGTTTGTCACTAGCAGACCTAACTGCTGTCGTAAACGTCGCATACAGCTGATCAAATCCGGTCGCAGAGACTTCCGTCCTCGTCGAGAAAGAAAACGACCCCGCTCCATTTCGAATGGGCCAGCATCACGTCGAATTAGCTCTCCCACTTTTCTACCTGAAGTTTCTGATCGCTGATCACGAGAACAATGGGCTTGCGCTCATCTTTTTGATCGACAAATGCGGCTGCGAACTTCAGCTCGGCGATCGCGCCATCGCAGGTGAGCGATCCCTTGGCGGACCCCGGCGGGCAGATCACTGGCGGCTCGGGCGGTAAAGATGAAGAGTGCGAACAGAAAGAAGGTTGGTTTCATTGACGTGACTCGCTTCGCGGGCAACGAGTGATTTAACCGAAACGGAACCAGGAGCACAGAGCAAAGTGCCCGGAGCATGAATTTTGGATAGCCTCTTTCGAGCTACAGTGTGCGCGTGAAGCGAAAAGTGTTGGTGCCCTTCTTGCCGTTGTACTCATAGGTCCACACCTGGGTAAGATGCTGTGGGTCCTCGAGCGTGACCGTCAACCCCGTGTTGTGCCAATCGCCGGGCGTTTTCAAGCCGTAAACGTGTGACAGCGAAAACGTCAAGCTCTTGGCTGACGGATCCGCGATCGTTTTCGTCATCATCTGTGGCTGATTTCCCATGCTACAGTAATGCGTGGCAATAAGATGGTCGCTATCCACAGTGAACATGGTAAACATTGGAGCTTCTGTCCCGGGGCGAGATTCCTCCATCAACGCGCTGCCATTGCCAATAAGCGTGTATTTGAGTTTGATTTCGGTCTTGTCCTCTACGCCCTTCCATTCGCCGCCCAGCGATGTGAGCTGATTGAATGCAAGAAGGCTGTTTGGTTTTTCCACCGGCCCCGCCTTCTCGCTTGTTGACGCTTTTGCGGTGTCGATCCTCCGTTTCATGTGGTGCTCTTCCCCGAGCTTCCAGGTCTTGCCGCCGTCGCGGGATTTCTCCCCGCGCCAAGTGAAGGAATCCGCCTTGATGTCGTTGAACGACCAGCGCAACATCGAACCCTCGTCGTCAACGCCGCGCAGAACGATCCGGTCGCCCTCAGTCCCACCGTGCACCGTAACCACAGCGTTGTATGCCGGGCTTACAAAAACGACCTGCCACATCTTCGACTTGTTGTCGAAGAATCGGACTGACGTGCCGATCCCGCGTTCCTTTCCCGCCTCCGTCGGGTAGGTGATCCATGTGTCCTGTATGGCCCGACCGTCCATGATCCAGCCGAACTCAAGCTCGCCCCGGGAATGTTTAACGTTGCCGTCGTCGAGGAAGAAGGTGAAGTCGCAATCCCAAGTCCCGACGAAGCGATCCCAAACGCGAGCCTCGTCGCCGAGTGACGGATGTGGGCTTAAAGCCGAAAGCACACCGACCATGGCTTGCCGAGGATCAGCCGTCTGTTGTGCCTCAACCTTATGCCATGGCATGAAGATCAAGGTAGCTGCTGCTGCAACCGTACCGAGAATCCGGCGAACCGGGCCACGTATTGATATCATTTTTCGTTGTTAGAGTCACTGATGAGATGTACCAGAATCATCATTGTTCCCGCTAATCGAAAGGATTTGAGGCCTAATTCCGCACGCACTGGCAATGTCCTTCGCGGTTTTTTTCTATTTACGGAAACAAACGCCAGCCTGAGGACTCTCATATTGGGATAACTGCGCCATGTCCGCGGACCCGGAATTCGAAAACTTAGTAAAACTTTATTACCGCGATCTTTACCGATTCGGCTTTAGTCTCACCGGAAGCGAGGTCGATGCTACCGACCTTACCCAGGAGACCTTTTACATCTGGGCGAACAAAAGACATCAGCTTAGAAATCCCGCGAATGTCAAAGGCTGGCTTTTCACAACACTGCATCGCGAGTTTCTCAAGATCTGCCGTCGTCAGAAACGTGTTACGGATGAGCCAATCAATGAGGGCGCACAAAATTTTCCGCACGTATATGCCGATGTCGTCAACCGAATAGACGCGCAAACATTGTTAGATGTTCTTGGCCAGATTGACGAAAGATATCGTGCCCCGCTCGTGCTGTACTACCTGGAAGATTTGTCTTACAAGCAGATCGGTGACGTGTTGGCAATCCCGCTCGGGACGGTGCAGTCGCGAATTGCGCGCGCGAAGATCAAGCTTCTTCAACTCTTAAGTGAAACCAAACCCCGCACCGTCACATAGAAAAATGAACATCACCGAAGCCAAAGAAAAGTTGTTGCTTTATCGCGGCCCGATTGACAACGCGGATCCGCAATTCCGTGAAGCGTTAGCGTACGCGCACCGCGATCCAGAACTTGCAGAGTGGTTGCGCGAGCAGATGAATTGTTACGACGCGATCCGGTCGAAACTTCGTGAAGTTCAGCCGCCAAGCGATCTTGCCAACAAAATTATCCAGAATCCGCCGGTTCCATTCCGCCGGGACTGGGCGCAAATATTGAAGCTTGCTGCGGCGATAATTATTTCAGCAGGCATAACCGCGGCTTCACTGGAACTATGGCACCGCAGTAAGCATCCAGTCATCCAGGGCGGAGAAATCGTAGTGAAGGGCGAAGTGCTTGATCTGACCTGTTACGTTGCCTACAATTGGAGCGGCCCGAGACACGCTTCGTGCGCGATGGACTGCATCAAAAGCGGCTTGCCGGTAGGGATAAAAACTGAGGATGGGAAAGTTTACTTGTTGACGGGTAAGGAGGCCCACGTGAACGCCGAGCTTGCTGATTACGCCGCGAAGATTGTCACAGTCAGAGGGAAGGAAACTTCGCGCGACGGATTCGCGCAGATTCAAGTCGAAGATATCCGGAAATTCTGAAGAAGTCCCGACTCGATTGCGAAGCAGGTGACGAGTGCAGGCGGGGTGCCTGCAGTCGCCTTGTGTGCAGCGCCTTCAGTCTCGACAAGATCAATGCGTCGGTAAAATTGGAAGAGTAATGAACCGCAATCGAATTAAACGCACGACATCTTGGCTCGTTCCGGCCGCATTGCTATTCCTATGCCTGGCCCTCCATTCTTCGGCTGCGACTCTGGATGATCTGAAGAACTTGGAGATCACTTGTCTTGTTCCTTCGCATTTGCCCCAAGGCTTCCAGTTAAAAAGAGTCGAGATTACCTACGACGAACTGCACGAAGAGTTCGATGACATGAATCATCCGTTGCCGCTTTACTCGGTGGAGTATGGAAACGGATGGAACGCGATATTCTCCATCGAGTCGGCACGCGAAGGCATCGGCGACCGGAACATCATGCCCGACAAGGCGGACACCGAGCAGACTGAAATCGAATCGCCTTTTGGGCCGATGCATCTGATCTACCGGCCAAAAGGAAAAGAGGGCCGCAAGATCGAGATCATCGCTAATTGGGTGAGCGACGCGAACATGAACGAGGAAAAAGCGAAAGGCGCAGAGAGCCATCCTGTGCTCGGCAGATATCACGGGTTTTCTGCGACGGGAATTACGCTCGCAGAATTCGTGAAGATTATTAAATCACTTCACCCCGTCGGCTCTGAAAGCGCCGCTGGCTCCGCCACGCCGGCCGCAGAGCAACCTTCCGTGCCTAAAATTCACCCGAAACTCTTCAACATGATTAGTTCCTGGATCTCGGATTCGGAAAGCCCGGTGGCGACAGAAATCAATCTGGATGCGATGGAGAAAAATGGGAACGAATTCAACAAGGATGACGTACGGCAGGACGACGAATGGGTGCGATGTCCGGTGCCCGATACAGAGGGATTCATGCGGTACCGGGTGCTCGAGTCGAAAGGTAATCATTACAAGGTCGAATATCAGGAAAATGGGGGCGGCACACTCACGACAGCGTCCATCATCGAGTTCAACATTGAAAAACGGAACATTCGCCGCGACGGCAAGCCGGCAACGATTTCCGTGCTTCGTGTGACATCTTACAATCAGAAATAACAGGACGAACCCTCGCTAACCCCATAATTCGCGCGGAGGAATTCCAATTCCATTCTCGTACGGTATCGCGTCATCTCGATCACGCGCCAGGAGAAGTGGGCCGTCAAGATCGACCCACTCTGCAGTGCTCGCCAACAGGCGAGCCGGTGCCATTCCCAAAGACGTGCCTACCATACAACCGACCAATAATTTGAATCCACTTTCGCGTGCCTGCTCGCACAATCGGAGCGCTTCAGTTAGTCCGCCGGTTTTGTCGAGTTTTACATTGATCACTTCATAACGATTCTTCAGACCCGGAAGATCGGAAGCCGTATGGCAGCTTTCATCCGCACAAACCGGAACCGGATGATCGAGAGTTTCGAGAACTTCGTCGGTGTCAGCGGAGAATGGTTGTTCGACCAGTTCAACGCCTAATTTCTTCAGCGCCGGAACAATTTTCCGATAATGGTCAGGCGACCATGATTCATTGGCGTCGATGAGCAGACGCGACACCGGCGCGGTCTCACGCACTGCTTCAACGCGTTGGAGGTCGAGCGCATCACCTCCAAGTTTCAGTTTGAGAATTGGACGATTCGAATTTGCCTTGGCGGCGGCCGCCATTTTCTCGGGTGTGTCCAAACTGATTGTGAACGACGTTTCGACTCCAGGGACGATCGGGATGTTCGCCAATTCCCAGACGCGTCTGCCGGAGCATTTGGCTTCCAAGTCCCATAACGCGCAGTCCAGCGCATTGCGCGCCGCACCCGCGGGAAGCAACTGTTGCAATTGAAATCGATCCAAGTCCGCCACACTTTTCAGCGACTCAATCTGCGCCAAAACCGAAGCGATGCTCTGATTGTACCGCCTGATCGGGACACCTTCGCCGCGTCCGACGTGTTCGCCATCGCTCACGGTCACGATGACGACTCGCGCTTCCGTGCGGCTGCCGCGCGAAATCCGAAACACTTCCTTCAGCGGCCAGATTTCTTCTTTTGCTTCGATTATGAGATGACCCGTACTCACAGAAGGAAACGAAGTTAACGAAGTCATGATGTAAGTCCTCTTTGTTTTCTTAGCGATCTTCTTTTCAGATAGTAAAGTGGGACGCATGCGAATTTTACGAGCGCTAACGGTAATTGGAGTAACGGCTATTGCCGTTTCGTCGGTGCGCGCCGCAACTGGGCCACTGATGAAAGCGGCAGTGTTGCAGCAGTACGGCGGGCCGGAAGTATTGAAATTGCAAGAGGTGTCACGGCCGGAGCCGAAAGACGACGAGGTCCTTGTCCGTGTGATCGCGGCTGGGGTGAATCCGGTCGATGCGTACGTGCGGCAGGGACGGCTGTCAGAGCGCGGCTTGGATAAACGGCCAATGATCATCGGGTATGATATTGCAGGCGTCGTCGAAAAAATCGGAACCAAGATCACGAAGTTCAAAGCTGGCGATGCGGTTTACGCTTATCTGCCGATCATGCGCGGCGGCGGTTATGCGGAGTTCGCGATTGTGAAAGAGGGCGAGATGGCGCTTAAGCCGAAGAACATTGATTTTGAAAAAGCCGCTGCCGTGCCGTTGGCCGCAACGACAGCGTGGCAAGCGCTCATCGATGAGGCGAAGATCGACAAGGGACAGACCGTGCTAATTCACGGTGGCTCGGGCGGGGTAGGGCATTTTGCGATCCAGATCGCGAAAGCGCGCGGCGCGAAAGTGATCGCGACCGCTTCAACTGCGAACCAGGATGCGCTGAAGCAACTTGGCGTCGATCAACCCATCGATTACACGACCACGAAGTTCGAGAACGTAGTGAAAGATGTCGATGTTGTTTTGAACTGTGTTCGTGCGGATACACTCCCGGCGTCGTACGGCTTAGTGAAGAAAGGTGGCATGATCGTTTCGATTACGGGCGACCCCGATCCGGCCGAATGCGAGAAACGCGCAATTCGCTGTTCCGGAGTGATGGCGCATCCCGATGCAAACGTGCTCGATGACCTGAGGAAGTTGATCGAGGCGAACAAGATCACGCCAATCGTGTCGCAAACCTTCTCACTGGCGGACGCCGCCAAGGCGCATCAGCAGATAGAGACGCGTCACACGCGCGGCAAGATTGTGCTGCGAGTAGCTGACGAGCCGAGACGCTGAAACGCAAAACGCTGAAATGCCCGCTAGCTGCGGAGCGCTTTAGTGAAGCGAACCAATTCGTCGGCGACCCGTTCGATTCGCTGGGCGATTTTTTTATCGGTGATGCGTTCGCCATCGAAAGCGTCGGACGTGGCGAAGGCGAACCGCGGAATAATGACGCAGCGAAAATCGAGCATGAGACTATTGGCGTAGGACATCACCGACATGTAACTCGCGTGGCCTCCGGCGGCGCAGAGAAAGCCGACGATCTTGTCTTCCCACGCGCTACCCGTCAGCTCGATCATGTTCTTGGTCGCGGCGGCGACGTCATAATTGTAAACTGGCGAAGCAACGAGGATGCCCTCAGCGTTTTCAATGGCCGCGGTTAATTTTCTCGAACCGGGCATGCCATAGCATTTGTCTGCGTCGCAGAGTGGCAGGTTCATTTCGCGGATATCGATCCAATCGCAATCGACCTTGTGCTTTTGCAGATGCGCAAACGCGGCGCGACCCATGCGCCGACTGTTGCTGTCGGGATTGCCGCTGGTGCTGATGACAAGATGCTTTGGCATCGCTACTTCAAATACTTGTCGATGAAGAGATGGCTACGCCGGACAAAATCGTCCTCCTTGCAAAACAGTGGGATCATTTTCGGGCGCGGCCGCGTGGATGCAACAGTGGGATCGGCTTGTTCTGAAAGCGACGATAAATCGTGAAATGGCCGATATCGGTGGTGAGCACGAGGGCGCGGGGAAGAATTTCTGAGAGCCGAACCACGGCCGCATCGCAAAAATCCATTTGCGGGTATTTCGCGGAAAGTGCGCGAAAATGCGCGATGTGATCGGGTAGGAGCGGGACGATTCTAAGGGCTCCCGCTTCAATTAATCCGTAAAGCCGATCCACGGCTTCTCGGGAATCGGCAAGATGCCAGGCCGCTTCTGCGATGACCGATTCACAGGTGACCAACGGCGGCTCGAGGGCTTGTAGAGTTGAAACACTCCAGTTGTGCCATTGATCTCCCCGGTTGATCCAACCGACCAGCGGGCCGGTATCGACAATGTGCTCAGGCATCGAACCCTTCCCGCGAAGAAAGATCGCGCGGGCCGGAATAGACTCCTTTAGCCATCTCCGCCAGTTCGCCGAAAGTTTTCTTCGGTTTTGCCGTCAAAAAAAAGGCTTCGCCCGTCCGTCCGTCGCAGATCTCGACCTTTTGGCCTTTGCGTGCTGCGGCCTTGACTCGTGGAAAGTCGCGGACCAACGATCGAGTAGAAACTTTCATGTCAAACAGTGTGTCAGACAACCATCCTAGTCAACCCGGCGCGTGTTAATGAATACCGGGTGAGCAAGTGATCGCTACTTCAAATATTTATCGAACCACGCGACCGTCTGATCCATTCGATCGACTTGGTGCTCAGTTTTGATGAAGAGATGGCCTTCGCCGGGATAAACGATCAGTTTTGTCGGCGCGCCAAGCGTCTTTAGCGCATGCCAGAATTCGTAAGACTGCGACGCAGGGCATTCGGCGTCGCGCTCACCGGCGATCACGAGGGTGGGAGTCTTTACGTTTTTGATGAAGCGAATAGGCGAGCTTTTCTCATAAACGGCGGGATCATCGTAAACTGATACGCCAAAGAACGGGATCATCCATTGATCGATCAGGTTCTGGCCATAATAGCTTTGCCAGTTTGCGATGCCGGCGCCGGCGACTGCGGCGCGAAAACGATTTGTTTGCGTGACACTCCACATGGTCATGAAGCCGCCGTAGCTCCAGCCGGTCACGCCGAGACGGTTGGGATCAATCGGATATTTTTTTATCGCGGCATCGACTCCGGCGAGATCGTCCCGGAGATCTCCGCCGCCAAAATCTTTCACGTTAGCACGTGTGAATTCTTCTCCCTGACCGTAGCTCCCTCGCGGATTAGGAAGAAGAACGTAATAACCGCGCGCAGACAGCGCAGCGATAATCGCGCGAGACATTCCAAATGATGCCGGCCACTCTGACGTCGTCACGCTGGATGGTCCACCGTGAATGAGCACAACCATGGGATATTTCTTTCCGGCCTCGATTTTCGCCGGCGGAACCAGCCAGCCCTGAATGTTAAATCCTTCGTTCGTCCATTCGATGCTTTCGGCTTTGCCCCAGTTCATCTGCAAGCCAGGGTTGTTGTTTGTCAGCTGGCGCCATTCGCCGAGCGGCCCGGCAAAGACTTCCGGAGGCGAGTTGTAGGTGCTGCGAACAGCCGCCGCAAACTTGCCGTCGTTCGACAACGCGAAATTCGGAAAATTCCCAAAGGCGTGAATGCCGTCCGGGCCTTTCCAAATCGTCCGGGTGGAATTGTTCGTCAGGCTCAACTCGGAAATGGCGCTGCCGCCGCCGACGTAATCGACGAGCAGTATGCGATCGGGCGTCTGCCAGAAGAATGAGTTGACCGACATTTTTCGGGACGGTGTGCGATTCACGACATTGCGTCCGTCGGGCGTGATTGTGAAGATATCACCACCGTGAAATCCTTCGTCACTCATCAAGCCTTCGATGAATGCGATCGAGTTGCCATTTGGCGACCAGCGCGGAACCGCAACTTGAAGGGAGGGCTTGTAGGCCAAACTGGCCTTGTCGCCTGCAACATTGATAGTGTAAATCCGCGCGACCCACCAATTGTTGTCTCCCGGACCGGGCGCGGCCGTTGCAACGAATATTTGGTCGTCTGGCGACCAATCGTAGTCGTAAATGTGGAAATTGTCTGGTGAAACCTGTCGCAACTGGCGAGTGGTAACGTCGAGGACAGCAATCCGCTGATTATGAATCGCCGTGTCGATTACACCGGTAGTTTCGGCCGCAGCCATTAACGGGCCACCGCCGCCCGCGCCTTCAATGTAGAGAAACGCAATCTGTTTCCCATCGTGCGACCAACGCGGTCGCGCCGCGTATCCTTTTAGATCTGTAATTTTTTTAGGATCAGAACCATCAGCATTCACCGTCCAGAGTTGCCGCTGCTCTTTCTCACCAGCGCTCGAGAAAAATGCGAGCATCTTCGAGTCGGGCGACCAAGCAGGATCGAAATCAGTCCTCTCGCCGGTGATCGGAATTTTGACGAGCGTTGTCGGCGCACTTTCCGATGTCCCGTGAACATAGGTCTGCTTTGATGTCGACGCAGCGGTCGATTGCACCCATGCGACATGTGCGCTGTCGTGAGAAAGCGCAACGTCGCCGTAAAGAACAGTTTTGCCTAACTGTTCAGTCAGCTGCTGCATGGTCTGAGCTGTTATGATCATTGGGAAAAGCAACGCCAGAAGAACATGCTTCATGCTGCGATCCTGACAAAGGATACAAAAGGCGGCAAGCGACTAAGAGAAGTCAGCCGCCATTCGTCGACGGAAGACAAAGTGGGCGGAAAATTGTCGAACTCAAGAGGTAGCAAAATTGATAAAGAAAAACGGCGGGAGTTGCCTCCCGCCGCCGATTAATTCACGATACAGGGCTTATCGTCCGCCTTGCTGACCGCCACCTTGTTGGCCACCACCTTGTTGGCCTCCGCCCTGCTGGCCGCCGCCCTGTTTCTCACGTTCCTCCTCTTTCTCACGATCGCCCTGTTGGCCGCCTTGCTGTCCTGGGGCCGCAGGTTTGATCGGTTCATTCGGCTTACGTTCTTCTTCCATAATACCTTTCTTTAGTTTCTTGATAGGGCCTCTTCGCGCTTTGCAATGAGGC